>Ga0265338_10000821_pt1 | contig 52366 bp, 45 predicted proteins | sample 42126metaG_FD_193579 | JGI IMG/M metagenome (GOLD analysis project Ga0265338, IMG submission 193579) | Rhizosphere microbial communities from Carex aquatilis grown in University of Washington, Seatle, WA, United States - 4-21-26 metaG | ecosystem: Host-associated > Plants > Roots > Rhizosphere...
AGCCACCAGAAACTGGTTGTCCTTAATCTGCGCGACCAGGGCGCGCCCCTTCGGCGAGGGATTCCCCATGCCATGGCCTCCTCGGGAGGCTCCATACGACACCACGGCGTTCCAGGTCCCAAACGGCAGCGTCTGCGCAAGCTTGCCCTGATCCCCTCCCGGGAAGTGCTGCGGCTCGGCCGCGGCCTGGAGCTTTCCTTCGAAGCTGAGGCGGGCGATCTCCCGCTGCATCGGGCCAATCAGCAGATAATTCATCGCCAGATAGGGCACCGGGGCATTCCCGGACTCCGCGATTCCGACAGCATGAAGACCGAGCGCCGAGAAGAAGAACCGCCCGGTTTCCTCCTCGCCGTCCCTGCCACATCCCGGACAGCCGCTCTCAGGTAGAAACAGGGGATTGTCGTCCCGGCTATACAGCTCAAGCACCTTCACATACGCGGCCGGATCGGCCCGATAGTCGTCGGGGCCCAGAATATCGATCGCCGGCGCCGCGACCTTCCAGATCGGGATCACATTGTCCGTGGCTCCGCCGCTCTCGTAGTTGCCCGGAGCGCCCGGCAGGCCCGCCGGGCCGGGACGAAATGGGTCGCGCACAGCCACGTTGGCGTCCATGGGCAGGGGATAGACGGCCTTCCCCGCGGCCGCGACCGCCCCAACGTATCTCGCCACCGCCCAGGCGTTGAAGTACTCGTCCGCGTTGGGACCAAAGGCCTCCTGCCAGTCCGGAGATGGCGAGGCAGCAGTCACATGCATCGCGTCGAGAACGTCGCGCGGCACTGGCGCCTCGAAAACCTTCTGTGCTGCCGGGGAGAAATCGCGGACGCTTTCCCAGCTGCCGGGCTCATTCTCCACCTGGACCATGATTACGGTACGCTGCGGGTCGACCTGCTTGAGGTGCTGCATGAATGCGGCAAATGCCGCCTTGTCCGCCTCGAGCGACGCGATCGCAAACGGCGAAGGCGAATCCACGGCCTGCCCGTCCCTGTTGACCATGTGCGAATAGCGGTCGGGGGCCGCCAGCATCCATTCGGGCATGTAGTGTTGGCTGCCGTTCTTGTACGTGGCAAACCATAGCGGCAAAAGACGGACGTTATGCTGGCGCGCCTCCGTCAGGAGCCTGTCGATCGACGTGAAATCGTATTTTCCCGGCTGAGCCTCAAACTCATCCCAGTAGATCGGCACTTCGACCGTATTGGCATTCAAGTAGTCTATGGCGAGCCAGTCTTTAGCACGCTTGGGCCACGTGCTCTCCAAACCTATGTCCTGGTTCTCCACGCCCAGAATCAGGAATGGAGCGTCGTCCACAAGCAGGGCAAAGCGCCCGTCCTTATGCACCAAGCGGGGCAGCGGACGTTCCACGACCTGCGCGTGAACGGTCACAACAACGAATGCGGCCGCGATAGCGGCCGTAACTGCGGAAGTCATTTTCATCTTTGGCCCTCCTGTCGTTCGCTAGGAGGGCGCGGCAACGGACAGGCTGCCGCGCCCAGTTCCGGCTAAGCTCGAAGGCGAGCTTGGAGCGCAACTCGAAGGTGGTCAACGCGGATGATGTTCTCCCCGCGAATGCCCGTCATTTGTGATCGATATCGTTCAGTCCATTCCAGGCCGCGACCTGGCCTCGAGCCGATAACCTCAACGCCTTCTGCTTGCCAACAAGAGGCCAACCAAGCGGATTATTTGAGCATGGGACGCTTTGCCACGACGGTGCCTTACTACGCGCGGTTTCGCCAGGCTTACCCGCTGGAATTCTTTCAGCGCGTCGCCCGCTTGCTCCAGCTGGACGGCACGCAGGCGCTGGTCGATTTGGGATGTGGGCCAGCTATGCTCGCCCTGGGCTTTGCCCGGCATGTGAAAAGTGTCGCAGGAGTGGACCCGGAGCCAGCCATGATCGCCGCCGCCCGGGTGGCGGCGCAGCAGGCGGGCGTGGCATTGACGCTCCATGTGAGCCGCGTGGAGGACCTGCCCGCAGGCGTTGGACCATTCGCAACCGCCGTAATAGGTCGGGCGCTGCATTGGATGGAGCCGCGGGCGACAGGAGCCGCGCTGGATCGACTGCTTGAGTCAAATGGGGCGATCGCGATCTGCAGTGCCTCCTCGGCCGAGGGCCAAAATCCCTGGCTTCCTTCTTACTACTCTTTCAGGGACAGACACAAGGCGGTCAATGAGGAGGTCAATTACCGGATCGATCCATCCGAGTTCTTTTCCGGCAGCCCGTTTGCGGTCAGGGAAAGTGTTGTGGTGCACGAAGTGATTGATATCTCGGTCGACGTTCTCGTGGGCCGCCTGTTTTCGATGTCGAACACTTCGCCGGCGGTGCTGGGCGCGCGCGCCGGACGCATCGCAGGGGAGTTGCGCGAGGCGTTGGGTCCGTTCGTCGGGCCGGACGGTGCGCTCGCTGAGGTTGTCGAGGCAAAGGCGACCATTCTGGCAAGGGCGACCTGACGGCCCCGCCCTAAAGACCGCAGCTATTCTTGGGCGGCCAAACCGTGGGCGAAGACGACGGTGGCGCCCCCAAGGCTGAAGGCGACGGCCTGGCCCCGCCGCTCCAAGGAAACTCGCACATGCTCAACCGCGGGAGCTATTTCCTTGAGAAACTGGATCTGAATCGTGCCGGGCCGCGGGGAAAACCCTCGCGCAGCGAGGGCCGTCTGCAGGTAGTCAAAATAGGCGGTATTGTTGACATGCCCGTTCCCGTCGAAGTCCGAATACCGAACCGTGACGTCGTGCTCGATTGAGCCCCCCGCAGCCGGCTCCAGCTGGAGCTTCTCCAGGTCGGGGAAAAACGCCGCGCCCGATCGAGTGGGGAAGCCGTCGGCAACTTCCCGGGGGACCCTGCAGATTCCCTTTGAGGCGATGTTCAAGTAGAGCCACACGGACGAAGCCGAAACAACGAGCTCCGGCCCACAATAAGCGCGAAAATCCCGGTAGCCCTTGAATGCCCGTATGCCCGTGGACCACGTTTCCACCCTCAGCGCCTCCTCGTAGCGCGGGTAGCGATGCACCGACACCGCCATACGGTGCAGCACCCAGGATTCGCCGCGGGATGCCTTCGCCCGGGCTCCAGCACCGCACTGGTCGGCATGCCTTATCGCCGCCTCCTGCAGGAAGGCGAATAGGCTCCGCAGGGACAGGAGGTTGTCCCGGTCGACATTCCAATAGGAGACCGACCCGTCGAGAATGAACTCCTGGGGGATGTTATTCGCAGGGGTATCCATTTGGACGCATGCTTGCGCAGAGGCGCGCCTGACCATCCCACCGACCCCGCTCGCAGCCTACCTGCGATGTCTCGCTCGGGCTCACGGGTAGTCGCGCAGATCGCACGAAAGATTCATTGCGAGTTTATCAGTACGTATATTTGAACACCTATCGAGCCCATCTAATCGACTCTCTTCAACAGCCAGCCTATGGCTTCAATATGAGATCGGCAACCATCTCCAACATAGCTAACGGCTTGCAAGTGGCGGAACGAATCAGGTTCGATCCTGCCATTATGACTGAAGTTCCTGTTTCGCGTTTGTTTCGCGTTCTGGGGGATGTTTTCGGGAAGTGGCGCAGGATTTCTTGGTCACCCGATTGTCGATAACCGGTTCGCGCTTGACCCAACGACAAAATGCAACGTTATTACATCCGTACCCACATCGACTATGGTCCTTGAACTCAAATTGCGTAAGGTAGGCAACTCCGTCGGTGTCGTTTTGCCAAAGGAAGCGCTGGCAAGGTTGAACTCGGGGGAGGGGGACACGGTCGTCCTCACGGATTCGCCGGACGGCAGTTTCCGGCTCGCATCCGATCAAGCTGATTTTGGGAAGCAGATGAAGGTGGCCGAGGGTCTCATTGGAAGGTACCGCAACGCCCTCCGAGAATTGGCCAAATGACCGAGCCTGTCTGGGTTTTGCCGGAGGCAATTCGTGCCCTCCACGAACGCTTGTTGTCCGAATTTTGCGGAGCCTCCGGCGTTCGCGACGAAGGAATGCTAGAATCGGCACTTTCGCGCCCTGGCAATCAATTCTCGTACGGTTCGCCAACCATCCATGAATTGGCAGCGGCTTATGCGTTTGGCTTGATTCGCAACCATCCGTTTGTCGATGGGAACAAACGAATCGGATTTGCGACTCCCATACTTTTTCTCGAGATCAACGGATATCGTTTTTCGGCGAGCGAGGTTGATGTGACCGTGCAAACTCTGGCGCTGGCTGCGAACGAACTAGACGAGGCTGGTTATGCAGCTTGGCTAGCGAATAATTCGGCGCTAGTCCGAACGCGTTCAAAGAGGACACCAGGGAAGTCATAACGATTGCGCGCGAAGATAAGCGCCCACCGTTCTCAATTCACAACGAGTCGCCGAAGGTATTATGAAGCTCGAGTTCGCGAGGAAGTAGATTGAGGCGGCCGGTCCTTTGAATGGTTCTTTCTTCCGAACGTTCATAAGGTGCGATTTGGATGAAGCCATTGCTCGTGCGCACAATGACTGGCGCCTTCGAACGCAACACGTCACGGGCAATCGTGCCCAAAGTCGCCTTGGCCTCTTCGAAGGTTAATGCTTTCACATCAGAGATCCAATTAGTCGCAGGAGGGTGGGCAATACGACCCTAATGGGTCCATTAAACTTGCCTCTCAAAATATTACATAACATATTTATTATCATTAATTTGGTGGATCCGATCAGATTCGAACTCTCCAGAGGAGGACGAGCAACTTTGTATGTTGCTTTGTACCTTTGCCTTTTGAGGCAACCCTGAAGCCGCGCGGAACCTAAATCGGTTATGAATAGCTGGCGACAAAACTTGACGCCGACAGATGAGTAGGAAAAAGTAAGACATGCAGGCGACTCTATCAAGCAAGGGACAAATTGTCATTCCTGCGCCCATGAGGCGCCTACTGGGACTACGTGCCAATTCGAAAGTGCAAATCGAAGAACGAGACGGAGGCATTCATATCAGCCCCATTTTACGCAAGCGTTCCATCGTTCCAATCGACTACCTTCCTGCAGGCTCGATTAAGCTCTCAGAGATCGAATACGCTTTAGACTTGGCTGCGGGAGAAGATGACATTCCTTCGCCGTGATCCCTGAATTGCACCAGTGGGACGTGGTCAAGGTGCGGATCAACCCTGAAGACCGCGATGAGCACCCGGCGGTTATTATCTCTCCAGAGGAGCTATGCGGAGAAATTAAAAAGACAAAGCTCAATGTTCTTTATGGCACGACGCAGAGGCCAGGCGATGCTCCACGACCGCATGAGGTGGTGCTCAATGGAGCCGACGGCCTGGAGCATTCGACTCTTGTCGGCTGCGCTTATTTTTACGGCGTCGATCGCCGCAAGATATCTTCGAGCATTGGACGGGTGGCACCGGAACGCCGCCGGCAGATTGGTCGAAAAGTTGTGGCGACATTCAGGTTTCCTCTATAGGAGCTATCGCGTCCACAAGGCGGCCTCGTGCCGCCAGAATGCGTCAAATCTAGAGCGGGAAATCGGCGCGGATCAAAAGGCGAAGGAGCGGGCCTCCAGCACACAATCAAAAGCCTTTTTAGACAGGCTTAACCTACTTACTATCAATAATTTGGTGGACCCGATCAGGGTCCATCCTTTCACTATGGAAAACTTTCTGTTTCGCGTTTGCTTCGCGTTCCAAGGGATGTTTTCGCGATTTGACGATGAATTTCAGAAATGCCTCTCAGCGGAATCTCAGATGCTCGCGGGTTCCCTCTCCCAATTTTCTACGCTGATTCCAGGTACCCGTGAGAATTCTCCAACATTTGCGGTCACCATGGTCGCACCAATCGAAAGGGCATGGGCCGCAATGATTGTGTCCCTGTCCCCGATCTTCTTCCCTTCGGTCTCAAGAGCCGTCCGAACGGTTGCATAGCATTGAGGAAACGAGCTTCCGATCGGCTCGAGATCGAGCTGTTTCCGGAGCTGTTCCACTCTGCGGACGAACTTAGTTTCGCCCATCTTTTGCCGTGCCTTCTCAGCACCAAACTCCAATTCGGCCAAGACCATGACTGATAGCCGCAATTCCCCTGCCGCAAATGCTGATGTCATTCGGTCGGTCAATGGTTTGGACCGGCCCGAAAGGTAAGCTGAAAAGACGTTGGTGTCGGGAAGGTAGATCATTCCCAATCGCGTCGAACGTTGGGGCCGTCGTTGGCAGGAATCTCAGGAAAATCAGGACAGCTGCCTGCAAGAGCTACAAACGCCTTCAATCTTCGGGCGTGTGCAGCCGGATCGCTCACGGTGAATCCATCCGTCGTCTTGACCAGCGTGACGGTCTTGGATGAAAGCCTGAACGCCTTGGGTAAACGCACTGCCTGGGAGTTCCCGGATTTGAATACTTTGGCGGTCGCGGTTGTCATGCGTATATACGGTAGATACGGAGATGAACTCGTCAAGGAATTGAAGCTCCTTGAAGGCTATTCACCAGTGAGTCCGGGATGAGGGGTAGGACTCGATCTGCCCCAATCGTATGCCGCTGTGTGCCCGGCACCCAAGTGCTAATCCTAAAGGGCTAGTCGACCCTGGAGGGTCCAACAATATTGCCGCTTCCGTTATTATGTAACTTATTTATTATTAATAAGTTGGTGGACCCGATCAGGGTCCATCTTTTCGCTATGAGAAATGAAAGCGGTTTGGATCTGGTTTGGGTTCGCACAATTGAGTTACTGAAATCGGTACGAGATTCATTATCCTTGGCTTGACGCAATAGTTGAACGCCGACATGATGTCGGACATGAAGACTTTTACCGTTCGTGACTTAGATCGACGACCGAATCAGGTGCTTGAAGCATGCGACTCTTATGGCGAGGCCCGCATACGGTGCAGGGATGGCCGAACGTATGTGATCAAGACGGAGGGGAAGGAGGCTTCATCTATGTCAGCCCTTCCCGATTTCGCTGCGAGGCGTAGTGCGCTATTCGGAAAATCTGCGTCCCGTTCTTTTGCGAAGAAGTTTGATCAAGCGATTGCCAGCGAATGAAACCCTACGCCGACACAAACTTCTTCACCCGAGTTTACCTCGAGTTACCTGAAAGCGCAGAAGCCGATCAGCTTCTGGAGAAAGCTAAGGCCGGCGATTCTGAACCTGTCCCTGTCACCTGGTTTCACAGGATGGAACTCGTAAATGCATTCGAGATCTCGGTTTGGTTGAGCAGGCAGGGAGGACATCCAACGGTTAGCCGGGAACAAGCTGCCGTTGCCCTTGCTACATTTAGAGACGATCTGAAAAACGGTGAATTTCTTCGGTTGGTGCGGCCAGATACAGCGAAACTCGAAGCTCTTGTTGAGGAAGCCGCTTTGCGCCACACTGCCAGGAACGGCTTCCGTACATACGATATACTCCACGTAGCCGCAGCAGTGATTTTGGGATGCGACACGTTCTTCAGCTTCGATGTTCGGGCCAAGAAACTGGCCGAACTAGAGGGTCTAACCGTGATCGCCTAGCAACGAAGCAAGATGCTAAAAATAGTATTGTAATTCATTGTATGTTAATGAATTGGTGGACCCGATCAGGGTCCACCATGTCGCTATGAGAAAGAAAGTCAGTTTGGATTGAGTTTATGATTGCGGGGGTGTTTGCCCCGATTCATTGCACTTCATAAACTTCAACCAGAGCGATCCCCGTGTCCCCGCTGGCACCCGATACTTGCGCGGTGTAGGCTCCCGGCGGAAGGGCGATTAGGATAGCCGAGTCTGGCGTCGCGGCGCTGCCCCATGAAAAGGCGCTCACCCATGCCGCTGCTGTTTCTATCTGAGGGTTGGCAGCCCAACCAGTATTCGTCGCCAGCAAGGCGCTCCCCGATGCGGAACCATAGACCGTAAGCTCGGGATCGGGAAGCGTGCCGGTGAGTCCAAACGGAACAAGCGCTGGACCCGACGCCCGAATCAGAACCGTCTTCGGCGTAGAACCACCGATAACAAACCCTGCGATCAGAATACCGCCTCCCGAACCAACCTGTGACCGCGCTGAAATGTTGATCAATCGCGGCGAGGAAGGGCTGACCGTCCCGCCAGGTGTCGCGTCGTAAACCTCTGTCAAAGCCACCCCCGTGTCTCCTGATTCCCCGAAGAGGTTGGCGGTATAACTTCCTGGCCCCAAATCTGGGAGGAGCGCGACGTCGTGGCTTGATGGATTGGGCCACGCAAACGCACCCAGTTCCGCCGCCTCGCTTGATATTGCCGGAGCGCCGCCCCAACTGGTGTTGGTCGCAAGCAGACTTCCTCCCGAAGCCGTGCTGTAGAGCTGGAGTTCGGGGTCGGGGAGCGTATCGGAGACGCCAAAGGGGATGAGCGCCGGACCCGAGCCGCGAATAAGTAGCGGCTCGGAACCCTCGGTTCCTTGGCCACCGACGACAAATCCGGTGATCAAAGCATTTGCTCCCGTTCCCACCTGCGCGCGGCAAGACAGATTGATCAGTCGGCTATCGTAGGGCGCTGTTAGCTGGAGAATTGTCTCGTTTTCCCCGACGAAGTAGACGGAATCGCCTATGGCGGCGCCTGAGACAAGGTTTGCGGTCGTGCCCGAAGCAAGCTGCTCCCACGCTCCAGAATTTTGGGGCATTTGTGCCACGATCGAGCCGTTTTCTCCGGTCGCGTACAGCGAGCCGCCGCATTGCACGAGGCCCCGGAAATCCACAGGGACACCCAGGGTGCCGACCGAGATATACTCAGAATAAGTGATTAGCGCAGTGCCCACTGCTCCCCATTCACTGGTGACCACTGTCCCGTTTGCCCCCACGCCGATGAAGCCAATGAAACCCGAGGACTGCGTAGGGGCGAGAGCCTCCAAGTCCTCGCCGACGACCGAAGGGCTCATTCCATACAGAGAACCTTCGTTGCCCCATGTGATTCCGTCCGTCGAGCTGATTATCGCTCCCCCTTGGCCCGCCGCAATGAACCGTGACGGCACGGTCACAAGCACCGGCGGTGCGCTGTAGGTGTAGGTGAACGCATCCACGTATGTGAGTCCCCTAAGCCATCCGGTAAGATTAGAATTGCTAGCGGCCCAAGTTCGGCCGTCCGGCGAGGTAATGATTGTGCCACTTTCGCCCACAGCGACATATTTGCCCGCGGCGAAGATGACGTTGTTTAACCGCGCCGTCGTGGCCGATTGTGCCGCGCTGAACCAGACAACCGAGTCGGACGAAAGGAGCACGCAACCGTTGTCCCCGACAGCGATGTATTGGCCTCCTCCGTAAGTGACAGCAGTGAGCCAATTGGTCGTGCCGGAGTTGCGTTGCGTCCACGTAGAGCCGTCAGTCGAGCTAAGAATTGTGCCGCCCGTTCCCACGGCAACAAGGCCTGACGGACCGGCTGCGATGCCCCAAAGGAAGCTCCCTCCCGCTAAAGTGTTGCGGACAATCATCGACGTATCCGGGGGCAGCGAAGGAGAGATAGTCAGGGTTGCGTACGCAGAGCCTGTGAAGTTGGGATCCACGATTGTGGCAAAGACTGCGTAGCTCCCCGTGTTGGAAGGCGGGTTGGTGGACCCGTTTTCGTAGACGACAATCGTTGCCAGGCCGGCAGGATTCGTCGTGACTGTTGGACTCTTTTCCGTGCCGTCATGGCCTTGGTCGAGATTGCCCAGCGTCACCGTGGCCGGCGATTGGACGACGGGGGTTCCGGCCAGGATTCTGTTATTGTACAAATCCGATACGTAAACGTTCCCGAGTCCGTCGATCGCCACACCATAGGGGTTGAAGAACCTCGCAGCCGGGCCTGTGCCATCGGCTTTTCCCGTAAGGCCGGCGATCCCCGCCAGTGTGGTCACGGTGCCGGCTGGGTTTATCTTCCGGATCGTGTCATTGTACGTGTCCGCGACAAAGATGTCTCCATTGGTGTCTACTGCGATGCCGAAGGGGACGTAAAACAACGCCGCGCTTTCGACGCCGTCCGCACTGCCCGCTACGCCCGCAGTGCCTGCCAAAGTCGTTACGGCTCCCGCGGCGGTGATCTTTCGGATGGTGTCGTTGTACGAGTCCGCGACATAGAGATTGCTGTTTCCGTCGACCGCGATGCCGCTGGGACCATAAAACTGCGCGGAGCTGCCGATGCCATCGGCGCTTCCCTGTGCCCCTGGAGTTCCAGCCAGCGTCGTTACAACGCCTTCAGGTGCAATCTTGCGGATCGTGTTGTTACCCGTGTCGGTGACATAGACATTGCCGCTGCCATCCACTGCCACGCCATAAGGGCTATTGAACCGGGCAGCCGGGCCCGTGCCGTCGGCACTCCCTTTTACCCCCGGGGTTCCGGCTAGGATCGTCATTGCGCCCCCAGGCGTGATCTCACGAATCGTGTCGCTGCCCGTGTCGGCAACATAGAGATTGCCGTTTGCATCCACGGCCACGTCCATTGGTTCGGAGAACTGTGCCGTTACTCCTGCGGCCCCAGAGGTAACGACGAGGGTTGTCACGACGCCCCGGGCCGTAATCTTGCGAATCGCATCGTTAAACATGTCCGCGACATAGACGTTGCCGCTCGAATCGACCGCTACGCCATAAGGATAGTTGAAACGCGCTGCACTGCCCGTGCCGTCCGCGTAGCCCAAGGTTCCCCCCGCCAGCGTGGTGAATTGATATGACGTGTATGTCGTCTGAGCGATCAGGGGCCGCTCGAGCCCCAAGAGGAGAATCCCGAGGAATGCGGTGAAGCCATTTCGCAACGAGGTTAAATCGCGAAGGGTCATTGCTAACTGTATGACAATCGATCCGGGAATCTCCACCATTGGAACCTCGGATGGACCCGACGAACTGTCGCTGCTTTTTGAGGGGAGCCGGCAGCGCCCCCGTTTATCCAGCCCTCAACCTTCGCAGCTAATCTGTCCTGCCGCACCAAGTGTGGGCTCCCTTAGGAACGCCTATAAAGCGCATTCCATTGGATCTCTTGTGCGAGCAGCCGACGGACCCGATCAGGGTCCACCCGCTCCCAATGAAAAAGGAAAGCGGTCTGGATTTGGTTTGGGTTAGCGGCCTTCTTCGCAGGAATCACGTGCGTTCTTATTGTATCAGTAGACGGACCATATTCCAGGCGTGATCAATTCGAGCAAGTGACCTTCAGTATCGCGAAAATAAATGCTGCGGCCTCCCTTCGTCCATTGAGCTTCACTTTCGATCGAGATTTGCAGGTCCAGCAACCGTTGCCGCCACGCATCGTAGTCGGCCGCGGAAATGGCAAAGCCAATGTGAAGTGGGCCACTTCCATCATGCGGCGGAATAATGCCGCCCGTTACTCGCGTTGGGGCGAGAGTGACGCCACGTCTAAACAGAAGTAAAACGCGACCGGCACCCGAGTTGAACGCACGAAATCGTTCCGCGTCGCCGCCGATTGGTTTCAGCCCAATTATGTCGCTATAAAAGGAGATCGCTCGAGGGAGATCGTCAAAGTAGAGAATGGATTCGACAACTCCGTTTATTGGAGGACACGCCATTTTAGAATCGGCTATTTAGGAGCTACGCTCAAAGATCCTCGATTAATTCCGAGGTATTTGAATCGTAGCAAAGTTGCCCGGTGTTGCCCTATCGAGCGCTGCTTGGACGACCGTAAAATGCTGCCTTAAAGTCGGCCAATGGTTAGTGGACAAGAGAAGGATGCCGATCTTACGCCCCTTCAAATTCTGCTGATACTCCAGATTCTGGTCGCAGGTGAGGAACAGGTCAAATTCGACCTCGGCCAAACCGAGCAGCCTTCCATTACTAAAGCTACCCCATCCTTTCTGACGGGCGGTAGAAAAAATATGATTGGTCAGAAGACGCACCAGTTTTGCCGGCACGCATTCGTCGACCAATACCTTCACCGGCCCGCTTTCTCTAACGTCAATTCGTGAGCACCAGTCAGAACAGCCACCGCAGCCTCATGGGTTACAGATGGAAAATTCTCCAGGAATTCATCCAACGGGCATCCACTCTCTAAATGTTCAAAAAGGGATCCAACTGGCACGCGAGTTCCGCGAAAAACCGGCTCTCCGCCTAGGATCTCGGGATCGGCCAATATGTAGTCGCCGAGAACGACATGCTTTGGTGATTTTTCCCCTGAATTCATTTCATTACGCGCGACCCTAAAGTTCGCCATTTAGTTTGCAAGAACGACCCCTTGATCCTTCGGCACCGTGTTTACAGGCGAGCCAAATTTTAGGTTGTAAATTATTCCCTATAAATTACTTGCAAAGTGGTGGACCCGATCAGGTTCGAACTGACGACCTCCTCAATGCCATTGAGGCGCTCTTCCAACTGAGCTACGAGCCCATTCGCGTGTGCGAGAGTAAGAAAAATCGGCCTTTCAACGCGGAAGGCAAGGAGTTTTTGGGGTTCGAAGTGACCTAACCGTCGAGTCTTAGCCGTTGATGACCGGCGGATCGTCGGCTGGCGGCGTCGCCATATGTTGAAGCAAGGACTCCCGCCACTGTGCCTCCTCCACCTCGCGGCGTTTGACCGCGCGGTATTCGGCTTCGCCCGCCAGATATATGAATATGAAGATCGCGACGACCAGGTACCGGCCCAGATACAACTCCAGGATGATTGCCGGAATCATAATCACCTTCGCAATGGTCACGGCCCAATAGGTGGCCCGAAGATAGGGCAGTCGCATGGCAAGGATTGCGCGCAGTATCCGCCCGCCGTCCATCGGGAAAGCGGGAAGCAGGTTGAACAGGCCCATCCACAGGTTCCAGACCAGCAGTGTCCTGCCGAGATCAAGGGCGGAGTTGCTCGCCGCATCCATGGTCCAGCCACCCGGAAGGCCGATCACCAGCCACAAGAGCGCGGCGATCACGAAGTTGACCGCGGGGCCCGCGATGGTGATCAGGAATTCCTGGCTGGGCAGCCTCGGTATCCGGTCGAATTCAGCCATGCCGCCAATCGGCATCAGGAGGATTCGGCGCACGTGCACGCCAAACCGCATGGCGGTGAGCGAATGCCCAAGCTCGTGGAGGACGACGCAGGTGAAAAAGGCCAGGAAGGTCGCGGCGCTCCACCAGAGCCCCGTCATTCCGGCCTCCTGCCAGCCCTCCTCGCATACGTAGGCCAGCATCAGCAAGAAGCTGAAGTGGAGGGATAATCTGATTCCCCGTATCCGGAACAAGTTGATTGACCAGCCAAGCATGGCATCTAATGAAGCCCGGTTGCGCGAAATCGCGAGCCGAACCTTGGAAGCAAACATCAAAGCACCCACAATCCTCGTCATAGACGACGACGCCGAGATCCGTTACTCGCTCTCGCGCGTGCTCTCGTCGCGGGGCTACCAGGTATCCGAAGCCCCAAGCGGCGAGCAGGGCGTGGCCATGGTCAAGAAGGGGCCCTTCCCGGACCTCATCTACCTGGACATCCGGATGACCGGGATGAGCGGGCTGGAGGCGCTGCAGCACATCCGCTCCGCAAATCCCAAGCAGCTGGTGATCCTCATGACGGCGTTTGGCACCGCGCAGACCGCCATCGAGGCGATGAAGTACGGCGCGCTCGACTACGTCATGAAGCCCTTCGACCCCCAGAAGGTGCTCGCCCTTGCGGAGAACGCGCTCAAGACCCATGCCGACCTCAGGGCTGTTGGCGACTACAAGCCGACCATAAACACCGAGGACTACAAGGAGGGGATCGTGGGTTCCTCGCCCGTGATGCAGGAGGTCTTCAAGGTCATTGGCCAGGTCACCGCGAGCGATGTGACCGTGATGATCACCGGGGAAAGCGGCACCGGGAAGGAGCTCGTTGCGCGGTCTATCTGGAAGCACAGCCATAGGGCCGGCAAGGCCTTCATCGCCGTCAACTGCGCGGCGATTCCGGAGAACCTGATCGAGAGCGAGCTCTTCGGGCATGAGAAGGGGTCGTTCACGGGCGCGACGGGCCAGCGGATCGGCAAGTTCGAACTCTGCGACGGGGGCACCATCTTCCTGGACGAGATCGGCGACATGGCGCTCGCCACGCAGACGAAGATCCTCCGCGTCCTGCAGCAGGGCGACATCCAGAGGGTCGGGGGCACGGAAACGATCAAGGTCGATGTCCGGATAATCGCGGCGACGAACAAGGACTTGGAGGCGATCGTTAGGTCCAAGGCGTTCCGCGAGGACCTCTACTACCGCCTGAACGTCGTGCGAATCAGGATGCCCCCCCTTCGCGAGCGGACCGAGGATATCCCGCAGATCGTGGACTTCTGCGTCCAGAATCTCGTCAAGCAGAAGAAGGCGCGCACCTCAAGGGTGTCGCCGGAGGCGATGACCGTCCTGACGCGCCATGTCTGGCCGGGAAATGTGCGCGAGCTGGAAAACGTCGTGTACCGGAGCGCCGTCGTGGCGCAGGGTGACGCGATCCTCGTGAAGGACCTGCCCCCGGAGATCCGCGGATCCACCGGCGAGTCAACTTCGCCCTTTGCGCTCACCGTGGACTCGGCACTCGACTATCTGGCCGACCAGCTTGGGTCCTCGGACGAGCCGCTGTTGGCGCAGTTTGAGCGCGAGATCGCCCGGCGGGTCGTCAAGGCGCTGGGCGGGGACGAGGCGGCAGCCGCAAAGCGGCTCGGGCTGACCAAGGCGGCGCTTCGGAAGCGGCTCTAGCGGCCGCCGAAGCCGTTTGGATGGGTCCGGTGCCAGTTCCAGGCCGTCGCAACGATCGCGTCGATGTCGGGAAACTTGACCTTCCAAGCAAGCTCGCTCTTCGCCTTCGCCGAGTCGGCGTAGAGAGCGGGAGGATCGCCCGGCCTGCGGGCGCTCTCGATCACCTTGATTTTCTTTCCCGTGGCCTTTTCGACGGCCCGGATCACCTCGCGGTTGGAGGAGGGCGTTCCGGTCCCCAGGTTGTAGAAGTGCGCGGCGCCGGGCTCCGCCAGCTTGTCGAACACGGCGATGTGGGCGCGGCTCAGGTCGTCCACGTGGACGTAGTCGCGCAGGCAGGTGCCGTCCGGGGTGGGGTAGTCCGTGCCGAAAAGCTGGAGCGACGGGCGCTTCCCTATGGCCGCGTCGATCGCAAGCGGGATGAGGTGGGTCTCCGGATCGTGGTCCTCGCCGATCGAGCCGTCCTCCGCCGCACCGGCGGCATTGAAGTACCGAAATACGGCGAATGAGATCTTCCCCGCTCGGGCAAGGGCCCTCAGGGCGTTCTCGATGTCGAGCTTTGTCTGGCCGTACGGGTTGATCGGGGCCTGGGGGAGCGTCTCCGGCATCGGCAGCGTGTCGGGAATCCCGAAAGTGGCGCAGGTCGAGGAGAACACGAATTTGCGCACTCCGGCCCCGAGCATCGCGCTTAGCAGGTGCAGCGTCGCCGCCGAATTGTTCAGGTAATACTTGAGCGGATCGGTGACCGACTCTCCGACATAGCAGAAGGCCGCAAAATGCATGACGACGTCGATCTTCTCGCGGGCGAGGATTTCCGCGACAAGCCGCTCATCCCCAAGGTCCCCCGCGTGCAGGGGCACCCCGCTCGCGACGGCGCCCCGGTGCCCGTAGACCAGGCTGTCGAGGACAACCGGCCTGTGGCCGGCCGCCGAAAGCTGCCGCACGCAATGGCTTCCGATATAACCCGCGCCCCCGACGACAAGAACGTTCATTGAGAGGAAGCTTTTATTGCGTTCCCACCGTTGTTGGCTAGCGATTTCCTCCTTGCGCACACAATGAGCCTTCCGCGAATCGTCATCACGGGCGTCGGCCTGACGGCACCGAACGGCAACTCACTGCCGGAGTTCCGGCGTAACCTGTTGGCCGGCGTGGCCGGAATCGAGTGGCTGGACGTGCGCTACATGGGCCGGTTGCTTGCGGGGGTATGCCACTTTGACCCCCTAAAGCACCAGAAGAAGAAGGAGGTCCGCGTCGGCACGCGCGCCGGAAGCATCAGCATCTGGTGCGCAAGGGAGGCCCTGGCGGACAGCGGACTTGGCTTTGACGCATTTCCGAAGGACAGGATCGGGATCTACATCGGCTGCACGGAGCACGGCAACGTCGAGACCGAGAACGAGATCTTCGCGATCTCCAAGTTCGGCTACGACACGAAGTACTGGTCCCATTACCACAACCCGCGCACGGTCGCCAACAACCCGGCGGGCGAGGCGTCGCTGAACCTCGGCGTCACGGGACCCGCCTACACGATCGGGGCGGCGTGCGCCGCCGGCAACCTGGGCCTCATCCACGCCTCGCAGATGCTGCGGCTGGGCGAGGTCGACCTGGCGATCTGCGGAGGCGTGAGCGAGAGCATCCACACCTTCGGGATCTTCGCGGGTTTCAAGTCGCAGGGCGCCCTCGCCACCCACGATGTCCCGGCAAAGGCCTCCCGGCCCTTCGACAAGGCCCGAAACGGAATTGTCGTCTCCGAGGGCGGCTGCCTCTACACGCTGGAGCGGCTGGACGACGCGCTCGCCCGGGGCGCCCGCATCTACGCAGAGATCGCCGGCTACGGGGTCAACAGCGACGCGAGCGACTACGTCCTTCCGAACCCGACCCGCCAGGCCGAATGCGTGCGCAAGTCCATCGCGCACGCGGGCCTGAGGCCGGCGGACATCCACATTGTCAACACGCACGCCACGGCGACGCCGCTGGGCGACATCCAGGAATGCGAGGCCATCAGGGCCGTCTTCGGCTCGGGCTGCCCCGAAACCTACATCAACAACACGAAGAGCTTCATAGGCCACTGCATGGGCGCGGCCGGCGCCCTCGAGCTCGCGGGCAACCTGCCGTCCTTCGACGACCTGACCGTGCACCCGACCATCAATGTCGACGACCTGGACCCGGCATGCGCGCTGCCGGGCCTCGTCCTCAACACCCCGGCAAAGGCCGCCCGGGTCGACACCATCCTGAACAACTCGTTCGGGATGCTGGGGATAAATTCCACGTTGATTGTGAAGCGATTCGTGGCATAACGGGCTGTGCTGACTCACACATGACCAACGACGAATGCAAGAAGGTGGTGCTCGACATCATCGCCGACATCGCGCCCGACGAGGACCTGACAAAGGTGAAGCCCGACGTGCGCCTGCGCGACCAGCTCCAACTCGATAGCATGGATTTCCTCGATATCGTCATGGAGCTGCGAAAGCGCCATGGGATCGAGGTTCCCGAGGCCGATTACATCCGCCTGGCCTCACTCGACAGCAGCGCGGAGTACCTGACGCCCAAGTTCAACGCGCTCGCCGCGAAGAGTTGAATTCGGGTGCGCAGTACGACGTAGCCATCATCGGAGCCGGACTCTCCGGCCTCGCCGCGGGGATAAGGCTGGCGCACTTCGGGAAGCGGGTCTGCATCTTTGAGCGGCACAACGCCGTCGGCGGCCTGAACGGCTTCTACAGCCTGGACGGGCGCAAGTACGACGTCGGCCTGCACGCGGTCACCAACTACGTCCCTCCCGGCGTCAAGGGGACGCCCCTCGGGAAGATCCTGCGCCAGCTGCGCATAGAGCGGGAGCAGTTTGCGCTCTGCCCTCAGAAGGGATCCCGGGTCTCCTTCGGCCCCGGCGGCGAGAGCACGCTCAGGTTCAGCAACGAGTTTGCGCTGCTCGAGTCCGAGGTGGAGTCCAGGTTCCCGAAGCAGGCCGGTGGGTTCCGCAGGATAGCCGGCTTTGTGCGCGAGGCCCCGCTCACCGGCGCCGGATCGGGGGCCTCGGCCCGCGGCTTCATCCGGGAATCGGTCGACGACCCGCTGCTCGAGGACATGCTGCTGTGTCCCCTCATGTTCTATGGCAGCGCGCGAGAGGACGACATGGACCTTGGCCAGTTCACGGTCATGTTCCGGGCCCTCTACCTCGAGGGCTTCGCCCGGCCCCTGGAGGGCGTTCGCGTGATGATGCGCGCCCTCCTTGAGAAGTACCGGGAGGCCGGCGGCGAGCGAAGGATGAAGTGCGGCGTGAAGAGGATCGTCGCACGCGAGGGCAGGGCGGCGGCGCTCGTCCTCGATTCGGGCGAGGAGATTACGGCCGGACATGTCATCTCCTCGATAGGCGCGGCGGAGACGGCGGCCCTCGCAGGCGAGGCGCCCCGGGTCGGCCGCACGCTCGGCTACGTCGAGACGATCTCCGTGCTGGACCGACCGCCGTCGGCGCTCGGCTGGGGCGGCGACACGATCGTCTTCTTCAATGATTCCGAGCGCTTCACCTACCGCAATCCGGCCGAGCAGGTCGACGTGCGGAGCGGAGTCATATGCTTCCCGAACAACTTCGACTACGGCCCCGGCAGGGGCCTGAAGGAGGGATTCTTCCGGGTCACCTGCCTTGCCAACTACGACCTGTGGGCCGGACTTCCCGAGGAAAGGTACCGGGTCGACAAGGCTCGCTGGTTCGGGGAGATCCAGGAATCGGCAAAGCGGTTCCTTCCGAAGCTCGAGGACGGGAACTCCCTTCTGCGGGCGACGGTCGCCCGGGACATGTTCACGCCCACGACGGTCGAGAAGTACACCGGACATTTCCGGGGGGCGATCTACGGGGCCCCCGAGAAGAACCCGGAGGGGCGCACTGCGCTTTCCAACCTCTACCTCTGCGGCACCGACCAGGGAATGCTGGGGATCGTCGGCGCGATGCTGAGCGGCATCTCGATGGCCAACCAGCACATCCTGCAGGCTCCGGCTCCCGCAATCTAGCTTTCCGCCAGAATTATGCCCCCCAGGCGTGCCCAGCCCAGCCCGCAAGCGCCCCGAAGACCAAGCCCGTCAGGATAATCGGTTTGTACGCCTTCGTTATGATTGCCGCGTCGACGCTTATCAGAAGGCCGACGAGCGCGCCAGAAAGGGCGGGATGAAGGGGCAACGTCACATTGACCGCGAGAAAACCCACCGCAAAGCGGCTGGCGAAAGCCCCCTTCATGGCCAATGACTTGTCCGGAAACTTGAACGGGAGCATGAGCAGGACATCGACCACTGCAGCGGCCAAGCCTAGCAGGACTCCCAATATCAGGCGATTCACGGCGAACCCGTATTAGGATCACCCATGCCCGGGACAAGCTCAAAGGGGATTGCAGCCGAGGGCGGGACACCCCGAAACCAGTTGCCGACGACCCAAGCGCTGCTCCACCATCGAACCTCCATGGCTTACGACTGGCTAAAAGGGGTCGCCGACGAGTACGACGTGATCGTCATAGGAAGCGGCCTGGGCGGCCTGACCGGCGCCAACGTGCTCGCAAAGGCGGGCCACCGGGTGCTGCTGCTCGAGCACCACTACCAGTACGGCGGTCTTGCGACATGGTTCACGCGCAAGGGGGGCCATATCTTTGACATCTCGCTTCACGGCTTCCCCGTCGGGATGATCAAGTCCTGCCGCAAGTACTGGACGCGGGAGATCGCGGACTCGATCGTGCAGCTCAAGGACATCCGCTTCGTCAACCCGGAGATGGACGTCTGGACGACCTTCACCCGCGAGGACTACACCCGCGTGCTCGTTGAGAAGTTCGGGCTGGAGCGGGCGCATGTCGAGCGGTTCTACGAACACCTGCGCGGCATGAACTTCTACGACAGCAACACCGAGACGACCGGGGAGATGCTGGAGCGGTTCTTCCCGGGCAGAAGCGACGTGAAGCGCCTCCTCATGGAGCCCATAGCCTATGCCAACGGCTCGACGCTCGACGATCCCGCGATCACGTACGGAATCGTGTTCTCCAATTTCATGGGCTCGGGCGTGTACACGTTCCGCGGCGGCTCGGACCTTCTGATCGAGAAGATGACGGCGGAACTGAAGAGGAACGGCGTCGAGCTGCGAAAGAAGGTCCTGGTCGAGCGGATCCTCGTCGAGGACCGGGGCGGCTCGCGCTTTGCGTGCGGGATCGTGGCCAAGGGGGGCCGGGTCGTGAGGGCGAAGGCGGTCCTCTCCAATGCCAACATCAAGAACACGATCTTCCGGCTGGCGGGCGCCGAGAACTTCTCGGCGGAATACGCCGCGGCCGCCCAGGCCGTGCGGATCAACTCGAGCTCCTGCCAGGTGTACCTGGGCATACGCAAGGGCGAGTCCATCCCCCACATCGGCGACCTGGTCTTCACGTCCGCGAGCCCCTCGTTCAGCAGCGAGGAGCTGACGGACCTGCGCACCTCGAGCAGGACGTTCTCGGTCTACTACCCTGACACGCGCCCCGGCCTCGGGCGGTACACGGTCGTGGCGTCCATCAACGGCCTGTACTCGGACTGGAGCCGCCTCTCGGAGGCCGAGTACGCCGCGGAGAAGGAGCGCCTCATCGAGGAGTCGATCAAGGCGCTGGAGCGGTTCATACCGGGCGTCAGGGAGATCATCGACTGGAAGGAGGCCGCGACGCCCCGCACGATCGAGCGCTACACGACCCACTTCGGAGGCACCTCGTTCGGGACGAAGTTCGAGGGCCTGAAGGTCTCCATGGACCTGCCCGAGCAGCTTCCAGGCCTGTACCACGCTGGCTCCGTCGGGATCATCATGTCGGGGTGGCTCGGGACCATCAACTACGGGGTCATCACCGCCAACAAGGTCGACCGCTACGTGTGCGCGCTGAAGCAGGGGAGGGCGGCATGAGCGACGTCTCCCCCGAGGTCCTCAGGCGGATCCCGCACCGCCCCCCTTTCCTCTTTGTCGACGAGATCGTGTCCGAGGCGCCCGACTGCCTGGTGGCCCGGCGCACGTGGCGGCCGGCCGAGGACTTCTACGGCGGACACTACCCGGGTTCCCCGATCACCCCGGGCGTGCTCCTCTGCGAGGCCGTGTTCCAGGCCGGGGCGCTCTTCCTCGCCCGGGCCCTTACCGCCGAGGGCGCGCCGCAGGGGATCCCCCTGCTTGCGAAGATATCCAACGTGCGCTTCCGCAACCCCGTGTACCCGGGCGACACGGTCACGATCGAGGTCCGAAGGAAGGAGTCCGCGGGAGGATTCTACATCATGAGCGGCTCCATGAAGCGCGGGGAGGCCCGCATCCTGACGGTCGAGTTCTCGGTCGCCTGGAGAACCCCTGAGGCCACGAAATGAGCTTCCTCGGACTCGAGGCAAGGACCTTCGTCGTGTTCGGCGTCGCGAACAAGCGAAGTGTCGCCTGGGCGATCGGGAAATCGCTCGAGGAGGAGGGCGCCCGGGTCCACTACAGCGTGCGCTCCGACGAGAGGCGTAGGTCCCTCAAGGCGCTCCTCGGCGACCGCCCCACCCACGTGTGCGACGTGGAGCGCGAGGGCGACGTGGAGCGCCTCGCCGCTGAGGTCGCCGCAGCAGCAAAGACCCCGCTGAGCGGAATCGTCCATTCCATCGCCTTCGCAAACTACTCGGAAGGGCTGAAGCCCTTCCATGAGACCCGCAGAAAGGACTTCCTGCAGGCCGCCGCCGTCTCCTCGTTCTCCCTGGTCGAGATCTCGCGCGCCTTCGCTCCCCACCTCGCGCGCGACGCGTCGATCGTCACCATCGGGATGTCGTCCCTGCTGGTCACCCCCGACAACTACGGCTACATGGGCCCCATCAAGGCCGCGCTTGAGTCGACGGTGCGCTTCCTCGCCAAGTCGTTCAGCGCGGACTCCGAGGTGCGGTTCAACGTCGTCGGGGCCGGTCCCCTAAAGACGAGCGCCTCGGCAGGCATACCGGGGTACCTCGAGAGCTACCTTTACGCGGAGAAGCTCACGTTCAGGAAGCGCAACCTGGAGACCCAGGAGGTAGCAAACGCAGCCCTTTTCCTCCTGAGCGCTCGCAGCAGCGGGATAAACGGCGCCACGCTCACGGTCGACGCGGGCCTGGGGTGCAACATGTTCGACAAGGACGTGATCCGGCTGGCGATGAGGCCCGAGCGCTGAGCGGAGTGCCGCGGATCCATGCGCTTCAAGAACGTCTGCCTGGAATCGATCGCCGTCGCCCTGCCCGGCGAGACATGGAGCTCCGCCCAGATCGAGGAGCAGCTGAGGCCCCTCTATGAGCGCCTGCGCCTTCCGTTCGGCCGGCTTGAGCTGATGACGGGCATCCGCGAGCGCCGGATGTGGCCCGACGGCACGCTGCCGTCCGAGGCGAGCGCGGCCGCGGGCCGGGCGGTCCTCGGCGTGTCCTCCCTGAAAAGGGAGCAGATCGGGCTCTTCATCCACGCGGCGGTCTCGCGCGACATGCTGGAGCCGGCGTCCGCCTCCTTTGCCCACCACAAGATAGGGCTCCCGGCCTCGACCCAGGTGTTCGACGTCTCGAACGCGTGCCTCGGGTTCCTCAACTCGATCGTGGTGGCCGGCGCCATGATCGAGAGCGGCCAGATCCGCTCGGCCCTCATCGCCGCCGGTGAGAACGGGCGGCCCCTGGTCGAGCAGACCGTGAGGACGCTCCTCGCTGGATCCCTCGACCGCAACGCCATCAAGCCGTTCTTCGCAAACCTGACGATCGGCTGCGGGGCGGCGGCCGCCGTCATCTGCCACCGCGACCTGGTCAAGGGCCGGGCGCGCCGCATCGTCGGGGGCGTGTGCCGCTCCGCAACCGAGCACATCGAGCTCTGCCAGGGCAACACCGCGGAGGCCGGCGGCCTCGCGATGCAGACCGACTCCGAGCGGATGCTGGAGGCGGGGGTGGCCCTCGCAAAGCAGACGTGGGACGAGTTCACGGCCTCGACCGGCTGGACCCTCGGCACGGTGGACCGCGCCATCTGCCACCAGGTCGGGAGCGCCCACCGGCGCCGCCTCTTCGAGACCCTCGGGCTCGACATCGCCAAGGACTACTCGACCTTCGAGACCCTGGGCAACATGGGATCGGTCTCGCTGCCCGCGACGCTCTCGGCCGCCGTGGACGCGGGCGCCGTGCGCGACGGCGACCGCGTCGCCCTCATGGGAATTGGCAGCGGCCTCAACTGCCTGATGCTGGCGCTCGAATGGTGACCACCCCACATCCGGCGGGGATTCCCGGCTGGCTGGCCCGCCTCTATCCGTTCCCAACCGGGTCCTTCCGCACCCCCTCGGGGCCGAGGATGAGCTACGTGGACGAGGGGCCCCGCGGCGACGAGGCGGTGCTCATGCTCCATGGAAACCCCACGTGGTCGTTCTACTACCGGGACCTCGTGCGCGAGCTCTCGGCCGCCATCCGCTGCGTCGCGCCCGACCACGTCGGGATGGGGCTTTCCGAGAAGCCCGGAAGCTACGACTACCGCCTTGCCTCGAGGATCGCGGACATCGAGGCGCTGGCCGACGGCCTCGGGCTTCGGCGCGTCCACCTCGTCCTCCACGACTGGGGAGGGGCGATCGGGTTCGGCCTGGCGGCCAGGCGCCCCGGCAGGGTGGGCCGGATCGTGATCCTCAACTCGGCCGCGTTCCCGTCCGACCGGATCCCCAGGAGGATCGCGCTCTGCCGGGTCCCCGTGGTCGGCGAGTTCATCGTGCGCGGGCTCAATGGGTTCGCCGAGCCGGCCACGTGGATGGCGATGGCGTCGAGGAGGCTCACCTGGGAGGAGAGGAGGGGCTATCTCTTCCCCTACAACAGCTGGGCGAACCGCGTTGGCGTCCACCGCTTCATCCGGGATATCCCGCTGGAGAAGGGCCACCCGAGCCGGCGGCTTCTTGAGGAGATCTCGGAGGGTCTGCCGCGGCTCTCCTCCAACGAGAAGATGCTCCTGTGGGGCGGCCGCGATTTTTGCTTCGACGACACCTTTCTTTCCCGTTGGCTTGAGATCTTTCCCGACGCGCGGGTTGAACGCTTCGAGCAGGCTGGACACTATGTCCTGGAGGATGCCGGAGCCGATGCCCGGGCGAGGATACGCGACTTCCTGACAAAATCCCCCTCACCATGAAATTCGAGCACTTCGCCCTCAACGTTCCCGACGCCAAGGCAACGGCGCGCTGGTACGTCACCCACCTTGGCCTTCGCGTCGCGCGTTCCCGCGAGGATTCGCCCTTCACCTCGTTCCTGGCCGACGACACGGGCCGTGTCATCTTGGAGGTCTACAGCAATCCGGCGGCCCCATACCCCGACTACAAGGCTGCGCATCCCCTGTGCTTCCACGTCGCATTCGTGGCCGACGACCCGGCCGCCGTGCGCTCAAAGCTCGAGGCCGCGGGCGCGACGCCAGCCTACGAGGAGGCGCTTCCGGACGGCTCGTTTCTCATCATGGTGCGGGACCCCTGGGGCGTGCCGCTCCAGCTCGTGCGCCGGGCGACCCCCTTCCCGAAGGTCTGATGGTGGCCGGCACATTCCGCGTGGATCCGGGCGTGACCCTCGAGGGCCGCGGCATCCGCCTCGAGCCGATGCGCCGCGAGCACGAGGCGGACCTGAGGGCCGCGGCCGCGGACGGGGAGCTCTGGAAGCTGACCTTCACGTCGGTCCCGGAGCCCGAGGACACGCTCGCCTACATCGAGACGGCCCTCGCCGACTGCGCCAGGGGCGTGCGGGTGCCCTGGGTCGTGCGCGAGCTGTCGGGCGGCCGGATCGTCGGGTCGACGAGCTACCATGACATCATTCCGGCGGCGAGGCGGGTTGAGATCGGCTTCACGTGGTACGCGAGAAGCTGGCAGCGCACCCACGTGAACAGCGCCTGCAAGCTGAGGCTCCTCGAGCATGCGTTCGACACCCTCGGATGCGCGGTCGTGGGCCTGAGGACGGACAATCTCAACGCGAGATCCCAGGCGGCGATTGAGCGCCTCGGGGCGAAGAAGGACGGCGTGATCCGAAGGCAGGCGCTGCGGCGCGACGGCACGCTCCGCGACACCGTGATGTACAGCATCACGGACGATGAATGGCGAGAAGGGATCAGGGAGCGGCTGGCTGGCTTCGTCGCGCGCCGTGGCAGGGCAGTGCAGGCTTGATCCGGGATTGGAAGCAACCATCCTCGGATTTGCCCAGGAACCCAAGCGTGCCGCCATAAGCGGCCCTCGCCGGCATGTTCATCGTACAGTCATACCCCCTCGCCGTCGCCCTCTGCGTGGTCACCATGCTCTGCTGGGGATCGTGGGCCAACACCCAGAAGCTCACGCGCGAGGGATGGCGCTTCCAGCTGTTCTACTGGGACTATGCGATCGGCGTCTTTCTGCTGGCGCTCCTGCTCGCGTACACGCTGGGAAGTTCGGGCGTCGGGGGCCGTCCGTTCGCAGCTGACCTGGCTCAGGCCCAGTCGCGCTGGCTTGTCTCGGCTTTCATCGGCGGCGTCGTCTTCAACCTCTCGAACATCCTGCTCGTCGCCGCAATCGACATCGCGGGGATGGCGGTCGCCTTCCCGGTCGGCGTCGGCCTTGCGCTCGTCCTGGGTGTGCTGACCACGTACCTTTCGACGAGGGATGGCAACGTTCCCATGCTGGCGGCGGGCGTCGGACTGGTCGGGGCCGCGATCGTGCTCGACGCTCTCGCCTACAAGCGCCTCGCGGGCCCCAACAGCAAGGCATCCGCAAAGGGTATCATCCTCTCCGTGGCGGCCGGCGCGCTCATGGGATTCTTCTACAAGTTCGTGGCGCAGTCGATGGGGCACATCGAGGCCCGCGGGGTCATCCTTTTCCTCGAGCCCGGAAAGCTCAGCCCCTACACCGCGGTCGTCCTCTTTAGCGCGGGCGTGCTGCTCTCGAACTTCGTCTGGAACACGGCGATCATGATCAGGCCCATCACGGGCGAGCCCGTGCCGTTCTCCGACTACTTCACGAAGGGAAGCGCGCGCCTGCACACCGTGGGGATCCTGGGCGGCATGATCTGGAGCGCGGGCATGGCGTTCAGCATCATCGCCAGCACGCGGGCGGGAGCGGCCCTCTCCTATGGCCTCGGCCAGGGGGCCACGCTCGTGGGGGCCCTCTGGGGTGTCTTTGTCTGGAGGGAGTTCAAGGGCGCCCCCAAGGGGACCTCGGCCCTGCTGGCCGCGATGTTCGCCTGCTACGTCGCGGGCCTCGGCCTTCTGATCCTGTCGAAGTCGTGATGGCCCGGCCGGTGCAAAAGAAGATTACAGGCCCGCAGGGGGCCGCCGTCGCCGTGGTCGGAAGCTCCAACACGGACATGATCCTGCGGGTCGCCCGGGTGCCGAGGCCGGGAGAGACACTGCTCGGAGGCGAATTCAGCACGGCGCCGGGAGGAAAGGGCGCCAACCAGGCCGTCGCTGCCGCCAGGGCTGGAGGCTGCGTTGCCTTCGTCGCCCGCCTCGGACGCGACTCTCTGGGCGATGCGGCCCTTGCGGGCTTCCGAAGGGAGGGCATAGCGGTGTCCCACGTCGTGCGCGATCCCGCCCGGCCGTCGGGGGTTGCGCTCATCTTTGTCGGCCGCGACGGTGAGAATAGCATCGGGGTGGCCGGCGGTGCGAACCAGCGGCTGTCCCCGAGGGACGTCGCCGCCGCGCGCGGCGTGATCTCGAAGGCGCGTGTCCTTCTTCTCCAGCTGGAGACGCCCCTTCGGACGGTTGAGGCCGCCGCCAGACTCGCAAGCAAGGCGAAGGTCCAGGTCGTCCTGAATCCCGCTCCCGCCCAGCCCCTTTCGGACAGGCTGCTGCGGCGCGTCTCCGTGCTTACGCCCAACGAGACCGAGGCGTCGCTGCTAACGGGGATAGGCGTTAAGGACATCCCCTCCGCAGTCCGGGCCGCAAGGTCCCTGAAGAGGCGGGGCGTCGGCACCGTCATCATCACTCTCGGGGCGAAGGGCGCCCTGGTCGCCGACGGGCAGGGGGAGCATTGGGTGCGCGGGTTCAAGGTGAAGGCCGTCGACACGACGGCTGCAGGCGATGTCTTCTGCGGAGCCCTCGCCGTGCGCCTCGCCGAGGGAAGCCCGCTTCTCGAGGCCGTTCGCTTCGCGCACGCCGCGGCCGCCATCTCGGTGACGCGCGCGGGAGCCCAGCCGTCGATCCCCTCGCGCAGGGAGATCCTCTCAAAGCTTCGCCCATGAAACTGCCCGGACTGCCGCTTCTTCTGATCGCACTAATGGCGCTTCTGGCGTCCCCACGGGGCGCCCTTGCCGCGCCGGCTGTTCGGACGCCCGTGGTGCTCATCACGGACATCGGCACCGACATCGACGACAGCTGGGCGCTGGCGCTGGCCCTGCGGTCGCCCGAGCTGGACCTCAAGCTCGTTCTCACCGATCCCGCCGACACGGTCTACCGCGCCAGGGTGGCGGCGAAGTTCCTCGAGGCGGCCGGACGCGCGGACGTGCCCGTCGCGATCGGCGACAACGGCGGGCCGACGGGCGACAACTTCAAGACGCTGACCGCGTGGATAGCCGGGTATGACATCGGGAAATATCCGGGGAAGGTCTACCAGGACGGCGTCGGCGCCCTGATTGACGTCGTCGAGAAGTCGCCGGTCCCGGTGACCATTGTCGCCATCGGGCCCGTCCACAGCCTCGCGCTCGCCCTCAAGCGGTCGCCCGGCATCGCATCGAAATGCCGCTTCGTGGGGATGTACGGGAGCTTCGACGTCGGGTATGGCGGGGGTCCGCCGTCCGCCGAGACCAACGTGCGGGTTGAGCCCGCCGGGCTGCGGGCCGTGCTCTCCGCCCCGTGGCGCGACATCCTCCTGACCCCGCTCGACACGTGCGGCCTCGTGAGCCTCGCCGGCGAGCGCTACCACGCGATCTGGAGCGCGACCGGTGATCCCACGCTTCGCGCGCTCATCGAGAGCTACTGCATCTTTGCGCCCCAGCAGAACTGGATGACGTGCGACTTCTTTTCCACGCACTCGACGACGCTGTTCGACTGCGTCGCGGTGTACCTTGCCTACTCGGAGGACCTCGTGGAAACGGAGACAATCGCCTTCCAGGTGACGGATGACGGCTACACCCGCAGGTCGGCGAGCGGCCCGTTCAAGGCCAGGGTAGCCATCCGCTGGAAGAACAGGGATGGGTTCGAGGCGCAGCTGGCAGGGCGCCTGCTGGCCCGCTGACCCTCTTTGCGGGCCCCCGCGGCCGCCGGAGAATCAAGGCCGCCCTTCCTTGCCGTACGCCCGAATCCTCTGGGAGGGAAACACCCCATTCATCTGCCCGTGTCCCCGGGGTATGCTTTGCGGCGTCCCGACCCCCAACCACCTATGCGAAAGACCTCCATTCCCCAAAGGACCCCGTTCCTCGCCGTCGTTGCATTGATGACGCTCGGCCTCACGGCTCCCCTGCATGCCGCCCCATTCCCCCCGCTGACGACGCCAGCCACGACAGAGCACCTTCCCGGCAAGCTCGTGTGGGCCGACCTCTTCACTTCCAATCCCGACGCCGCAACAAAGTTCTACTGCGGCCTTCTCGGATGGACGGCGACCACCATAGACCAGAAGGGCAAGGCTTACATCATCTTCAGAAACAACGGCGAACTGGTCGCCGGCGTGGCCCCGCGTTCCGCCGGGAAGGCGGACCAGCCGTCGCGCTGGGTGGGGTACGTCTCGGTCGCCGACATGCCGGGCGCGCTCGCCGCGGCCAAGGATAACGGCGGCTCGGTGCGCGCCCCCGCCAAGAACTTCCCCGACCGCGGCTACCAGGCCATCATCTGGGACAACGAGCAGGACCCGATCGGCCTCCTCCAGTCGACCTCCGGCGACCCGGCCGACGACCAGACCGTGCCCGGGGAATGGAACTGGTTCCAGATCTACTCCAAGGACCCCCAGGCCACATCGGCCTTCTACCACAAGACGCTTGGTTATGATGTCGCGCCGGAGACAAACTCCGGCCGCAAGAGCGAGTTCAAGCTCTCGAGCAACGGCAACCCCCGCGGCGGCATCGCTGGGCTTCCCAGCGGCGGCGATTACAGGCCCAGCTGGCTCGGGGTCATCCTCGTCGCCGACATGGACAAGATGCTCGAGAAGGTTCCCGCGCTCGGCGGCAAGGTCCTGGTCGAGCCCCGTTCAGCCGAATTCGGAAGCCGCTTTGCAATCATCCAAGACTCCACAGGCGGCACCGTCGGCCTCGTGCAGTACATCGAAACCGAGAATCCGGCAAAAACCCCATGAAACACACCTTGAAGACAATTTGCGGCCTCTTGGCCGTTGCCGGCCTGCAGCTGGGCCCGATGACGGGCTGCGTCGGCGGCTATGTGGATGCGGGCGAGCCCGTCTATTACGGAGGGGAGCCCTGGGTTCAGACCGATGTCGTCGTTGGCGGAGGGGGCGGATGGTTCGGAGGCCACCGCGACAACGCGTATGTCCATCCGAGCGCCAACCGCTCCTCGGGCCGCGCGGCGCCACGCGCCGAGCATGCCGCCGCCCCCCGCGCCTCCAACTCCGGGGCGAAGCAGGACGACCACCGCAAGTAGGCGGCCGCCGCGCGCTGCAAGGCCGTTCAGCCGACTTCGATCGCCCCGGGAGCCCCGGGCGACAGGTCGTCCTTTGACCTCGGGAAGGTCGCGGCGAGCATCTCGCCCGCGCGCTCGATCCCGTGGACCAGGCCATCGGTGAAATCCCCGCGCTTGAAGTGGTCTCCCATCGCCTTCGCCAACCCGGTCCAAAAGGCGTCGCCGCATTTCTCGTGCACCCCCGTGTCCCCGATCACGGCAAAGCGCCGGGATCTGGGGGCAACGAAGATGAGAACCCCGTTCCGGTGGCGGGAATTCGCCATGCCGAGCCTGTTGAAGTAGGACTGCGCGGCCGACACGGGATCGGCTGCCTTGTGGCGGGCGATCAGGACGCGGATCTCCCCGGAGGTACCGGCTTCCGCCTTGCGTAGGGCGTCGAGCACACGCTTGTGAGCGATCCTTGGGCCGAGGAAGGGCAGGTTCATCGGGGTTACCAGCTCCCTCCCGCGCCGCCGCCGCCGAAACTTCCGCCGCCGCCCGAGAAGCCGCCTCCTCCTCCAAATCCGCCCCCGCCGCCGAAGCCTCCGCCCCCGCCGCCCGGAAAAATGAGCGGGACAAACCCTCCGACCGTGCGCCGACCCCCGCTATGGTACATGGAACCCGCCCGCCGGAAGATCGAAAGCATCACGATGACGAGGAAGATCGCAAAGATGATGCCGGGGGGAATGCCCCCGGCCCTCTGGTCGCCCACCGCCCGCCCCGTTCCACGGTACTCCCCCCGGGTGGCCGCCATGATCGCGTTTACGGCCGCGGTCACGCCCCCGTCATAATCCCCCTTGCGGAACCGCGGTGTTATCTCGTTGTCGATAATCCGCTTGGCCATCGCATCGGGCAGGGTGCCCTCGAGGCCGTAGCCGACCTGGAGGTAGAGCTTATGGGTCTGAGCGAAGATGAAGAGGATGGCGCCGTTGTCCCGTCCCTTGAGCCCGGCGTGCCAGGACTGAGCGACCCGGACCGTGTAGTCCTCGATCGACGATTCGCTCTGCATCGCCGGATAGATCACGACGAGGACCTGGTTGGAAGTGTCGCGCTCGAACTGCGCCAGCTTTGCGTCGAGCGCTCCTGCCGTCGCAGGCGTGACGAGGGAGGCGTAGTCGTTGAAGTGCGCCGCCGGGGGAGGCGGGATGACCTCGGCGGCTCCGGCGCCGCACGCGCAGAAGGCCAGCAGCGCGAGACATTTGCCGCGCACGATCACGGCTTGGCGGGCGCTGCGCTGTTGAAGTCGAATTGGACCTTCGGGGGCGTCTCGGATCCGGCGGTCGCCGTGAAGTAGGGGCGGGAGGTGAACCCGAACATGCCCGCAAGTATGACCGCCGGAAAGCGGCGGATGGCCGTATCGTAGGCCTGTACGGCGTCGTTGAATCTCCCGCGTTCGACGGAAATGCGGTTCTCCGTTCCCTCGAGCTGCGCCTGAAGGCCTATGAACCCGGCGGTGGCCCGCAGTTCCGGATACCGCTCGGAGACCACGAGCAGGCGGGAGAGGGCGCCCCCCAGCGCGCCCTGGGCCTGCTGATAGGCGGCGAGCTGCGCGGGATCGGTCGGCGCCGTCCCGGCGGGCAGCTGCACCTTGCCGACCGAGGCGCGGGCCTCGGTGACCGCGAGCAGCGTGGACTTCTCGAAATTGGCGGCCCCCGAGACGGTGCTCACGAGATTGGGCACGAGGTCGGCCCGGCGCTGGTAGACATTCTGGACCTGTGCCCACTGCGCATCCGTGCCCTGCTGGAGGCTCACGAGCCGGTTGTAGCTGGACGTCACCATGAGCCCTGCGATCACGACCAGGGCGATCAAGCCAATGAGGATTTTTGTCGCTGTACCCATGTTAGGAGGTTGTGCACGACCGGTCGCCGTATCAAGGTCGTTCCACTCGAGCCCCAGAGCCCATGAACGTACCGATTGAACAGAGGCCCGTCGTCCTGGCGATCTTAGTGCTGACCTACGTCGGGCTCGCGATCGGCCGCATCCCGGGCCTCGGGCTCAACCGGACGGGCATCGCGCTCCTCGGCGCAATAGGGATGATGATCTTCTCGGGAAGCTCGACCGTGCAGACCGCCTCCAGCGTGAACTGGCCGACGATCTTCCTGCTGTTCGGCTTCTTCGTGATCTCGGCCCAGCTCCGCCTTTCCGGGTTCTACGACCGCGTCGCCATGGGCATCTCCCAGCACCTCAAGGCGCCGACGTTCTTCCTCCTCTACCTGGTCGTGGTCACGGCGGGGCTTTCCGCGTTTCTCAACAACGACATCGTCTGCTACGTCCTCACTCCGGTTGTCGCCGCCGCTCTGGTGAAAAAGCGGTTGGACCCCGTCCCGTTCCTGATTGCGCTCGCGGCCGCAAGCAACATCGGCGGCGCGGCGACGCTGATTGGCCACTCGCAGAACATGGTGATCGGCACGCTGGCGAAACTGAGCTTCCTCAAATACATCCTCTGGAGCTTCGTGCCGGTGGTTGCCGGCGTCGGCGTGACCTTCCTTGTCGCGCGGTTCGGGCAGCGCCGCGGCGCTCCCGTGGGGCGGACGGAGCCCGTGGATCTCGAGGATTCGGCAACCTACGCGCTCGACCGCTATCACGCTGCCAAGGGCCTCGTGATCCTCGCCGCCGTGATCGCCCTCTTCTTCACCTCGGTGCCCAGGGAGGTGACGGTGCTCGTCGCGGCGGGGATCCATCTGCTGAGCACGAAGTTCCGCACCGAGCAGCTGCTCGCCCTCGTCGACTGGCACATCCTGCTCATGTTCATGTCGCTCTTCGTGGTGAGCGCGGCCTTCCAGGCGACAGGCTATGGCGAGCAGCTGGTGCGGTGGATGGAAGGCGTCGGATTCGACCCAAGCCGGCTTGCGAACGAGGCGGTGCTGACCGGGGGCCTGTCCGTTCTGATCGGCAATGCTCCGGCGGTGATGCTCCTGGTGAAGCTGGTGCCGCTTGTCCACGCCTCCAACGCCTACGTCATGGCTGTCGCGAACAGCTTTGCCGGGAACGCGATCGTGACGTCGAGCGTGGCGAACATCATCGTGGTCCAGCAGGCCCGGCGGCAGGGCGTCGTCATCTCGTTCGGCGCATTTGCCCGCCTTGGCATTCCCATCACGCTCGTGACGATGGGGGTCCTGATCGGGTGGGCCGCGATTGTCGGCCCTTAAGGAGCTCCGCGTTGCCAGCGGAGGAGGGTCGCGGCCGCCAAAGCCAATCCTTGTGCGATTTCGCGGCCGGCGGCAGTATACAGGTGGGACCGATGACAGATGATTCCGAACTCCTGCGGCAGTACGCCAACGAAAGCTCCGAAGCGGCCTTCGCAGAAATCGTGCACAGGCACGTCGATCTCGTCTATTCGGCCGCGCGTCGCCAGACGGGGGGCGACCATCACCGCGCCCAGGAGGTGACCCAGATGGTCTTCACCGATCTCGCCCGGAAGGCGGCGGCCCTTGTCAGGCACCCGGTCCTGCCGGCTTGGCTCCACCGCAGCAGCCGCCTGGCGGCCCTGGACCTGCGCCGCAGGGAGGGCCGGCGGTCCCGCTATGAGCACGCGGCGGGAGCCGAGGCGGCCCTGTCCGAGCCGCCGGGAGAAGCGCTCCCGTGGGACGGGGTGTGGCCGGTGCTCGACGAGGCCATCAACGAGCTCGATGAACGCGACAGGCAGGCGATTCTCCTTCGCTACCTTTCGAACCAGCCCTTCGGCGAAGTGGGCCAAAGGCTCAGGCTCTCCGAAAACGCGGCCCGGATGAGGGTGGAGCGTGCGCTCGCGAAGCTGCACAGCCGCCTTGCCCGGCGCGGCATAACGTCCTCATCCGCCGCGCTGGCGGCCGCGCTTGCCGGCCAGGCCGTCGTGGCCGCACCTGCCGGCGTCGCGCTCGCCAGCACGTCGGCGGCAATCGCGGCTGCCGGCGGCGCCGCGAGCGCCTGGATTGCCTTTATGAGCACTTCAAAACTGCCCGTTGCGCTGACCGCCGCTCTCCTTGCCAGCGGCGGCGCGGTCGTGGCCATTCAGGGGAGCGCCAGCAGCCGGGTTTCGCAGGAGCTGGCGGCGCTCGCGCGGGAAGACATGGCGATATCCGCGCTCGCAGAGCAGAACCGCGGACTCGCCGCGGCAGCGGCCGAAGCCCGCAGCCTCAGGGACGAGGATTCAAAGGTCGGCATCCTCCGGGGCCAGGTGCGGGATCTCGAGGCAATCGCGCAGGCCCCCAAGCTTGCGGCCGTGAGGCGTGCGCCGGCAAGCCCAACGCTCAATCTGGATGCGGGCACGCCGCTCGTGAACCCGTCGGCTCTGGACCAGATGCCGCGAATGCTTAAGGAAAGCCGGCCGGTGTATCCCCTGGAAATGCGCAATGCGGGGGTCTCGGGCCAGGTCGTCGTCGATTTCATCGTCGGTAAGGACGGGCAGGTCTACAACGCGTTCGCGCTCAGCTCCTCGGACAAGGCGTTCGAGGAGGCCGCGGTGAGCGCCGTGAGCCAATGGACCTTCTCCTCCGGGCAGAAGAACGGCCAGAGCGTCTATACCCACATGCAGGTCCCGATCGTGTTCGCCCTCTCCGGCGGCCCTCCGGCTCCAACCGCCGAAACCTGGTTCTGAACCGATGAATCGAACCCGCCTGGCCTGGATCCTCTTCGCGGCTGCGACCCTTGCGGTCTGCGCCATCGTGGCGAGCCGCGAACTCGCGGCTTCCCGGAAGGCTGACGCGCTCGCCGCGGAAAGGCAAAGGCACCTCGAGCTGGCACGGCTCCAGGGCGAGAACCGCCGGCTGAAGGCGGAGCAGCTTTCGGAGGACGAGCAAGAGCGGCTCGAGCTCAGGCGTACCGAGGCCGAATCCCTTCGCGCCCGCCTTTTGGAGCTCCAGAAGAGAAGTGCGCGAGCCTCGTCGACCACGGCCCAGGAGGTGCCGGCGAGGGACTGGATCTACGCCGGGCGGGCGGATCCGAGGGCGGCGATCGAAAGCGTCCTTTGGGCCGCCTCGCGTGGCGATGTCGACCACCTCGCCGAGCTGCTCGGGTTTGCGCCGGAAGTGCGCCCGCAGGTGGAGGCGATGTTCGCCCAGTTGCCCGCCGCATCGCGGGAGGAATACGGAAGCCCTGAAAAGGTAGTGGCGACGCTCCTCGCGGGAAACTTCCCGAAGAACGCAGCCTCGATGACGCTTCTCGACGACCGCCTTTGGGACCAGGACGCCGCCGTGTCGATGACCGTCGGGCATTCCGACGGCCAGTCCAAAACCAACATCTACCGCTTTCATCGAGCCGGGGACGGCTGGCAGCTCATGGTCCCGGCGAGTGTCCTGTCGGGCTACCAGAGGATCCTGAGCGGCGAACAGCAACCTCCTGAAACTGCTTCCCCATAGGCTCCTGGCGCCGATCGCGCTCGCACTATTCTCGGGATACGCCGGATGCTCGGCTCCGAACGTGCGGGGAAGGAGCTCGATAGAGATGCTGGAGCCGATCGCCGCTCCAGAGGCGGGGACGGACAAGCAGGGCGAGGCCTCAAAGAAGATCGTCGAAAACGAAATCCCGCCTTCGTCGATAGGGGAGCTCACGAGGCCCGCGTATCCCGCCGAAGCGCTGGCGGCGCGGGCCGGCAAATGCGTCGTGTTTGTCACGATCACGATCGACGCCAGGGGAATCGTCACCGAGGTGTCGCCCACCTGGCAGAGGCTGAGCATTCCGAACAGGTTCTCGGATGAGTTCCTGGACGCCGTCAAAGTCGCGGTGAGGAGTTGGAGATTCGAGCCCGCCCGCGTCGTCTCCTGGGAGAAGACCGGAAACGACGATCTTAAGTATCTCGGGACAGAGACGGTTTCGGCCCGCACCGACGTCAAGTTCACATTCGAGGCTTCGGGTGCGGTGCGGTAACGCCTAGCCTCAAAGGGGTCTCGGTCACCGGTTCTGGTTCGCGGTCCTCTCCACTGGTTAGAAGGGAACTGGGGCGCATCCTGTTGAACGTGGAATGGCACCTTGAGGAACGGGGCTTGTCACAGGACTCGCCCCGGCATTGGATCATGCCTAATTCCTTTCGTCCGTGCCCTTAGACACCGAGAGATGCGGCCCAGACACCTTGGGTACGGCCCAAGGAGTTCTGATTCACATGGCGGTGTTTTGTCGCTGTCGGCCAGGACAGCGGACCACCGAGGTTGGTCCCGTGAGTGCCATGAGTTTCGATTAGGATTCCACGTGGCAAGACGCCAAAGCTATATGACTCCTATTCGCCATATAGCTCTCTTCATCGCGACCACATTCGCAGTCAGTATTGTGCGCGCCGGCGACAATGACACACATTTGGCCTCCTTGTATATGCGGGCGGCAATCTCGGCCGGGCTGCCCAGGTACGAACCCAAGAGAGCCCCGGCGAGTTCGACTGCGTCGCCTATTATGGCGGCATCCAAGCGCGAGGGCTCCAGTGCCGAGGTGACCTCGATGCCCGAATACACGGTCCGTGAATCAAAGCTGCCCACAACCGAGAAGGTCCTGACCTACAAGGGCCGGACGAAAATTCTGATGGACGAGTATATGGGCGACTCCGACGGCATAGATCGCGGAGTCCTGAACCGTTACACGCTGGCTCAGCTCTGGGCGAAGATTCCAATACTTGGAAAGCTCCCGTTTATTGGCACCGCCTTCAATATGAGCGTGGAGGAGCGGGCCCTGGACGATGCGGGCGCCAACAATCCCGTCACGGGCGGATCAACGAGAGCGCCGGATGAGTAGGAAGGCCTGAACTGCGGCGCAGAAGGCCTGGCGGGGCCTTGCCTCAGCGTGCTACGCGCCGAGGGCGCAGATCCCCGGCGTCTTTCTTCCTTGGGGAACGGGATTGTCTGATGTAGGCGACAATCCACCTCCGTGAGCTTCGAAGAAGGTTGACCGCAAACGGATTGCACAACAGCATTGCGATCGGGAAGAACCACTAATACATGAGTAAATATCGCCTGATAGCGTCGGCCTCGGTAACCTTAGCCATCGTTGCGGCGGTCGGTCCGCAATTGTTCGGAGCGAGCGGAAACAACAACGACAATTACATCACGCTGCAGAAGGTGCTGCAGTTCGACCAGACGTCCGGCAGCGGACCATTTGCGGATCCTATCTCCCCGTTCGCGTTCAACGTGGCCAGTCCGGTCGCCATGAGTTTCACGCCTCCAGGAGGGTCGAGCACCGCGCTGACCCTTTCCTCGGGCAGTAACAATGACAAGTACAAGTTCGGCCAGGGGTTTGGCACCCAGTCGGCGATGGACGCCGCGTACCCGAACGGGAGCTACACGTTCGCGGTGAGCGGGTCCTCCAATTTCTCGCTAAGCCTCACGGGCAATCTGTATCCGAACACACCCCAGGTCACTGGTGGCACCTGGAATTCCTCTGGCCAGCTGGTCATAGATTCGACGCAGAACAACACCCTTAATTTCAACACATTTTCGACCTACGGGACCTCCGGTGTCCTGAGCCACATGCAGATCCAGATCATGTCCTTCGACAGCTCGACGGTGAATCTGACCCAGTCCTATCTCACCCCGACAAACGCCTCCGCGTTCACGTCCTATTCCATCCCGGCCGGCACATTGACTCCCGGGTCGGTCTACTACTGCCAGCTCGAGTTCGACGCCGTGCCCTCCGACAATGCGACGGCCGTCTCGGGTGACACGGTCGTCACCCTCTACTCGATGCAGACGAGCTTCATCCTCGTCACGTCGGGAACGCCATCGAATGTGCCGACAATCACGCAGCAGCCGACGAACGTCACGTCACCCTTGGGATCAAACGTGGCATTCCAGGTCAGCTTCAGCGGCGGCAACAATGTGCAGGTCCAGTGGTTCAAGAACGGCGTCCCGCTCGGCCTTAACAACAACAACAACGAAGGCGGCCCGACGCTGAATCTGAACAACATCCAGAACTCCGACGCGGCCAGCTATTTCGCGGTCCTCACTTTCGGGACTGGACCGTACGTGCAGACCAATGCGGTGACGCTCACGATCGGCAGCGCAGCCTCAAACCCGCCGTCGTTCACGGTCCAGCCGGTCTCGCAGGTGGTCGCAACCGGAGGCGCCGTTGCGTTCAACGCGTCAGCCAGCAACTCCCCAAGCTACCTATGGTCGCTGAACGGAAGCCCCGTGTCGAACGGCAACGGGATCTCCGGAGCTAACAGCTCGACGCTCACAATCAGCAGCGCCTCGTCTGCCAATGCCGGCTCCTACACCTGCACGGCAACGAATTCCTTTGGCACGGTCCAGAGCAACTCCGCAGGCCTCTCGGTCACCAACACCACAAACATCGGCCGTTTGATCAACATCGCGACTCGCGCCCTGGTCGGGACGGGAGGGAACATCCTGATCCCGGGCTTCGTGATCGGAGGCAGCGGCACGGAGACCCTCCTCATCCGCGCGGACGGCCCGAGCCTGACGGCGTTCGGGGTTCCGGGAGCGCTTGCGGCTCCGAGCCTTATCCTGACCTCCCAGGCGACGAGCGCCACCCTCGCCACGAACACGGGCTGGGGCACCAACTCCAACCCGGCCCAGATCGCCAGTGTGGCGGCCCAGGTGGGCGCCTTCGCCCTGGCGAGCGGGAGCGCGGACTGCGCCGTGATCGTCACGCTGCAGCCGGGCGCCTACACGGTGCAGGTCTCCGGCGTGGGCAACACGACCGGAGTGGCGCTGGCGGAAGTCTACGAGGTGTCGTACACCGGGACGGCGCGGCTCGTGAACATCGCGACCCGGGCCGTGGTGGGCACCGGCGGCAACATCCTGATCCCGGGCTTTGTGATCGGCGGCTCGACCTCGGAGACGCTCCTCATACGCGCGTCGGGCCCCGCGCTCGCCGCGTTCGGAGTCCCGGGCACGCTGCCGGATCCCAACCTCACCCTCTATTCAGGAAGCACTGTGCTCGGCTCCAACGACGGCTGGGGCGGAAATGCGCAGATAGTCAGCACGGCCTCCCTGGTCGGCGCGTTCGCCTGGGGCAACCCGTCGAGCAACGATTCGGCCATACTCGTGACATTGCCGCCCGGACCCTACACGGCGCAGGTTGCGGGCGCGAGCGGGGACACGGGCGTAGGACTGATCGAGGTCTACGAAGTTCCATAGGCCGCCCAACTCTCGAGATTGCGAAGCATCGATTCGCTCGATAGGCAGGACGGCTAAAGGCGCCGCCAAGAGGGGAATCCCCCCCCTTGGCGACGCATTCTTGGCGCGGGTCAACTTGCGCCACTCCCCATGGAAGCCGAAGCCCATCGCCCGAAACGCCAGCAAGCCGCGCCCGCCGCGCCAACAACCATGCGCGCAGCCCCATTCGAGCCGTTCCGCATCCACCGCCTGATAGCGGCACTCCTTTGCGCCGGAACGGCGTTCGGGGCGAATCTGGAATCCGCGGATACCTACGGTCACGCCTTCGTGTGCACCGACTACACCAAGGGCAGGGTGTGCGTGGTTTCCAAGGAGGGAAGGATCCAGTGGGAATACCCGGCCCCGTCGTGCAACGACATCTGGATCCTTCCGGGGGGGAACCTCCTTTTCAACACCGGCCACGGCGTCAGGGAGGTGACCCGCGAAAAGGCGGTGGTCTTCAGTTATGAATCGCGGAGCGCGATCTACGCCTGCCAGCGGCTGCCCGACGGCAACACCTTCATTGGCGAGTGCAACAGCGGGAGGCTGCTCGAGGTCCGCCCGGACGGCCGGATTGCGAAGGAGGTGCGGCTGCTTCCGCCCGGCGCCGACGGGGGAGGGGCCTTCATGCGAAACGCGCGGCGCCTTGCGAACGGCAACTACCTCGTGGCCCACTACGGACTCGACGTTGTCCGGGAATACGATCCGACCGGGAAAATGGTCCGCGAGATTCCCGCCCCCGGCGGCCCGCACACGGCGATCCGCCTTCCCGGTGGAAACACGCTCATCTCCTGTGCCGACCACCCAAACGGAACGCCCCGCGTCTTCGAGGTGGATCCCTTCGGAAAGACCGTGTGGTCAGTGGACGGTCGCGACCTTCCGGGCATCGGGCTTAAATTTATGGCGGGGTTCCAGCGCCTTCCGAACGGCAACACGGTCATGACAAACTGGCTTGGCCACGGTCATTTTGGGGAGGCTCCCCAGATCATCGAGGTAACGCCGGAAAAGCGGGTGGTGTGGACCTTCGCCAATCACGCCGACTTCGGCACGGTGTCCAACCTTCAGCTCCTGGACGTCCCCGGCGACGCCGTTCGAGGCGAGATCTTGCGCTAGTTAGCGGTCACTGCGGAATTCCATGATGCTTGTCCCAAGGATGAAGGAGGTGACCGGTGCGAAGGGGTTCACCTCCTTTGGAGAGTCGATGTACGCCTGGTAATTGTCCTGGATCCCGATGCTGCTGCAGTCGCGGATGTCGACCAGGCCCTTGGCTCCGACGCTGGCCTTGGTGATGATCCCGGCGTAGGCCTTCTCCACGACCGGGAGGTATTCGGCCCGGTCGATGAGGCCCCTGTCGATGGAGCTCTTGATGAGATAGATGTACATGCCGGTGCCCGAGGTCTCGTTCCAGTTGCCGGGTGCGCCCGGCTTGTCGACCACCTGGCACCACATTCCGGTCTTCGGATCCTGGACGGACTTGAGGCCCTTGCACAGGTTTCTGAGTGCGGAAAGCAGCGTATCGCGGTCCGGATTGTCCCTCGGCAGATAGTCGAAGACGTCCGCGATCAGGAGGGCGTACCAGCCGAGCCCCTCGCTCCATACCTCGGACGCCAGGCCGGTCTTCTTGTCCGCCCAGCTCGCCGACCTTGATTCGTCCCATCCGTGCAGAAGGAGGCCGTTCGGCTTGAGGCAGTGCCTGAGCGCCAGCGTCATCTGCCTGGTGACCTCGCCGAAGGCGTACTCGCGGTCTCCCACAACGGCCCCGTAGCGCGCGAGGAACATCTGGCCCATGAAGACGCCGTCGACCCATAGCTGGTGCCGGGCCCACTCGCCGTGCCAGAAGCTGCCGTCGGAGTTCCTGGGGTAGTCGCGGAAGCCGTCGCGAATCCTGGTCGCAGCGACCTTGTACTTCTCCAGGCCGGTCCGCTCATACATGAACAGGATTGCGTAGCCCGGAAGGAAGTTATCCAGCGCCTTGGGGGAGAAATTGGGGACGTTTCCCTGCCCATCGACCTGCTGGTCGACGTAGCGCTTGATGTAGTCGAAATACCTGGCGTCGCCCGTCAGCCGCCAGAGCTTCTCAAAGGTGAACATGGCGTACCCCGCCTGCCAGCTGAAGTGGTTCGCCTGGTTCACCCAGTGAATCGAATCAGGGTCGGGAAAACGCGATAGGAAGGTGTCGGCCGTGGCCGTCGACCAGTTGAAGCTCCGGGCGGGGGCTGCGCCTTCTGCGGCGGCGCAGAGGACTGGGAGCGCATTGACGAGGCAGAACAAGATCAACCTGCGCATGATGCGAAGGATCCCACGAAGATGTGCCGGAGGCGATCCTTCCTTTGCCGCTAATCCAGGTGCCGGAAGCCGCTTGACGGCGGGCTCGCAGGACCGGGCAGGGCGCCTCCCGAATCCTGTCTACGATCACTTCGGACGCTTGACCGGATGCGGCCTGCCGTTCTCGTCGATCGCCACGTAGGTAAGGATGCCGTGCGTCACCCGGCGTTCGGAGCGGTCGGCGTAATGATGGGTCCAAACTTCGACCTCCACCTTCATCGAGGTGCGCCCGATGCCCTGCAGTCGGGCGTAGCAGGTCACCGTATCGCCCACGTTGACAGGCGCGACAAAGCTCATCGCCTCAATGGCGACCGTAACGACGCGGCTCTCCGCCAGCGACCGGGCCAGGACCGCGCCGCCGAGGTCCATCTGGGAGACGATCCAGCCGCCGAAGATGTCGCCGTTTGAATTCGTGTCGGCGGGCATCGCGATCGAGCGGATCACGATTTCACCCAGGGGCTTCGGCGGCGAGGGGTCGGCCATTGCATCGGTAGGCTAGGGCGCGGGCGCCGCCATGCAAGCTGCGGAAGCGCGGTATACCGACTTTCTATCGATGGGTAATCGATTGCCATAGCAGCGGACGCCCCCAGCATGATCGATCTGTTGGACGGCAATTAGGTACCTGAGATCCATTCCCAAATAACCCTCCTAAATCCGTGCCATGCTCTTGCCTGAAAGACGCGCCACGCCGACAGTTTGCTGGGCTCCGAATCTGGAAAAATTAACATGAAACGGCAAACCGACTCCAACCCTCCCCGTCGATTGCAGCCCGCTGCAATGCACGCGGTCGCAGGCGGAGCCATTGTCCTGCTTACGTGTGCCGCGTTTGCGTTCTCTGATCGGCTCGGAATTGCCAGCGGCTTGATTTCCGCCGCGGCGATTGCAGCCGTTATGGTCGGCATAGCGGCTCTGGTCTTTCTAGTGGCAATCCCGCGGCTCACGCGCGGACGCGGCGACGAGACACTGGAAGACGACCAGGAGAATTCCGAGACGGCGCGCAATTTGATCTACACAAAGACGCTCCTCGAGAACATACCCGACAATGTCTATTTCAAGGACAGGGATTCCCGCTTTCTCATGGTGAGCAAGACCTTCATCGAACGCTTCGGTAAGGGCGACGCCTCATCGATCCTGGGCAAGTCGGATTTCGATATTTTTACGGAGGAGCACGCAAGGCCCGCGTTCGAGGCCGAGCAGCATATCATCAAGACGGGGGAACCGGTCATCAATCTTTCGGAAAAAGAGACGAAGAGGGACGGCACCGTTTCGTGGGGCCTCACCACAAAGATACCTGTTCGCAACGAATCGGGGGAGATCATAGGGACGCTTGGTGTCACAAAGGACATCACCCCCCTAAAGGAGACTGAATTGGCGCTTTCCCGCGCCCGGGACGCTGCGTTGGAGGCTTCGCGGAGCAAGAGCGAGTTTCTCGCAAACATGAGCCACGAGATCCGCACGCCGATGAACGGCGTGATCGGCATGACCGGCCTGCTGCTGGACACCGAGCTTTCTCCCGTTCAACGCGATTTTGCGGAGACAATCCGCAGTTCAGCCGACTCGCTCCTCACAATCATAAACGATATTCTCGACTTCTCGAAGATTGAAGCCGGCAAGCTGGCTTTTGAAACGCTCGATTTCGATCTCGTCGAGACGGTGGAGGGTGCGCTCGACATGTTCGCCGAACGCGCCCGTCAAAAAGGAATTGAACTGGCGTGCAGCGTGCCCGCCGACCTGCCTAGGCGCCTAAGGGGCGATCCCGGCCGCCTCAGACAGGTCATCACCAACCTCATGGGAAATGCGCTCAAGTTCACCGAGAAAGGCGAGGTGGTCGTGCGCGTGACCAAGGAGAGCGAAACCGATACACATGCCGTCATAGGCTTTTCGGTCAAGGACACGGGAGTGGGCATCCCGGCCGAGGTGAAGTCCAGGCTGTTCCAGGCGTTCTCGCAGGCCGACAGCACAACGACGCGCAGGTTCGGCGGCACCGGCTTGGGGCTTGCGATCTCCAAGCAGCTCGTGGAGATGATGGGTGGCCAGATTGGCGTGAACAGCGAGCTCGGAAAGGGTTCGACCTTCTGGTTCCACGTCCGCCTCGAAAAGCAGACTGGTGCTGAAGAGCCTGCGCCGGCGTTCTATTTGCACGACATTTTCGACCTGCGCGTCTTGGTCGTGGACGACAATGCCACCAATCGCCAGATCCTCCGCCACCAACTCTATGCATGGAAGATGCAGAAGGGCAGTGCGGCCAACGGCTACGAGGCCCTGGACCTGTTACGCGAGGCGGCTGAAGAAAAGAAACCGTACGACCTGGCCCTCCTTGATATGCAGATGCCCGAGATGGATGGGATGACGCTTGCCCGGGCTATAAAGGCCGACCCTTTGATCTCTGCCACCCGGATCATCATCCTGACTTCGATGGGATACATGCATTCACAGGAGGAGCTAAGGGCCGCTGGCGTGGATGCCTATCTCATTAAGCCCGTGAAGCAGTCGCGCCTGTTCGACTGCCTGGTGAACGTCCTCGGGCGAACAGCCGCGGAACACGCCTTTGCCAAGACAGCAAATGAAGCGGCGCCCGTGCAGCCCGCCGTGGAAATGGCCCAATTGAGCCATGCGCGGATCCTGCTTGCCGAGGACAACACCGTTAATCAGAAAGTGGCGCTGGCGCAGCTGAAGGGGCTTGGATTCACCGCGGACGCTGTAGCCAACGGTCATGAGGTACTCAGCGCATTGCGACAGGTGCCCTACGACATCATTTTCATGGATTGCCAGATGCCGGAGATGGACGGCTACGAGGCCTCCCGTCTTATCCGCGAGGCCGAGCGCAAATCGAATGCCAGTTGGAAAGTGCCGGTGCGAATCGTGGCGATGACCGCAAACGCCATGGCGGGTGACCGCGAAATGTGCATCGCCGCCGGCATGGACGACTACCTCTCAAAGCCCGTCCGAAAGACCGATCTCCAGTCTGCCTTGATCAAATGGATAGAACCTCAGGCGACAGGCAAGGCGACCGACCAATTGTAAGAGATGGACTATGCAACCGAGCCCACCGACTCGGGAAAGGCCTCAAGATTCGAAGGCGCATGGTGAGCCAACTAGGGAGGAGGGGTTTTCGGCAATTTTAGTACTTAACATAATGTATATTGTGCGATTTATAGAGGGCGTTTTCCTCGGAGAAAGATGGCTGCTTGCGCGGCCGTGCTCCCTCGCATTCATGCAATCATCGGCTCCGTCTCTACGTGGCGCGGGCCTGCCCCAAGGGTTCCTGCGTATACCAACCGCGGCGGGTCAAAGGCAGATTGGCACGGCCCACTCCATCGGGTTTGACGAGAAGGGCTTGGTAAACAGCCAGCCGGCCATGTTCAAACCCGTGCGCCGAGCCAGCCATATATAGCCGCCACACCCGATAGGTGGCTTCATTCACAATCTTCACCGCCTCATCGTGGTTGGATTCCAGCTGTCGCACCCAATGACGCAAGGTGAGCGCGTAGTGTTCCCTCAGGTTTTCCACGTCCCGCACCTCAAAACCTGCGGAGGCCGCAGAAGCTAGCACCACTTCGATCGGTGGAATATCCGAGTCCGGGAAGACATATTCGTCGATGAAGGAGGGACCGCGGCTCGGGCGATAGCGGCAGCCCTCGCCAATCGCATGATTCAGGAAAACGCCCCCCGGTTTTAGGACTCCCCAAATGCTGCCAAAATACCCCGAGAGGTTTTCCGTACCGACGTGCTCGGCCATCCCAACGCTGACGACGGCGTCGAAACACCTATCCTTCTCCAGGGAGCGGTAATCCTGGCAGCGGATCCTAACTCGCTCGCGCAGACCCGCTTCAGATACGCGATCTTCGGCCCATATGGCCTGTTCACGGCTCAAGGTAACCCCGGTGACTTTAACTCCGTAGTTCTTGGCCGCGTGGACCGCGAATCCTCCCCAGCCGCACCCGACATCCAACACCTCCTGCCCCTCCCGAAGGCGCAGCTTGCGGCATAGATAGTCAAGTTTCGCCAACTGGGCGGATTCGAGGTCGTTGGCAGTCCCCTCGAAATATCCGCAGGAATAGACCATCCGCCGGTCGAGCCATAGGCGATAGAAGCTGTTTGATACGTCGTAATGAAAAGCGATGACGCTCTTGTCGCGCGAATGGGAGTGCCTTCGCTGTTTCCGGTCCGGATTCGCAAGATGATCAATCTCCCGCCACCGGCTCCTAGGCAACCGCCTCACTAAGAGCGCTAGCTTCAGTGACCGCCGCCAGCCGATCTTGTTGGCAAGGGCATCAGCCAACTCGAATGCCGCCTCCATGTCGCCGATGACGTCGAAATCGTCGCGCAAATAGGCCTCGGCAAGCGCCTTTTCGGTGCCAGAGCCAAACATCTGGCGCAGGGCGCCCGGATGCTTGAGCACAAGGGTTGCCGACTTGGTCTCCCTGGTCGGCCAGAACGTTCCGTCCCAGAGGCGAAAAGCCACATTCCTAAGGGATTCCCGGTCAAAGAGAAGATCCAGGAAGCTCAGAGCGATGCGCGTTTCCGATGTCGACGAGGCGCCTATCTCAACGGCGGCCGGAATATTCCCCGTGTTGCTCATCTGGTATCTCTTGCCTCACACAGCGAAATGTTCGCCTTGAGGATCACAGTTCAGTGTAAAGGAAAGCGGCAGAAACACAAATGGACGAGTGCCCTCTTAACGAGGGTAAACGTCATTTCCGAACGTAACACTTTCGTCGAAAGAAATCGGTTTTGGCTCTATTTCTCCCGCGTCCTGGTTTCGCACAATCCACACACCTCGCCGCCTAGTCGAGCACCCGACCCTCAGGATTGAATCTCACGCGTGCGCCCTTCGGATACGTCCGGCCGCCGCTCACGAAGTCGCGGCTAAGCGCGCACGCCATGATTCGGCCGTTCGCATAGAGTTCGACCGACTCGTTGAAGGCGCCGGCCTTGCACGGCACGCCCTGGATATCGGTGTCCGCCCTGAGGAAATACTGCTTGAGTGCGCCGTCCGGGTAGAAAGCAGCCTGGATTCCCTCGGACCCGCCCCACCCGCCTTTGCAGACGTGGCCTTGCACCTCGGTGTCGCGCGGGAAGGCACACACGGTGACGATTCCGGCCGCGTCCTGGAACACCCAGGTGTCTGCGGGTATTGTAAGGCGCGCGAGGGGTAAGTCCCGCGACGCGGTAAAGCCGACCGGGATGCCGTTGGACCTCACATGGACCCATCCCCGCTTGCAGGGCCGCCCCGCGATGACCGTGTCCTCCCGGATGACGCCTATCGCCAGGTCGCGCTCAACGCGCACCTTGCGGAACGCCACGCCCGCATAGGTCGTGTCGTATTCCCAGCCAAAGCATCCACCCAGGATGACGCCAGCCAGGACGGATAAAAGGGCGACGCGCATGGCGTTCGTGGTTTCAAGAAAAGATGTCCGCCGGTAATGCCGGGCTAGCTCGCGGTCTCATGGAGTCTGGCCCTCATCGGGAGCCTCTGGGTTCGTTGTAACGCTTGCTCTTGATTGTAAACGCGTCAACGGACCCCGGCCTCGCTGCGCATGTTATGCCTGCGTGAAATGCCCTCCATTAGTGAATCAGCATCGTGCGTTTTCGAGAGGGAGTCTTGCGGCTCTCAATCCAAGGTCGTCCATACGGGGCACGAGACGAAGGTGCTCCAACCCCCGCCCGAAACGTTCGCCTCAATTCTCAAAAAATGCCGCCCGCCAGCGGGAATTTCAAAGTCCACAACGAACCCGTCCTTGCGCGACACGGCGAATTCATCCGGCTCCGCACCCGCGATTCCCTTTGTTTCCACCCCATAGGTTCCGGCAAACTCCCTATCGCCCAGCCGCACCCGTATTCCGGCTATCGGGGCGCTTTCGCAGGCACACCAGCCGCTCAGGAAATGCCTCCCCGGTGCAAAGATCCGGTAAGGTGGCGTAAAGAGATAGTACGTTATCGGAGGGCCGTAGATATCGGCCCCGTTGTCGCCAAAGGACTGGGCGCGCAGGAGGTCGCTGCTTGGCAAGCGCCGGTCAAGAAACTTGCCGGGAAGCCAGGACCGCCCAAGGGCGACGCGGCGCCCCTTCTCCACCGCCCATTCGTCCTCCACGGCCCGCATCCGGCGATGCAGGCCCTCGAGCTCAGCCCTCAGCCGCTGGACATAGGCGCCGAGCGCCGAACAGACCCCCTTAAGTTCCTCAATCCTTGAGTTCGCCTTATCCTGGCTGGATTTCGCGGTCTCCCGGACGGATTTCGCAGCCTCCTGGACGGATTCGAGAAGGTCTCGGTACGTGCCTGGGCCGATCGAATGCAAACAGTCGCCCAGGCCCGTCAGGACCGCACTGGGAATCCGATCCTGGCGGGTGCTCAACACGGCCACCGACTGGCCGAGGCTAATCGAACCCGTGGTCACCACTCCGTTCTGCCACCTGAGCGGATTCGAGATCGGGATGCTCAACCGATCCGAATCAAAGACGGCACAAACCTTGAGGCCCAGCCTTGCAGCCCATGACACCACGGTGTCTCGGTTCAGATACTGGACCATCACCTTCTCGTCGTCCTGGCTGCCAACACTGTCCAGGAAATGGGGCCAATGGTAAGGGATTGTGAAGTCCAGGAAGGAGAAGATCAGAATGCCCTCGGGCTTGAGGAACCTACAGGCGTCCTGCAGGTATCGGTAGCCGTCCTCGTGCGACAGATGGGTCAGGACCGAAAAGAAACAGATGACGTCGGCCGGTGCGACTTCGCCGGGTATGCCGGCGCCGTCGCCGACCAGGAATTCCCAGTCGCTTCGGCCGGCCATCTTCCTCGCATACGCGACCAGCTCGGGTATCACGTCTATCCCCGTGTACTTTGCGCGGGTGAACTCCCTAAGGAAGAAGGCCAGCCGGCCGCATCCGCAGCCGACGTCAATGACCGAATGATCCGGCAGCAAGCCAAGGGCACGGAGCAAATCGGACTCGATCTGCCCAAAGACGTCGAAATTTCCTCCGACGGTCGCGGCGATCGCCTTGTCCTCATCCCCGAGTTCCCTGCGCAATCGCTCCAGGTGAAGCTGATACGAATTCCTGTAGCGATCGATTCGTGCGGAGGTAGATGACACAGGAATTGGGCGGGATCAAATAGGCGCTGAGGACGCGCTGGCGCCTATATTGCCTTGATGACAAGGAAATCCACGCAAACCGCCATTGTCACCCGCAATTGGCGCCGTTTCCGCCAGCTCACCGCGCCTGCGCGGCCTTGCTTAGCAAGCCCTGGTCGCGCAGCCATTCCGACAGGAGCACCGGCCATTGGTCCAGCACCGCATCGCCTCCCCCAAGTCCCACGCCGTGCGGCCCGTGGCGGAAGATGTGCAGTTCCGCGGAAACGCCCGCCTTCTTGAGCGCGCTGTAGAACTCGACGCTCGCCTCGACGGGCACGACACCGTCGTCGGAGGTGCTGAAGATGAATGCCGGAGGGGTCTGAGCGGTCACGAGGCGCGTCGGCGTGTAAAGCTCCTCGAAGGCCGCCTGCTTCTCCTTCGGAATCTTCATCAGTGTCGGGTACGAGTCTATCATCTTCGGTTTGGCCGGCTGCATCGCGTTGATCCAAGGATAACCGAGCACGAGGAAGTCCGGCCTGCTGCTGTACTTTTCCACGGGGTCGGCGGCATCGGGCCTGCCGTTGTCGAACGACGTCCCCGTCATCGCCGTCAGGTGGCCGCCGGCCGAGAACCCCACCATCCCGATCCGGTCTGGAGCCAGCTTGAACTTGCCCTGTAGCGAGCGCACCAGTCGCACCGCGCGCTGGGCGTCCTGCAGCGGAACCGGGTAGAGGTATTTCTGGCCAAGGCGGTACTTGAGCACAAACGCCGTCACCTTGCGCGCGGCAAACCAGTCCGCGACCTGCCTGCCCTCATGGTTCATCGCGAGTCCGCGGTAGGCGCCTCCGGGGGCGATGATCACAGCGGTCCCGTTGCCTACCCCATATGAAGGCTGGAATATGGTCAGTGTCGGTACGTCCTCATCGGCGTTTCCCAGGGCGCCCGGGGCGCCGCCCTCCCAGAGCGGCACCGTGGCGACATCCATCGAGGGAAGGAATGACGGTGGCCGCGAGGGTTGCGCCTCGGCGGGTTGGGCGGCGCCGGCATTGAGGGCTAGGACGGCTGACGCAATCAGGAGAGACGCGGAGCCAAGGGCGGTTTTCTTCACGGGATGGGTGTTTAATCTCTGCGGGCAATTTGAAATCGGGCAATTCGGCGGAATGCGGCACATTCGCACAAGCCGCGCCGCCCCGTCAATTGCAGGCGCCTAGCCCGTCAGGCAGCAACCCTAAGGCGCCTGCGGCCCACGTAACCGATGATTCCGAGGCTAAGTGAAACAAAAATCGCGCCGTAGACGGCAGGCTCGGGTGCCGCGGTGACCTGGTTGTCGATCGACTGCCAGACCGAATCATTGTTCGTGTAGCCGTTGAACGTGATCTGGTTCTCCGGGGCGGTCCCCCTTGCGTCGTGAGTCGCGCCCGTGAAGGTCTGCGAATACATGAAGTCCAGGGCCTTGGTCCAATCCTCGACCGTAAGCGTGTAGCCGTTGAGGTTGAGGTTTGAGATGTTGAACGTCGTCGCGCTCGGGCTGCCGAAGTCTATGATTGAATTCCCGTTCAACGTGAGGTTGCCAAGGGTCGAGGTCGTTCCGTTGAGGAAGAGCGAACCCCCATTCAAGATCAGGTTCAGGTTCGAATCGTTCTGGCCGGCTCCTAGCGTCAGGGTGGCGCCGGTCCCGATGGTGAGCGTCCCGCTTCCGCTCATTGTCCCGGAGAAGGTTCCCGATCCGCTGGAAAGCGTAAGTGCGCCCGATGTGCCGAAATTGAGCGTTCCAGAACCCGCCAACGCGCCCACGGTTTCGCTGAAGGTAAGCAGGGAGAACGTCCCGGAGTTGATGGTCAGAAGCGCCGCGTTGTTGAGGGCATTCGAAGCACCCATGGCAAGGATGCCGCCGTTGACGTTCGTCGCTCCGCTGTAGGTGTTGGCGCCGCTCAGGGTGAGGGTGCCGCTTCCGAGCTTGGTGAAGGCGTCGGTCCCGGTGCCGGAGATCACTCCCGCAACGGTGACGTTGTTCGCTTGGGTGTCGATTGTGCCGCCGCCGCCGCCGTTGACCAGGGTGATCCCGTGCGTTGCCGCGAGCGTGAAGGCCGAGCTGGCCTGGAGCGTTCCCCCGCTCAGGCTGACTCCGTTCGCTGCGTTGCCGAGCGCCCCGCTCGAGCCCACCTGGAGTGTCGCCCCAGAGTTGACCTGGTTTGTCCCCGTGTAGCTGTTGCTTGCGTTCCCGAGCACGGTGGTCCCGCCCGCGGCGGTGATGTTCCCCGTGCCGCTGATTATCCCCGTGGTGTTTACCTTCCCGGTGGAGGACGCCGACCCGAACGTCAGGTTGTTGCCGCTTCCGAGGCCGATCGTGCCCGAAAGGTTCAGCTGGGAGCCCGCTGCCGCGCCAATCGTCGATGCGGAACCCAGCGCCACGTTCCCGGCGAAGGTATTTGTTCCGGAGACGTTCTGCATGGCGCCGTTGCTGCCGACCCCGGCGCCGTTTAGCGTCACGGCCTCCGCGGTGGCGTAGTTGATCCCCCCCTGGAAGCCCAGCGTGCCCCCGGAGTTGACCGTTGTTCCCGCGGCTGTCGTGCCGAGGGCGCCGTTGGCGGCGGCCACAAGCGTCGCCCCCGAGTTGATGGTGGTCAACCCAGAGTAGCTGTTCGTGCTGTTCGAAAGCACGGCGGTCCCGAATGCGTCCGTGATGGTCCCCGAGCCTGTTATCTGGCCGGCGATGTCCACGGTCCCCGCGCCGGGCGACGTTCCAATCGTCAGGGCTTTGGTACCCAGCGCGAGCGTTCCGTTGACATTGAGCTGCTGGTTCGTGATGGCTCCAATCGTCGACGCTGCATTCAACGTCACCGTTCCACTCGTGATGTTCGTCCCGGAGAAACTCTCAAGGGCGCCGGCCGACCCCGACATGCCCGCCCCGCTGATTCCGATGGCCTGGTTGTCCGTGATGCCGCTTTGAAAGCCGAGGGTTGCACCGCTCGCAACCGTGGTCGTGCCCGTGCCGAGCCCGCCGGCAGATCCGTCGATGACCGTCCCGAATGCAACCGACGTGTTCGCCGTGTAGGAATTCGTGCCTGTAAGGACAATGGTCCCGTTTGCGGTCCCCTTTCCGTACGTGGCGACGAAATTCCCCGTCGTGTTGCCAGCAAGCGTAAGCTGCGTGCCGGCTGCGGCGCTGTACGTTGTGGCGGCCGTCTGGGCGATGTTCCCCGTGATCGTGTTCGTACCCGCAGAGTTGGAGACCGCACCCACGTTGGCCGACACACCCACGCCTTTTACTGAAAGCCCGTTCGAAAGGGAAATGCCATTTGTCACAGCCAGCGAGGCGCCGCTGGCCACGGTCGTAACCGAAGTCGCTGCGCCAAGGGCGGTTGACGAGCCCGCCGTCAGCGTTCCTGTGGACACCGTTGTCGCGCCCGTGTAGGTGTTGTTGCCGGTCAGGGTCAGGTTGCCGGCTCCCGTCTTTGTAAGCAATCCGGCAGGCGTGCCTCCATTCGCGATATTGCCGGCAATCGTGGAATCCACGGCTGCACTAACGGTCAGCGTGTAGGAGTTGGCGCCCGAACCCAGGTTCACGTTGCCGTTGAAATTCATGGACCCACTGGTAGCCGACCACGTCTGGGCGCCCGCCAATGTGAACGCGTTGTAGAACGTCTGCGTGGCCGTGTCGCTGTTCGTGATGCCGGTACTGAGAGTCAGCGTGTCGTTGTTCTGCGTGAGTGAGGTGTCGAACGTGAAGGCGATGGCCCCACCGGCGTTGCTGAACGTCAGGTTTTTCGCGACCGATGCGGCCGAAAGCGTTATCGCCGACTGCTCGCCGGCCCCCGTGTTGAACTGAGCCGTGCTGGTGTTTATTGGAACTCCAGCACTCCAATTGCCCGGAGTTCCCCAAAGGCCGGAAGTCGTGCTCGTCCAGTTGTCGTTGGCGGCATTTAGGCGTGCGACTGCGACGAACATAGCGGCCACGGCGAGCCATTGCACATGCCAGCCGCATCGCCGTCCAAAACTGTCTCCCGAGGCCCTGCAATCTAACGATTTGCAGATCCTAGAGCTGATTTGATGTGGGGCGGATGTTTTCATGCATCCCTTTGGACGTCATGCAATATGCGGCCAACACAGCTGTTTTGCAATAAGCAATGGTTCTCGCTGCTGAAGCTGCAATGATAGGGGACTGATAGCTCGCGCGGGATCACCCCACCCTTCCTCGAGAACCCAATACCAAAAGGCACTCATCCTGTTGTTCTGTAAATATATGTGTACTAATTGACCCGAACTAATGTGTCTGCTTCCAATGGACGCTCCTGTGTCGACACCCTACCCGCCCAGACAGAGTTAGGTCATTGAAATCCAAGCCTTGGCGTCCAAGGCAAACCCTCTCATTCGTAGAGCGGTGAGCCAACCGGCCGCCGTCAGCCAATCCCACGTCCCCCTAAGAATCACACTATGAAGAAGATCACACCGTTTCTGTGGTTTAACGACAAAGCTGAAGAGGCCGCGAAGTTCTACGTCTCGACCTTCGCAAATTCGAGGATCCTGAATGTCAGACGGGATGGCGACCGGGTCATGAGTGTCACCTTCCGACTCGACGGCCTTGAGCTCACGGCATTCAACGGCGGGCCGGTCTTCAAGTTCACGGAGGCAATCTCACTGTCTGTCGACTGCACGTCACAGCGGGAGGTCGACAGGCTGTGGCACCGGCTCTCAAAGAGGGGCAGAAAACAGCGCTGCGGATGGGTAAAGGACCGGTACGGCCTGTCATGGCAGATCGTCCCTTCAGTCCTTGCGCAGCTCCTCGGAGACCGGGATCCCGCCAAGTCGGAACGGGCGTGGAGAGCCATGCTCAAGATGGGCAGGCTCGACATAAGG
>Ga0265338_10000822_pt1 | contig 52358 bp, 44 predicted proteins | sample 42126metaG_FD_193579 | JGI IMG/M metagenome (GOLD analysis project Ga0265338, IMG submission 193579) | Rhizosphere microbial communities from Carex aquatilis grown in University of Washington, Seatle, WA, United States - 4-21-26 metaG | ecosystem: Host-associated > Plants > Roots > Rhizosphere...
GCTGCGAGGAGCGGGCTTCGCGATCGGCCCGGGCGACCTCGGCGAGAACATCACGACTGCCGATCTCGAGCTGCTGTCGCTTCCCGCCGGCGCGTTGCTCCGCATCGGCGATCACGCGCTTATCGCGCTGACCGGCTTGCGCAATCCGTGCGCGCAGATCGACGGGTTTCAGGCCGGTCTGCTCGACAAGGTGCTCTTCCGCGATGCCGACGGCCGCGTCGTTCGCCGCGCCGGAGTCATGGGCGTCGTGGTCGTCGGCGGCACGATCCGGCGCGGAGACCACATCCAGGTGGCGCTGCCGCCCGAACCGCGCGTTCACCTCGATCGGGTGTGATCGCCGCCGGTGCCCGAGGCCCGTTTGCCGGGCGCCGGTTCTCAGAACCCGAAGGTCTCTCCGTCGGATGCGGCGAGCAGATAGTGACGGCCCGACTGCGGCCTGACAATCCCGATGATCGGGTATTGCAGGCCGAGCGCGCCGGGCACGCCGACGAGTTGCGCGTTGCCGAAGCCGAAGACGGTTCCGTCGGCGGCAACCAGCCAGTGGGTCGCCCGTCCGAACGGTGTTGTGCCGGTCATCCCGACGATCGGCGTGCTCGAGGCCATCGTGCCGGCCGAGCCGTAGAAGTGGGCGTCGCCGAAGGTGAAGATGCCGCCGTCGGAGGCGACCAACCAGTAGCCGCCGCCCAACGGTCCCGCGCCCATCCCGACGATGGGTTGGTTCGGCCTCGGCCCACTCGACGCGGCCGGTCCCCGCTCGATCAACGTCGTGCCGATTCCGTTGCGCGTGCGGCCGATGTTCGCGAAGTTGCCGCCGACGGCGAAGCAGCGCGTCGCGCTCGCACACGACACCCCGGAGAGGTCGGTGGAGTCGGCGTGGTCGGGATTCGGGCTGGCGACGAGCGACCAGCTCGCTCCGTCCCAGCGCTCGACCAACGTGCCCGGATCGGTCGAGCCGACGGCGTAACAGTTCGACGCGCTCGTGCATGAGACACCGCCGAGCTCCCAATCGTCGAGCGTGACGGACGACCAGCGCGAGCCGTTCCAGTGCTCCAGCAGGCCGCTCGTCGGCAGTTGAAACAGGGTGCTCTGGGGTGTGTTCCCGACCGCGATGCAGTCCCTCGCGCTCGTGCACGACACACCCGACAGGTCGGCGTCGGTCGCTCCGTTCGCGATCGACCAGCGCGAGCCGTTCCAGATCCTCACCGACGTCCCCACGGCCATACAGAACGACGCGCTCGTGCACGACACGCCGAACAGGTTGTAGTCCCCGAGGTTGTGATTCGGGCTGGCGACGATCGACCAGCTACGACCGTCCCATTGCTCGATCAAAGCGGCCGCGTTCCCGTTGCCGACCGCCACGCAGAACGTGGTGCTCGTGCACGCCACCCCGGACAGGTAGTTGTCGGTGCCGGCGGGATCCGGGCCGGCGGGATTCGGGCTGGCGACGATCGACCAGCTCCGGCCGTTCCAATGCTCGATCAGGGTCCTCAACGGCGACAAGTGCGGCGCCTTGCCGTTGCTGTAGCTGCCGACCGCGGTGCAGTTCGTCGCGTTCGTACACGAGACTCCGGTGAGCCCCGCGTTCTGCCCGCCGCTCGGGCTCGCCACGAGCGACCACCGAGCGCCGTCCCACCGCTCGGTGAGCGTCGTGGGATTGTTCTGCCCGGGAGCGATGGCGGAGCCGACCGCCATGCAGAACGTCTCGCTCGGACACGCCAACCCGTTCAGGCCGGCGTTGTCAGACCCCTTGGGGTTCGGGCTCGCGACGATGTTCCACGCAGGCGAGGCACCCGCCGGCGCTTCGACGCCGGCGATCGCAGCGACCAGCAGCGACGCGAGCAGCGCGGTTCGTACCTGACTCCGAACGCGCACGCTTGCCCCTGACGGTTGCCTGCTCGATGAGTCTCCACCGCGGCGGCGAAGAACTCAAGGACGGCCGGTGCTGTCGACGAGATGCGATCTACGCTCCTTTTTCGTGCGCAGCGAAATCAGGCGCTGGCTGACGGCCCCACTGTCGCCCTTGGCGCGGGCCACGGTGGTCGTTCTCGCCACCACCGTGCTCGCGGCCGAGATGCTCGAACGGCGATGGGGTGACGTCGGGGAGCTCGTATCCGTGTCGGTCTTCTCGGCGATCGTGATGAAGTTCGCGAATGCGAGCAACACGAGGATCGCCACGTCGAGGGTCGTGAGCCAGAACCCGAGCGTGAGTTGATTGAAGTTGGGGAGGGACAGCTTTTGTAGGAGTGCTGCTGTTGCCGAGAGCGATTGTGCGGCCGCGAGCCCGAGCACCATGCCTGCTGCCGTGCGGTCGGCGATGCGGAGGGTGAGGAGCGGGATGAGCACCAGTGCGGACAGTCCCGCGACCATCGCGATCGTGCTTTGCCAGGGCAGCCGGTCCCAGGCCCAGATGGACTGGCCGAAGATTTTCACCGAGTTGAGAAGCGAGGTTGCCGCGCCGAGCATGGCAGCCAGCACGCCGAGCCACACTCCGCGAACGGTGAGGCGGCCGCGATCAGACCGGCCCATCGCGAGAATGCCGATGGCGATGACGAGCGCGACGACAGACGCGCCAGCGCTCGCGCCAAAAAGGTAGTAGCCCGGCCCCGCGTCTCGGACCGGCAAGAAGGCGACAAACGTGACGAACGACGGGAGCGTCAGCGCGCAGTACCCGGCGATGATCGCCGCCATGATGCGGTCGCGGCGCCGCGCTGCGAAGGAGCTGAGCATTATGAGGAACGCGAGATTGAGCCACGATGTAGCAGCGTGGTACGGCGTCGCGCTGTACGAGCTGATCCAACCGCCCCGGCCTGGAAGGTGACGGGGGAAGAGCGGGAGAAACATTCCGACAAGTTGAAGAACGGCGGCCGCGACGAGACAGCCAACCATCGAGACCGTGCGTCCTACCGCAACGTCACCGTTGACATCTGCGCCGCCCTTCGGCGGACCGTTCTCCGAGCGTTCCGCCGCCGTTACTCGAAGGAGCGGATGATCACGAATGCCTCGCACGATCGATCTCGCCAGTCGCACGCCGAGAGACACCAACAGCACTGCCGCGCCGCCTGTGACGACCGACGAGACAAGAGCCACCAGCATCACGCTGACGCCGATCACCCTCACAGCCTGTCAGACATGCAGCCCACGCCCACAGCAGAAGCCCGCCCCAGTGCTCGCAAAGGTCTCCTGGGCCAACAGTCTCACCGCTCGCTCAGTCCGGGCGGCTCAGGGCGATCCCGGAGAAGCAGGGCTACAGAACCATGCGAAAGTAAGCGTCGCGTCCGAAGGCACCGTCCTCGTAGTGAGTCAGTTCGAAACCGAAGGCGCAGTAGAACTGAACCGCGTCTTCCCAATCGGCTGTCGTCTCCAAGCGCACCCTGCGCCATCCCCTTTCCCTGGCGTCCTCCAGCAGCGCCATCAACAAAGCGGTTCCGAGACCGCGGCGCCGTGCATCACGAGCGACGGACATCCGCTTCACTTCGCCCTCGCCGGGTCCGATCGGAGTGATTGCACCGACGCCAACGATCTGCCCTGCGTCTCGGGCCACAAGGACAGTGCCAACCGCATAGCTCGCGTCGATGTCATCCAGGTCGGCGTTGTACTGCGGATCGAGCACGCCCCAATGCTCCCCGAGCCCTTCGAGTATCAATCGCTGAACCGCGGCTTGGTCTTCACGGCGGAACCGCACGATCTCAACTGACCGCTGCTTTCCGAGCTCGTCCATACGCACAGCGTGCCCGTTCCGCACCCCACTCGCACGCCAGAGGCAGGATGCCGGACCACCCGAGTGCTCCCAAAAGTCTCCCGAGGAAAGGGCGTCCAGCTCGCGGGACGCGCTGAGCGAAGCGGTCAGTCGCTCACCGCTCATCTACCGACCGCCGAATCTCGGATGCCGGGTGCCGCAAGACGGGCGATAGTGGAGCCGTGGAGACCACGCCGGAGCGCCGCCGCTACGTCGTTGTCTCAGGCCCTGCCGCGAGCGGAAAGACGACCCTGGCTCGTCGCCTGGCCGACGAACTCGGGGTGCCTCTGCTCGCGAAGGACACCATCAAGTCCGCGCTCTTCGCCGTCCTCGATGTTCCCGACATCGAAGCCGCACGCCGCACGGGTCGCGCAGCCGTCACGATCCTTGTGGCCTTGGCAGCTGAAGTCCACGGCGACGTCGTACTCGAGAGCGTCTGGCCTCGAACCCAATCAGTTGGCGACCTGAGCAGTCTTCCCGGCAGCCTGGTGGAGGTCTTCTGCCGCTGCGAACGCGGCGTCGCTGAAGCGAGGTACGCGGCCCGCAGCGAGACGCGTCCGGTCGACTACGTCTCAGAACACCGACATACCGCCGAACTCTGGACCAACGAAACCACCGAGCCGGTCGCCGGTGGATGGCCAGTCATCGAAGTCGACACCACCGGCACGGTCGACGTGGCCGCGCTCGCTTCGCAGATCCGAGAAGCGCTGTCATAGAGCGCTTTGCTCGACAACGAGATCCCCCGCCGACTACCCGTTCCGGAGCGGGCTCGCACGGCAGGCGTCGAGGACGCCGAACCACCCCAGTGATGCTCTCTCCTGCGGGCGCGGTTTCATTCGCGTTTCTTTGCGTGTTCGAGGTGGTGTTTTCGGTGGTGGGCCCAGCACAGGAGTGTGAGGTTGTCGAGGTTGGTGGGGCCGCCGTCTTCCCAGTGCCAGACGTGATGTCCTTCACACCAGCCCGGCAGCACGGTGCAGCCGGGGGCGGTGCAGTGCCGGTCTCGGGCGACGAGCGCCCGCCACAACGGCGCCGAAATGTTGCGCGTGGTGCGCCCGACGTCGACGATGAGGCCGGCGCCGTCGGTGATGATCCGGTTGATGTTGCAGTCACACGCCAACCGCTCCAGCGTCGTACGCGACAGCCGCCCGTACCGTTCGCCCTCGACGCGAATGTCGGCGATGAGGTCGGGATGGTCGGTGTCGTGGTCGTGGAGATCGGCGACGAAGCTCAGGTGCGCCTGCCCGCGCCGGCGCGTCGAGGGACTCACGTGGTTGTGGTTCACAATCAGTGAACGGCGGCAGATCTCCACGAACGCTTCGGCGTGCCGTTGCGAGGTGCGGCGTTTGTCGCCGTCGACCTTGAGATCGGCGGCCATGGCCTCGACCGCGGCACTGACGATCTCACCGGCTTCGGGATCCAAGGATGCGTTGACGTGGACCCGGTCACCCACCAACGACGCATGGAAGCGGTTCTTCGCATACGCCTGCTCGTCGTTGCCGGCGCCACCGTCACCGTCGATCGCATCCGTGTAGCGGGCCACCGCCGCCCGCAACGACTTCGGATCAACCCTCCGGGCCACATCGACCAGCCCGGCCTCGATCTCGGCCAGTTGCTCGGCGCGTTCTTCGGTGTACGCGTTCGCGATCACCGCCGCGTGCGCCCGGGAGATCTCACCGGCGTCGAACGCCTTCTCCGTTGCCGGGAGGCGGTGCAACGCCTTCGCGAGGTTCACCGCCGCCCGCGCCGCGCCCGCGTCCATCCGACACCGTTGTTGGATCGCAGCCGCCGCGCTCAAGAACCCGTCGGCCTGCCACGCACCCGAACGCGTGTACTCGCCGACCATGCACAACCACTGCGCCTCGATCGCATCCAGCTCACGCCGGCCCCGCACGATGCTGTCGAGCATCGACGCGAACCCCCGAACCTCCGTGTCCATACGACCGACAATACAGAGGGGGTGAGACACTCAAACCCGCGAAAACCCCGAAAACCAAAGAAGAATTCGGAATCTATGCAACGGTGTCGCGCTGACTCCAGTGGAAACGGTGGTGCACCAGCGCGCGCACGATCGCGCCCGGTTGCGGATGCGCGAAGTAGTAGCCCTGGCCGAGGTCGCAACCCAGCGCCCGGAGCTCGGCGAGCTGGTCGGGGGTCTCGATGCCCTCGGCGGTGACGGAGAGCCCGAGGGCGTGGCCGAGCTGCACGACTGCGGCAACGATCGCGCCACCTTCGGGATCGCGGCCGAGGCCCTCGATGAAGGAACGGTCGATCTTCAATGTGTGCACCGGCAGTGAACGCAGATAGATGAGCGACGACTGGCCGGTGCCGAAGTCGTCGATGCCGACTCGTACACCCTGGTCGGTGAGATGGCGCAACACCTCGATCGCGTGCTCACGATCGGCCATCAGCGTCGTCTCGGTCAGCTCGAGCACGAGGAGCGACGGGTCGAGTCCCGAGGTCGCGAGCGCGTCCTCCACGATCGAGATCAAGTCGTCGTCGGCGAGTTGGCGGGCCGAGAGGTTCACCGACACGGCGAGCGGCGCGTGCCCCCCGGCCTCGGTGACCCAGCTCGCGGCTTGCGCACAGGCCTCACGCAGCACCCACGCGCCGATCTGCACAATGAGGCCGCTCTCCTCGGCAACCGTGAGGAACGCGTCGGCGGGCACGAGCCCGAGCTCCGGATGCTGCCAGCGCAACAGCGCCTCGAGCCCCATCACCTCCGACGTCTCGAACCGCACCAGCGGCTGGTAGTGCACGCGGAATTCCTCGTGCACGAGCGCGCGGCGCAACGCGGCTTCCATCTCGAGTCGCGCGATCGCCTCTTCCCGCATCGGCTCGGCAAACACCTCGATCCGGCCCCGCCCCAACTTCTTGGCCGCGAACATGGCGACGCTCGCGTCGCGAAGCAGGCGCTCCGGAGAGTCGTCGGTGCCGGTCGAGAGCGCGACGCCGATGCTCGCGGTGAGGTACACCTCGCCGGTGGCGAGCACGAACGGCTCGGTGAGCACCGATCGCACCCGTTCGGCGACGGCAACGGCACCGTGCTCGTCCTGTGCGTCGTTGCACACGACGGCGAGCTCGTCGCCACCCAGGCGCGCGACCGTGTCGCCGGTGCGCAGGATGCGCTCGACGCGCTGCGCGACGATGGCGAACAGCTCGTCGCCGGCCGAGAGACCCAGGCTGTCGTTGACGATCTTGAAGTGGTCGAGGTCGAGCAGGACCAAGCCGATCCGGCGGCTGCCCGACCGCCCGCGCGCGTGCGCGAGCGCGTGCGCGATCTCCTCGAGCAACGCCACCCGATTGGGCAGCTCGGTCAGCGGATCGTGACGGACCCGGTGCGCGAGCAGCGCCTCGATGCGCTTGTGCTCCGACACGTCGTGGACGACGCCCAGCAGGCAGCGCTCGGCGCCTTCGTCCTGCGGCATCTGGACGATCTCGATCGTGAGCGAACGCCGCCCCCTGTCGAGCGCGACGTCGAACGACACCGACTGGCCCTCGAGGCTCGCGCGGGAGAAGGCGGTGATGTGCGGCACGAGCACGTCGGTCGGGAGCACACCGCGCAGGTCGCCCCCCAGATCGCTCTCGGGGTCGAGGTCGAAGAGGGCTCGGTAACGGGCGTTGGCGTGCACGAACCGGCAGACCTCGTCGTCGCCGATCGCCACCACGAACGCGGGCTGCGGCAACGCGTCGAGCACCACGCTCACGTCGGCGGCCGGCGCCTCGATCGCGCCGCCCGGGCCCGAGCGTCCCCGCCGCGACGAACGCGACAGCGTCGCGCTCGAACGGTCCTTCCCCTGCGTGCGATCCATACCGGGTGCCTTCCCCTGAAACTCCCTCGCCGGTTGTGTCGGCAACCGTCCGAACGACCTGAATGGGCAAGCTCGAACCGCCGGGTCGCGGGCCCCGCCGCGCTCGCCCGTCCGCGCGTCCGGACCGCGGCGACGGGGCCCGCGGACCGGGCCGGTAACGTGGCCGTATGACCTGTCCCGCCTGCGGGGCGACGACGGCCGCGGGGGCCCGGTTCTGCCAGGAGTGCGGCCAACGACTCGGCGCGTCCGTCGAAGAGCGCCGGCTCGCGACCGTCCTGATGGCCGACCTCGTCGGCTTCACCGCGATGTCGGCCGGCGCCGACCCCGAGCAGGTGAAGCGCCTGGTCGACCACTGTTTCGAGCGGTTCGTCGCCGACATCACCGCCTTCGGCGGGCGGCTCGACAAGATCGTCGGCGACGAGATCGTCGCCCTGTTCGGCGCCCCGATCGCACACGAAGACGATGCCGAGCGGGCCGTGCGCGCCGCGCTGCGCATGCAGGAGACGATGGAGGCGCTCGCGGACGAATTCGAGTTCCCGGTGCAGGTGCGGATCGGCGTCAACAGCGGCGAGGTGCTGGTGGGCGCGATGCGGGCCGGCGGCGACCCCACCGCCATGGGCGACGTCGTGAACACCGCCCAACGCCTGCAGAAGCTGGGCGAACCCGGCCACGTGGTGGTCGGGCCGGCCACGGAGTTCGCCACCCGCGACGCCATCTCCTACGAGGCGCTCGGCCCGGTCGCGTTGCGCGGCCGCGACGAGCCGATCGAAGCGTTCCGCGCGCTCGACGCGCTCACGCCGCCCGGCCGCCGGCGCGCGCGCCGCCGGGCCCCGCTCGTCGGCCGCGACGCGGAGATCTCCACCCTGCGGGGCATCGTCAAGCGGGCCGCCACCCGCGAGCGCGCCCATCTCGTGATGCTGGTCGCCGACGCCGGCGTCGGGAAGAGCCGCCTGGCCACGGAGGTGGGCGAGATGGCGGCCTGCGACCTCGGCGCGCGCGTGCTCACCGCCGAGTGCCTCCCCTACGGCGATCCGAACGCGTTCGGGCCGATTGCCGAGGCGCTCCGCCAGGCCGCGGCCGGCGATCCCGCGTCGCCCGACACCGACATGAAGACCAAGCTCGCCGACAAGACTCGGCGAGTCCTCGGGCCCGACACCGAGCCCGCCGAGCTCGAGCGCATCGCCGAGGGACTGATGTTCCTGCTCGAAGGCATCTCGCGGCCCGGTGTCGATCCCAGCCGCGCGCGCGACGAAGCCCTCCGATCGGCGTTGGCCGTGCTCGAGGCGCTCGCGACCAAGGCCCCGCTCGTGCTCGTGCTCTCCGACCTGCACTGGGCGACCGACGACACACTCGAGCTCTGCGAACGGCTGCTCGGGCGCCTGCGCAACCGGCCGTTCGTGCTCGTCGCGACGGCGCGTCCCGATGTGGAGACCCGCTGGGCGCCCGAGCCCGGCAAGTACAACGGCATCACGCTCCAACTCGACCCGCTCGACGAGCAGGCAACGGGCGAGCTCGTGCACGAGCTGCTCGACGGCGACGCCGACTCCGAGCTGGTCACGTTGCTGATGGAGCGCAGCGGCGGCAACCCGTTCTTCATCGAAGAGCTCGTCGCGTTCATGCAGGAGTCGGGCGACACCGAGAGCGTGCGCGAAGTGCCGGCGACGCTGCACGGCCTGTTGGCCGCCCGCCTCGACGCGCTCGACCCGGCCGAGCGGTCCCTGCTCGAAGACTGCGCGGTCGTCGGCGCGAACGGACCGGTCGCGGCCGTGCTGTGCCTGGCCGACCGTCCCGACGCTTCCGACCTCCTCGACCGGCTCGGCGAACGCGACCTCGTGGAGATCGAAGGCGAGGAGTTCCACTTCAAGTCCGACCTCATCCACGAGATCGCCTACGGCACGCTCACCAAGGCCGAGCGGGCTCGGCGCCACGCCCGCGTCGCGCCCGCGCTCGAGACCCGAGGCGAGGCGACGATCGACGCGGTCGCGCATCATCTCGCGACGGCGGCCGAGCTCGTCGCGGAGCTCGGAAGCGTCGCCGGCGTCCCCGCCGACGTTCGCGAGCAAGCGGTCGACGCGCTCGGTCGCGCCGCCGACCGCGCCGAGCTCGTCGAGTCGTGGGTCGTGTTCGGCCGCCATCACAACCGCGCCCTCGGTCTGCTCTCCCCCGACCCGGGACCCGACCGGTGGCGCGCGTTGCTCGGGCGGGGCAAGGCGTCGGTGCAACAGCGGCACATCGAGGTCGCCCGCGACGATCTGCTGACCGTGCTCGGTGAAGCGACCGACGCGGGCGAGCTCCGCCCCCAGGCCGAGGCGCTCACGCTGCTGGGCGCGGCCGAGATCGCGGTCGGCGCATACGACATCGCCGACGCGACGTTCGCCGACGCGCTCGCGCGCTGGCGCGAGATCGGCGACGACGCGGGCGGCGCCGACGTGCTGCGCGAGCTCGGCGTGTCACACCTCTTCCGCGGCGACCTCGTACAAGCCGAGCGGTTCGTCTCCGAGGCGTTGGCGGCGTACCAATCGTCGGGCCGCGAGCGCGGCGGCGCGTGGGCGATCCAGAACCTTGCGTGGATCTCGTTCATGAGCGGCGAGATCGCGCAGGCCGAAGAGCGCCTCCAGCAGTCGGCCGGCGCCTTCGCCGAGCTCGGCGACTGGGGCGGGTTGAGTTGGGCCTACGGCCTGCTCGCGTTCGTCCGTTACAACCAGGGACGGCTCGAAGAGGCGGCCGCGCTGGCGGAGCACATCGCGATCGACGGCCGCGAGACCGGGAACCGTTGGGAAGTCGGCATGATGGCGGTGCTCCTCGCCAACGTCCGGCTCTGGAGCGGCGAGATGAACGAGAGCCTCACGCGCGGCCGCGACGCGATCGCACTGTTCCAGGAGATCGGCGACCGTTGGGGCGAGGTGATGGCCACCGGGCCGGTCGTGCGCGCGCTCGCCGAGCTGGGCCGTGACGCCGAGTACGCCGACGCGCTCGCGCACTACCGCGCGATCTCGCGCAACATGCCCGACGAAGGGATGCGAACCTTTCCCGAAGTTCTCGAAGCGCTCGTCGACCTCCAGCAGGGGCGGGCGGAGGCGGCCCAGTCGATCCTGGCCTCGCTCGCCTGGGACCGCGACGAAGACAGCGGCCAGCTCGGCTTCGCCGACGGTTGCGCGGCGTCGGGGCTCGCGCTCCTCCAGCTCGGCTCCGTCGACGAAGCCATCACCATGCTCCGCAGCGGCTACGACGTCGCGACGGAAGACGGCCCGGTGATGTCGATCGGTTGCCGCCTCGCGCTCGCGTACGCGGCCGCGCACCGCCTCGACGACGCCGACGCGGTGATCGCGGAGATGCAGGCCCGGAGCGGCGGCACGTTCTCCGATCGCATCATCGCGTTGTGGGCCGAGAGCCTGGTGCGCGCCCAGCAAGGTGCACCCGACGCCGCGGGCCCGGTCGACGAGGCCTACAAGGTGGCGCTGGCCACCGACGCGCCGCTCGAGCATGCGGTGGCCGCGTTGGCGCGGTCCAAAGTGCTCGCGGCCCTCGGCGCCGACGCCGCCGGGGAGGCGGCCGAAGCAGCGGGGTCGAAGCTCGACGCCGTCGGTCTCACCGCCGCGGGTTGGTCGCGAGTGTTCGATCTCGCGCTCGCGAACGTCAACGTTCCCTCGTGACCACCGGCGCGGCGCGGAGCTGATCGAGCACGACGTCGCAGGCGTGCCCGTCGACGAACGTCGGCACGCCGGGCGGAACCTCGCCGCTGGTCACGACGTCGCGCACGACCTCGGCGAATCGGCACATCGGATCGTCATGGCTGTCGGCGCCGGGCGCGTCGCGCTTGCCCGCCGAGCCCGGAGACATGTCCTCGCGCGTCCCGTCGGATCGCCGCACGAGAACGCGCGTGTCGGCGAGGATCTCGCAGACCGCAGCGGCGCCGACAACGGTGAGCCGCGGCGGCACCGACGCGCTCGCCGCGAAGCTGCTGTCGATGCTCACCGACACGCGGCCGTCGACGCCGAGCGTCGCGCTGATCCCGTCTTCGGCGGTGCAACGGTGCAGCTCGCCGTGATCGTCGATGCGCTCCGCGATGTCGATGCGGGCGCCGGCCTCGACCGTCCGCACCTCTCCGAAGCACCACCGGATGGTGTCGATCGCGTGCGAGCCCCAGGCGCCGATCCACCCACCGCCGCGCGAGCGGTCGAACAACCAGCCGTACCGGCGCATCGGAACGCGAGAGCCGGCCGAGAGATGCGTCCACTGCACGTGCTCGACGGGACCGAGCGCGTCGGTGCGCACGAGCTCGCGGAGCAACCGGCGCACCGGGTGGAAGCGGAACTCGAAGTTGCACAGAGCGATCGCTCCGGCATCGGCGGCCTCTTGCACGAGCGCGGCCGATTCGTCGGCATTCATCGCGAAGGGCTTGTCGCACAAGACCGCCTTGCCGGCGGCGAGCGCGACGCGAACGTGGGCGGCGTGCAGGAACGGCGGCGAGTGCACACTGACGAGGTCGACGTCGGGACGCGCGCACGCGGCGGCGATACCGGCATCGTCGCGCGGCGACACCACCTCCACGACCTCGCAGCCGTCGGCCGCCTCGAACGCGGGCGCGACCACTCGGGCGCCGAACCCCGTGCCCACGACTGCGACCTTCACTCCCCCATCACCTCCGGGGCCTCCTCGCCCACGGGCATGTGAAAGCGGCGCAGCGCGGCGTGCGTGAGTGGCCCGAGGCTGAACGCGATCAGCACGGTGCCGACCCCGACCTGACCTCCGAGCAGGAACCCGACCACCATCACCGTGCACTCCATGGTCGTGCGAACGACCCACAGTCGATACCCGCGCGCGCTGATCGCCGTCATCAACCCGTCGCGCGGACCCGGGCCGAGACCCGAGCCAATGTAGAGCCCGCCGCCGAGGCTGAGGCCGATGATCGCGATCGCGAGGAACCCGACGCGGATCGCGAAGTTGTGTTGCTTCGGGATGAGGTCGAGACCGGCGTTGGCGATGAGGCCGACGGTAAGCGTGTTGACCACGGTCCCGATCCCGAGCCGTTGGCGCAACGGGATCCACGCGACGAGCACGACGACGCCGACCAGGATGATCACGGTGCCGAGCGAGACGTGCGCGGCCTTGGCGATGCCCTGATGGAAGACGTCCCAGGGCGAGATCCCCAACTCGGCGCGCACGGAGACCGAGATCGACAGGCCCATGATCCACAGCCCGACGACGAGCAGCGGCAGGCGCCGTAGCAGCTCGCGCCCGCTCGGGAAGCTGAGCACCTGCGCGAAGCGCGCGTCGTCGGGCAGGCTCACGGTGCCGGCGTTACGAGTCGAGCAGAGACGAAGACTCCGCGTCGAGATACAGGATCGCGTGCGGCTGGCGACGGAGCACCGACGCCGGGCACGCGGTCGTGATCGGACCTTGCAGCGCGTCGCGCACGGGAACCGCCTTGCGCGCCTCGGGGACGATTGCGAGCACCCGGCGCGCCCGCAGGAGCGCGGGAATGGTGACGGTGATGGCGTGCGTAGGCACGTCGGCGACCGTCGCGAAGTGACCCTCCGCCACTTGCTGGCGGCGGGAGGCCGGCTCGAGCGCGACGATCTTCACGGCGAGCGGATCGTCGAAATCGGCAACCGGCGGATCGTTGAAGGCAAGGTGGCCGTTCTCGCCGATCCCGCAGCAACACAGGTCGAGCGGGAGCGCGCGCAGGAGCGCGGCGTAACGATCGGCCTCGGCTTGGGCGTCGCCGGTGTCACCGGTCAGGTAGTTGAACTCACGGAACGGGAGCCGGGCCGCGACCCGCTCGCGCATGTATCGCTGGAAGCTCGCCGAATGCGTCGGCGGCAGACCGACGTACTCGTCCATGTGGAACGCGGTGACGCACGACCAGTCGAGATCGGTGTGCGTCACGAGCGCGGCCAGGAACTCGAGTTGCGAATTCCCGGTGGCCAGCATCACGTTCGCGGCGCCCCGCTCGGCGATCGCCTCCCGAATCGCCTGCGCGCCGTCGACGGCCGCAGCACGCCCCATCTCGTGCACGTCGTCGAAGATCCGCACCGACAGGTCGCCGGCGGCGACGGTGCGCACGAGGCTCACGAGAACTGCGGAAGCCAGCGCGCGGTCGCCGCGAGCATCTCGTCGGTCATCTGCGCGACGTGATCGAAGTCGATCCGGCCCGCGAGCGGATCGAGCAGCATCGCGTCGACCGCGGCGTCGCGGCTCCCCGAGATCGCGGCCTCCACCGTCATCTCCTGTGAGGCGACGACGCGCCGCAGGCACTCGGTGAGCGTGGCCGGCGTGCGGCCGTGGTCGCGACCGACGAGGCCGTCGCCCTTGGCGGTGACCATCGACTCTACGACCGCGTCGGTCGGCAGCTCGGGGCACTGACCGGAGTTGGGAAGGTTGAGCGGGAAGTCGCGGGCCTTGTCGCGCAGGAACGAGTCGATCATCGGCGCGACCATCTCACCCGAGGGCATGGTCGGCACCTCGGTGATCGTGCTCAGCTTGGCGAACTCGGCCTTGTACCGGTCGACCCACACTTCGCGATCGGCGATCGACGTGAGACCGACGTTCCACCGCTTGCCCCACTCCGACTCCTCGGTGAGGAAGCCGGGGAAGAACTCGACGAGGTGGCGGTCGCCGGCGCCCGGCAGCACACCGAAGCGGTCGAACAGCGCGAACTTCACGCGGTTGCTCGTGACGAGATCGCGCTTCGTGAACTCCGACGCGACGTCGCCGAGCTCACGGCGGATCTCGTCGGGGAGATAGATCGGCTCGTCGGCCAGCTTCTCGGGGTCGGCCAGCCGCTCGCGCAGCCGGTCCATCGCATCGTCGCCGTCGATCCACAGCTTCGTGATGATCGGCAGGTGGTTCACGCCGACGACCTCGAAGTCGAAGCTTCGGAAGTCGACGTCGAGGATCTGCGCGAGCGTGAACTGCGCGCCCGTCACCTCGTGGCAGAGACCGACCGTCTTGATCGACGTCTCGCGGGTGACCGCTCGGCACAACGTCGTCATCGGGTTCGTGATGTTGAGCATCCACGCGTTCGGGCAGAGGTCTTCCATGTCTTGGGCGATCGAGACGAGCACCGGGATGTTGCGCAGGGCGCGCATGATCCCGCCCGGCCCAACGGTGTCGCCCACCGACTGCTTGATGCCGTGCCGCTCGGGGATCTCGAGATCGTGGCGCATGCTGTCGAACGCGCCGGTGGAGATGCAGACCACGACGTACTCGGCGCCCGCCAGCGCCTCCCGCCGGTTGGTCGCGGTTGACACCGTGATGCCGGTGCCCTTCAGCTCGTTGACGTGGCGCACGAAGTCGGCCACCGCCGGCAGCGGCTCCGGGTTGATGTCCTGGAGCACGAGCTCCGACTCCGCGAGCGACGGCATGTTGACGATGTCGAGGAACAGCTTCGGCACCCACTGGAGGCTCGCACCACCGATGATCACGATCCGCGGCGCCATCGCCCCTCCCGAGTAGGTCCCGCGCCAAAACCTGACGCCAACGTCAGGAAGGCTACAACTGCACCATCTGATGGTGCAGTGGACGTCGCTATACGCACCTGGAGTGCACCATCTGATGGTGCACTTGGCGACGCTATAGGTGCCTCGAGTGCACCAACTCATGGTGCGGTTGAGGGTTTGTCCACAGGTCAGGTGAACTGGGGGAGCCATTTCGCGGTGGCGGCGAGCATCTCCTCGGTCATGGTGACGATGTCGTCGTAGGCGAGCTGGCCGGCCATGGGGTCGGCCATCATCGCCTCGAGGACGAGCGTGCGGTTGCCGGCGATCGCGGCCTCCACCGTCCACTCCTGCACGACGTTGATACGACGCAGGAACTCGCCCATGATCCCGGGCGCGGTGGCATGGTCGCGGCCGCGCACGCCGGAGCCGTCGGCGATCCCCATGATCTCGACGACCGAGCCGTCGGGCAGGTTCGTGACGTTGCCTTCATTCGGCAGGTTCACGGGTAGGGCACGGGGCTTGCCGGTGACGATCCCGTCGAGCAGCAGCGCGACCAGCTCGCCGGAAGGCATGCGCGAGACATCGCTCGCGTCGCGCACTTCCTCGTAGTGCTCGACGTCGGCGACGGCGTCGGCGCGGTGGCCTTCCATGCCGTAGTGGTGCACCTTCCAGCCACTCCCGTAGTCGTTGCCGGGATGCACGAACCCGGGCATGAACTCCACCGAGTGGTGGTCGCCCGAACCCGGGAACACGCCGAATCGCTTCAGGATCTCGAATCGGACCGCGTTGTTGGCGATCACATCGAGCTTCGACCAGTGCTCGGCGGGCGAGACCTTCGTCCACTTCATCAGAGGCGGCGGATCCATCCAGATCGTTTCCTTGGCGGCGCGCTCGGGGTCGTCCATCAGCGCGCGCAGCTTCGCGAACGCGTCTTCGCCGTTGACGCGCAGCTCCACCGCCAGCGGGAAGTGGTTGACGCCCGCCAGCACCGGGTCGAGATCTTGCATCCCGCAGTCGAGCGCGAGGCTCAGGTTGAACGTCGCGCCGACCCACTCGTTGCAGAGCCCGACCGTCTTCACCGCCGTCTCACGCGTGACCGATCGGCACAGCGCGGTGAGCGGATTGGTGACGTTGACGAACCAGGCGTGGGGCGCGACCGTCTCGACGTCGCGCGCGATGTCGAGCAGCACCGGCACGCTCCGCAGCGCGCGCATGATCCCGCCCGGGCCGACGCTGTCGCCGATGGGTTGGCGAATGCCGAACTTGCGCGGGATCTCGATGTCGTGCTGCATGCTGTCGAAGCCGCCCACCGAGAAGCAGGTGATCACGAAGTCGGCGCCCGCGAACGCACGCTTGCGGTCGAGCTCGGCCGTGGTCGTGAGATCGATGCCGCGCCGGCGCGCGATCTCACCGCCGAGCTCCTCCATGAGCTTCAACCGGTCGGCGTCGAGGTCGTGCAGCACCACTTCGGCGCCGGCCAACGACGGCGTGTTGGCGAAGTCACACAGGAGTCGCGGCGCCCAGTGATAACTGCCGCCACCGACGATCACAATGCGAGGACTCATGCCACTCTCCTCTCAGGCGCGCAAGGCGACTTCGACCTCGATCTCGACTGCCCCACCGCGCGGCAACGCCGACACGCCGATCGCGGAGCGGCTGTGACGACCCGCGGCGCCGAACACGTCGGCGAGCAACAGGCTCGCACCGTCGATCACCGAGGGCTGCTGCGCGAACCGGGGGGCGCACGCGACGAAGCCGAGCACGGTGAGCACGCGCTCGATCCGGTCGAGGCCGCCGAGCTCGGCGTGCAACACCGAGAGCGCGTTCAACGCGCACCAACGCGCCGCTTCCGCGCCCTGTTCGACGGTGAGGTCGTCGCCGAGCAGGCCGGGATTCACCAACACACCCTCGTGATTGCGCGGGAGCTGGCCCGACGTGCGCGCCCGACCACCGTGAACGACCACGGGATCGAGTGGATCGTGAGGCGGGTAGGGGCCGGGCAGGGTCAACCCGAGCTCCTGCAACCGTTCGGAAGGGTTCACAGCGATCTCCTCAGGAAGTCCGACGTCTCCACGCCGTGCCACATGTGACCGCCGTCGAACACGTCGTGCACGAGCGCATCGTCGGGCGCGCCGAGCTGCGCGTACACGCGGCGCAACGACGCGACCGTCTCGCGCGCGGCATCGACCGGGAAGATGAGATCCTCGATCCCGCTCTCCGCCAGCAGCGCGCGCGGCGCGATCAGCGACGCGACGTCGAGGTGCTCGATCGCGCCGATCTGGCCGGGCAGGATCTGCGAGCCGCACATGTTCCATGGGAAGCGGTGCGCCGAACGCCACGACGACAGGTAGCACGCGACGATCGCGGCCCGCACCCGCTCGTCGATCGCGGCCAGGAACAACGTGCAGGTCGCGCCGTACGAGAGTCCGCCCGCGCCCATGCGCTCGGGATCGACGAGCGGATGCGCGGCGAGCACATCGAGCGAACGTTGGAGATCCCACAGGTTGCGTGCGTGCGGGACGATGCCGTCCATCGTGGCGCACACGAGGTCCCAGTCGCAGTGGTACTTCTCGTCGGGCATCCAGTCGGCGCGCTCGCCGAAGCCGCGCAGGTCGGGAGCGAGCACGACGTAGCCCTCGTTCGCGAGCACGTGCGCGTACGGCATGCCTTCGTCGTGCTCTTCGTCGAGCAGCCCACAGATGCGCGCCTTGCCGGGACCGTGCCCGTGGATCGCAAGGATTGCCGGGCCGGGCTCGGTGCGATCGTGCGGCACGAGCAGATACGCGGGAACCGACATCGTCTCCTCGGTGTCGAACACCACGCGCTCGCGTCGGTACGAGCCGCAGTCGACGGTCTCCGTCGTCTCCAGGTCGAGGGGCACCGGCTCGGGCGCGGGACCCAACATCGCGAGCAGCCGCTCACGGACGCGCCCGCGCCACGGCTCGAGCCCGCGGGTGAGATCGTCGAGCGGACACGGATCGGCGTCGACCGCGGCCTCGTGCCGGAGCCGCCAATACGCCCAGTTGGAGAAGTTGCGGCGCCGGCTCACGCGCGCGCCGTCATGCCGCGTCGCCGAGCGCCCAACCCAATCCGCCCGAGAGGTGCTGCAGGTAGGCCGGCGTCTCCCACGCGCCCGGGAAGTGCCCGAGGCTCGTCGAGAACACCCGGCCCGCACCCTCGGAGAAGCACCACGCGAGCGGGTAGCCGAAGGTCGGTGGGCGCGCACCCGCGGCCGAGAGGTCGAGCTCGCCGTCGCGCACCCGCAGGAGCACCTGGGCATCGGGCCGGAGATCACGGAACTGGTACACCTCGTCGTGCCATTTCCACTCGGCGCCGAGGTGCGAGCACGCCGGGTGGGTGGTGTCGAGCACGTCGGCGACGAACGTCTGCGTCCACGGGTGCCCGTCGAAGCGCGCGCCCACGAGATTGCCGTAGTCGCTCCAGCCGTAGCACGAGTCGGTTGCGGAGTGGATCGACACGACGGAGAGGCGGCCGGAGCGCACACCGTCGAGGATCGCGTCGCGCTGCTCCTCGTTCCACGGCGTCTCGCCGATCGTGAACAGCGCGAGCGCGCGGGCCTCCACGATGTCGAATCCGTTGAGCGCGCGAACGTCGTCGACCCGCTGCGGGCGCAGGCCGTGCAACTCGGCCACTTGCGCGACCCCGACCGCGGCCTGATCGAGCACGCCGTGCACACCGGCCGGACCGTCGGCGTAGGGAGCGACTTGCGTGACGAAGAGGAGACGGTCGGGCACGCCAGCAAGGTACTCGCGGCGCGCACGACGACGCATCCGGCGGACGCGCGGTCGTCGAGACGCCGGTGCGTCAATCGAAACCGGCGAGCTCCGGGAAGGGGAACACTTCGGAGCGACCGGTACGCGCGAGGGATTGATAACGCCGGCGGGCGTAGCGCCATTCGCCGTCGATATGACGAAGATCGTCGTGGTAGACGCCGAACGCGTTGCTCCAGTGCCCGTTCGATCGCTCCTGGCGCAGCTCGCAGGTGAACGAGCGCGATCTCAGCTCGTTGCGGTGCGCATCGGGCTCGCCCGGCGGTTCGCCGAGCACGTGCACGTTCAGGATCACGAGCTCGAAGAACTCGAATCGCTCGACCGCGCCGGCGATGAAACCGCCGATGCCCTCGGCGCCGACGAACTCCAACGGCGCGCCGGTAACCGTGTCGACGCGCACCGGGGCTTCGGGCAGGAACAGCCGGCCCAGCTCCGACCACGCGCGCCGCGTCACCGCGTCGGCGTAGGCGGCCTGCAGCCGGCACACCGCGACGTAATCGAGCAGCTCCTCGCCGGCCACGAGAGGGTTGCTAACCCGCGACCGGGACGAGACCCTGCGGACGGTCGCCGCGCAACGTCACGCGGTGCATGACGCGCCGCTCGGCGCCGTAGTCGTAGATGCCGTAGTGCATCGTGGCGCGGTTGTCCCAGAAGCCCAACGTGCCCGGACGCCAGCGGTAACGGCAGATGAACTCGTACTGCGTCATGTGGTCGTAGAGCATCCGCAGCAAGCCGCTGCCCTGCAGTCCGTACATGTCCTTGATCGCGACGGTGAAGTTGGGGTTCACGAACAGGTTCTTGCGGCCGGTCTCCGGGTGCACCCGCACGACCGGATGCTCGACCGGCCACAGCTTGGTGACCTGATGACCTTCCCACTCCTGGCCCGCGCCCTTGGCGATCTCCTCCGCGTACGACGGGTCGTAGTGGATGCCGACGAGACCGTCGCACATGCGCTGGAGCGGCTCGGCCAACGCGTCGTAGGCCGCGCGGGTGTTCGACCACATCGTGTCGCCGCCGACTTCGGGCAGCGTCACCGCGTACAACAACGAACCGGTCGGCGGGCGCGACATGAACGTGACGTCGGTGTGCCAGAAGTTGGTGCGGTCCTTCAGGCTGTCGATGGGCAGCACCTGCTTGTAGCCCTCGAGCGACGGCTCGACCGGGTGGCCCTCGGTGACCTCGCCGAATCGCTCCGCGAAGGCGACCTGGCGGTCGGGAGTGAGGTGCTGATCGGGGAAGAAGAGCACGAGGTGCTCGAGCCACGCGGCTCGGATCGCGGCGATGGTGTCGTCGGAGAGCGTTTCCGAGAGGTCGATGCCCCGGATCTCCGCCCCGATGTGGGGGCTCACCCGCTGGATGTCGAGCTGCGTCGTAAGCGTCACGTCGCAAGGTTAGACGGGAGGTCGATCCTCACCAATCGGCGCGGCGAACAAGGCCGGAGTTAGAACGCGCCGGTCCCGTTGGGCGAGCCGAGGCCGGTCGGACCGTCGTAGCCGCCCAACGCGGTGCACAGGTAGCTCCCGGCGCACGCGCCGTTGGACCCCGAGGTGACGTCGAACAACGAGTCGGAGTGCGAGTAGGCGTAGCTCGGGGTGGCGACGGTCGATCCGTTGCCGGCGAGCGCGTACACCGACGCGACGATCGGCGCCGCGACGCTCGTGCCGCCGAACACCAGCCAACCGGTCTCGTGATAGGAGTCATAGGTCGCGACGCCCGTGTTCGGATCGGCAACGGCCGACACGTCGGCGACGGTGCGGTTCGTACAGCCGGTGTCGGTCTGCACCGGCAGCTTCGCCTCGTACGCCGAGCAACCGCTGCCCGCGCCGGTCCATGCCGTCTCACTCCAGCCGCGCGCGTTGGTCGCGGCGACGAGCGAAGTGCCGCCGACCGCGGTCACGTACGGCGACGACGCCGGCCACGCGACGCCGTATCCGGAGTCGCCGCTGCTCGCGGTGATCGGGATGCCGTGGTGGAAGTAACTGTCGTACGACGACTCCGTGCTGAACTCGCCGGCGGTCCAACTGTTCGAGATCGCCGACGCGCCGAGCGCGGCCTCGTTCTCCGCCGCGAGCAGGTTCGTGACGCTGTTCGACGACGCTTCCACGAGCCGGATGTGACAGGTCGGGCACACCGCCGAGACCATGTCGACGTCGAGTGAGATCTCGTCCGCCCAGCCGGCGTTGGCGGTCGGGTACTTCGTGCCGCCGGTCTGGCTGATCTTGCGGAAGCAGCCGTTGGCGGTCGTGCACGCCGGGAGGCCGTACGCGGCGCGGTACACCGCGAGGTCGGCTTCCGCGTTCGGGTCGTCGTAGGCGTCGACGATGGCGACGGTCTGGCCCGCGCCACCCGACGGGAGGGCATAGGCGGATCGCAGGTCGCACGGCGTGTAGCCCGGGTGCGTGGTCGTGCAGGTCGTGCCCGAAGGGACCGTGGTCGAGGTCGTGGTGGTCGACGTCGTGGTCGACGAGGTCGTGGTCGACCACGTCGTGGTCGACGACGTCGTGGTCGTGGCCCGGGTCGTCGTCGTGCGTCGGGTCGTTGTGGTGGTCGTCGGCGAGCGCCGCGCCGCGCCGACCCGAAGGTCGTCGTTCAGCGCGACGGCGTCGGGATTCAAGACCTCGACCGCGGCGCACCGCACCTGGTCGCCGGCCACGGCGCCGCAGACGCCCCGCGTGTGCACCGCGTAGAAACCGCCGGGCCCGTCCGGCCGGGCCGCGCCCGCACCCACGCCCTGCGGGACTGTGATGAGCGCGACGGCAACCAGCGCGACGGAGACCCCGCCCGCGAGCCGCAGCTTCCGCGATCGACCGACACCCACTGATATCCCCGCCCCTCCGCGCCCCACGCGCTCCCGGCGAGGAATTTAGTCGGCCGGTCCCGCCAAATCGAGAGGAGTTCGGCAACCGACGCTCACCGGGGTCGTTACAGTCACTTCGGAACGGGAGATCGCATGATCGGCGCCCGACGTCGCATCGTTTTGTTGTTGGTGACGGCGCTCGCCGCCGCGACACCGGCGCTCGGCTCGGCACCGGCCGGAGCGGCCACGGGCCCGACCGTCAGTTGCCGCGCCGCGTACCCGTGGATCACTTTCGGCCGGGCCGAACACATCGACGGCACGGTGACACCTCCGGCTCCCGGCCAACCGCTGCGCTTACAAGAACTCGTGTCGAACACGTGGCGCGACGTGAAGTACGCGCGGCTCGACGCGAATTCGGCGTTCGACATCGCGGTGCGGCCCGACGTCGCGGGCGACTACACCTACCGGGTCGTCTGGAACAACGTTCCGTGCTCGGGCGCGACGTTCACGGTCAGAACGTTGCTCTACATCACCATCGCGAACTTCGAGTCGATCAACCTCGGACAAGCCGCGCACGTGAAGGGGTTCACCACTCCCCCGCGGCCCGGCCAGGTCGTGACGCTGCAGCAACAGGACGCGACGGCCGGCACCTGGCACGACGTGCGGTCGGCGAAGACCGACCGCGAGTCGCACTACGACATCGCGGTGAAACCGAACGCCGCGGGCGTCTACACGTACCGGACCACGCTCGGGAGCACCGCGAGCGGTGATGTGACGCTGCCGGTCTTCACCTGGCACTACCTCGCCGATCTCGTTCCCGTCTTCGAACCCTCCACCTACACGACGGGGACCGCGACGATCAACGGAACGACCTATGCCCACTCGGTCTGGTGGGAGTCCGACACGGCGTTTCCGACCACCTCCGCGCAATACCGGATGCGGCTCGAGTGCCGAGAGCTCCAAGCGACGGTCGGGCCGACCGACGAGAGTGCGGACAACACCAAGATCGACCTCGATCTCGGCAAGGACACCTACACGTTTCCGGAGCGCGAGCTCACCGTCGGCCCGCCCGTTTCCTTGGACCTGGGCACGACGTACGCGTACCGGCTGACGGTCACCGCGACGGCGCGCACGCCCGACGCTTCGGTCGGCTACGTCGCGCTCGGGAGCGCCCGGATCGATTGCTCCTGGTAGTCGCGTCCCGGCGGTCGGTACGATAACGGCGAGGTCGTGACTGGCGCCTGAGGTGGACTACCACCGGGGAGCGACCTCCGAGCCGTGCCGAGCGCCTGGGCCGTTTTGGAGCGAGGAGCCCCGATGGCCGTCGGCAGCCGGTTGCAGCAGTATCTCTCGAGCCACGGCGTCGACGCCGCGGGCCTGTCGGGCGAGACGATCGCGTTCGCGGCGGCGCTCGACGCGGTGTCCGGGGTCGATCCGGGCGTCGCCGACGCGGTGGCTCGCGAGCTCGCCGATCAACGCACGCACTTAAAGCTGATCGCGAGCGAGAACTACGCGAGCCCGGCCGTGCTGCTGGCCATGGGCAACTGGCTGAGCGACAAGTACGCGGAAGGCGCTCCGGGACATCGCCTCTACGCCGGCTGCGACAACGTCGACACCGTCGAGTCACGCGCCGGCGAGCTCGCGTGCGCACTCTTCGGCGCGGATCACGCGTACGCACAACCGCACAGCGGGATCGACGCGAACCTCGTCGCGTTCTGGGCGGTGCTCTCACAGCGCGTCGAGGCGCCGGCGCTGGCGCGGCTGGCGAGCGGCCACGTGAACGAGCTGTCCGACGACGACTGGGAGACGCTGCGCGCGCAGCTCGTGAGCCAGACGATCCTCGGCATGTCACTCGCGGCCGGCGGGCACCTCACGCACGGGTTCCGCCCCAACATCTCGGGCAAGCTCTTCCGTCACCGTTCGTACGGAGTCGATCCGAACACGTTTCTCCTCGACTACGACGACGTGCGGCGACGCGCGCACGAGGAGCGGCCGCTGATCCTGATCGCCGGCTACAGCTCGTACCCGCGGCTCGTGAACTTCCGCGTGATGCGTGAGATCGCCGACGAGGTCGGTGCGACATTCATGGTCGACATGGCGCACTTCGCCGGGTTGGTGGCCGGCAAGGCACTTACCGGCGACTTCGATCCGGTACCGCACGCGCACATCGTCACGACCACCACCCACAAGACGCTGCGCGGACCGCGCGGCGGCCTGGTGCTCTGCCGGGCCGAGCTCGCGGAGTTCGTCGACCGCGGCTGTCCCCTGGTGCTCGGCGGCCCGCTCCCGCACGTGATGGCGGCCAAGGCGGTGGCCCTGGCCGAAGCGTCGCAACCGAGCTTTCGCGACTACGCGGCCGCGGTGATCGACAACGCCCGAACGCTGGCCGACGCCCTCGTGTCGCGCGGCGTGCCGGTGGTGACCGGCGGTACCGACAATCATCTCGTGGTCGTCGACGTGCGGCGCTACGGCCTCAACGGTCGGCAGGCCGAAGCCGCGTGCCGTTCCGCCGGGATCACGCTGAACCGAAACGTCGTTCCCGACGAGACGAACGGTCCGTGGTACACGGGCGGTTTGCGGCTCGGCACGCCCGCCGTCACGACGCTCGGGATGGGCGCCGGCGAGATGCGCGAGATCGCCGACGTGCTCGCGACCGTGCTCGCGGCGACGTCGGCCGGCGTGGTGGCGTCAGGACCCAACCAGGGCAAGCCGTCGCTGGTGCAGTACGTGCTCGACGAGAAGGTTGCGAGCGGGGCCCGATCGAGAGTCGACGATCTCCTCCACCGGCACCCGCTCTACCCGGGCATCGAGCTCTGAGCCGCGGCGCCGGGCCGGCATCGTCGGTTCGGGCCACGGAGCATCACCCTCCGGCGGGAATTCTGGCCGTAATCTCGGTTCGCGCAGGATCACCGAGTGGCGACGCAGCGTGTTCCTGGACGCGAACGGTTCGGACCCGAGGGAGCGATGACCCAACTTGCCGCACCCGGCATCGGCATCCAAGTCCCGAGGGGCTGGGAAGGCCGCATCCTGCGCCGGAATACCGCACATCCAGACGAGCGGTCGCTCGCGGTGGTGCACGTCGCGTCGTTCCCGATGCCGGAGCCGCGCGGGAATTTCGGAGTCGGCGTCACCGAGTTGATGCGATCGGGCGACGCGTTCGTGACGCTGTTCGAATACGGTCCGGAGTCGCTCGACACGGCGCTCTTTGCGGCCGAAGGGGTGCCGCGCCTGACTGTCGACCTGTTCACGTCGCGACGGCTCCGGCGCACGTTACCCGGCCAGGTCGGCTGCGAGCTCTTCTTCACGGTGAATCGCCGGCCGTTCCGCCTCTACATGGTGGTGGCGGGCCGCATGCACCTGCGGTCGGTGATCCCGCAGGTGAACCGGATGTTGCAAGCCCTCGACCTCACGTTCTGAGCGATGGGCGCGCCCGGCGCCGATTCGACCGACGGGCGATCATCGCTCCGCGTCGAGCCCGCAGCGCTGCAGCTCCTCGAACCAGTTCGGCTCGAGCAGGAGCAGGTGGAGCTCGAGCACGTCGACCGGCGTGAACGCCGCGCCTGCGGGCCGGCGGTCGAGGTCCGACGGGAGCTCCCAGGCTTCGAGGCCGGCGCCCGCGTCGACCGCGTCGAGCAACGGCGAGAGCGTGCTCTCACCGACCGTCGGCAGTAGGCAGCCCGGACACGTGAACCGGTACGACCAAACGCCGTTGTCGACACAGCTCCGGACCGTGACCGCTTCGGGCGCCACGCGGTGCTCGCCACACTCGGGACACCTCACGACGATCTGAACTTCCTGCGCCATCGGCCTCTCCCAACCTCGTCACCCTTGCAGACACGGATGCTTCGGCGGCTGCGGGCTCCGACGTTACGCCGAAGCGGCGGTCGGGAACATTGGCGGCCGTCAGGTGACCAAGGTCCCTGCCCTGCTGACCACTGTGTGCCGTTACTTATCCGTATGAACACCATCTGTGGTGGTCCGGTGAGCGAGGCCCGAGTCGCCGGCCCCGCGGCCCCGACGCTCTCCGGCGAGCAGGCGGCCGAGATCATGTTCGACCGCGTCGCGCTCGCAGTCGCTCGCCCGCCAGGACCGAATCAACCCGGTTGCCGTTCTGTTCATCGATCTCGACGAGTTCAAGGTCATCAACGACGCGATGGGGCACGAAGTCGGCGATCGCGTGCTGGTCGAGATCGGCCGTCGCCTGATGGAGAGCGCCCGCCGCGAGGACACCATCGCGCGCTTCGGCGGCGACGAGTTCGTCGTGATGTCGATCGTGCGCGGCGCCGACGACGCGGGCCGGATCGCGCGGCGACTCCTCGACCACATCAGCGCACCGATTCGGCTCGCGGAGATCGAGCTCTCCGTCACGGCCAGCGTCGGGATCACGTTGTCGACGCCCGCTTCCACGACGGTCGAGTTGATCCGCAACGCCGACACCGCACTGCACCGCGCCAAGCAGAACGGACGCGAGCGCGTCGAAGTCTTCACCACCGCCATGGGACGCCAAGCCCACGGCCGGCTCGAGAGCGTGGTCGCGCTGCGACGCGCACTCGAGCAACAAGAGCTGAGCGTGGCCTATCAGCCCGTCATGCGGAACGAGCCGGACTGCCCGCCGCCGCCCTGCACCTCGAGATCACGGAGACTGCCGTGATGGGCGACGTCGCGACTGCGCTGCCGATCCTGGAGCAACTCCGGGACCTCGGGCTCCACCTCGACATCGACGACTTCGCGACCGGGTACTCGTCGCTGAACTAAGACAGCGCTCCAAGCCTGCGAATTGCGGCGTCTCGGTTGCGAGTTCGGCCAGGGCCACCTCTGGAGCCGAGCCCTCCAGATCACCGATCTCGAGGATTGGATCCGCGCCCGGGCGTGAGCGTCACCGACGGCGGGCGCGGCCCCGCGCACGACTGCACTACCGTTCCTGACGCGTGAACCAAAGCGACAATGAGACGAGCGCCGGCTGGTCTATCGAAAATCTCGACATCTTCGACGCCGCTCCCGACGGCATTGTGGTCGTCGACGACGCCGGAGTGATCACCAACGTCAACGAGCTCATATCCGTCATGTTCGGGTACTCGGAGAGCGAGCTCGTCGGCCAGCCGATCGAGATACTCCTCCCGGAGCGGTTCCACGAACGCCATGTCACGAACCGCAAGGAGTACACCGCCCGACCGACGCGCCGGCCGATGGGGCTGACGCTCTCGCTGTTCGGCCGCCGCAAGAACGGTGAGGAATTCCCGGTCGACATCAGCTTGAATCACCGCCGGAACACGTCAGGTGACCTGCGCGTCATCGCCTTCGTACGCGACGCCACCGCTCGCCAGCAACTGCAACAGGAGTTGCAGACGACCGAGGCCGGTTTCCGCCTGCTCGTGGAAGGCGTCGCCGACCACGCGATCTTCATGCTCGATCCGTCGGGGCGCGTCGTGACGTGGAACCCGGGCGCCGAACGCATCAAGGCGTGGCGCGCCGACGAGATCCTGGGCCGGCACTTCTCCGTCTTCTATCTCCCCGAAGACGTCGCGTCCGGTCAACCGGCTCGCGATCTCGAACGAGCAGCCGCCGACGGTCGCGCCCAGAGCGACGGATGGCGCGTGCGCGCCGGTGGTCAGCGATTCTGGGCCGAGACCACGCTCTCGGCGGTGCGCGACGACGCCGGCACCCTGCGAGGGTTCGCGAAGATCACGAGGGACCGGACCGAGAGCCACCAGGCACGCGCCCGGCTCGAATCGGTCGTGGAGCTGAACCGAGCCGTGCTCGAACGCCGTCCGGAGGACGACCTCCTCGCGCTCGTGGCGTCGCGCGCTCGCGCGATGGTGAACGCGACCCTGGTCGCCGCCTGGTCGGTCAGCCGCGGCGACGACGGGATGACCGTCGCCTACGCCGACGGCGACGGCGCGTCGGCGATCCTCGGCACGCGCGCCGCGCCGGAATCGGTGGTGGGTGTCGTCGCGCGTGCGAAGCGGGCCGAGCTCGTGCGCGATCTCCAAGCCGATCTCCGCGTCCCGCGCGAGCTGTCGGCGGCGGGGCTCGGCTCCGGATTCTTCGTGCCGCTCGAGGCCGGGAGCGCGACGTTCGGCGTAATCGGCGTGATGATGGCGAAAGGCCGCGAGGCGCTCCAGCCGCACGAGGCCGACCTGCTCCAGGCGTTCGGCCAGCAGGCAGCCGTGTCGTTCGCCCACGCACGCGCGCAGCAAGAGGTCGAGCAACTGCACGTGGTCTCCGATCGGGAGCGCATCGCCCGCGACCTGCACGACACGGTCATCCAGCGACTGTTCGCCGTGGGGCTGTCGCTCGAGGCGACCAGCCGCCGGGGCGCGTCGGAGATCGAGGAGCGCCTGCACCGGGCCGTCTCCGACATCGACGACACGATCAAGTCGATTCGCTCGTCGATCTTCAGCCTCGAGGCCCGCCCCGACGACAAGCCCGGCCTCCGGACCCGGGTGCTCGACGTCGTCGCCAACGCGACTCCGGTCCTGACGTTCGAGCCCTCGGTGCGTTTCGACGGCCCGGTCGACACGGTCACCAACGAGGAGATCACCGACAACCTCGTCGCGACCTTGCGCGAATCGCTCGCGAACGTCGCGCGGCACGCCCGCGCGACATCCGTGAGCGTGACGGTCGCGGCCGGCTCCGAGATCGTGCTCACCGTCAATGACAACGGCGTCGGCTCGGAGGCGTTCGAGCGCGAGGGCGGCCACGGCGTCGTCAACATCGTCGAACGCGCCCGGATGCTCGGTGGCGACGCGTCGATCACGCGCGCCTCGCCGCACGGCACGATCGTCGAGTGGCGGGTGCCGACTCCCAACTAGCCAGGCGCAGATCCGGAGGCCCGGACCGTCGCGCGAAGTCGCAAGGTCGATGGAGGGCCGCAGGTCGCAGCCGCATCGACATAGCTCGGTGCCGCAGGCGTGCGCTCAGTCGCGCATTCGCCGGAGCTCGGCCGGGATCCAGGGGATGGCCGGTGCGCAGCGCACCTTGGCGTCGACCGCGACGACACCCTTCTCGTGCACGATGATCGGGTTCAGGTCCATCTCCGTGACCTCCGGCACGTCGGCCGCGAGCCGGGCCACCCGCACGATCAGCTGCTCCAACGCGTCGACGTCGAGCGCCGGCGAACCGCGGTATCCGAACAGCAGTGGCGAGGTCCGCAGCGAGCGCACCAGCTCGTGCGCGTCCTCGTCGGTGACCGGGAGGATCCGCAACGCCCGGTCGGCGAGCAGCTCGGCGGTGACGCCGCCGAGACCGAACAGCAGCAACGGACCGAACAACGGGTCCTGGGTGACCCCGACGATCACTTCCAACCCCGGGGGCGCCATCCGCTGCACGACCGCGCCGCCCATACCGTCGCCGAACCGGGCGTGCATCTCGTCGAACGCGCGGCGTACGGCGTCGGGGTCGGCGAGGCCGAGCGCGACGCCACCGACATCGGTCTTGTGCACGACTTTGGCGGATCCGACCTTGAGCACCACGGGCCAGCCGAGATCGCGGGCCGCGGTCGCCGCGGCGTCGGCGTCGTGCACGCGCCGCGACTCGATCGTCGGGATGCCGAACGCACGGAGCATCGCTCCGGTATCGGCCTCGTCGAGCCAGAGGTCGTCGCGTCCCGGCTCGGTGCCGGCGAGCCGGTCGCCGATCAACTCCCTCGTCTTGTCGACGTCGGCGGGCTCGATGCCGAGCTGTTCGAGTGTGGCGACCGTTCCCACCGGCCGGTCGCGCCAGGCTGCGATGCCGGCGGCGCGGCCGAGCGCGCGTGCCGCGGCTTCCGGGAATGCGAACGTGGGAATCGTGGACCGCGAGCTGCCGTCGCCGCGGAGCTCGTCGGCGACGTCGAGCCGGCCGAGGAAGCACGCGACCACTGGCTTGCCGCCGTCGGCGCCGGTCGCGGCATCGGCGACCGCCCGCGCCACGGCGCCGGCGTCGGTCACGACCGGCGACGCGTAGATGACGATGACCGCGTCGACCGCGTCGTCGCGCAGCACCGCGTCGAGCCCGCGGGCAAACATCTCGGGGGTCGCGGCCGCGCCCAGATCGATCGGGTTCCGTACCGTCACGCCGGGAGTCACGAGCGCCCGTACCTCGGTCTCGGTGGCCGACGAGAGCTCCACGACGTCGAGCCCGGCGCCCTCGCACGCGTCGGCGGCAAGGATGCCGGGACCACCGACGTTGCCGACGATCACGACGCGCGAGCCGCGCGGCACCGGTTGGGTCGCGAGCAGCTGCGCGGTGTCGAGCAGCTCTTCGAGCGTGTCGACCCGGAGCACGCCGGCTTGACGGAAGAGTGCGTCGACCGCGACGTCGGAGGACGCGAGCGCGGCGGTGTGCGACGATGCGGCGCGGCTGCCGGCGGCGGTACGCCCGCTCTTGACCGCGACGATCGGCTTGCGGCGGGAGACCCTCCGGGCGATGCGCGCAAACTTGCGCGGATTCCCGAACGACTCGAGGTAGAGCAGGATCACGCGGGTGCGCGGGTCGTCTTCCCAGTACTGGAGCAGGTCGTTCCCGCTGACATCGCCCTTGTTGCCGACCGAGACGAACTCGGAGATACCGATGCCGCGCGCCGCGGCCTGGCTGAGCAGCTCGATGCCGAGCCCGCCCGACTGCGACAGGAACGCGACGTTCCCCTCGACCGGCGCGGTCGGCGCGAACGTCGCGTTGAGACGCACCGCGGGATCCGTGTTCGCAACGCCGAGGCAGTTGGGACCGACCACGCGCATGCCGTTGGCGCGCGCCTTGGTGACGATCGACCGCTGGAGCGCGAGGCCGTCCTCGCCCATCTCCGCGAACCCCGACGACAGGATGACGATCGCGTGCACCTTCTTGCGCGCGCACTCGCCGACGACACCGAGCACCTCGGCCGCCGGCCTGACCACGACCGCGAGATCGACCGGCTCGGGAATGTCGAGCACGGAGGCGTACGCCGGTACCCCGGCGATCGACGACGCGGTCGGGTTCACGGGATAGACGACGCCGCGGAACCCCTGCCGCAACAGGTTCTGCATCACTGCGTACCCGATCTTGCCGGGCTCCCGGCTCGCGCCGATCACGGCGACCGACCGGGGGGCCAGCAGGCGCGCCATCGACGCCGCCTCGGCCACGTGCTCGCGACCGGCGATCGCGGCCGTCGACTCCGCGCTCGGTTCGATCGAGAAGCGCGTCCGCACGGTTCCGCCGTCGAACCGGCAGTCGCGCGCCCAGCCCGCGGCGGCGAACATGCCGAGCATCTTGGCGTTGTTCGGCAGCGTGTCGGCGGTGAAGGTGTGAATGCCCTGCGCACGCGCGATGACCGCGAGGTGCTCGAGCAAGAGCGTCCCGACGCCCCGTCCCTGGTGCTCGTCGGCTACGACGAACGCGACCTCGGCGACTCCGGCGCTCACGAGGTCGTAACGCGCGGCGGCCACGATGTCGTCGCCGAGCAGCGCCACGCGGGTGACGTGCCCGGCGTCGCCCAGCCGGTTCATCTCCAGCGCGGTCGCGGTGGCGCGCGGTACGGGCGAGAAGAAGCGGTAGTACACCGAATCGGCGCTCAGCGCGTCGTACATGCGCGCGAGGAGCGGCTCGTCGGCCGGCACCATCGCGCGCATGTGCACGGTCGCGCCGTCGGCGAGGACGACATCGCCTTCCCAGTCCGCGACGGAGGTGGCAGGAGCTATCCCGTGATCGGCCATCTCGCGAGTATGGACCTACTCGCTCGCGACCGGCGCGAGGCCGGTCTCGGCCTCGGTCTCCCGCACGCCGTCGATCATGACGTCGATTCCCGCCGCGTGCGGGTCGAGCTCGCGCAGACGCATCATGATGCGCACCGCGACCTGCGCGCGCTCGTGGCGGGTCAGGGCCCGGGCGTTGGAGACGTGCACGTCGAGCCGGCCGGAACGGCGGGTCACCTCGGCGCGCGCCCCCACGATGTGGGGAACGAGCTCCGCGAGCACCTCCGTCGCGCGATCGCCGAGCGCGTCGATCGGCGCCGCCGCGGCCTGCTCACAGGCGTCCACGACGTCGAACGTGCGGTCGAGGGTTCGGCTGGCGAACTCGTCGAACGGGTCGAAGAGGGGCGCGCCGGCGACCACCAGCGGGACTCGTTGCACGAGCGCGCAACGGGCGCCGTCCTCGCCCAGGGTCGGCTGGGCCCGGGCACCCGTCCTCACCACGAGCGCGACGTCGACCTTGTGCGACTCGAGCGGGCAGCTCGCAGGATCGATCACGCCGCGACACGGGAACGGGGCGTGCCCGGCATCGTGACACGACAGCACGGTGTGGCCCGCGGCGCGCAGCTCCTGCTCCGCGACGCTCGCCGCGTCGGGCTCGTTCTCGAGGACCATGACGTTGAGGGCCATGTCATTGCTCCTTGTCGTTGTCGTTCTCGGGTCGATGGGCTCCGGGCGGCGGTATGCGCCGCCCCGTGACCGTGTGCGGCCGGATCCGCAACCAGACGGGCTTCGGCACGCGGCACCACGGCCCGAGCGGGAGTCGTTCCAGGCGGCGTTGCTCGGCGACGTCGTGCACTTCCTCGGCGCGTCCGGTGATGATCACGCTCCAACCGGTGTGGTACACGCGATCGATGTCGTCGCACTCGAAGGCGACGAATCCCGCGCGCGCCGCGAAGAGCTTGGTGCCCTCGTCGGTTCGCAGCACGACCGTGCCGCCGTCGAGGGCGAAGTTGACGGGGAACACGAGCGGGCGGCTGTCGATCACGACCGCAAGCCGCCCCAGCGTCGATCCCCCGACGAGGCGGAGGCATTCGTCGAAGTCGAGCACCTCGAGCCCAGTTCGCGAGTCGAAGCCCGTGTCCATGGGCTCAGCGTGACTTCCCGCAGCACTCGCGGCCAGGGACCAAGGTCATAACGCGGCGGTACGTCCGGCCTCTCCGACTCGCGGCTCCGCGGTCACCTGGGTGCCGGCTGTCCCGCTCACGAGCGCAGCTGCGTCGCCGAGCGCGCCGATCGCGGCCCGGGCGCCGGTCTTGCCCACGAACGATGCCGCCGCGGCCACCTTCGGCGCCATCGAGCCGGACGCGAATTCGTGGGTGCGGAGCTCGCGCTCGGTGACCGCGTGGAGCGGTCGGGCATCCGAGGTCCCCCACCCGAGTTGCACGGCCGCAACGTCGGTGAGCAACAGGAGCAGGTCGGCTCCGAGGTCACGGGCGAGCATGGCGGTGGTCGCGTCCTTGTCGACGACGGCCTCCACTCCGTGCCGCGCGCCGTCGTTGTCGATCACGATCGGCACGCCGCCGCCGCCTGCGCACACGACGATCACGTCGTGCTCGAGCAGCAGCCGGATCGTCGAGAGCTCGACGATCGACCGGGGAATCGGCGAGGCGACGACCCGCCGCCAGGCCTCGTTGTCGGGAGCGATGGACCAACCCCGCTCAGAGGCGAGCCGGTGCGCGCTCTGCTCGTCGTACATCGGACCGATGGGCTTCGTCGGGTTCCGGAACGCGGGATCGAGCGCATCGACCACGGTTTGCGTGAGCAACGACGCGACGTGGCGGTCGGGCAGGGCGTTGGCGAGCTCGCGCTCGAGGAGGTAGCCGATCATCCCTTCGGTCTCGGCACCGAGCAGGTCGAGCGGGTAGCTGCGGACGTCACGGTACGCCTCGGCCTGCAGCGCCAGCAGCCCGATCTGCGGCCCGTTGCCGTGCGTCACCACGAGCCGGTGCTCACGCGCGATGTCGGCGAGCACTTGCGCCGCGAGCGCGGCGTTGCGCTCCGCGACGTCGGCCTCGAGGGGTTGACCGCGTCGCTGGAGCGCATTGCCGCCCAGCGCGGCGACGACGAGCATCGCCTAGTGCGCGCGCTCGAGCTGGCGCTCGACGCGTGAGAGGGAGAAATACGTGTCGACCAGGGCCCGGGCGAGCACCCGGTTCGAGTCGATCACGGGGATCACGGCCGAGACCTCGGCGTGATCGAACGCGATCGGCAGCTCGGTGCAGGCGGCGATGATCCCGTCGAACTGCGCGCCGGCGTCGAGCCGGCTCACGACCGCGTCGAGCTCGGCGCCCGCGGCGTCGAGCTCATGGGCCATCACGGTGTGGACGATCTCGTCGATCTCGAGCTGATCCTCGTCGGACACGTCGAAGAACCGCACGCCCCGGTGCCGCAGGGCCTCGTGGTAGAGGCCGGTCTTCCTCGTGGTCGACGACGACAACAGCAGGTACTGCCGGTCGACCTCGGCCGCCGCGGCCGCGGTCGCCGCGATCAGGTCGACGAACTGCGCGCTCGTGTGCGCGCGCAGCTCGTCGAAGTGGAGGTACGCGGTATTGCACGCAACTCCGACAACGCTGGGATGGTGCAGCTCGATCTCCTGCACCACCCCTACCAGCTCCCGGACGAAGTCGGCTTCGATGCTGCCGGTGGAATCGAAGTTCTCGATCCCGTGGCTGAACAGCACGATGTCGGGGTAGTCGGTGTCCTCGACTGCGCCGTAGGCCGTAGCCGCGTACGCGAGCGCCTTGTCGAGCACATCACTGCCGGCGAGGGGGCCGAGCCCCGACACGATGCCGATCAGACCTCGCCCGTCCACGATCAGTTCCCGGTGCCGATCTCGACCGGAACCGTGACCGCGATGGCGACGTCGACGGCGGCTTTGCCGTTGCCGTTGCCGTTGCCGTTGCCATTGCCATTTCCGTGAGCGGCGTACGGGCTGTCGGCCGGGTAGTCGATCGGGATGACCGGCGACTCGCCGTACTCACCGCGTTGCGCCTTCATCCAGATGTACACCGGAACTCCGAGGAAGAATGCGAAGACCCCGAAGTACACGGCCTGGTAGCCGGTGCCGGCCAGCGCCCAGAACGTGAACAGCAGAGCAACGGCGCTCACGATGCTGTCACGTACGAGGTGCGGCCAACTCACTGCCCGGCCCCTCACGAGCAACCAGTAGAGGTGCGCGGCCGCCGAGTAGAGGTACGGGATCACCGCCGTGAGCACGCTCAACAGCACCACGTCGGTGAACACCTTCTGGAAGTGCCAGTAGCTGAAGATCATGAGCAGGGACGCCGCACCAGTCGACGCGACGATCCCGAACACCGGGATCTCCCGGTGGCTCAGCTGCGCGAACTGCCGGGGGAACAGCCGGTCGCGCGCCGCCGCCATCGGCATCTCGGCGCAGATCAGTGTCCATCCGTTCAGGCAGCCGATGCCGGAGATGATGGCGACGATCGCCATCGCCTTCCCGGCCCACACGCCACCGAACATCGCGTTGACGGCGTCGGAGAACGGTGCAGTCGAGCTCAACAGTGCGTGGTGGCTCACGGTCCCGAACACGGTGACCGTGGCCAGGATGTACACGGCCGCACACGCCATCGTCCCGATCATCGTCGCCCGCGTCACGTTGCGTTGCGGGTTGCGGACCCGCCCGGCAACCACGGAAGCGACCTCGAGTCCGAGGAAGAGGAACAGAGCGATTGCCGCCGCGGCGGAGATCGAGCCTCCGAGGGACAGGCCGCTCGGGTTGAACGCACCGAAGTTGTGCGTGTGGATGAAGAACAGCCCGATCGTGCCCATGAACACCAACGGCACGAACTTCAAGAGCGTGGTGATGTTCTGGAAGCCGGCGAGGTTGCGGATGCCGGAGATGTTGATCAGCGCCGGGATCCACAAGCCGACGAGCGCGATCGCGACCGCGCCCCACTTGTTGCCACCCTTGTTGACGAACACCTCGACGTAGCCGACCCACGCGACGACGATGGCCGCGTTGCCGATCCAGGCCGTGAGCCAGTACGACCACGACGTGATGAACCCGCCGAAGTCGCCGAAGGCGTCACGCGCGTACAGGTAGGGCCCGCCCGAACCGGGAACTCGTCGGTTCAGCCAGCCGAACACCTGCGCCAGCGCCAGCGCACCGATGGATACGAGACCGATGGCCAGCAGGCTCGACGGGCCGTACGGCGCCAGGGCCGACGGCAGCGCGAACACGCCGGTGCCGATGATCGAACCGATCACGAACGCGCTCGCGGTCGCCAGGCCGATCCGGTTCTTGAACTCCTTGCCCTTCGTCGACCCCGGCGCTCCGGTCTCCGCCGGCGCCCCGCCTCTTGTGGTCGGTCCCATCACCCCTCCTCGAGCAAGACACCCGCGATACGGGTCTGACCGCGAACGTACGAAAACGCCCCCGTCACGGGGAGAGGCCCACGCCCCCAACCGAAAGGACCAAAGACCCGCAAGCGGGGGGATCCCGAGCGCGCGTCAGACCGCTTCGGTGACGATCCGGTTCCGGCCGGCTGCCTTCGCCTCGAACATGGCGTGGTCGGCGGCGCGGATGATCTCCTCGATGCTCGACGCGTGGTCGGTCGTCGCGATGCCGACGCTGACCGTGAACGGCGCGAGGCGCGTGTCCCGGAGCTCCTCGGCCAAGAACACCTGGATCCGCTCGGCGACGCCTTCGGCATCACCGCTTCGCGCGTCGGGCAAGAGCACGACGAACTCCTCACCTCCGTATCGAGCGCAGAGATCCCCGGGCCGGGTGGCGCGGCCCAGCACGCGGGCAAACGCACGGAGGCAATCGTCGCCGGTCTCGTGCCCGAACGTGTCGTTCAAGTCCTTGAAGTGGTCGATGTCGGCGAACACGACTGCGTACGCCCCGGCCGGCACGCGCGAGTCGATGGCTCGCTCCAGCGTGCGGCGATTCGCGAGGCCGGTGAGCGAGTCGGTCGAAGCCTGCTGCTGGGAGTTGGCGAAGGCGCGGAGCGCGCTGATGCGCTCTCCGGTGTTGCGAGCGAGGATCGCGATCCACTCGGCGTCCTCGCCGGAGAGCTTCTCGGCCGTGGGGGCCTCGGTACGCAGGATCGCCAAGGTCTGATCGCCGATCGTCACCGGTACGCAGACGCACTGGCTCACACTGGCGTCGCGCTCCCGGAGGAACGGGCAGGCGTCGATGGCGCCCGCGTCGGTGAAATCCAGCCGCTGGCGGAGCCGGACGGCGGGGCAGTCCGACGCGCGGCGCACACCGCATCCGGTGCCCGACTGCGGCGCGATCGCCCGTACGAGCTCGCCGCCCTCGGTGTCCGCCAGGAGCAACTCGGCCGCCGGATAGCCGACGGCCTCGAAGGTGTGCTCGACCGAGGCGAGCACCGCGGGCTCGTCGACCGAGAGCGCCATGGAACGCTGGACCCTCGCCTCGAAGTCGGTCCGCCGCTCGGTAGCCGCGCGCTCTTGCTCGACGCGAGCGCGTGCCTTCAACTGCCGCGAAGCCCGACGTGCCGCGAAAATTGTGATCGCTACGCCGAGCGCACCGATGACGGCGATCGCCCAGATCGCGGTATTCACGACCTCGTGCTGAGCCTGCGCGACCCGGGTCTCGTCGCTCGCGGCCTGATCGAGATAGAGGCTCCGCAATGAGGCGAGGCGAGTCTGTCGGGCGTCTTGGAGCACCCGCAGTTGCTGCATCGACTTCGCGATCGTCGCCGGCGACGTCGCCGGGCTCACCAGCACCGCACCGAAGCGCGCGGCGACGTCGTCCCACGCGTTGGTCGCGCGTTCGTACGCGTCGCGGGCAGCCGTCTCCTTCGGCAGATGCAGCGAACGCTGCACATAGGTGCTGAACGCGCCCGTGCCTCGGATACCGGTCGCGTTCGACGTGCTGAACTCCGCGACGCGCACACTCACGTCCTGTACGCCCGACGCTCGTTCGAACGACGACTCCAGATCGGCGTTGGCCTGACCGACGGCTTCGAGATCAGCGGCGACACTCGCCGCGAGATTTGCTTGCTTCGACGCGCTCGCCGCCGCCGTCGACTCTCGCACGACGGCGAGCAGGATCCCGAGCAGGAGCACGACCACGATCATGATGCGCACGATGGCGGACGCGACCAGATGCGCGGTGTGCTGAGGCCGCGACGACTCCGCACCCCGCGCCGACTTCCGGCCGGATGGCGATTGCTTCACGGCCTTGCTATCGGCAACCGGATCGCGGACCTGTCGGCGCGGCGCAGGAACCATTCGAGAAAGGGACTTTCGTCCCGACTTCCGGTGCTCTGGCCGAGCGGTGCTCAGCTCACGTCCGCAGATCCCGCTCGGACGTCGGAAGCGAGCACCGACCGCACTTGGCGGGCGATCTCGAGGTCTTCGCGTGCGGTCACGACGAACGTGCGCACCGCAGCTGACGCCTCACCGATCTCCCCCTCGCCCCCGAGCCCCTCGTTCAGCCGGTCGTCGAGCGCGACGCCGAGATATCCGAACGGCTCACACGCGGCTGCCCGCAGCTCGGATGCGTGCTCTCCCACGCCACCGGTGAACACGAGCAGGTCGAGCCCTCCGAGGCCGGCCACCATCGCACCGACCTCTTGCCGCAGCCGGTGGACGCACACGTCGAACGCCAACGCCGCGGCGGCGTCGCCTGCAGCCCGCGCCGCCAACACCGCTCGGAGGTCGCCGCCCGCGATCCCCGACAATCCCGCGAGACCCGACTCGCCGTCGAGCCCGCGCTCCACGGCGTCGACCCCGAGATGCCGCACCAGCGCGAGGACCACGCCGGGATCGACGGTGCCCGAGCGCGTCGCCATCACGAGTCCTTCGAGCGGTGTCCAGCCCATCGTGGTGTCGACCGAACGTCCGCCGCGCGTCGCGCAGAGCGAAGCGCCGGCCCCGAGATGGCAGCACACCACGCGCAACGTCGGATCACCGTGGCGGCCGGCAAGAGTGGCGACCCGCGCGGTCGCGTAGGCATGGGAGAGGCCGTGGAACCCGAAGCGGCGGATCCCCCACCGCTCCCGCCACACGCGCGGGAGCGCGTACGTGGTCGCCGCCGCGGCCATCGTGGCGTGGAAGGCCGTGTCGAAGCACGCGACCTGGCGCAGGTCCGGGCGGAGATCGGCGAGCGCGCGCATGCCCTCCACCGCGCGCGGCTGGTGCAGGGGAGCCAGGGGTGACAATGCGAGAAGGCCGCGCTCGACGTCGGGTGTCACCCGGGTGGGCTCGACGAACGCGGCCCCACCGTGCACGACGCGGTGACCGACCGCGTCGACCGCGGGCGCGTCGTCGAGAAACGCGGCGAGCAAGTCGCGGTCGCCGGGCCCGGCCCAGCTCTCGAGGTCGCGACTTGCGTCGGTCTCGTCGTGAGGCCCGACGACCCGTAGCTTGATGCTGCTCGATCCCGCGTTCACGACGAGCACGCGCATCAATGCGGCCAGGCCCAGTCCCGCACCTCCGGGAGGTCCTCGCCGTGCGCGCGCACGTACTCGGCGTGGCGCGTGCGCTCGTCGACCATGTGCTGGCGGACGTGCGTGGCGGTGACCCCGAGGCTGGGGACGCGGTCGATCACGTCCATGACGAGGTGGAAGCGATCCATGTCGTTGCGCACCACCATGTCGAAGGGCGTCGTCACCGTCCCCTCTTCCTTGTAGCCGCGCACGTGGAGGTTGTCGTGACCGTGACGCCGGTAGGTCAGCCGGTGGATGAGCCACGGATAGCCGTGGTAGGCAAAGATCACCGGCCGGTCGGCGGTGAACAACGCGTCGTACTCGCGATCGGGGAGGCCGTGCGGATGCTCGGTCTCCGGTTGGAGGCGCATCAGGTCGACGACGTTCACGACGCGGACCTTCAGATCAGGCAGGTGGATGCGGAGTAGTGACACGGCGGCCAGGATCTCGAGCGTCGGGACGTCGCCCGCGCACGCCATCACGACGTCGGGCTCCGCGCCGCCGTCGTTGCTCGCCCAGTCCCAGACCCCGACGCCGCGCGTGCAGTGCAGGTCGGCCTCGTCGATCGTGAGCCACTGCAGATCGGGCTGCTTGCCGGCGACCACGACGTTGACCTTGTCGCGCGTCCGGAGGCAATGGTCCGCCACCGAGAGCAGCGTGTTCGCGTCGGGCGGCAGGTAGACGCGCACGACTTCGGCCTTCTTGTTGACGACGAGGTCGATGAAGCCGGGATCCTGATGGGTGAAGCCGTTGTGGTCCTGGCGCCACACGTGTGATGTCAACAGGTAGTTGAGTGAGGCGATCGGCCGGCGCCAGGGCAGCGTGCGGCTGACGTTGAGCCACTTCGCGTGCTGGTTGAACATCGAGTCGACGATGTGGGTGAACGCCTCGTAACAGGAGAAGAGCCCGTGGCGCCCGGTGAGGAGGTAGCCCTCGAGCCAACCCTGGCACGTCGTCTCCGAGAGGATCTCCATCACGCGGCCGTCGGTCGCGAGCGCAACGTCGACCGGGAGCACTTCGGCCTCCCACGCCTTCGCGGTGACCTCGTAGACGGCCTCGAGCCGGTTCGACGCGGTCTCGTCGGGCCCGAACAACCGGAAGTCGCGGGTGTCGGCATTCAGGCGGAACACGTCGCGCAGGTACCGACCGAGCACGCGGGTGGCTTCGGCCGTGGCGCCGCCCGGGTGGGGCACGTCGACCGCATAGTCGCGAAACGCCGGCAACTCGAGATCGCGAAGGAGGAGCCCGCCGTTCGCGTGCGGGTTCGCGCCCATGCGCCGTTGGCCCTTCGGCAACCAATCGACCAGCTGGGCCCGCGGCCGGCCGCCGTCGTCGAACAACTCCTCCGGCCGGTACGAACGCATCCACGACTCGAGCAGCTCGAGATGGTCCGGGTTCTCCCGCACCGCCGACAACGGCACCTGGTGCGCGCGCCAGGTGCCCTCGATCTGGACCCCGTCGACCACCTTGGGCCCGGTCCAGCCCTTCGGGGTGCGCAGCACGATCATCGGCCAGCGGGGACGGGACCGATCGCCGTCTTCGCGCGCGCGCCGGTGAATCGCCCGGATCTCACCGACGACGTGATCGAGCGTCGCCGCGAGCTGCCGGTGCACGAGCGCGGGATCGTCGCCCGCGACCAGGTAGGCGTCCCACCCGTAGCCGGCGAGGAGCGCGGTGAGCTCGTCGTCGGAGATGCGGGCGAGGATCGTGGGATTCGCGATCTTGTAACCGTTGAGGTGAAGGATCGGCAGCACCGCGCCGTCGCCGACCGGGTTCAGGAACTTGTTCGAGTGCCAGCTCGTCGCCAGCGGCCCGGTCTCGGCCTCACCGTCGCCGACGACGCACGCGACGATCAGGTCGGGATTATCGAACGCGGCGCCGAACGCGTGGCTGATCGAGTAGCCGAGCTCACCGCCTTCGTGGATCGATCCCGGTGTCTCGGGCGCGACGTGACTCGGGACGCCCCCGGGGAACGAGAACTGCCGGAACAGCTCGTGCATCCCGCCGGCGTCGCGCGTCACCGACGGGTACGTCTCGGTGTACGAGCCTTCGAGCCACGTGTTCGCGAGGATCGCGGGGCCGCCGTGACCCGGACCGATCACGTACATCATGTTGAGGTCGTCGCGCGCGATCAGGCGATCGAGGTGCGCGTAGATGATGTTGAGACCGGGGCTCGTACCCCAGTGGCCGAGCAGTCTCGGCTTCAGGTCGGACACCTGGATGCTGCGATGCAACAACGGGTTGTCGAGGAGGTAGATCTGCCCGACGGTCAGGTAGTTGGCGGCGCGCCAGTACGCGTCGATGCGTGCCAACTCGTCGTCGGAGAGCGGGGCTGCAGTGATCGTCTTCACGACGTGTCCTTCGTTCGGCCCCCGCTGCACCGTATGCGACGCCGAACCGCCTCGCGCTCACACGCAGTACGGACCCGCCGGTTTCTGACCCGTGGTATCCGTACCGAGGGGGAGGCCGGCCAGAATCGAGCCGGTGTCGATCACGAGCCGCCCCTGCTCGATCGACGCCGCCATGAGGTCCATCCCCCGCGGCGCCGGCCCGGCGCGGCTCTCACCGACCCGATCGAACTTGGCGTCGTGGCACGGGCACTCGAAGTATTGCGACGACGCGCACCAAGGAACCCGACAGCCCAGGTGCGTGCACCGCTGGTACAGCACCACCACACCGGCATCGAGCGCGGCGCGGGCCTCGGCCGGATACACCGCTCGCGCCGCGGCGGCCGCTGTGGCCGGGAACGGGCTGATGTACGCCCGAGCCTCGGGCACATAGCGGGGCGTTCCCGTTTGGGCGATCGAGGCGACGATCGTGTCGAAGCGGCCGACGTCGATGCGCGACCCGAAGCCGGAATCAGCGCCGGACGGAACCGAGCCCGTAGTGGTCGTGGCCGCCGAGCGCGCCCGCTTGTGGCCCGGGGTGCATCCGGCGGCGACGAACGCGAACACCGCCGCGAGCCCACCCCGGAGGAACAACCGCCGCGACTGCGACTGTTCCCGTTCGACGCTCACGGGAGCACCGTAAACGACTCCCGCAGCATCGGGAACAACCGGCTCGGGCGCGCGCGGCTCAGGCATCCGGGCGACCCGGGCTCGGCGCCGACACGCCCGGATAATGCACGAACCGCGCGGCGCGGCGCCGAACGCGCCGTTCGTGACGGGAGACACGCACTGCGACCGGCGCGCCGATCGGACGGCGAGCGTAGAAGATGCCCTTCGCGAACTCGACGAGCACGAGGTACGCGATCACCATCCCGCCGAGGATCGGGTAGTACTCGAGTGGCAGGTGACTGAAGCCCAGCGTGTGACCGAAAGGCATGTAGGGCAACGCGATCCCGACGAGCGGCACCAGCACCGACGCGAGGAGGAGCGGCTGGCTGGGCCGGCTGCGCCAGAACGGACGGCGCCGGGTCCGGATCACGAAGATGATCAGCGCCTGGGTGGAGAGCGACTCGACGAACCATCCGGTGCGGAACTCCGCCGCGTGCGCGTGCAGCACGCCGATCATCACTCCGAAGGTCGCGAAGTCGAAGATCGAGCTCAGCGGCCCGAAGAAGATCATGAAGCTGCGGATGAACCCGAGGTCCCAGGCCGAAGGACGGGCCAGCATCTCCTCGTCGACGTGATCGGTCGGGATCGTCATCTGGCTCGCGTCGTAGAGCAGGTTGTTGAGCAGGATCTGCGACGGGAGCATCGGGAGGAACTTCAGGAATGCCGACGCGCCGGCGGCGCTGAACATGTTGCCGAAGTTCGAAGACGTCGCCATCAACACGTACTTGATCGTGTTCGCGAAGATGCGCCGGCCCTCGACCACACCGTCGGCGAGCACACCGAGGTCCTTGTCGAGCAAGATGATGTCGGCCGCGTCCTTGGCCACGTCGGTGCCCGTGTCGACGGAGATCCCCACGTCGGCGTGGTGCAGCGCCACCGCGTCGTTCACGCCGTCGCCCATGAACGCGACGTCGGCGCCGCGCAACCGTTGCACCCGCACGATGCGCGACTTCGTCTCCGGTCCGACGCGTGCGAACACGGTCGTGTGATCGATCGCCTCGCCGAGCGCGGCATCGTCCATCGCGTCGACTTGGTCGCCGCTGAGCGCGCCCAGCACCTCGAGCCCGAGGTCGTGGCACACCTTCACGGCAACCTGCGGGCTGTCGCCGGTGATGACCTTCACGACGATCCCGAGCTTGGCGAGCCGCTCGAGCGATGCCGCGGCATCGGCCTTCGGGCGATCGGTGAACACGAGGAACCCGACGAAGCCCAGGTGCTGCTCGTCGGCGTCGGTGGGCGTGGACACGCCGGGAGCGGCCCGCGCCGCGACGGCGATGACGCGCGCGCCGGCGTCGTAGAGATCGGAGAGCGTCTTTCCGGCGGCCGGCGGCACCGCATCACTCCGGGCGAGCACGCCTTCGGGCTCACCTTTGACCACGAGCCAGCGTTGGCCGTCGGGCGCGTCGGCGACGACCACCGACAACCGGCGCTCGTGATCGAAGGGGCGGACCGCGACGCGCTTCCAGCTCGTCGCCTCCGCGGCGGCGGCCTCGGTCGCCGCGTCCCAGAGTGCAACGTCGAGCGCGTTGCCGCTCACGGCCTTGCCGGCATCGAGCACGGCCTCGTTGCACACCAGACCGAGGAGGTGGGCACGCTCGACGGCCGCACCCGCGGGATCAACGGTGCGCTCGAAGGTGATGTGGCCCTCGGTGAGGGTGCCGGTCTTGTCGGTGAACAGCAAGGTGATGTTGCCGAGATCCTCGATGCTCACCAGCCGCTTCACGAGCACCTTCTTGCGCGCGAGGCGGCGCGAGCCCGTCGAGAGGCTCACGGTGACGATCGCGGGGAGCAGCTGGGGCGTGAGCCCGATCGCGATCGCCAGCGAGAACAGCAACGCGTCGATGAACGGCCGGTGGAGCGCGATGTTGATCACGAAGATCGACACCGTCAGCACGCCGGCAACTCGCACGAGCAGGAACGAGAACTTCCGGAGCCCGATCTGGAACGCGGTCTCGCTCGGCCGCTCGCCGAGCCCGGCCGCGATCCGACCGAACGCGGTCTGCATCCCGGTGCGCACGACTGCACCGCGCGCCGAGCCCTCGCGCACGATCGTTCCCATGAGCGCGCACGACTGCTCGTGCGCCGCGGGATCGGACGTCTTGTCGACCGGCATCGACTCGCCGGTGAGCACCGCCTCGTCGCACTCGAACTCGGTCGTCTCCAGGAGGCGCACGTCGGCCGGGACGATGTCGCCCACCGAGAGTTGCACGACGTCGCCGGGCACGAGAGAGATGACGTCGACCCGCTGCGGAGCGCCGTCGCGCACGACGAGCGCGGTGTGGCGGATCTGCGCGTGCAGCGCCGCGACGGCCTGCTCGGATCGGAACTCGTTCACGAATCCGAGGCCCACCGACACGCCGACGATCGCCGCGATGATGACGGCGTCGGTCGGATCGCCGGTGAGCCCCGACACGGCCGCGGCCGCGAGGAGCAACAGCAGCAACGGATTGCGGAGCTGGCGTGCGAGCACCGACCAGGCCCGCACGGTGTGCGTCCGCAGCGCATTGGGGCCGTACACCCCGAGCCGGCGATGCGCCTCGTCGGCCGTCAGACCGGTCGCGCTCGATTCGAGGGCGTCGAGCGCGTCGTCGCATTGCAGCTGAGCGACGCGGTCGAGATCTTGCAGCACTGGCACCGAACGCTACCGACCGTGGGACCAAAGTCCCGGTTCCAGGGCGCGGTTCGGCCCTCTCATCGCGGCACGTCGCCTCTGACGCCCGACCCCCTTCACCGCCGAACATACGACGAGACCGGGCTACCGCCCTCCTGACACAAGGGGAACCGAAATGCGCGTGAAGAACTGGATCAAGGCCGTTCCGACCCTGGTGATCATCGGCACCGTGCTGTTCTTGGTGCTGTCGGTCGGCAGCGGACTCCTGATGTGGGGCTCGAACTTCGCCCACAACATGGTGCACAACCAACTCACCGAACAGAAGATCTCGTTCCCCGCCAAGGGCACACCCGCCCTCGACCCCAAGGAATTCCCCGGCCTCCAGCGCTACGCCGGCCAGTCCGTCAACAGCGGCCCCAAGGCCAAGGCCTACGCCGACCAGTTCATCGCCGTGCACCTCAAGGGCATCGGCGGCGGCCAGACCTACTCGCAGGTGAGCGCCGCGTCGCTCGCCGACCCCAAGAACACCAAGCTCGCCGGCGAGGTGCAAACCCTGTTCCGCGGCGAAACGCTCCGCGGTCTGCTGCTCTACGCGTGGGGTTGGTCCGTCGTCGGTGAGATCGCCCTCTGGGTCGCCTGGGCCGCGATTGTCGGCGCCGCAGCCGTGCTGCTCGCACTCATCGCCGGCTTCCTCGGCCACGAGCGCCAGATCAAGCACGCCGTGGGCGCGCTGACGAACACCGGTGTCACGACCGAGCCCGTCACCGTCTGACCGACACCCTCCCAACCGCACCGTCCCGCTGACACGAAGGAACAGGAACCATGAGCCTGCTCACCCGCAAAGATCGCGAAGTAGTCGGCACCGCCGGCGTCGTGTTCGCACTGATCGCGATGATGTTCGGGCTCTTCGCCTTCGTCGTCGCCGCGCACGCCGACAACAAGAAGGTCGGCGCGCCGGCCGGGGCGGTGTCAGTGAGCCTGAGTGAGTTCACCATCACTCCGGCGAGCATCACGGCCCCGTTGAACGGCAAGTTGACGGTCACCAACGCCGGTACGACCGTCCACAACTTCAACATCCAGGGCACGAGCGTGAAGACCAGGGACCTTCAGCCCGGCGATGCGGTCACCGTCGACCTCAAAGGGCTGAAGGCCGGCAGTTACACGGCATACTGCGCGATCTCCGGACACGAGCAGCTCGGTATGAAGGCCACGCTCGTGATCGGGAGCGGCGGTGGAAGCAGTGCGGGCGGCATGGCGGGCATGGACTTCAACACGGCCTCGCCGCAGCAGCTCGCAGCCATGAACGACCAGATGGACGCGACGATGGCCAAGGCCGTCGACGTGTACACGGCCCAGCTCAAGAACGGTCCGAACACGAAGGGTGTGGGCAACCAGCCCCTCGCTCCCCAGGTGCTCGCCAACGGAACAAAGGTGTTCCATCTCACGGCCGAGCTCGCGAACTGGGAAGTCTCACCCGGCAACACCGTGCGGGCCTGGACGTTCAACGGCACCGTGCCCGGACCGATGATCAAGGTGAACGTCGGCGACCACGTGCAAGTGGTGGTCGACAACAAGCTGCCGATGTCGACCGGGGTCCATTTCCACGGCTTGGAAGTGCCGTTCACCATGGACGGCGTGCCCGACATCACCCAGCCGCCGATCAAGCCCGGCCAGAAGTTCACCTACGACTTCGTCGCCAAGAAGCCCGAGCTCGGCATGTACCACTCACACCACGACGCACAAGTACAGGTGCCCAACGGCATGCTCGGCATCTTCCAGGTCGGCGACGTCGCCCTGCCGCCGAACACCGGACCGGTGACGCAAGAGGTCCCGATGGTGCTCAACGACGCCGGCGTGATCGGGCTTTCGATCAACGGCAAGTCGTTCCCGGCAACCGCGCCGATCATCGCCCACGTGGGTGACTGGGTGGAGATCAACTACTTCAACGAGGGTTTGCAGATCCACCCGATGCACCTCCACGGGCTCCCGCAGTTGGTGATCGCCGAAGACGGCTACCCGCTGCCGGCGCCGTACACGCTCGACACGATCATGGTCGCGCCGGGCCAGCGCTTCACCACGCTGGTGCACGTCACCTCTGACTTCCTCGGGCCCAACAACACCCCCGGCATCTGGGCCTTCCACTGCCACATCCTCACCCACGCCGAAGGCCCCAACGGCATGTTCGGCATGGTCACCACGTTCATCGTCGAGCCCGCGGCCAAGAGCCCGAACACGGTTCAGCCCGCGGCGTGACCGTTGAACGGCGGTCGTAGACCAGCCGAACAGTGGTGGGTGCAGCGAGAGCGCCAGGGCCGTTCGGTCCTGGCGCTCTCACGCGTCACGGCACCGTTGGGATCGTGATCGGCAGCGTCGGCACCGTGATCGGCAGCGTCGGCACCGTGATCGGCAGCGTCGGCACCGTGATCGGCAGTGTCGGCAAGGTGGTCGGGAGCGTGGGCAGCGTGATCGGCAGTGTCGGCAAGGTGATGGGAAGCGTCGGCAACGTGATCGGCAAGGTCGGCAGCGTCGGGAGTGAGACCCCGGGGGGCGCCGACGACGCCGAGAACGTGTTCCCGGGCCCGGACACGTCCTTGTTGAGCAACGACGTCAGGACGCCGCAACCCTTGAACTTCGGCAGCGTGAACGTGCCGAGGAACTTCGACAACGCCCCCATGTGCTGGGTCCCCCGCATCGTCACGGTGATCGGTGTCGACGTGACGCAGTTGCTGCCGACCAGATTGACGGGCGGTGTGCCGCTCGGGACGGTCGGCAACGTGATGGGAAGCGTCGGCAGGGTGATCGGCAGCGTCGGCAACGTCACCGCCGGAAGCGCCGCGAGCGCGTGAGGCTGCGACGCCGAAGCGGCGTACGCGCTCACGATCCGCATGACGAACGTCGCCGTGGCCGTCACGTGGTTGTTCGACGTGATCATCTTGCCGGTCACCGGCTTCACCTGCGTGAAGGCCGCGGTCGCGCTCCCCAACCCGGCAAGTTGATTCGCGAAGGTGGCGTTCGGCAGCTTGATGTCGCCTTTGAGTTGGCCGGTCACGAGATCGATGCCGCCCTTGAAGGTGCCGGCCGGCGGGGAGATCACCTGCTTCAGCTTGGCGACGCGAGTGCTCGCGAGGAAGCCGTCGTTGAAGGAGTACACGGAGTGTCCGGGCGGAAACGCCGACGCCGGCCGCTCGATGAGCATGAATGCGGCGGGGGTAAGGGCCGTCAAAGCCGCTATTGCCACCGTGAGCCTGCGTCGAGTCCCCTGCAACATCGTCGTCATCCCCCCGGTCGCTGATCCGGCAGGCGCCCTCTGCGCCGACCCGTCTCCTGCCTGGCTTTCCCCAAAACCCGCGCGCCTAAAACCTTGCTTTCCCAACGGGGAACAAAAGGGACAAACGCCTGACGGTCGTCGACGTAAATAGCCGAACGACGGCACCGAACGGCGTTACATTTGGGTGACCGAGCGTCGATCCGGAGGTGACCGTGGCGATGATTGTGCCGGTGGCGGACGGGCCGGGTTCGACCTTGGCGGCGACTCGCAACTAGCCGCGACCCCGGGCGACTGATCTCGCCCGGTCGGACCCCGCCCACTTCCTTGTCGGCCGTCGGGACCTGTCGCGCTTCGACTCCGGAGCCGGGACCGACGGACGTTCGACACCTGGAAAGGGTCCGTCGTGGTCGATGTTCACCGCTATCACGAGATCTCCGAGAGCACCCACCCCATCCTCAACCCGCTGTCCGCCGAACAGCTGCTGGCAGTCGGCGACATCTGCGGCCTGCACGCCGGCCTCCGGCATCTCGACCTCGCTTCGGGCAAGGGCGAGATGCTCTGCCAGTACGCGCTCCGCTTCGGCACGACCGGCGTCGGCGTCGACATCCACGCCCCTTACGCCGAGTGGGCGACCGCCCGGGCCCGCGAGCTCGGTGTCGGCGACGCGGTGCAGTTCGTGCACGACAACGCGAGCACCTACACCGCCGAACCCGACGCGTTCGACGTCGTGAGCTGCATCGGCGCGACGTGGATCGGAGACGGGCTCCCGGGCACGCTGGCGCTGATGCTCCCGCCGTTGCGTCGCGACGGATGGCTGTTGGTCGGTGAGCTCTTCTGGGACGAGCAACCACCGGCGGAGGTGGCTCGAACCCTCGGCTTCGGCGAGGAAGTCACCGATCTCGGCGGCGTGCTCACGCGCATCGACGACGCCGGCCTCGACCTCGTCGAGATGGTGATCGCCAACGACGACACCTGGGACCGCTACTCCGCGAGCCAGTGGCTCAACGTGTCGCGGTGGCTCGCCGATCACCCCGACGATCCCGACGCGAGCGAGGTGCGCAGCATCCGCGACGACTCGCGCGGCAAGTATCTGGAGTACGAACGGCGCTACCTCGGCTGGGGTGTGTTCGTCGTGCGGCACACGTAGTCGCCGCGCGCGAGGTCAGGAACGAGCACCGTCGTCATCGACACGCACGTCGATGACGACGGTGTGCGCCCCGCGGTCGTGCGGGCCCCGATGCCAACTGCGGTCGGCGATCGCGGAAGCGAAGCAGATGATCGGCCACGGACCGAGAACGATCATGGGCGCGCCCGCGAACGGATGCCACGGGATACCCACGTTGAGGCCGTACTTGAAGAGGTTGCGCAATACGACCTGCCGGCCGCGAGGCGGCACCATGGTGTGACTGTCGACGATCTGGATGCCGAGCAACCATTTACCCCGGGGCGATACCGCTGTCATTCGACCGCACGGACGGGTTTCGTCAGGCCGTGACGTTTCGCAGCACGTATTTCGCGTCGATTCCGTCGGCGGAGTACACGGCGTCGTCGATCGCGAAGCCGGCCTTTTTGATCATGACCTCGAGCAGCCAGGTGAAGGTCGAGTGCTCGTCGCGCACGTGCTCCTCGAGCTCCGGACGGGTCCAGTCGGTGCCGATGTCGTCGTCGCCCGTCGCGCACCACGCCTCGACGCGCGACGGCGCCTCGCCGGGATCGAAGTCGTACACGACGTCCCAGAGCCGCAGGATGCCCCCCGGGCGGAGCAGGCGGTTGATCCGAACCAGCGCGATCGCCTTCCAGAAGTCGGGCAGGTGGTGCAGCGCGAGGCGGCAGTACGCGTAGTCGACCGGATCGCCGCGGTGCTCGTAGGTGAGCAGGCCGGCGCGGACGCACTCGACGTTCGCGCCTGCGATCTCGTCGAGCTTCGCTCGCAGCCGAGCCAGCATCACCGGGGAAACGTCGACCGCGACCAGTCGCCGGCACCTCGGGGCGGCGGCGAGCGCGAACTGCCCCGTGCCCGCGCCGATGTCGAGCACCGTCGACGTCGAGCCCATGCCCAAATCCGTGAGGAGGCGAACCTCGGCGTCGGCGTGGGCGTCTTCCTTGGCGTCGTACCGGGCGACGTGCTCTCGATCGAGATCCTCGCGCCCGGCGTGCGCAACCTCGTCGAGCAGCCAGCCGGGTGCGGCGTCCGGGTCGGTCATCCCTACATCATCGCTCAGCTCAGCTCAGCTCAGCTCAGCTCGGGTTCCACGCGCTTCACGGCGATGACGTAGGCCTGTTGTGTCTTCTCGCGCTCGTCCGGCTCGCGCACGAGTTGCGCGAACACGACGAAGCCCGACGCGCGGAGCAGCTCCGCAACGGTCTCGGGTGAGAGCCGATACGCGTCGAGCGACACCGTGTGTCCGTACGCCTGCTCGAGGTGCACCCGCGCGTCGCCGGCCTGGAACGCGAGGAGCAGGTGACCGCCCGGGCCGAGCACTCGTTCGAACTCTGCGAACACCACCGGCAACCGGTCGGGTGGAGTGTGAATGACGGAGTACCACGCGACGACACCGCCGAGGACACCGTCGGCGAGATCGAGCGCCGCCATCGAGCCCTCGCGAAACGTGAGGTCGGGATAGGTCCGGCGAGCCACCGCGATCATCGCCGGCGACAGATCGACGCCGAACGCATCCAACCCGAGCGCGCGCAGATGCGCGGTGACGCGGCCCGGGCCGCAGCCGAGGTCGGCGACCGGCGCGTTGCCGGCAGCCTGCACGAGCTCGGCGAACGCGCCGAGCAGAGCCCGGTCCAGCGGCTTGGCCGCGAGCTCGTCGCGCAACAACTCGGCGTAGTCGACGGCAACCGTGTCGTAGGCGACGCGGGTGTCGCGCAAATAGCTCGGCTCGGTCACACCGCGGACGGTACCGCCTGATGACCCGCTCGGGATCCATTTCGCCAGTGCACCCCGGTGGGCGATCAGGGGCTCGGGACGATCGCCCAGCTGCTGCCGTTCCATTGCTCGATCAACGTGTGCGACGGACCGAAGGCATCGTAAGGTCCGGGGAGCAGGAGTTGGGCGTAGCCGACGGCGAAGCAGCTCGTCGGGCTGGTGCACGACACCCCGTTGAACGGACCGTAAGTTCCGGCCGGTTTGGGGCTGGCGACTTCGGACCAGGTCGTGCCGTTCCACTGCTCGGCCATCGGATTTTGGAGCGGGCCGTTGTTGCCGGCCGTGGAGAAGGTGCCGACGGCGGCACAAGAGGTCGGGCTCGCGCACGACACGGCATTGAAGGAGTCGCCGCTCGGGCTGGCGACGCGAGACCAGCGACTGCCGTTCCAGCGTTCCACCAGCGTGGAAAACGACCCCACCGGTTCGGAATCGACCCCGACCGCGAAGCAGATCGTCGGCGACGAACACGACACTCCGAACAGGCCGAACGCTTCGTCGACGGGGTCCGCGGGCTTCGGGGTCGGTACCGCCGACCACGCCTTGCCGTCCCAGCGCGCCGCACCGCCTCGCACGCCGGACGCGAAGCAGGCGGTCGTACTCGCGCACGACACGCTCGTCGGACTGAATGCCGGTCCCGTGACGATCGACCACTTCGAACCGTTCCACCGCTCGATGGCCCCGCCCCCGACTGCGAAGCAGAACGTCGCGCCGGTGCACGACACCGAGAGCAAGTCGCGGTGCACGGCGCTGGGGCTCGCGACGATCGACCAGGTCTTGCCGTTCCATCGCTCCATCACCGCGCTCGAATACGACGTCTTCGTCGCCTCATGGACTCCGACGGCGAAGCAGAAGGTCGCGCTCGGGCACGACACGCCGTTCAGCACGGCGCCGCCGGGCGGGTTCGGACTGAACACGGTCGACCACGCCTTGCCATTCCACCGCTCGACCAACGTCTTACCGGGCCCGGGCCCGGCGAAGGATGCGCCCACCGCGAAGCACGACGTCGCACTCGTGCAGGACGCGGCGTTCAGTGCCGCGGTCATGGGACTCGCCGCGAGCGGGGCAGTTTGCGCGCTCCCGGCCGGCGCACTCGACATGACCGCTGATCCCGTCGCGACCACGATCATGCAAGCGAGTGCCGCAACCGTCACACCAACCCGTCTCGGCGCTGCGTGTGCTCGATTCCGGTGCCCGTACCGCACAATGCCCCCAGGACCCGGCGCACGCGCAACGCCGCACACGGGGCTCGAAACCAGTATGACCCTGCGACCGACGCGCTACCAGGGCCGCCGGTCAACCCGCGCAGAGATGGTGTGCGTCGTCCAGCGAGGTCGGCGGAGCACCGTCGAGCCCTCGTATGACGTCGAAGTCGACGACTTCGGCGTTGTTCATCGGAACGAGCGGCGGCTGCGGCCCGTCCCCGTACAACCGGTCGTCTGCCACGTGCGAAACCCAATCAACCGCCGAGAACAACGAGATGCGTGAGCATGACTTCGAGGACCGATTGGCTGTCGCCTCCGTCGCTCGCCGAAGGGATCGTGGCAGTGACGATCCCGGTGGCCGAGCCATGCACGAACCAACACGTCGTGGTGTCGGCGGGCGCCGCCTGCGGCCCGCAAAACGCGCCGACGGGAGGATTGAGCTTCAGGACCCGAAAGCTGCCCACCGGGCTGTATTTGCCGAAGTTCGACTCGGCCAACGCGAACGACGCCGACGCGGCCGCCGGGCTGGTGAAGACGTCGTAGATGCCGGAGATCGCCTCGCCGGAGTCATCGGAGCGCA
>Ga0265338_10000823_pt1 | contig 52353 bp, 82 predicted proteins | sample 42126metaG_FD_193579 | JGI IMG/M metagenome (GOLD analysis project Ga0265338, IMG submission 193579) | Rhizosphere microbial communities from Carex aquatilis grown in University of Washington, Seatle, WA, United States - 4-21-26 metaG | ecosystem: Host-associated > Plants > Roots > Rhizosphere...
CTGGCAGATCCTCTATCGGATCTGCCGGGTAGCCGTAAATCCCCCCGATGCCCAACGCGCTGCTGAACTTCTCTGGGTAAGCGTGGGTAACAGCGAACCCAAGCGACCTAAGCGAACCAGGGTGCGCGTAAGCAAACAGAATGCGCGCTGGGTCGATGGTGTCGTTAGTCCCCTTGACCAAGACGCGGGTCACCCCGCGTGTGGCCCCGGCAGCTCTATTCCAGTCGGCCGATATCGTGCAGTCGATCCACAGCTCACAAGCGTGCCCTAGGCGCGTAAGCGCCATAGCGAATGCTGTTATCACCTGCCCGCGGCGAATCAGGTCTTCGGGGTCCATCGCACCGCTAGCCGCGATCGATCCGCACAGCGTGATTACGCGGCCGAGCTTAGACGTCGCTTGCAGCGGATAGTCGATCATGTTCTCGGGAACGCCGGTAAGGTACCTAGCGACATCGACCTCGCAGCCTGCGTAGTCGTAAGTCGAGACAAACGAGTCGATCTCGTGTTCTCTTACCGTGTAATCCAAAGCCGACTCTGCGATATCTAGCGCAGTTTGCAGCTTGTCTTCCCAGCCGAAACGAGCCAGTTTAAGAGCATCGTTGAACGTGCCACCGCGCCAGTCGGTGTCGCCGTCCAGCCGCTTCCGCCATCCAAGCTCACCCTGAGTCGAGCGCCGCTCTGCGGCTTCGGCGTATTCGTCTAGCGACCAGTAGGTGCAGCGGACTTCTTTGCCGTCTCCGCTGACTACGTTCTCATGCTCAGTCATCTCTTAACTCCCTTCTTAGCGTCCTAATGGACATAGCCAGCCCCGGCGGAGCCGGGAGTGACTAAGAGCGTTAGGCGGTAAGCGAAACCTCCGAAATTTCCCGGTCGGTGACGGCTGCAAAGTCGTCTGCGGTGCTGCACTGCTCGAACCACTCGGATTCGGCGCGGCTCTCTAGAAACGCCTGGATGTCCCGCGGCTCAGCCGGGTTATGCCCAGCCTTTCGCATAGCCGCCTCGTCAACCTCGATCGTGGACTCATAGTCCACGCTTTCGTTCCACCGAATAATGACCTGCATCTCTGTTCTCCCTTTAGTTGGTGTTGACGGCATAGCATCGCGCCCTAGCCCCTGTCTTAGGGCGCGATGCAACACTGTCAACCCTCCCTCCTAGCCCTCCAGGCCCGGCACAACCGGGTGAACGCGATCAGGGCTAGCTCGTCCTGCGGACCTGGTATCGCTAGGCACACAGTGACCAGCAGCAGCTTGACCGGCCACGGGCCGGGCATGTCATCCCACATCTGGCGCAAGTAGTACCTAGCCAAGAACACCGGCCAGGAATGCCAGACCGTAAGCACTTAACCTCCCTTTAATCCTCGAACAACGGCTGGACGTCTCCGGCGCACCAGCCGAGAGCCTCTGACTCAGCGGTGTGCTCCCAGATGATTTCCTCGATAATCTGGATAGCCTTCTGTTGCGTCGGCAGTTCTGCCGGGATGTTTTCGGCCAGCGGGTATGAGTTCGGGTCCTTAACCTCGATCTCGATTGTGACTGTGATAACCATTGTGTCCGGCATCGCTTAACCTCCTTAGGCGATGTACTTTCGGATGTCTTTCGGCAGCTTGAATCCGAGCGCTTCGAGCGCTCGGACCAGCTTGGTCCGCTCTAGGTCACAGCAGCCTTTGCAGACCTTGGTAAACCCAGGCGCCCGGATGATGTCCCATGCGTCGCCGACCCGGATAACGTCGGTCACCAGCCGCTTAGCGGCGGCCCAGTAAAGGCCATTGCCGCTAGCGCTCTTAAACGTGCGGAAGCACATTTCGCAGCGGTCAGCAGGACGCCAGATAGCGAGTTCCTTAAGCATCGGTAATCCCTCTCTCTTGTGTCCCTAACGGACAACACCTAGCCCGGTTAGCTCGGGCTAGATATAGAGCGTTAGGAGGGTGACCAGCCGAAGAAAACATGCCGGTCGTGTCCAGGTCGATGGCCAGCCTGCACTCTCTCTCTCGTGTGCTTAAGCACACTTAGCAGCGCACGGACTAGCCGTGCGCTGCTAGCAGCGCTTAATCCTCCTTAAGCAGGCCGACTTCCCTTAGCATCTCTGCGAGCTGGGTGTGGGCATCGGGAACGTCATAGCCAGAGCACAACTCCGGCAAGTAGATCGTCCCTTCCGGCAGGTCTTCTACCGGGGGGCATGGCCGACCGTAGCCGCCATTGGCAGATATACCGATTGCTTCCCGGAATTCAGCGGGCAGCCCGTTCATTACCGAGAAACACAGTGCCCGGCACATCAGCGGGCTAGCGTAGGCAAACAAGATCCGGGACGGATCGAGTGTGTCGTTTGTGCCTTTCACTAGCACTCGGATGGTTTCGCTTTTGCCATTCCTGCTAGCGGTGTGGTCTGCCCACATCTCGACAGAATGCCCTAGGCGCGTAAGCGCCATAGCGAATGCGGCGATAACCTGGCCTCTGCGAATCGCGGTCGCAGGCTTGATGCTTGACGACATAGACACGCCAGCGCACAACGTGATTACCCGTCCTACCTTAGAGGTAGCTTGCAACGGGTAATCAATCATGTTTTCCGGCGTGCCAGCGAGATACCTAGCAACGTCAACTTCGCAGCCCGAGACGTCGTATACAGGCACAAACGCCTCTATCTCGTGCTCGCGGACGGCCATTTCGACGGCAGACTCAACGATCTCTAGAGTCTCGGTTAGGTCATCTTCCCAGCCGGTACGCGCCATGCGGTAGCCATCTTCCATGCTGCCACCGCGCCAGGCGTCAACGTTAGGACCTATTCCCCTGTGAATCCCCGGTCCCATCTTGACGCGCCGCTCCGCTGCATCTGCAAACTCATCGAGTGAGTAATAGGTGCAGCGGACGCTATTCTTAGTCACTACATCCTCTGTAGCCATTATCTCTCCCTCTCTAGTGTTCCTACTTAGGCACACTTGACAACGGTCACGACGTTAAGCCGTGACCATTATCAGCAGTGTCTAAATAGTCGGCAGCGGTACCCCGCTGTTGACCTTTGACCAGTCTGCGTCCGAGATTCCCTTGCGCACGCGGTACGCGATGGCGTCGTCTCGGTTAATGCCCGCTGTCATAAGCGCGCACATTCCCTCGCTAGCCCTAGGGCTGAACATAAGCGCCATCTTGTGCCGTTCGGCATTCTTGCGAAGCGCACGGACATACGCGAGAACCTGAGTAACGATCCTCGTTTCTGCCCCCGTGGACTCGCAGATTTGCTGCTCAAGCGCCTCATCGACCCCTACGGGAACGACAGCGAACCTGTCAAGGGTCGCAGCGTCTAGGGCCTGGCGGCCGACGTACTGCCTGTCGGGTCCCGTGCCGTAGGTATTGGCCGAAGCGCAGCACCTAAAATCTGGGTGACGCTTGACCATTTGGTCTGGGAACGCCATGTGACCGTTAGCCAAGCTGGCATTGATCACGGCGAGCACACTTGGGTGAGCGTTGTCGAACTCATCGAAGTGAAACACGCCGCCATGCTCGTAAGCCTCTCGGTAGAGAGACCTCACATACTCACCAGCGGCTTGCATGTAACCGAGCAAAGCCGAGCTAGGCGTTTGCGGGCTAAGCGATACCGAGTAATACGGCACGCCAAGCGCCTCGGCGCACTGCTCTGCGATCGTTGACTTACCGGTCCCAGCGGGACCGACCATTAGAACGTGCTTACGCGCATTCCCGAGGATTGTAAGAATCGTCGGGACGATCTTGTGCGTAGCGCCTTCAATCTTCCGCAGGTCACCGTTAGGTGCCTTGATCTCGACCCGAGTAGGGAAGTTGATCTTAGCAACTTCCGTTGCCACGATCTTCCGAACCTCATCAGCGTCGATGCTCGCAGGCTGTAGGACGTCAATCAATTCCGACAGCACCTTGAGCCGATCAGTCTGGCCACCGTTGCCGTTAGCCTCTGCCTGCGGCCTAGGGGTCGCTGGCGGGGGCACTGGCGCCGGGATTGGCTTAAACGCCTCTGGCGCCGCAGGCTTGCCCTGGCAGTTATGCAACGTGCCATCGCGGTCGATAACCACGATGCGGCCTGTTACGTGGCATTCGTCGCAGGTCTTTCCGGGCTGGTCTGTGTCATGCGCCAAGTACCGATCGGTCGAGCCGCAGAACTCACACGCACGCCGGAGAGTCCGTTGTGAATGCTTTACGTAGTTAGCCATAGCTATCTCCTTATCTCTCTCTCGGTAGTGCAGTGTGCGTAGTGCTAGGCACACTCAAACGTTACCGGATGACTAAAATACAGCCGGTAACGATTGGCAGTGTCTAGATCGTTGCGTTAAGCCAGCTAATCAACGGCTGGATAAACCATCCGACGATAGAGCTAGCGACCTGGCAGGACTGGTGAATGCATGAGACGTGAAGCATTGCCCAAAGCGTCATGACCTGACCTCGTGATCATCTAGTGCGTTTGTCATGCCGTTAGCGCCAAGCGCGAGCTTGGCGATCAGGGCCGATGCGATAGCGAGTATCCGCATCATCGCGTTTGGCTTGTGATGCTTGCCGCTGATCTTTGCCATGTTCCCTACCCTCTGCCCTGGCCAGCGGCTTAGCTGGCCAGCCATGGCGCAGGCAGGATCTAGCGAGTCGCATTGATCCTGCCCCACCATGAATCGAGAGAGTGAGAGAGATTCCACTATTGAGTTATTGCCACCCGACCCATGCTCGTCTCTGTCTCGTGCGCCCAAGCCTGGCGCTACCCCTAAGCCCTATGCCCGTAGACATAGCGGGTAGCTAGTAACCAAGCCGTACCTAGGAACATGCCAGCTTGCCGCATGCTTATCTGTTCTCACCTAGGTTGACTAGATCAGGAGCTAGTTAGCCATTTAAAAGGTGGCTGGCGGTCACGGGACCGTCCCGCGCATAGCCCGCCGATTTAGTTATCTGCCCCCCGATTCGGGGGGTCCGTGCCGTTCGCTTGCAAGGGCAACGTTACGGGATGACTATCAACGATGTCTAGCCCTTCGGCCTAAGTTTCTTAAAGAATCTTGTTAGCCCAGGTCAGGGCTAACCTAGTATTCCGGTAGGTTTGCGGCTGAGCTGTCTGTTGATCATGGTTTTAGCTGCTCTGGCAGCGATCTTGAGAACGGGGTGTTTCAGCAGGTCAGACACCATAATGATCTTGCTGAAACCGGGGGTCTCAGCGCTAAGCGCTGTAGTGAGCTGGTAACCGACCGTATTCGTAAGCTTGTGACCTGCGGCTTTACCAAAGCATGGTGCTACCTGGTCGCAAGGGCTTGTGCCTGGCTAGGCGCGACCCAGGGGAGTGCCTAGGGCTACGTGCCAGGCCGATGCCTGGCAATAGCGCAGCGGTCCCTACGGGACCGTGCACGGGGCACTAGGGAGTCCGGCCGGAGTGTGCCCGCACGGCTCTGTAGAGCCGTCTAAGGGCTTGGCTAGTAGTCGGGCTAGCTAGGCAGGGCTAGGGGCACACAGAGGGGCACACAGAGCCGTGTGTGGGGTGCTGCGCACGAGCGGAGGCCAGCCGGCTAAGCCATCCCTAAGGGCTTAGCTCTTGGACTGCTTAGGTAACCCTAACTAAGCCTCTTAGCAGGCCAGACCATCCGGAGAGTCTTCTTGGAAGATCGAGCATGGCTAGATAGCTACTATCCCTAGCAGTTGTCTAGGTTTCCCTGACCAGCGCTCTTAGGTCAAAGAGCGCTCTCCCGCAAAATTTTTGCAGCCCTTAACACGACCGGATGCGGCAGTCAAATCAGCCAGCTACTATGACGATCGACCCTTAAGGAGGGGGATGACTATGGACTACGACAGCTACGACCCGCGGTACGGCCTCCAGGCCGAGCGGCCGACCAAAGACGAGCTGCTAGGCACCGCTGGTAAGTGGGCGCCGACTAGGCCGCCTGGGACAGGTGGCTTCGGCGGCTACCGGAGCTTCAGCAGATGGGTAGTTATGCCTTGGGTAGTTGCTTTCTGGTTTGTCGTAGGAGTCGTGTTCCTCGGCTGGCCGTGGCTTATGCTCCACGGCTCAGCCAAGATAGCTGTAGGCGCCATCTGGGACGGCCCTTTGGCCGTCTTCGTCGGCTGGGTTACTTACGAAGTCATCAAAGCCGCACCAGTCAGAGCAGCTCGCAGAGCTGCTCAGCAGCCTCACCCGTAAACTTTTTTTCAGACTTACCTACGCCCTGACCAGGGCGTCTTTCTGTGTTACCAAATCGTTAGCAAAAAGTGTGTAAGTTTTTGAGAACTTACACACTTCCTATAAGTAGAGGGAGGGAGTAAGGCCCCCTAAGGGGGCCGCAACGACCGACCGAACTAGGCGGCCTGCGGGCCGCCTGATCAGTATCTAGACGGGACCCATAGGTCCCGTCTTCTTTGATCTTCCCTCTTGGGATCACTCTGTCCTCGCCCAAGGCTGCCCAGCAGCTTGGTCTCGGGGAATCTCAGGGGGGATTTCAGCCCGTGGCTAGTCACGCTATGCGTGACGGGATTCCTCCCCCTCCTTACCCGTTGACGGCCCCTTGCAGGGCCTCCTAGCCACGTTCACATCTCATAGCGGGATAGAGAAGTTTGGCATCTCGACGGGCTCATAACCCGTAGATCGCCGGTTCAAATCCGGCTCCCGCCACAAAGTCGCGGTGGACTAAGCAGGTAAGCCGCGGGGGCATTTGAACCCCCGAGATCTAGGTTCGAGTCCTAGCTGCGACCCATTCTTTCCTCTATAGCTCAACTGGCAGAGCACCCGCCTGTTAAGCGGGCGGTTGCTGGTTCAAATCCAGCTAGGGGAGCCAACTAACGCGAGGGATCGCTTTTGCCTGCACTTCCGCCCGATGAGCATCGCTGCACAGCTAAAAGCAAGCAAAGCCAGCAGCGTTGCAAAAAGTGGCGCCAAGACGAGCACGAGCTAACTGGCATCACCGTCTGCGAGATGCACGGCGGCAAGTCGCCGCAAGTCCGCAACGCAGGCAATATCCGCAGAGAAGAAGCCAGGGCCCAGAAGATTCTGGATAAACGTGGTTACAGTCGCGTCGAGGACCCAGTGGAAGCTCTTGCTGACCTCGCAGGCGAAGTCGTCGCGGCGAAGGATTTCTTCCGAGAGAGAATCGAAACCCTTCGTTACGAGCACCGTGCTGGCGAACAGCTCCGTGCCGAAGTCGCGCTATACGAAAGAGCGCTCGACCGGTGCCTAAAGGTTCTCTCTGAGATCACGCGCCTCGGCATAGCCGAGCGCCGCCAGAGGATCAACGAAGCTCAGGCCCTAATGATCCTCACGATTCTCCAGAACACGCTTAACAGCCCGGATCTCGGGCTAACAGCTAAGCAGAAGGCGATAGCCGGCACCGTGCTCCAAGCCGAGCTAGTCGCAGCAGGAGAGATCGAGTGAGGCTGCGCCTCCGGCGCAAGCCGAAGCTGCCGAAGGCCCCGGACTCTCCGGGCCTGACAGACAGAGACCTCTGTCTGCGCTGCGCAGCGTTCGGCGCCGAGCTGCACCGCCCTTGCTTCCGCGTCGGCTGCTTCTGCTCGTGCTCAAGGGTCCCTGGCTACTGTGCCTAACCCGTTCGCCACAGCCGCGGGCATCCTCGCCCAGCGGCGCCTGACTGACGATCCCGTGGCATGGGCGCGGGAGCGCGCAGGAGTCCATCTCTGGTCGATCCAGGCCGAGATAGCCCAATCGCTCGTAGAGAACCGCAGGACAGCCGTACAGAGCGCTCACGGCCTCGGCAAGAGCTTCTTGGCAGCCACCCTCGCCGCCTGGTGGGTAGACACCCACCCAGCCGACGAAACGATGGTGGTAACCACAGCCCCCAGCCTCGACCAGGTACACGCGATCCTCTGGGAGGAAATCCGTGGACTCCACGACCACGCTGATCTTCCAGGCGTCGTCCAGCGCACCGATAGGTGGCTTGTGGGTGGCCGACTGGTCGGCATGGGGCGTAAGCCACCGGATTATTCCGAATCCGCGTTCCAGGGAATCCACAGGCGCTTTGTGCTCGTCATCCTTGATGAGGCTTGCGGAATCCCGGCTTGGCTCTGGACCGCTGTAGAAACGATTACCACTGGTGATCAGTGCAGGATCTTGGCTATCGGCAACCCCGATGACCCGCAGAGTCACTTTAGGCGCCTCTGCCAAGGGACAGCCCCCGGCTGGAACTCGTTTAAGATCTCGGCTTTCGACAGCCCTAACTTCACTGGCGAAAAAGTCCCCGAGAAGCTTAAAGAGCTTCTCACCGGCCAGCGGTGGGTTGATGACCGCAAAGCTGAGTGGGGCGAGGAAAACCCGCTTTACGTAGCTAAGGTGCTTGGCGAGTTCCCGACTGACAACCCGTGGTCGGTGCTCCGTATGAGTGATATCTACGCTTGCCGGCTAGAAGGAACTCCGCGGGCTAAGCACGAGCTAGTCCCGGTCGAGCTTGGAATCGACGTAGGCGGCGGCGGTGACGAAACCGTTATCCGCGAGCGCCGTGGCATGAAAGCCGGCCGCGAGTGGCGTGAGTTCTCTGACAAGCCCGAGAGCATCGCCAAGCTAGCACTTCACGCTATCCGCGAGTCTGGCGCCACCTCGGTGAAAATCGACTCGATCGGCATAGGTGCCGGTCTCGTCGGTGAGCTAAGGAACCTTAAGGAGATGGGCGCTCATAGCGCCCGCATTTTCGGGGTCAACGTCGCCCAGAAAGCGGCTGACCCAGATAAGTACTTCAACCTCCGGTCACAGCTCTGGTGGGAATGCGGCCGGCTGGCCGCGGAAGACCGCTTGTTCGACCTGTCGGCGATGGAGAACGCCGACAACACATGTGCGCAGCTCCTAGAGGCGCACTACCAACACGATCTTAAGGGCAGGATTAAAGTCGAACCGAAAGATGACATCCGTTCCCGGCTTGGCCGCAGCCCAGACAACGCTGATGCGTTGCTGCTTGCGTTCTACACGCCGCGGAACGATGCGACCGACTGGTTCGAGACGATCCTAGGCCGCAGGTAATGGCCCTCCGCGACGTCTTTAAGCGTGGCCCTAAGCCTGGCGCCGCTGGTGTCACCGACGTCTCGCCGCTGGTGCAGGCCCTCGTCGCCGCCCAGGCGCAGATGCGCGACGGCGGCTCCCCGCTGTACCGGCCCGAGGAATGGGTAACCGCTGAGTTCGGCCCTGGCTGGCCGATCGCGGTTGAACCGCTCGACCAGCTCCGCACAGACACCGGCCTGCCAGAGCCCCGGATCTGGCAGTACCCGGTCCAGTGGAACGTTCCCGGCGTCCAAGGACGCCACATCGTGCCTTGGGAGACGCTTAAGAAAGCGGCTGAGGCGCCGCTGTTCCGAACTTGCATCGAGATCCGCAAGAACGAGATCTCGTCTCTCGACTGGTCTATCGACATCTCTAAGCGCGCTGTAGCGCAGCGGGCTAAGAACGAGTCCAGGGCAGAGCACGACGTCGAGAACGAACTTCGCCAGCAGTACAAGAGCGAGATCGACCGCGCTACCGACTTCTGGTCAACGCCCGACCGCCGTAACGGTATGGACTTCTCGTCCTGGGTTGCGTTGCTCCTAGAGGAATATCTGGTCTGGGACGCGATGGCTATCTACCCGCGGAAGACTTACGGCGGGGACCTGCTCGACTTCATGATTATCGACGGCTCGACTATTAAGCCGTTGCTAGATGAGCAAGGCGGGCGGCCAGAGCCACCTTCGGCGGCTTACCAGCAGGTGCTCTACGGCTTCCCCCGCGGCGAGTTCACCGCGGACACCGCGGCCCAAAACGGCTTGGAAGTTGTACCTAACGGCCTTAGCGCTACTCAGCTTATCTACGAGCGGCGAGTTAAGCGCACTTGGACCCCGTTTGGTTTCAGCCCGACAGAGCAAGCGCTGCTCGACGGGATGCTCTGGAACAAGCGGTTCCAGTGGATGATGGCTGAGTACACCGAAGGTGCACAAGCTGTTCAGTGGCTTGTCAACAAAGGCACATCCGACTGGACACCGCGGCAGGTTCTTGAGTACGAGAAAGCTCTTAACGACCGGCTAGCTGGCCAGACTGAGGCTAGGTACCGTAACCCGCTTCTGCCCCCTGGTATCGAGCCGATTACGTCGCCGACGTCCCCGGAACGGTACAAGCCTGATTACGACTTGTTCTGTATCAAGCTCGTTGCCTCGCACTACGACGTAACGATCGCGGAGCTTGGCTTTACCGAGCCTGGCGGGCTCGGTTCGTCTGGCTACCACGAAGGCCAGGCCGACGTGCAGTGGCGCAAGGCCACGCTGCCAACTACCCGCTGGGTTAGCGCGATGCTTACCCGGATCATGGCGCAGCACCTAGGGACACCTAGCGAGCTTGAATTTAACTTCCTCGGCCTCGAAGACGAAGACGAGGCCGCGGCTGACGCCGTGGCAGATGCCCGTATCCGCCGCGGGGTTATGACGCTCAACGAAGACCGCGCTCGGTGCGGGCTGCCGCCGTACGCCTTCGCAGAGGCTAACAAGCCAATGGAGATGACGCAGCGCGGCGTTGTGTTCCTAGAAGGCGCCAGCGAGCAAGCAGCGCCAGGCGTCATCGTAGAGCCGCAGAGCGAGCAGCTCCCCGGCTCCGGGGAGATGGCCCCAGCTCCGGTGAAGCAAGGCCCGGCAGCAGTCAAGCCGCCACCTGCCAGCTCGGCCGCTGCCCGCAAAGCAGCGGTAGCCGAGCTAGTTACCTACGAGCGATGGGTTACTAAGCACTCGGCGCCGAAGCGCCCGTTTGAGTTCGAGCACATGACAGAGGAACTCGCGCTCGAACTTAACCCCGACTTGCTGACTGATGAAAGAGCGGTCGTCAAGGCCAGTGGTTCGGCCCCAAAAGCCAGCAGTGGACCGTTTGGCAGCGGGACGCGGCCTTGGTCTCCGTACTCGGAGCAACCCTCGCCGCAGCAGTAGCAGGGGCATTCTCGGCTACCGCTATGGCGGCGGCCTGGATCTTGGCCCGGCCTAACGGCTCGACCAAGGAAGACGCCCTTGAGTGGCTAAGGCACCAGAACGTAAGCCAGGCCCTTAGCCGGAAACTCTGGCCGGTCCTCGAATCACTCTGGGCTCAGGGCTACGCCCTCGGCCTAGAAGCCGCTATCAAGGCTTCTGGGTTTAGCGGCGAGATCGACGGCCAGACGTTGCTCGACCTAATCAACAACTACGGGCCTCGCTGGCTACAGCAGATTGTCTCGACCCTGCTTAAGCGAATAGCCGGAGTCCTAGCGGACTCGGCTGGGCTTACCGCTGACGTCTTGGCCGCGGGGATAACCGCGGTCCTTGCCGATGACGCCCACGCTAAGCGGATAGCGCAAACCGAGATAACCCGCGCTGTCGGCGAAGCGACCGTGAAGATTTACCGGGCCGCTGGCGTCCCAGAAGTCATCTGGGTTACCGACCCTGCGTCGGATGTCTGTGCCCAATGTGATGCCAACGAAGCCGCTGGGCCTCGTTTTCTTGGCACGCCGTTCCCGTCTGGGGCGATTGCGCCCCCGCAGCATGTCCGCTGCCGGTGCGCCCTAATGCCTTACAGGAGAAGTTAATTGCCCGAAGCAGTATTCAAGCTGCGCGTGAGCGTTGAGCCTGACGCCGAGCCCGAGCCGTGGAACGGCTCTGGTATCGCCGGAAAGGTCATCAAGTCTGACGATGAGCGGCGATTCACGCTGACAGTCGCTTACCCAGCTAACAAACCCGACGTCGGCAAAGCCGCCGATGGATTCCGCGACTTCGCGGGGTTTGCGGCTATCGAAGATGCCGCGTGGAACTACCTAACTAAGTCGCAGCAGGTCGGCTTGTGGCACGAGAACGGCACCGAAGGCGCCGGCCGTGTTGTCGAGTCCTACATCTACCGCGGGCCTGACTGGACCGTAGCTGCCGCCGATGGCTCGGAGCAGTTGGTTAAGTCTGGTGACTGGCTCGTCGGAATCCGCTGGACCGAAGACACCTGGCGGCTAATCAAAGAAGGCCGCATAGGCGGCGTGTCAATGCAGGGCAAGGCAGTCCGCAGGACTCCCGATCCCGCCACTGTAGCGGATCTAAGGAGTTAAGGATGCCCGCTGCTTTTCCCGAAGTCGAGATTACCGAGATCGAGAAGCTTGACGCTGACCGGATCGACGGGGTTGAGAACCCCGCTAACGGTATCCCGATCCTCCTTATGAAGGCGATTGAGCCGACAGAGGATGCACCTTCCGAACCCGAAGCCACGCCTGGCGCAGAGGTTCCTGGGCTTACGCCCGAGGAACGCGCCGAGGTTATCGAAGTGGTTAAGGCGGTTACCGCATCAGGCGCGATCAACGAGAAGCCAGACATCGCTGACGCCGAGCGCATTCTAGTGCTCTTGGCCAAGCTGATTCAGTCGGAAGCGGCTGAGATGGCCGCAGGCGAGTTTGGCGAGACGTGCGACATCGGGCTTCTGCTCGAAGCATCGCACTGCATGAAGCTGTTCCGCGATGGCGAGCAAGCCAGCGCCGACGCAGCTAAGTCCGTGGAAACGGACTCCCCAGAAACTTCTGCGGCCGATGAGCCGCAGGAAGGCAAGCTTTCTGAGCTTGTTGCATCAGCCGTCACTAAGGCAATGGAAGTCCACGAGGCAGCTAATCAAGAGCTGCGGACAGAACTTGCGGCTTTGAAGGCTACTGCTATTCCCACTGCGGTCGCTATTACAGCGCCCGCTTCTGTGCGCAATCAGCGCCTCCGCGACGAAAACCTCGCTAAGGCGAAGTACTACCGCGGCCTCGCAGCGAACGTGCAGGAACGGGAACTCGCTAGCTACTACAAAACGCAAGCTGCGGCAGCCGAGCAGGCCGCCGGGGTTTCTGCATAACTCGAAAGGACTAACATGCCTGTTTCTACGGCAGACATGTTCTCTGACGCTCGGGACGTTTCCGAGCGCGGGGAACGGCTTGAGGCCCTTAAGAAGGCTCTGGATGAGTCGCTTAAGCGCCATGACAGCGGCGCAGACGGATTCGAGCGCAAGCACGGCCTGATGAAGGGCCTCGGCTCTGGCAACGGCTCAACTCAGCGCAACATCGAACGCCTGGCCGAGCGGGTCGCCGACCTGACTAAGGGCCTGTCCGCAGATGAGCAGGCGGCGGTTAACGCCGACCTCGACTCGCTGCGCGGAATGCTGGACGTTAACAAGGACATCACTGTTGCGTCCCCTGGCAACCTGCACCCTTACGACCTCGAAGCCCCTGCTAGGCAGCTTGTGCCGCGGTTTACCCCGCTGCGCAACGAGCTGCCGCGGCAGAAGGGCATGGGTACGGCCCGCGAGTACAGGCGGATTCTCGGTTACACCAACTCCGGTATGGGCGGGGTTGCTGACGTGAGCCCGTTCTTCAACTCTGAGTCGGACTCTGGTACCCCGACCTTCGGCTCGCTGTCTCTGCGGCGAGGCCAGAAGATCAGTTACGCGATGGACGTCAAGACCGCGAACTACATGGAAATGTCGCTGTCTGACATGGTGACGCACAAGGCGTACTTCACCGACCTTGGTTTCCAAGACGTCCGTGCGCTTTCCCAGATGGCGTTGCTCTGGGCTCACCTGCTGGGTGAGGAAAAGGCGATGCTGTACGCGCGTGGCGCGTCTGGCCAGGGCTACGAGGGTGCGGTTTCGGCGCCTTCTGGCGTGACCGCTGTCGGCGCTAGCACTGGCGGCTCAATCACGGCCGGTACCTACTACGTCAAGGTGACCGCACGAGCGGGCTACGGCGAGTCGGTGGTTTCTAACGAGCCGAACTCCGGGGCACTGTCTGGTAGCACTAACCAGATCACGGTGACAGTCGGCACCGAGCCGACTGGCGCTCTGGGCTACAACCTGTACGTCGGGACCTCTAGCGGAACCGAGACGTTCCAGACGTCGTTCGTCGGGAACTCTTACGTTCTGACGAGCTACGCCACTGGCGGGGCCGCGATGCCAGGTTCGGACTCGACTGTCAACGCCAACGGCTACGACGGCTTCCTGAGCGTCTTGGCCGACCCGGCGCAGGCTGGTTACGTCAAGCGCGTCAACGCTCCGCTGTACGTTCTCGGCGGTGGCTCGAACATCGGTGACAAGCCTTTTCAGGATGCGTTCGCTTCGCTGTATTCCAGCGTCTATGCGGACCCAGAGGAACTCTGGGTGAGCGCGCCGATTAGGCGTGAGATCACTGACTGGATTCGTGCGGACAACACGACCGCAGCGGCCTACCGGATCACCCTGGATAACGACCAGTTCACAGGTGGCGTGAACGTCGGCGGGATGGTTACCGGGATCGTCAACGAGTCGAGCCCGACTAGCCGGATCGTGGATATCCGGGTTCACCCGTACATGCCGTCTGGCGCTTCGTTCATCCGTACTCGGGTGCTGCCGGTGCCGGATTCGGGTATCGGTGACACAACCACGATGACCATGGTTCAGGACTACATGTCGGTTGACTGGCCTCAGATCCAGTTCACCTACGACGCCTCGACCTACACCTACGGCACGATGATTCACTACGCGCCGAAGTGGTCCGCCTGCCTCCTGGGCATCCAGTAACAACTAAGACCGGGAGCCCCTGCCTTACTAGGCAGGGGCTCCCAGCCATACCCCAAAGGATAAGCATGGCAGCTAACAAAGACGTCCCGGTGCTCGGCTCACAGTCGGCCGCCGCGGCAATCTTCCTGGCAGAGGCCCGTGACGCCGCGAACCGCGGGCAGCATGCGCTTAGCCAGTACTGGCTTGCGCTTACGGTGCCAGCTCAGCAGTCCGGTCAGCACATCTACCCGAACGCTTAAGGGTTTTCCGTTGGATCGCGGTGCCTGGAACTGGTGGTCTGTCTACTGGCTTATCTGGCTCGGGGTCTTCTTCATGGTCCCCGAGATGTGGGCGCTGTTCACTAACCCAGCTAACACGCTTTCAGATCAGGTGTGGCGGCTGACGGGACAAGGCGTCAGCAGCCAGTGGAGCTTTGCTCACTTCGTTGTTCTCGCGTTCTGCGTGTGGCTTCTCGGCCACATGGCATTCGGCTGGTGGCGTTGAGCGCCGACGCAGTGCTCGAACGCATTTTGCGGCGGGCTCACCTAGCTGAGGCTAAGCAAGCCCAAGAGGAAGCCGCAGATCATCAGAGAGAAGTCGAGCGCGCTAAGCAGGCTCGGGTCAGAGCGCAAAGGGAGAGGGAAGCGAATGAAGGTAGCTAGTCCTGACAAGCGGTGCCTTGAGATCGACGCCCCGTCAGGGCGTCGTGTCAACTTCCGCACAGGTATTGCTGATGTCTCCCCTTCGGACGCTAAAGCCATCGTCAAGAACGGCGGCTTCTTCCCGTCGCTCAGCGGGACCACTAACAGCGGCATCGGGTTCCGGTGCTCTACCTGTGGTTTCGGTTCATTCTTCAAGACTTGCTCGCGGTGCGGTGGCACCGCGGTACCGGAGGGATCTAAGTAATGCCAGCTCAAACGGGCCGGGCACGTAAGCCTGTGGCTAAGCCACAGGCTAAGCCAACTGTATCTAATAATAATACAGTTGCAGCTAAGCCCGACGCTAAGCCAGCTAAGGAAGACGGCGAGATCTGCCGCATCTGCTGGCCCGCGGGATGGCCCGCGTCCGATTCTTACGCCGCAGGCTGCGAGCACGGGACTTATGCCCGATAACGAAGTGCCGGAGCCCGAAGACTGGGACTGGTTCGGTGCCGCTGTCATCGGCATGTTCGCCTTGATTCTCGGGCCGCCTTACTTCGCTGTCCGCTGGGTCATCAGGAAGCTACGGCGTAAGTAATGACTGTTCCCGCTGTCGAAGACCTGCTGACTGTTCCTTACGTCACTGTCGCCGAGTTCCGCTCGGCGCCTACTTGGCTTGACACCGATGACCTAGTGCTCGATGGCGACCAAGCGCACCAGGACGCCGAGCTTACAAACGTCCTGCTGCGGGCGTCCGCTTGGGCGGACTCTTACTGTTCCCAGCGGCTTAGTGCTCACACGGTTCACGAGCAGACGCGGGCGAACATCGACCGCTACGGCCGGGTGTTCCTGCATCCGTCGAACGTCCCTGTGCGTCAGGTGACCGGCGTTGCTTACGGAACCGACTTCCAGAACCTAACGCAGCTAACCGACTTGACGCAGACCTGGGTAGAGGATGCCCGCGGCATCGTGATCTCCGCTATCCCTCTTAGGGGCTCTTGGTCGGGGACTCTTGAGTTCGGTTCTATGCCGCCTCCTGGCGGTGAGCTGTACGTCGAGTACACCTATGTCGCCGGGTATTGCGCTACAACGCTGAGCGCGTCTGTAAACGAAGGTGACAGCTCGATCGAGCTAGTAGACGGAACAGGGCTGCAAGCGCCTTCTACAGGGCTTCTAGGAACGCTCAGGGGTTCTACCGCGAGGATATGGGACCCCGCGCTTGAGGAAGCTGTGTCAGTCGGCTCTGGGTACACCACCGGAAGCTCTACGGTCCCGCTGGCCGCGCCGTTGGCTAACGCCCACGCCGCAGGCGTAGGTGTCTCTGAGCTGCCAGCAGAAGTCCACCAAGCAGTTATCGCTATGACTGTCGCGCTCTTGATGCGCGAGAACGTCACAGACGATGAGCCGTTCCCTGGCACACCTTACGGGCCGACTACCCGCAAAGCCGCTAGCGGCGGCGTAGCAGGCGGCTTGATGAACACCGCTTACGAGCTGCTCGATCCTTACCGGCGAGTTAGGTGACAACTACTAGCCGGGCAGTAGTCAGGACAGGGATAGCCGAGTATTTCGGCGGCTCTACCTACGACGCCGAGACCAGGGCCTACCGAGGCTCCGGGCCGCTGGTCGGCAGCGGCCTCTCGACCGTCAGGGCCTACCAGCCCAAGCGGGCCTCTGACACCGACTACGTGTGGAACCAAGCCGCCGGCCGCGGCATGGGCGCCTCGATGGTGGTCGAGCTAGGCGACGACACCGAGATCCGCAGAGCGGGTAACGCAGGCGGGGGAGTGTCGTTCCCCGCTGGCGGCCGGAAGCGGATCACTTACACCCCGACGCTTCACATCTTCCATCTCGCTTACGCCGAGCACGCAGAAGACGCAGAAGCAGATGTAGACGCCTTGATCGAAGCGATTAAGGGCTTGTTCCACGCCGACGTAACCCTCGGCAGGATTCCCGGCCTCTACCAGGCCGGTGAGAGTCCTTACGGAATCCGCACCCGGATATACCCATCAGTCGATGTCAAAGAGAAGACAACGACTTATGCGTCTATCAAATTTGAAGCAGAGGTTGAAATCGTTGCTTAACACCCTTTACTCGCTGATCTGCTGGACCTGCGGTCTGCCTTCGACTATCTGCAAAGGCCACTAATGGCTGAGTACAGGTACGTCGCTGAGACCGAGGTTATCTATCCCGACATCGTGATTCCGGGCGCTGGGAGCCTGATCGGGCGGCTAGGTGCCGTTATCAAATTCACTCCACCGGCAGATGGCCGGTGGGTTCTCGTTGAGCCGCCTAAGCAGGCGCCTCTTAAGACCGGTAAGAACCAGAAAGAGAGCGCAGCTTAATGCCAGTTGCCGCCACCGTATATCCCGAGTCTAGGCAGTGGTTCGGCGTCGGCCGTGAGCTGGTCCCTGGTACCGCTGTCGCTTCCGCTGTGTCGGTGCCCGTCGAAAAGGGCGAGCCCGATGACAAGCCGAACTTCTTGGTTGACAAGTCGATCCGCGGCTCGATGGCTGAGGACTTCGCTGTTATCCAGGGTACCGAGATCGCTGAGTTCAACATCAACGGCCCGGTTTACATCGACACCCTCGGCTACTTCTTGCACAACATCTTGGGGGACTACCAGTCCACCGGGACTACCCCGACTTCTACTACCACAGTCGCGCTAGCGAGCACCGCGGGTGCTACGTCTTTCACAGTCGGCGCAATCGGCTCTATCGTCATCGGCTCTGTGCTCCAAGTCGGCAACGCGACTATCTCGACTGCGCCGACTGAGAACGTAGTAGTTAGCGCCGTCGCTGGCTCGCTGGTCACCTTCGCCAACACCCCGCTGCGGTTTAACCACTCTGCTACCGCGGCGGTTGGCATTGTCACCGCTCCGTTTACCCATGTGTTCTCGCTGCTTAACTCTGGCAACGGTCAGCCGTCTACTCACACGCTGACTCACTACCAGGGGATCTCTGGCACCTACGGTGCTAAGCAGTATGCCAACTGGTGCGCTAGCGAAGTCGGGTTCACGATGGACTCGCAGCAGCTCTTTATGCATGACACCAAGGGGACCTCGAACCTCGGTGTCGCTGTCGGGTCCGCTCCTACGAACGTGCTCTCGACCGCTCAGGCTCAAGCTGACTGGCAGTTCCTCGTGGGTATCGCTGGCCCGGCGACTGGCGGGACGCTGATAAGCAACGTGGTTCAGGGTGGCGTGACTATCACTCGCGCCCTTAAGCCTTACTGGACCCTGGCAGGCCAGCAGTCTCCGTTTGCTATCGCGCGCAACTCACTTGCTATCACTGGGAAGTTTAACCAGTTGGCACAGGATGAGTCGCCGATGCTCAACATGCTGAACAACGTTCAGCCGCAGTTGCAGATGGTGCTTACCAACGGCCTTAGCGGGGCGAACCTGCTTGCTGTGACTATCGACATAGCTAAGGGCGCTTACGACACCGCGAAGCTTAACGGCGCCGATGAGATCGAGTACGACGTCACTTGGCGGGCTGTCGCTAACTCGACTAACGCGGGTGCGTCTGGCGGGCTTTCGCCCGGCAAGGTGACTATCCAGAACGCCGTGGGCTCGTACTAATCATAGTCACCGGATAACGACAAAGGGGATCACAGTGCAGGTACAGCTTGGCGGCCCGGACTGGGCCGAGATCGCGGAGCCTAGTGAGCTGCGCAACGGCGACCGCAAAGCGGTTAACAAGACCATCCGGCTACAGATGGATGAAGACGGATCGCGGACTATCGGCGGCGACTACGAAGACCTGATGCGCGATGCGCTGCTTAAGCGCATCGTCAGGAATTGGTCGCTGCCGTTCCCGGTGCCGAAGGACGACCCCGAGAGCCTTGACAAGCTGACGCTCGAACAAGCTGACGTCCTGGCTAAAGCCGTCCAGCCTCACCTTGACCTGATCAACGGCAAAGTCGATCCGACTAAGAAGGACTCGGACCCTACGGCCGACTCCGGCAGCTAAAGCTTTACCTAGCCGGAGCCGCGCATGACAAAGAGCAAATCCCTTGGGACGAGTACCGCTACGTCGCTTACGCGCGCCGTTTCGGCTGGACTCCGGAGCAAGTGGACCGACTTGCACTGGATGTTGAGCCCTGGCTTTTCCCGATTGCGCAAGCAATGGAAGACGAAGAAGACCGCCGCGCTGAGATAGCGCGGAACCATGCCGCGGAGAAAGCTAAGAGCTGATTGAGCGTAGATGACGGCGCCTGGGAACGGGCGCTTGACGAGATGCTAGGACTCGTAACGGTCGCGGCTCATGACGCTTCTGTCGAAGGCGCTAGAGCGATTAAGCATGAGACTCAGGGCCTTCTAGTGCAGCTACAGCATGCTCCCCACACAAAGACACCTTCGCTTCCTGGTATGCCGCCAGCGATGATCTCAGGGCGTCTCGCGGCGTCTATAGAGGTTGGGGAGTACGACGGCGATGTTGCTGTAGGCCCGACTTCTGAGGCGTCGTCTTACAACGGGCCGTATCCCCGTATTCAGGAGCTAGGCGGACCCTCGACGGGTCACCCGCATATGCACTGGTTCCAAGACGGCCGGTGGTACACCCGCAACTTCCGCGAGCTGCTGCCTAGGCCGTTCCTTGAGCCTGCTACGCGGGCTGTCATCGACTCCGGCGAGCTGCACCAGATCTACTACGACCACTGGCTGCGGGCTATTACTGCGGTGACCCGCTAAGTGGCTGGCGAGTACCTTCCCCCTGTTATCACACGGCTAACCGGTGATATCAGCGACCTCGCGGCTAAGGTCGAAGAAGCTAAGGCCCTGATTAAGTCGCTTGGCGATGGCACGACTATCCCGATTAAGTTCGAGGTAGACAAAGCCTCACTCGCCGCGGCACAAGCCGCTGCTCGTGCTGTGACCAATATGCCAGGCGGGAAGATCCCTATCGGGCTCGACCTTAACAACCTGAACCTAGCTAAGGTCGCCGCTACTACGGCCGCGGTAAACGGCATCACCGCAGCGGTTACCCGTTCTAGGGGGCCAATAGCCGCTTGGTGGAACACCTGGAAAAACGTGGTCCACTGGGTTGTTGCTGGCTCAGCAGAGCTGCTTGCTGTAGGAATCCCAGCGCTTATAGCGCTAGGCTCTTACGCTTTCGTGGCGTTGCAGGGCTTCAACAACATGTATAACCACCTGACGTCGCTTTACACTGTTACCGAAGCCACCGCAAACATCTTCCACAAGACTACTGGGGACGTGCTAGGGCTCGGCCATGCGATGCAGGCCGCGCAGGATCAGGTTAACACCCAGGTCTACGAACTACTCGGCGCCGCGGTTAACGGGGCGAGGAATCACCTTAGCAACTTCGCCCAGATGGGCAAAGAAGTCAGCGGTGTAATCGACCAGTTCGCCGCGAAGGTTGACGTCGAGCTAGGCGGGGCTTTCGGTGCCGAGCTGACCGGCTTGATCTCGAACGCTACGCAAGACGCGATCGGCTTTGGTCAGGTACTCGGCAACATCGGCCGGATCATCCTTAACCTCGCTCACGCTATGCCCGGCCTGGCAGAAGTTCTGCTAGGCGCGCTTTCCGGGATAACAGGGCTGCTCAGGGATATCACCAGCCAGTCTTGGTCTACCCCGCTGATTCTTGTGGCGATGGGCCTAGAGGAATCCTGGCGCTGGGGCGGGATGCTCGCCAAAGTCATCGCTGGGCTCGGTACCGGTTTCGTCAAGCTCGCTGCAAACGTTACGGGGCTAGCTAGCAAGCTAGCTGCCGCTACCGGCAGCGAAGCCTTGATCGGTGCCAGCGCTAAGGCGACTGGCGCGGTCGAGACTATGGGCAGCAAGATGTCGAGCGTTGCCACTTTCCTCAAGGGTCCTTGGGGATGGGCGGCTATTGCCGCCGCAGGGGCTATCGGCTTTCTTGCGTACAAGCTGCTTAGCGCTAAGTCTTCGGCTGAACTGTTCGCCGAGAGCTTGCAGAACACCCTTGGCAAAGCCTCGAACTTCTCGGCTGCCGGGATTATGGCTAGCAACATAGGCCAGCTAAACGAGAAACTCGACAGCGTAAGCGGGGCAACTGCCCGCGTTAGCACTGCGACTAACGTCGCTAACGCCGCGGGCCTTAAGTACGGCGCCACTCAGATGCAGATGGCGCAGGCCGCTAGCACCTACCGCAGCTCGATTAGCCAGACCACTACACAGCAAGCAGTGTTCGCTCAGGGCGCAGCGGCGATTATGAAGCAGTTCGGGGTTGGTTACCCAGCCGCGCTTGCTATCGCCGATGGCGCTCAGGTCAAGCTGGCTACGTCGGCGCTTAGGTTCGGCAAGAACGCTAACATCGCTGGCCAGCAGATCGAGAACTTTGTCGCTGGTATCAAGGGCATGAGCGCACCGACTAGCGCGCTCGGGGCTGACTTGAATGCGGTAGCGATTCAGACCCAGTTGGCCGATACCAAGGTTACGCAGATGAACTCGGCCTTGGATCAGTTCTTGCAGACGCTTACCCAAGGCACTTCCGGGTTCGCTGACTTCACCACCGCCCTACAGAACATGGGTAAGGACTCGGCGGCTACTAGCGCGAGCCTGTCCGGCTCGATCGGGTCTGTGAAGATAGCTGCCGGGGGGCTGACTTACACCCTTAAGGGCCTTGGCTCGAATTCGATGCAGAGCTGGCAGCAGTTCGACCAGGCGCTTGGCGGCACCGCTGAGACGTTGGCCGACTGGTTCCGCACCGCTGGCGCCGAAGGCGTGGCCACTAGCAGCCAGTACACCAAGGCAATCAAAGACATGGTTGCCCAGTTGTTGCCGTTTACTCAGGGCAACAAGACCGCGGTAAGCGAGCTGAGCGCTTTCGCTCAGCAAGCAGGCGGGCCGGTAACTAACAGCCAGAAGGTTCTGGCTAAGTGGCTGGGTAACACTAAGAACGCAGCTAAAGACCTGCAAAGCCAGGTCGATAGCGTTACCGGCAAGATGTCGAACATGTCCAAGGTGGCCCAGAATCTTGGAGACGTTCTTAACTCCCAGATAGATACCGCTCTGGCGTCGAACATCATGAAGCAGTCGGGGCTTAACAAAGCTATCGCGCAGTATGCCGCGGACCTCGACAGGCTCGGCCCGAAGAATCAGAAGACCGAAAGCGCGCTGGCCCGTCTTAACCGGCTTTACAACCAAGCCGAGGCAGCCGCCCGCAGGGCGAGCCAGGGGACCGCCGCTTTCGGGAGTGCGGTAGCGGCAGCCGGTGGCAAGCTCAGCAAAGCCGAGCTTGCGGCACTTCGTTTCGCTGGCGCTCTTAATGCGATTCCGCGGAACATCAGCATCTCTATCAGTGAGTACGAGAGCCTCACCGGCCGGAACTACGGGCCTGGCCCTGGTGCAGCTCCGCCGCTGGGCTCAGGCGTTAAGCGAGCTACCTATGACTCTGGCGGCTGGCTGATGCCTGGCTACACCTTGGCTCACAACGCCACCGGCCAGCCGGAGCGAGTTACGTCGCCTGGCGGCTCCGGCCCGGCCGCTAGTGGCGGCCCTTCGTCGGTTCACATCTACCTCGACGGCCAAGAGATCCACGGTGCCGTTAAGCAGCAGAACTACATCTACAACGGAAACAACGGCAACCGCGCCCGCGGCGGCGGGCCTTCTGGCGCATGGACACCAAGAGGATAAAGGATTAGCTGAATGTCGCTTACCCCCCACGTTTTCCCGCAGTTCGCTATCGGCGTCGGCCTGGGTAATATCAACATGACCTCGGGGACCTATAAGGTTGCCCTTGGTAATGCTGCTGGTCCTATCAGCTTGTCTACCTCTGGTATCTCGACAGCAAAGCTGTTTACGGACTGGACGAGCATTGTTACAGAAATCACCGGCACCGGCTACACAGCCGGTGGCGCTACTGTTTCGTCTCCTACGTGGACCGCTGGCGGCGCTAACAACACCGTTGCCACATGGACCAGCGGCACTAACCCTTCGTGGACTACTGCGACGTTCACCGCTAACCAAGCTGTGTTCTATGAGTCGAGCGCGAGCACTTACCAGTTGATCTGTTTCTGGGACTTCGGCGGCTCAATTCCGGTAACAGGGGCTACGTTCACGCTGACGATCTCTGGTTCTGGCCTGCTTACCGCTACCTCAAGCTAATCCCGGCTACGGCTGACAGGGATCTCGGGTGGCTATAAGCCTCGTTCAGAGCAAGATAGGCAGTACGACCTCAGGGTCAACTCTTACTGTCACTCTTAACTCTGGCACGACCGCGGGCAACTGCGTAGTCGTCGCCCTGATGTTCCTGGGCTCAACTACCAACCCTTCGGGTGTCTCTGGTATCACCCTCGGCGGGTCTGCCGGGAACTTCGCTAGCGCTATCATCGAAGGCGCTAGCTCTACCACGACTCCTGGTACCGCTATATGGACCAACCCTAACTGCGCTGGTGGCCAGACTGCGGTAGCTATCACCCTAACCGGTGGCAGTGGCACTATTGGGATGATCGCGTTTGTCTACGAAGTGTCTGGCGTAGCCAGCACTTCGGTTGTTGACAAAACGCAGGGCACCACTAAATCCAGTAACTCGACGTCGTTTACTTCTAATGCGACTGCGACAACGACAAACGCCGTTGAGTTCTGGGTTGGCATTGGCGCTTCGGCCTCTGGTTCTGCGCTAACGCTGACTGGGCCAAGTTCGCCATGGTCTAACCTGGCTAACACTCAGGCGACTATTGGCGGGGTATCTACGGCGGCTATCTCCGGCAGCCAGATCACCAGCAGCACCGCCGCTGCGACCTACAGCGGCACGATCAACCAGAGCACGAACGACGCGGCGTGTGTTATCACGCTGAACCCTGGCTCTAGCAACACCGGGGCTACCGGAACGCCAGCCACGATGGCGCTGGCCGCTCCCGCGGGCTCTGTGACCGCTGGTGCTGCTGTCGCCGGAGCTGCCGCAGCGCTCACGTTCGCTGCGCCTGCGGGCTCGGTAAGCGTCGGTGTCGGTGTCACCGGCCTCCCGGCCGGGCTGACGTTCGCTGCACCAGCAGGAACCGTTACTGCTGGGGCCAACGTAGTTGGCGCTACAGCCGCGCTAACGCTCGCTGCGCCCGCTGGCTCCGCTAGCGGCGGCACAGCGGGTCTGACGATCGTCAATAGCTGGAAGATCGGCGGTGACGTCGATGGCTATGGCGGCCAGTACACCAAGATCACTAACACCCTCGGCAACGGGCTCGTTGCCTATCTCTGCTGCGGTGTCGGTAACCCCGACGTCTTGCCGCGATTCACGATCGCGGACGATGCCCATAACTGGTGGGTCTTCTGCGGCACAGAAACCGCTGTCGTAGCAGGAGCTAACCGCAGGGTAGATGTATGGATCGCGCCTAACGCGCGAGCCGCTAACTACGTGATGACCGGTGAGAGCTGGGTTTTCTCCGGCATGGTCGGCGCTATCTACGAAGTCGCCGGGCTTCCGCAGTATGTCGATGTTGACTTCGTAGCCGTGTCTTCTGGATCTGGGACCTCGGCTAGCTGCACTGGCACAGCATCTACTGCTGACTACGTTTTCGGTGCCGTGGTCCTAAGCGGACCCGGCTCGAATACCGCTATCACCAACCCTTCGGGCTGGTCGGTGCTGGCTCCGCAGAACACTAACTCACTCGGCACATTCGGCGACATGCGTGACGAGTACCTTAGCCCGTCTTACCACGCGGTGACCGCGGGCTCTGTGTCTCCGTCGTGGTCGTGGTCAGGGACTTCTGACTACCTGACTATAGCTGTCGGCATCTTGCAGTCCCCGCCTGCACCGACGCAGGTAAACGCCAACTGGCCAGCCCTTAAGGTCGAAGCTGCTTTCGGTTATATGCCGGGGCAGACTGGCGTGGCCACGTCTTACCCGACGTGGACAGATATCACTAACTACGTCGTAGACGAAGACGGCGCCTCAGAAATGAAGTTCCAGCGGGGCCGGAGCTACGAGCTAACCCAGCCCGAGGCCGGGACCGGGAAGCTTAACCTGCTTAACAACACAGGCGCTTTCAATCCCGTGAACTCGTCTTCGCCGTTCTATCCGAATGTGCTGCCCGAGGTTCCCGTAAGAGTGTCTGCCTACTGGAATGGCAGTCAGTACGGCATCGGTTACGTCTACGCCTCTAAGTGGCCTCAGGACTTCCCTGAACCGCAGTGGGGGATGACCAACTTCTCTGGCACCGATGCGATAAGCGTTGCGTCGAACATCGCACTTGGCAGCGCTTACGCTGGCGAAGTCCTGGCCGACCAGCCGTATGTTTACCTGCCGCTAGGGGAGTTCTACGACGAAGCTAGCGGAGAGCCGTTCTCGAACCTCTCGCGCTACAACCAGCGGCCAGCTTACGGCGTAGACGACTCCGCGGCTAAGGTCTCTCTAGAGACTGACCTAGGGGGCCGGCTGGCCGGTGACCCGGCTACCGGTATCGGTACTTCTGCGTTTGTCGCTGGCACTAGTAACGCAGGCATCGGCGCCGCAGGTGCTATCTACCGTGACGCTAACCTGCCTTCGCTGGCTAACGGCTTCACAGTAGAGTGCTGGGCTTCTGCTGGGCCAGCTACGCAGCAGGTAACCCTGATCAGCGTTCAGGGTGCCCCGTCGAACTACAACAACTCGTCACTGGTTTTCCCGTCTGTCGGTGACGGTAACCGGCTCTCGATCGAGCTGTTCACAGGGGCTAGCTCGATCACCGCCGCGGCGAACCTTTCCGGGTACCTGCCTTCTGTGTCAGGTATTACCTCTGGCGCCGCTGTGGCGACAGACAGCCCGCAGGGCTCGATGCACCACTACGTAGCGACCTGCGTAAACAACGGCGGCACCTGGACTGTGCAGATGTACGTTGACGGTACTAATGTCGCTAGCGCAACAGGCACTAGCGTGCCCGCCAACATCGACGCTTACATGCTGGGTATAGGGCCTGTCATCCTTAACGGCGGAAGCCGGGCGTGGTGCAACTACTCGATTACCCAGGTCGCGGTTTACCCGATTGTCTTGTCTTCCCAGCGCATCTTGGCGCACTACAACACAATGAACACCGCTTCGGCTGGTGACCTTGTTGACGCTAGGTTTGGCAAGCTGCTGTCTTGGTCGGGTGCCGGTATCCCTGGCGTAGCCACTAACCCCTCGCCTTCCCCTGCGATCGGCAACGCCGATCAGATACAGGGCCAGGCTATAGCCGACGCGCTTTACGCTTTGGCTACCGAGGAAGGCGGGATGTACTACTGCCCCGCCACAAGCCAGGGCGAGATCTACTACTCAAGCCGGGTAAACCTTTACAACAAGGCGCCTAAGTACGTCTTTGGTGATAACACTTCGGCTGGGGAAGTGCCTTACCTCCCAGGTAGCGGCTTCGACTTTGACGATCAGTTTTTGTTCAACATCGTCAGCTCAGAGCGCACTATCAGCGCGAGCACAGAGATCTTTGTCAGCGGCGGCCAAGCCTCGCTTGGCCAGTACAACAGCTACGGCGTTAACGCTATTACTGCTGATACAACTTCTGAGGGAGAGTACTTTCCCCGCGGGCCGTTGCAGCAAGACGTCGAGACCACTAGCGACCAAGACGCTTACGACCGCGCTAACTGGTCACTGGTTAAGTACAAGCAGCCGCACCTAAGAGCTAACCAGATTCAGCTCGATCCCGCTAGCAACCCGTCTATCTGGGCTGTCGCGCTCGGCGTCGAGCAAGGCGACGTGATCACAATCAACAGGCGCCCGCTAGGCGGTCCTGTGATCAGCCTTAACTGCATGGTGCAGCAAGTCCAGCACGAAGTTGGCCCTTCGCACTGGAAAGTCACTCTGTCTTTGTCTCCCTACTTCCCAGAGAATGCCGTGATCCAGTTGGACAATACGTCTTGGAACACGCCGGGGTCCGGCGTCCTAGGGTGGTAACAGCGTGCCTGTAGCGCCTTACACCTGGCTGCTTGACGACTACCTGACCGCGAGCAGGCTGAACGATGAGCTGTACGCGATCAGCGGCCAGGCGTTCGCCCCGAACGGCATCGGCTTCCACGCGGCTAAGCCAGTTTACAAAGCCGCGGTCGAAGGGCTTAGCACGATCACGTTTACAGCTAGCACCTGGACTCCGCTAGGCCAGTACGGGACGTCTTTCGATTACAAGTTCGCTGTGCAAGGTGATAGCGGCGGCCTGATCGGTGCCAGGACTGACGGCTTTAACAACGGCTGCGTCACTTTTAACCGCTTGATCTCTGGCGGTGGTGACCCCGGAGGGGCTGTCGGCGGGCTCGGCCTGGTCTCGACGTTCACCACGGTAGACACCGGTACCGGCCGCATGGTAGCTGGGCTCGGCGCCAACGGCGGTGCTGCGCCTACGACGCTTGGCACAGCACAGGTCACTAACGCTTCGCATGACACCGCTGGCTACGCCGTAGACATCATGGACCTGAACACGATCACGACAGCGAATAACACAGGCTGGGTGTTCTCGACTCAGACTGGCCCGGATCTCGTCGTCCAGCAGCACGACGGGTCTGGTGCTACGTCACGGGTGCAAGCCCACTGGGCGAGTGTCTACCCGTCTAACGGTGCGACAGTCGGCAGCTTGCCATCTCCACAGACGACTTGGACGTCATCAAGCCCGTTTACAGCGGCCTTGATGAACGGCTCAGCAGGCATTAAGCAGCTTATGACAATGCTTAACATGCCCCCGGTGCTGCGGGTAGCTAGCACCGCTTCGACTTCGACCGCTAACGGCACTACGACAACTATCAACTTCCCCGCGGCGACTTATGACACCTACAGCGGGTGGAACTCGTCTACCGATGTTTACACTGTCCCGCTTAGCGGGCTGTACCTGGTTTACGGCTCGACGCCGTGGGCTTCGCAGTCTGCTTACGCCAGGACAGGCGTCGAGATCAACGGCACAGACTACTTCGGCCCGATCGGCACAGCCGGGACGTCGCAAGTTATCGCTACAGCTAAGGTCCAGGTATTCAGCCTTTCGGCTGGGGACACTATCAAGCTAGTCGGCCTACAGCGCAGCGGTGGAACGCTAAACGCCACGGCTGGCTCAATACTGGTTGCTTTGTACCTCGGCCAAGCCGAGGCTCCGTCTACGCTGCCTGCGCTGCCAGATGTCACTTACCGCTGGGCTGCTGGGACCCCTGCGGCGTCTATGCCTGGGCTGCTGAATGCCCACTTGGCTAATGACTTGCTTTACCTAGCGCAGAAACCTTATGTGCTGACTTACCAGTCGTCGGCGCAGTCCGGGATAGCGAACGCGACATGGACCCAGCTAGTCACTGGCCAGGTTTCCGGCATAGTCCACGGCGATGCCGGGGACCCGTGGAACGGGTGGACGTCTGGCACTAGTAACGCCTGGACCGCTCCGCGGAGCGGGTGGTATCTCGTCTGCCAAGAGTTCTTTATGGACACGCCGACGATTAACGGCGGCACCACGATAGCTGGCTTGGCGTGCAGCCAAGCCGGGCTGGTTTCCCCGGATCAGTACCAGCAGATGACGTCGAGCACAGCTTTCTCTGGCGGCGGTGCCGCCGCGCTGGGTTACTACTACCTGCGAGCTGGCGACACTATCGCCCCGCAGATTTATTCGGGCGGGACGACTTCGACTACTACGGCGACAATCGCCACAGCCGGGTCCGACAGCCACTTCGAGGCAGTCTGGATTAGTGAATGACCGAGCAGCAGATGCCAGAGAAGCCACACGTCGAGTCCCCGGTCGGCTTCGTGGTCGAGCCGACGATCTCTTACTCGATTAAGGACATTCTCTCGCGCATGGAGTCAAAGCTTGACCGGCTAGCCGACAGCCTAGCCAGTAAGGCCGACCATACTGACGTCGTGCGTCTCTGGGAAACGATCAGAGCACAAGATGACCGGCTCAAGACTGTAGAAGACGTCATCAAGAACCAGGGCCAGAAGAAGCAGGATGCTAAGGCGTGGAAGCAGTGGGCTATCCCGACGATCCTTAGCCTGCTAGGCACAGTGGCACTCGTTATCTCGGTGTTTCACCTGTGACAACTGCCCCTCGGTCGGCCGCTTCGCTTAAAGCGAGAGCGACCGCTAGTGCGACAGCTAGGGCAACTGCTAAAGCGACAGTTGCCAAAACCCGTGCAGCGAGGCTAGCGGCTAAAGCCGCTGGCAAGACAGTCCCGAAAAAGAAAGTGGTCAAGAAGGTTACTTCTACGGCCACTAAGAGGACAGCGACCCTTAACGGTCATCGAGTAACCACGGAGGAAAATGTGAAGCTCGGACGTAACAAGCCTTACTCCCGCGAGGATCGCCCGCGGCTGGCTCTGGATGACTACCTTGACTCGGCTGTGCTGCCGAAGCCTCACGCGATCGTAGACCGCGCGAGCAAGGTCAACGTGTGGCCGATGTACGGGAACGACACCATCGGGGACTGCACCTGCGCGGCTGTAGGCCACGTTATCCAGGCATGGACAGCGTTTGCTGGCACAGAGGCGACTATCCCGGAATCAGCCGTCCTGACGGCATACGAAGCCGTCAGCGGCTATGACCCGGTGACCGGGGCCAACGACAACGGCGCCGCTGAGCAAGACGTGCTCGAATACTGGCGGACTACCGGCGTCGGCGGCCACAAGATCCTGGCCTACGCCGAGCTGCGCGACCTCGGCAACCTGACGCTGGCTAAGACCGCTGTCGATCTGTTCGGATCTCTGTACCTCGGCATCGAGGTTCCCGAGTCCTGCATGGAGCAGTTCCAGGCCGGTGAGCCGTGGGACGTGGTTCCTGGTTCCCCGATCGAAGGCGGCCACGCTGTGCCTGTGCAGTACTGGGGCACTAACGAGCGCGGCGAGATCGGTGTTATCACCTGGGGCAAGCTACAGCGCATGACCCGAGCTTTCTGGGACTCCTATGTCGAGGAAGCCTGGGTGATCATCACTAAGGACTGGCTCGACGCTAAGGGCGAGACGATCGAGGGCTTCGACCTCGCGCAGCTCGAAGCCGATTTCAAGGCGCTTACGGGTTCCTCGCTTAGGTAATGCACTGGTCGGCTTTCTGGAATGCCTACTGGACTCAGTGGTTCGTAGGCAACGTGCTCCCGCCGTCGCTGTGGACCCTTGTGGGCATCGGGCTTGCGCATGTCAACATGCGCAAACACGTCTCAGCTAAGCACGAAGAACTCAAAGCCCACGTCTCGTCAGAGCTTAAGAAGGGATCAGCATGACGACGATAACGATGTTCGATGACATCTACGTTAGCAGCCTGCCTCTGGGCGCTGCCGCTTACGCAGGTTATGTCGATGGCGACTGGCCGACTTTCCCAGAGCTGTCTAAGAAGTTCCCGAAGGCCCATCTGCTCTCGATCGCTGTCTTTGCCGTAGCCGATGCTGAATGCCTAGACATCGAGAAAGGCGACTCGACTAACGGCCAGGCTTACGCCTGGTTCGTCAGGCAGCTTGCCCGCAAGGTTTACCGGCCGGTGTTCTATACCCAAGCCTCGAACCTAGCAACGCTTGAGGCGTTGCTAGCGACCAAGGGAATCAAGCGTTCTGCTTACCGGATCTGGTCGGCTCACTATGGCGAGGGTGCGCATATCTGCGGGCCTGCTACGTGCGGCTTCGGCAAGTCGTCGGCAGACGGCACTCAGTGGACTAGCAACGGTCCTGGTCATGCTGACGAGTCGGTTCTGCTCTCGACGTTCTTTAACCCCCGGCCAGTTCCTAAGCCCCCAGCTAAGAAGGTGCCTGAAGAAATGTACTTGATCGAGATCGACATGGCCACCGCCCCTAAGGGCGCGGTGAATCCCGGGATTTTCCTGGTTAACAGCAGCTATGTCCTGCTGCAAGTCCCCGCTTCCGCGGGCGAGAACGTCGCAGGGCTCCGTGCTCTCGGCATCACTGGCCCAGCGAAGATCGACTACAACCTCTATCTCGCTTTCGGCGGCGCACCGCTGGTGCCGCCCGCCTCGGATAACTAAGAAAGGGAATCGCATGCTCAACTTCATCAATGCTGTTAAGGCGACCTTCCAGAAGTTCCCGGTCCTGATCGCGTGGGTCGTGAACATCGGCGTCGTTGTGGCTGCGCGGTACGGGTTTCACCCGACCGTGGATCAGGTGCTCGCGGCTTACGGTGCGTTCGTTACGTTCCTGAGCCTCTACCTGCACCTGAATGTCGTGCCAGTCGGCAAGCTGCTCGACGGCTCTCGCCGGTAAGCCCCTTAGCCAGCCCGATCCCACTGGCTAAGGAAACAAAGGAGCCCCCGGTTTCGGCCGGGGGCTCCTTCTACTTCTTAGGAGTAAAGCATGACCGCTGCGCATTCGCAGGCCGTTGATCACAAGTACATGATGCACTATCCCGAGCATCCTGCTCGGCAGGATGACCCGCACTACAAAGACTTCGAGGCTTACCGTAGGCGGACTAAGGCTACCGCTAAGTGCGCCATAGGGGCGCACAGAAACGACTTTAGCGAGTGCAACGGTGAGCTTGAGCTACATCACGCTCACGTTGAGTTCAGCTTGCAGAACGGCATCGACCTTGCCTGGCTTGAGAAAGACTATCCCGGCATCTCTGACCCTAACAACGTCGGCGCCTGGGTCGAGTCTGCGGACAACCTGCTGTGGCTGTGCGAAGGACACCACCGCGGCAACGGTGGCGTCCATGTCGCTAGCGCCTCTGACTACGAGGCTGAGAGGTACGTAAAAGACCTGATCTCCTAACCGTGCCCGATGACACGGATTTCAGGCTCTAGAGCCTCAGCGGCCCGTACAGGGCCGCGCTGAGGCATCTGTGCGACATTCCCTGTTCTCTGGTGCGTAGCTGTCCTAGTGCCGTACATCGAGTTACCCCGCAGCCAGTCGTTAAGCTGGTCCCGCTCGATCTCCCGGCCGATGTAGAGAAGCGTCTGCTTAGGGTCTGAGTGGTCGAGCATAGTTGAAACCATCAGCAGCGCTTTGTCGTGGCCTTGGTTGCTAGCTAGGTAGTCGAACATAGCCCGTGCGCCAGACCGGCGCACTGTGTGGATTCCCTCGTTAAGAGTAGGGATTCCCATTCGGTCGAGCACGCGGTGAACAGTTTCCTCTAGGTGCCCAGCGTGCTTGTCTGGGTGGATGCCGAACCGTCCGGGATTGGTGTCGAACCTGCCAGCGGTCCCGTGGGACCGGATGTAATAGCGGCCAGGGATCAGGTACCAGTCCGGGTGCTCGTCTATCATCACCGCGGGTGATGGGCAGCCGGTTTCCGCTGCATACCAAGACAGCCACCAAGACAGTTCCTCGCCGAGATCCGGGCTTATCCCGGTGTCGGTCCACCGCCTGAACTTAGAGCGGTAGAGCTTGATTACCCCCTCTTTAAGGTCGATGCTCTTAAGCCGCATAGCGCGCAGCTCGCTTTGGCGCCCTAGCGTGTAGAGCGCTAGGGCAAGAGTGATCCTGTCTGTCTCGTGCCATTCCTCGGCTACGTCGAGTATCAGTGAGAACTCGTCGGCTGGGATGTAGTGCTTAGGTGTCCGCGGAGCTGGGCGCAGCTTGCGGTCACCGATCAGCCAGTGAGTGCCTCCGTGGTCGATGAACTTCATACGCTCTAGGTAGGACGCAAACCCTTTGATAGCTACCAAAGCGTTGTTGTGGTTGCCCTGGCTGCCGCCGAGGGCGGCGAAGAACTTCGCTACGTATGAAGGATCGACGTCGGACACAAAGGTGATGCGCCTGCGGTTGCCCGAGCGCTCGGCTGTGAGCTGGTCGCACGAGATCACGAAGCGACGGATGTAGCTGCTCCTGGTCCGCAGCGTGGTTGTAGCCAGCCTGCGGGAGATCATCTCTTGTATGAACTCGTCGGCGGCTGCCTGCAAGGTGACTCTCATGTATCCCTCCGATAGTCATCGTATCGTCCCCGCTACTTGGGGATGATAGTCATAGTATCGCAGGTCGCGCCACTACTTGTTTCTGGGTCAATATCCCTACTGGCCCTGACCTGCGGCGGGAGACAGGCTATCACACCGGTTTCCATGATCACAAGGCGTCTCAGCCGGCCGCGGAGCAGTCTGTAGCCATCTAGTCACCTAGTAACGTCGTGTCTCTCACGGGGCAATCCCCGGACTCGGTGATAGCATGACTATCTTCGAGACCAAGGTCGCCTGGGAGGCCGAACATGGCGCCACCTCGCAGTTACAGTTACGCACTACTACAGCAACTCGTGGTCGAGCATCCTGACTGGTCGTACCAAGAGTACGCTAAGGCACTCACCGCTGACATGCGGAAAACCCTGAACGATCCTGGGTACCCAGCGGTGCTATCGAACTCGGTTGCTGCGGCTATTAGCCGCTACCGTGAGCGCTGGGCTGACGAGGGTGTTGCTGTGCCAGAGAAAGGCCCGAAACGGGCCGACCTTATCCCGTGGCAGAACATCCCAGAGAAACACAAGATGCACGTTTACCTGCGGAAACTACGAACTCTGGCGATGCTGCGCCGCGGCGAGCATCCGTCCAATCCGCGGGAAGAACGACAGGCCCGGCAGTTCGAGCGAGAACTAAGGCAGGCTAAGCAGGTAGTAGACCTAGGGCCGCTCGGCAGGCCCCTACTCCGGCCTGCCGAGCCGTGGGAGCTGGACTCAGAGGGCGAGCTGATCGACGTTGTAGCGATGCCCGAGCCAGCGAAGAAAGGCTAAAGGCCAGGCTGCCCCTCTAACGACATAGCGATCTCGTGGAGCCTCTCGACATCTTCTGATTCGCGCCTGACGATTTGGTCATGCAAGTCCTGGGGGCTCTCGCCTCTGAGCAGGACTACTGTGTCGCCCGGCTGCTTGGGCCGGGCGTAATACAAGCCTCCGGGCAGGTCGGGCTTGTAGCAGTACCAATCAGGGCAGTCGTCCCTTAGACCCTCAAGCGTCATCTCGTCTTGCTCGATCTCGTCTTCTGGCATCTCAGATTCCTTCGTAGTCCTTGATCTTCTTGACGACTTCCTCTACAGACCCCCCGCCGAATACCTGCGGGGGGCTCGTTCCCATCTTCCGGGCGTACAAGCGGTTCCCGCTGGCCCACGCATGCCACCGCGGAGACGGCCAGCGGTCGGTGTACGGAAGCCACCAGACGGGGACTAGATCGTCTTCATCGTCTTGCCCGGTTTGAAGGTAAACAGCCATGCGGCTAAGAGTATCCACGCGGAGCCCCTTAGGTCCACGGGTAACCCCCGGAAACCACGATTAACCTCGGGGAACTACTGTCGATCTTGTGCTTGACCACGGGTCGCCTGTGCCACTGCATGAGCAGGTGACAGAGATACTCAGGCGCCGGATCAGCTCGGGGGAGCTGACCGGCCGTATCCCCTCGGGCCAGACCCTGGCCCAAGAGTTCGAGGTTTCCCACCGGACAGCCGAGAGAGCCTTGACCAACCTCAAGGCCGAAGGACTGGCTATCGCCGTCATCGGCCGCGGGTACTACGTCGCCGGGCAAACTGGTTGCGGCGGCGGTTGACAGCCCCGATAGGATCGACACCGGTCTTGGCCGAGCGGTTGTTCAGCGAGTCCGGGACGCGCCAGCGGCCCGGAGTGTGTCTTGGCCATGGTTACTACTAGTTACTATTACTTGGTTAACTACTGTTAGTAACCACTCTCCCCCTCTCTCAGAGATCCTCCTGTCGTCGGATCTTGATCTCTCCCCCCTCATTCCTGGCCCGATGCTCGCGCAGCTCCGCTGCGCCCTGACCCAGCCCAAATGTCGATATTTTACCGTCTCATGACTCTCTGGCAAGATTCCTAACGGATCTGTTACAGACAACCGGTTGCACTGCGATCTTGCTTCGGAGTAAGTTCGCCTCTGCGAAATTGTTAGCCCACGGAAGCTTGGCCCAGACCCCGCCAAGTGCCTAGCTGCCCGAGTGGGGGGAAGCGCTCTCTGGCAGAGAGGTAGTCATGCACTATGCCCAAAGATCATCCATCTCCCGGCCTCCGGGTGATCCAGCACGCCGGACGGTGGACAGAGTTCCAAACCCCCCGCGGTACGGCTACTATCCAGATCGACCAGGACCGGCAGGTGATGGAGATCTTCGTTGACCCAGAGGTTGACCCTCTGGACTGGGATGTCGTCTGCGGCCTCTTGGCCCGCATGGGGGTCAAGGACATCGGGGAGCCCAGCTACGTCGGGGGAGTTGACACATGGTCTCTCCAGCTCCGCGGCCCGGTGCCGTTAAGCAGTTAAAGTCCAGCTCAGAACCCCCCGGTGGCTCCTGCCGGGGGGTTCTGAGCGTCTAGGGAGCCGTACTAGTTGCGCCGGATGATAGTCACCTTGTAACGTTCCCGCTATGACCGAGAATCACACGGTTGTAACTCAGCCCCGGAGTCACACAGCGCTCCGCGAGTTCCTTGAGTGCGGCAGGCGGTACGAACTGCACCGAGTGCAGCGCGTACCACGGAGGCCGGGACCTTGGTTCCCGGCTGGGACAGCAGTTCACGCAACCGTTGAGCGCTATCTGCGCTCAACCCTCTCAGCAAAAGAGGAATCATGAGTCAGCCCAAGCGCCGCGCTGTGCTCAGCGCGAGCAAGTCGGTTTACGTCAGCCCGAATCGCGGGCTGCCGTTGCTCGATGAGGCAATCGAGCAGATCGAGTTGCACTCAGTCTCACCGAGAGGGCAGTGGTACCAAGGCGACTGGCGCTGCGAGTCGGGAATGTGCCTCGCTGGCTGGATCGACCAGCTCGCCGGGGGCGAGTGGCTTTCGCCGGCTGGCGACGACTTCAACTCTGACCTTCTTGTGCCCGAGCCAGAAGACGACGCAGACGAGCTGCGCCGGGCATACGACGGCTACGACTACGTACCAGGCCGGGAAGGCGTACCGGCAATGGTGCGTGCAGTCCGGCTTATCGGCCTTAGCTGGGAGCAGTATTCCGCTACGCGCATCTGGGGGGACATCTTCAGCGGCGAGAACACCCTTGAAATGATCAAGGGTATCCGCGACGAACTGGCCGAGACGGTTTACGCAGCTAATGACAACGACTGACGCTCCGCACCGTTCTTTCGCAACTGCGTTGCTGATGGCGATGAACGCCAGCGGCTACCGGATGTACGAGGGAACGGCTAACCCTCTGAAAGTCGCTAAGCGACGGGCTAAGAACCGAATCGCTAAGAGGTCGAGGAAGATAAACCGTGGACGATGAGATCCAAGAGCAGCCGAAGGTGCCTTACTGGTCCTGCCGGAATTGCGGGTTCGAGGGGTATCCGCAACCCGCAATAGCCCCACGGCCGAGCGACCGCAAGGTGTTCATCTGCCCAGCCTGCTTGGAGCAGGCGTAGAGATGGGCAACGTCGAGGTAATACTTGCTAGGCACCGCGTACTAGAAGCAGCGCTTCGCGTCATCAGATCCGAGATTGCGCCCGGCGGTGAGTATGCCGACTCGGCAGCCGAAGCCGAGTACGCCGACGAGCAACTCGCCCTGGCGGCCCGCGACCTAACGCGGGCGATCGACAAGGGCTACCTTAAGCCGGTGGCCTGGTAATGGCCTTCGATGTCGCAGCGGTCTTCCGCGAGGAATTCACCCGCGCTATCGAGCGCGAGGTAAGCAAGTCCGGCTTCGAGCTAGATACCTGGTTCCAGGCAGGCCCTAGGCCGGTGTCTTACTCCATCGAGAAGTGGATGGCAGACGGCCCTGGTTACGTCCAGAACTTCATCGACTGGTACGAGTCACACGAAGACATCGGGGTCTGGATCACCCCTAACGGCGCCCCAGCGATCGAGCTAGGCATCAAAACGCTGTTCGGCGAGATACCGGTGCAGATGTATATCGACCTAGTGCTCGACATCAAAGGCACTCTAGTAGTCGTAGACCTTAAGTCCGGGGCTAAGGCCCCGGACAGTCTTAGGCAGCTAGCTATCTACGCCGGAGGCGTAGAGCAGGTCTACGGTATACGCCCGCGTTACGGCGCTTACTTCATGCACCGCGGGCTGACCAAGAAAGGCGAGACAACGTACTTTCAGCGGCCGGTGCCGCTGGATGCTCCGCAGTACTCGGTTCCATACCTAACGAGGGAGCTTGAGACGTTCGATCTCGCTGTCGATGCCGGAATCTTCCTCGCTAATCCAGGCGACCAGTGCAACCGGTGCTCGGTTGCGCAGGCTTGCACAGAAGTAGGGGGCGATCTCGCCCGCCGATACGACAGGTCTCACCCAGAGTACGAAGGAGGCAAGTAACACAGTGAGCGACACAAGCGGAATCTCCCTGACCTTTAAGGCGGGGACGGGCTTCGACGCACCGTGGGTTGTGATCCACGGAGACAACGTTGACGACGCAGGACGGATGCTTGAGGAAGTCCGGGCTAAAGGCGTCTTCAACGCCGTGAGGCTGGCGGCTCAGGAGTTCCAGACCGGGGCTGTGAGCGAAGCTCAGGCGATCCAGACTGTCCAGAACGCATTCCCCGGCGCACAGGTCGTCACGCAGCCAGCGCCGCCGACAACGCCGCCCGGACAGCCGTACCAGCAGCCGCAGCAGCCGCAGGGCAACCTGAATCCGGCGTGCCCCGACTGTGGCGGGCCTACGCAATTCAAGTCGGGCAACGGATCTCGCGGGCCGTACCAGGCTTATTTCTGCACCCAGAAGCCGCAGGGCGCTAAGGGCCACGCTATCTGGCTCTGACTAGATGATGTCGTCATAGCGTCATTATAGTCAGTAAGTAACGTCAGCTAAGGAGGCTTAGCGTGGAGATCGAGTTTGTTCCGTGGCCTAAGATTCCCCGGCTTCGCCGGGGAATGGTGATCACAGAGAAGATCGACGGCACTAACGCCGCAGTAGGCGTTATCTCGCTAGACGAGGAATTCGCTGAGTCGATAGTGCGCCTCGGCGCACCTACCCCGGCTAAGTACGTCCGCATCTCAGAGCTAGGTCCGGTCCTGGTCTACGCCCAGTCACGGACTCGGGTCATTTCCCCGGATGCCGACAACTTCGGCTTCGCTAGCTGGACCCATGAGAACGCCGCTTACCTCGCTCACGATCTCGGCCCCGGTATCCACTTCGGGGAGTGGTGGGGGAGTGGTATCCAGCGGCGTTACGGGCTGGATCACAAGCGGTTCTCGCTGTTCAACACCCACCGCTGGGGCAATCAGGCAGACGGCACTGCGGTGCCGTTCCTTACCCCTGGCCTCGGGGTTGTGCCAGTTATCACTGAGCACACATTCAGCGAAACCGAGATCACTAAGGCGCTAGATCTGCTTAGGGAGCAAGGCTCCCTAGCGGCGCCTGGGTTTATGCAGCCAGAGGGGATCGTGGTTTACCTCTCGGCTGCACGCCAGATGTTCAAAGTCCTGCTGGACAACGACGAGATGCCGAAAGGCGTGAAGGAGGCAGCCTAAATGGCTGAGGCAAAGACGGTTAAGCGGTCAAGCGACATCCAGCTCTCGCTGACCGAGGAAGAAGCGCGCACGCTGCGGCTGGTGCTGGTGCGCGTCGGCGGCGAGCCGGTGGAGACGCCGCGAAGGGACACCGCAGCGGTCAGCGAAGCGCTGGACAGCGTGCTCGACGGCGGTTACGAGGCCGACCTGGCGGCGGCCCAGGAATCGTTCGACATCGAGGGCACGCTGATGTTCTACCGCAAGGGCGAAGACGATACCGTTCGCGCCCTGGTCGATCTGATGGGCGCGTTCTGCGACGGCAAGGCCAGCGGCGGCCTGGCCGTCCTGCTGGGTGGCTAGGTGCTCTCTCTCGCCCAGGCGCTAGAGCGCCGTGGATCGTCGGGGGTCCCACTTCCCACTGTCTATGAGTCCCTTAAGTTCGCGGGAGCGAACATCTGCCGGGGGCAATTGACTCTGATAGTGGGACCCCCGGCAGCGGGGAAGTCTCTGCTAGCTATGAACCTGATAGCTGGGATGAAGGTTCCTTCGCTTGCTTTCTTGCTTGACACAACCGAGCTGACCGCTAGTGCTCGCTTTGCGAGCATCCTTACCGGTGAAGACTACGGCGTAGTTAAGCAGGGGATTATCAACGGCGAAGAAAAGTACCGGGAGCTGCTGCTCGACCAGCTCCCGGATGTGCAAGCAGTCTTCTACGCTCCTACGCCTGATGACATCCAGCTACAGATAGACGCTTTCGAGCAGCGCTACGGGTTGCCACCGGATCTGGTGCTAGTAGACAACCTCGGCAACCAGGCCAGCGCTTACGACAACGAGTGGGCCACGCTTAAAGCACTGACGCTAGAGCTTGACCAGATAGCCAGGCGCGAGCAGTGCGCGATTATCGCCGCCCATCACACAACCGACCTAGAGTCGGCCGAGCCCGCGGCTCGCACAAAGATTCTCGGGAAGATCACCCAGTACCCCCGGCTTGTGTTCTCGGTTGGTTTCAACGTCGATACCGGGGAGTACAAAGTAGCGATCGTCAAGAACTCCGAGGGTAAGACCGATGTTAAAGCCGAGCATCCGGTGATCCTTTACGCCGATCCGGCACGGATGCTTCTTACCGAGCACAAGACGCTTATTAACAAGGCGCCGCAGACGGCGCCGTCTTGGGGAGGCGGCTTCGGTGGCTATCGCCATTCATCATGATCCGGGCCACACGCCGTGTGGCTGCAACATCCACGAGTACAGGTACTCGGGCATCCAGAAGTTCTGTTCGGTCTGCGGTGACTGTACCAACTGTGATGGCCGCAGGTGTATGTCCTGTGTCTGCCGCGAGTATCACGAGCGGTGCGCAGAAGACTGCCCGGTGTGCTGCAAGCGGGCTTACCGGGTGCTGGTAACAGGCAGCCGTAACTGGCCTTACCCGACGATGATCTACGAAGCTCTTAACGATGAGCTAGGGATTGCCGCGGCCCGGGGTTACACCGAGTTCGTAGTGGTCCACGGCGCCTGCCCTACAGGGGCAGACGCAGCCGCTAGCTACTGGACTCAGTTCCCTAACAACTGGCCAGACGTCTCTGTTATCGAGGAACCTCATCCTGCTAACTGGCGGCCTAACGGGGTTAAAGACCTCGCTGCTGGTTTCAAGCGGAACGCAGAGATGGTCAGCCTCGGGGCTAACGCTTGCTTCGGGTTCATCGGTGCCTGCACCAAGCCGAACTGCAAGCCCTGGACACACGGGTCGCACGGCGCAAGCCATTGCGCCGATCTCGCTGTGGCTTCTGGCATCACAGTCAGAAGGTGGGTGCTGTGAAGAAATGGCAGAAGGTAGCGCTCGGCGTAGCCGCAGCGATCTTCGTATTCAAGAATCCAACTGGCGCAGGCGACTTGTTTATGCATGCGTGCAACAGCATCGCTAAGTTCATCGACAGCCTTTAGGGAGCTAGCTGATGTGGTGGTGGATTAAGCAGGTCGGGCAGATCTTCTTGCTGATGCTCGGATCACTGGTGGCGGTGTACCTTATCGCTTGGGGCATTTACAACACCGCTCATGGTGGTTAAAGCTAAGCGCTGCTGCGCTAGGTGCACTAAGCAGCTCTCGCCTTCGAGGCAGAAGCTTAAGTACTGCTACCGCTGTGACGCAGCAGTGAAGAAAGAGCAAGCCGAGAAGTCCCATCGGACTCGGGTAGCAGCGGTCTACGGGATAGTTCTGGGCTTCTACGACGCGCTGCTGCGCTACCAGCTCGGCCGCTGCGCGATCTGCCGCAGGGCTACCGGCCTCAAGCGGCGCCTGGCGGTGGATCACGACCACGCTTGCTGCCCGACACTCCCGGCCTGCGGCGAGTGCGTCCGCGGGCTACTGTGCAAGCCCTGCAACCGGATGCTTGGCCATGGACGGGACGATCCAGAATTCTTCGACCGGGCAGCCGATTACCTGCGTAATCCGCCAGCTAAGAAGGTGCTAGCTAAATGAGTAAGGACCTAGAGGGTCAGATTAAGGAGCTGGTAGGCGAGTATTTCCCTTGCCACTGCGACCCTGCTTACACAGTTCGCGGGCTCGTGCAGCCCGGATGTCCTTGCGAGGACATAGAGGATCTCGTGAAAGACCTGCTCGACCTGATGTGCGCGTATGCCGACACCGACTGGACTGAGGCTGACGCCGAGGGGCTGGGGCGCTTGTTGTACCCGGAGCCAAAGGAAAAAGTGACGCTGACGTTTGCGTCACATAATGGTCAGGGTGTAACGTCTTGATCATGACACTCGACACGTTCTCAGACATCCTTACCGAGCCGCTGCCAGCTCGCGTAGCCAAAGTTCTCAACGCAGCAGCCGAGCACGGCTGGGCAGAAAATCCAGTAGTCAGTCTCACTATCAGGCTCGCAAAGCCTGATGACATCCCGGAGCCCCGCTCCGGAGCCGTCGCCCTGCCTTTCTTCGCTACCTGGCATTTGTTCACTGACCCAGAGTCGGGTAAGCGATCGTGGCGCTTCGCTAGCGCCAGAGCTAAGAACGGCCAGGCGCTTAACTACAGCGACATCTTTATCTACCTCGAAGACCCAGACGTTATCTATCCAGAGCCGCCAGAAGGGGAAGACGATGACAACGCTAGAGCAGGAAATGAAGTTGGCGCAGAAGAAGCAGGCGCCCCCCTCGGCTAAGGCCGAGGTTGATACCCAGTTCTACCGCGTAGCCAGGACTGGTTTCCTGACGTTCGTGCTCGTCGGCATCGCCAAGCTCGCGCTTGAGTGGTGGAAGATCTCGCTGCCGGTGGCTCCGGTGTGGATGCTTACGTGGGCCGGTGTGGAGCTGGCCGCACACGTCAGCAGCCGCGTAGCGCTGCCGTGGTTCGCTGCGGCCCAGTCGAAGACGCAGGCCCGGCTGGTCGTGATGGCTACCCGCGAGGAAGTCATGACCTACGACCCAGCCGCGCATGGTAAGTGAGCAAACCTGATATCACTGCGGTACTCGCTCACTACGGCTTTGACAACTTGCTCGACTTCGGCGGCTGGCGCCCGGTTCGTTGCGTGTTCCACAACGACCGGCGCGCTTCCGCCAGCTACAACCCAGACGAGCAGGTGTTTAGGTGCCATGTCTGCGAGATCGCAGGAGACGCTTACGCAATCGTGATGCAGAGAGAGGGGGTTGATTTCGTTGAGGCAAAGCGACGAGTTGCGGAACTCACTGGCAGCAGCGGCACAGAGCTATCAGGCGGCGCTTTCACCAAGCGCTCGCGCCTACCTGGATGGACGAGGGATAGGGCCAGGAGCGGCCGAGCGCTTTCGTCTGGGAACCGTAGACGGCTCAGTCGATGAGCACGCTGACTACGCAGGGATGATCTCGATCCCTTACCTAACTAAGCTCGGCGGGGTTAACGGCCTCAAGTTCAGGCAGAACCACGAGTGCCAGCCCGAGTGCTCGCACTCAAAGTACCTAACACCGTACCCGAGTAGGTTGTTTAACACTTTGGCATTCGACCGGGCCGACAGGCTCGGCTATGTCGGCATCGCCGAAGGCGAGTTCGACGCCTTGGTGCTCGACTTCTACTGCGGTATCCCTGCGGTCGGCGTTCCAGGTGTTGACACCTGGAAGCAGCATCAAGAGTGGAAAGAACTGTTCAGCGGGTACAGCCGCGTACTTATCTTCCATGACAACGAGCCAGACAAAGTTAAGCCAGATGGCAGGGTTTACAACCCTGGCCGAGACCTGGCGAAGCTGATACTGCATGACTTGGATAATAGTCATATGATAACGTTGCCAGGGAAAGACCCGAACGAAACTTTCCTGGCCGTAGGCCGAGACGAGATAAGGAGAATCGCCGGTGTCTGACGATCTGGATAGCAACCCAGTAGTCGCGGAAGCTTTGGCTGCTAAGTATCGCGCTGAGGCAGAGAAAGAGCTTGAGCTTGCCCGCTACCAGCGGGCGGCAGCGGACTCGTCAGAGTTCCATCTACAGCGCACAAAGCGCGAGCATGAGTTCATGCTGGCCTCGAACCTAGAGAACCGTGTCTACCGGTTCTCTGGCCGGGTCGATGACGAGTCAGTGATGATGGCGCAAGAGCACCTAACTCGCTGGGCTCGGCTTAGCCCTGACCCGATCAACATCATCCTTAACTCACCGGGTGGCTCACTGATCGACGGGATGGAGTTGTTCGACACAATCACCGCTCTCCGCGGTGATGGCATCCACTTCACTATCACAGCCCGCGGCTATGCCGCTTCTATGGGCTCTATCTTGCTCCAGGCGGCCGATGTCAGGGTAATGGGCAAGGAAGCCTACCTACTGGTTCACGAGCTGTCAGCAGGCGCCTCAGGCTCGATCGGGGATATCGAGGATGCCCTTAAGTGGTACGAGATGGCTAGTGCCCGCATCCTCAATGTCTACGCCGACCGCTGCGCAGCGGCAGCTAACGCTACTAAGCCGTTTACTAAGCAGCAGATCAAGTCAAGCTGGCGGCGCAAAGACTGGTGGCTCGGCTCTGACGAGTGCCTTGCCGGCGGGCTGGTAGATGAAGTCCGATGAGCGACTGCCTAGCCACCGAGCGCCGGGGCCGCGATGTGATGGTGGCCTGCGGCCTGGGCGATCAGCACGACGGACACCATTTCGACAGCCTGCTAGGGATCTACTGGTACAAGGAAGGGTCAGGAGTGCGTGAGCCCCGTAGAAGTAAGCCAGATCATCCGGTGGCTGACGTCCGCAGGCTTTTCCGTGTCTATCGTCAGTCGGAACCCGCTCAAGATCCTGTTGGAGTTGCCAGATGAAACTCGTGATCGAGGTAGTCGGCCGTGAGGAAATCACGCTCTCGCAAGAGGACGCGCAAGACTGGCGCGAAGTCTTCGAGGCAATCGCAGACTGGGAGCCCGCCGAGCGGGCTGACGAAATCCTTGACCGAACTGACGTCTACCGCTCAGACGTTTACACAGAAGATGCAGTCACTTTCTACGACGATGATGGCACTCAATACGGCCCTTACAGCTACGCCTAAGCCGATGAAGGTAACTATCGACGTCATAGGCTGCTATCAGTTCGAGGTAGAGCCCGGTCCCGCAGCCGACGAGCTGCGGGAGATGCTCGATAAAGCTATCGCGTCTAACGACGCTAGCGAGCTAATTGAGTACGCCGAGCTTAGGGACATAGTAACCGTTGACCGGATCAGGTTCGAGGATGACTCGCGCACGGTCGAGGCGTGGAGTCATTCAGCTAACGACGTCAACGTGACTCAGAAGTACGTAGTTGACTGGCCGCCGTTTAGCGATTCGTGGCCGTATGTCATCAAAAACTTTGCTGACCCGCCGACCTTTAAAAGCGGCGACAGCTTCACTTTCACTAGCGACTCCTGGCCGGTGCTTGAGTATGACAACTCAGCTACCGAGCCGAAGCTTAACAACGCAGGCGACCCGCTAGACCCGGACTGGATGGAGAAGATATGAGGTTCGCAGATCTTAAGCCGCAGATGCGGTTGCATCACGGCGCTTACTATCCTTCTGAGCCCGCGGGATGGCTGACGGTTACCAAGGTCACCGCTGACCAGTGGGAAGCGGTGTATGACCAGCCGGTTATAGGAGTCGGCTCGGTTTACACCTACCTGCCCGAGCAGGCAGAGTTCTTTAGGCCGCTGCCGCTATGACCGCTGTCTACTGGCTCGTGATCCCTGCCTACGGCATAGCCGCCCTAGCCAGCGGCGCCTGGGTGCAGCGCCGCCTCGACCGGGGGGCGTAGTCAAAATGAGTAACACATGGTTTACCTCTGACACCCATTTCGGTCACGAGATGGTAGCTAGGCTCCGTGGGTTCGAGTCGTCAGAAGAACACGATGCAGCGATCGTTGCCAACTGGAATCGAGCGGTTAAGCCAGACGATATCGTCTGGCATCTCGGGGACGTTGGCATGGGTCAGGCTTCAAAATTTTTTCCGGTCCTTGCCCTACTCAACGGCACTAAGCACCTGATCACTGGCAACCATGATGCTGTGTGGCCAGGCCACCGGGACAGTCACAAGCATCAGGCGAAGTGGCTAGCCTACTTTGATTCAGTCCAGGCGTTCGCTAAGCGCAGGGTTAACGACGAAACGGTGCTGCTGTCTCACTTTCCTTACTACGGCGACCACACCGTCGAGGCGAGGCATACGCAGTTCCGTCTTCGGGACGAAGGCGCCTGGTTGCTGCATGGGCACACGCATAGCAAAGAGAAGCTTGGCCCGTTCATGGGGCCAGTGGTGCTATTCGGCGGCGAGCCGTCGCCGCGCGGGCGCCAAGTCCATGTCGGGCTTGATGCCTGGGAGCTTATGCCGGTAAGTCTCGGCGCAATAGCCGGCTTGATCAGCTAAGCAAGTTGCGAGGCCCGGTGCCTCGCGGAGAGAGGGGAGTAATGAGCGGCAAAACCATAGTCGTTGTATCTGATATGCAGGTGCCTTACCACGACCGCCGAGCGGTCGCTAACCTAACCAGCTTCGTCCGGGACTTCGCCCCGGACGCCTTGGTTAACGTCGGCGACGACTTCGACTCACCAGAGACAGCTAGATGGAATAAGCAGTCTGCTATGGAGTACGGCCAGACGTTCGAGGGGAACGTCGAGCTGCTTAAGCAGGTTCATCAAGGGTTCCGTGATGCGCTAGGGCACAAGCCTTACCGCATCAGCCGCTCTAACCACGGCGACCGGACAGCGAAGTACATCGCTAAGTACGCGCCAGCTCTCGACGGCCTTAGCTGCCTTAGGATCGAGCAGCTTCTCGGTTACACCGACCTCGGCATCCAGTATCACTCGCAGCCTTTCGAGATTGCCCCGGACTGGGTGTGCGCCCACGGCGACGAAGGCACGCTGTCTATGATCGCAGGCCGCACCGCGGGCCTGCTAGCTGAGCGGTGGGGAGTCTCTGTCGTCTGCGGCCACAGCCACAGAGCCGGGATAGGCAACAAGTCTTATGGCTACGGGGGAGCGGTTACCAAGGTGGTTACCGGCCTCGAAGTCGGCCACCTGATGAACCTGCAAGAGGCGGACTACATGTCCGGTGGTCACGCTGACTGGCAGCAGGCTTTCGGCCTTCTGTATGTCTCTCAGGGCCGTGTGAGCCCGGTTCTGGTCCCTGTCCACAACGGCGGCAAGTTCACGGTTGAAGGGGTGTCTTACGGTGTCTGAGCTAACCCCGCTGGTTTCAGAGTTCCTTAGCGAGATGATCCCGCGCGTAGCTGCGCGGGTTCATCGGGATTACCCGCTTGTCCCAGCCGAGGATCTCGAACAAGAGATGTGGCTGTATGCGTTCCTCCACGGAGCTAAGCTCCGTGACTTGCTGGCTAACTCCCAAGAAGGAGTGATCTGGTCAGAGCTTCGCCGATCCGCTAAGCGGATCGTCAGGGAAGACCAGCGTTACCGGCGTGCGGCTAAAGCCGCGGCCGAGGGTTACTCGCCTGACGATGAGCAGTTCTACACGATCCCTGTGCTGCGTTTCCTGCTGCCTTACTACGTCGATGAAGGGGTAAGCGGCTCGCCCCCGCAGGGGCGAGATCAGAGCCGCACAGGGCATGCTGACGGCGCCGAGTCTGGCGACTGGATGGCGATGATGATCGACGTAGGCTGTGCGCTTGAGGAAATCAAGCCTAGTGAGCGCAACCTGATCAAGAAGTACTTCGGTGTCCGCCAAGACGACACCGAGGGGGGCCGGTGGGACCGCCAGGCGCTTGCTAGCTCGATGGGGATGACGCTCGAAGCGCTCGACGTCGCAGTGCACCGCGCTGTCGCGGCGTTGCGCGACCAGCTCGGCGGGGCAAACCCGTGGCCTCGGGCCAGCATGACGCTGGCTCCGGCCGCAGGCAGCGGCCGGACGGTACCAGGGTCACCCTCGGCTGCTCAGCTAACAGCCCTTAGGAAAAAGGGCTAAGCCGTTCTCAAAAAATTTTCAGATTCAAGGCTATTAGGCCCTTAGGGCAACAAAAAACCCCGGTCAGCCGTGAGGCTGCCGGGGTTCGTTGTCTCTCTCAGGCCGCTAGTCCTTGCGTCTGCTGAGCGATTGCTTCGCGCTCGTCTTCGGTATAGCCGCCCCAGATGCCGTGGCGGTGGCCTAGCTCTGCGTCCATCTTGAGCCCGTCTGCTAGGCACTGATCGCGGACGATGCATCGTCCGCAGACGTCTTTAGCTCTTGCTACCCGGAGTTTGTAAGTCGAAGACCGGGTGCTAAGGCCAGGCGGCTTGTACCAGAGATCGTCGCCGCCAGTTTCCTCGAAGTACTTAGTGCACTCAGGGCCTTGGTCGAAGTAAGACGTATCCCGCTCGGGGAGGTAGAAGTAATCGAACACCGCTACGTCTTGCATGTGAATACCTCCTAATGAATCTGGCTAGGTCTAGGCCAGGTGAACAGCAAGGCGCAGGTTCGAGACCTGCGCCAAGCTGGTTAACCGGCTACGTTGTAGCCCATCTCGATCCAGCCTGCTTCTTGCTCGACTTGCGCCGTAGCGAAGTCAACGGCTGTCTTAACCCAGCCGGGCAGCTCGCCGTAGAAGTGAGCGTCGAAGATCTGGGTGCCGGTTTCACCGGACTTAAGGACCCGGTAGCCGGAAGCCTCAGGGCTGCCGCCTATGTAAGGCTTGTCGTCACCCGGACGCTGGTAGAACGACACCGTGAGCACATTCGGGCGGATCGTGCTGGCGCCCGGCCAGTCGCCGGTCAGTGTGTCGGGCCATGTCACGCCCAAGACATCGGGCTCGACGTAGGCCGTCCAGTTCCGATGAACCCTCATCGCTTAGCCGCCAAAGCGATCACGTTGTTCATCCGGCCCCAGTTGCAGTCGTAGCCAGCGGTACCCGACCACTGCCAAGTGCGCTCGCACATCAGGGTTACGTCGTCACCCGGCTTGACCGTGGCGCAGCGTGTGTCGTTGCAGCCGTAGTCCTGGCCGTTGATCGTGACAACGAACTTCTGGGTGCTCCCGCCGTGGCCGTCTGCGAGAAGCCGCGAGCCGGTCGCCGTAACGACCCCGGTCTTAGGCACGTACCGGTGGTACTGGCCAGAGAACGGGAACGCGACGACCCCGGCAATGATCCCGGCAACCAGGATCACGAGCGCACCGCCGATCAAGCCCCCACCGGCATAGCTGTGGCCGGTAAGGACCCGGATAAGGCTTACGGTCGCGGTGATAGCCGCGATCCCGATGATGACCGCGGCGATGACCATAACGATCAGGTACGCGGGGTCCCACATAGCGTGCATGCTTACCTCTCCTTTGTTTCGTCGTTCATAGCGAGCAAGATGATTTGCTCGTCTGCTTCGTCCCAAGTGATTACTTGGTCGTAAGCGAGCTTGTAGATCCGTGTGTAGCGGGGGTCTTCCCGGTGGCTAGCGAAGATGCTGAGCGCTAGCTCAGCTATTCCGTCGCCTTCGCGCTTAGGCCGGCTGATAAGCGGCTGATAGTCGATTCCGTTGTAATCAGGTGCCCCCTTTCGGGGGAGCCTGTGACGCCCGAACCATCTCACTGTTACCTCCTGACTATTATCAGGCTTAGAAAGACTTGCGGAAGCCCCAGCCCAGGAACAGGGCACCGATGCCGCCGACGACGAAGAACGTCACGGTGCCAGCGGTTTCCCACAAGAAGCCCGCCTTAGCGATGCCCCACGCGATGTCGTGGGCGCTCACGGGGTGAGCGCTGATACCCCGGATGAACTCCATGATCCCGCCGACCAAGAACACCCAGACAGACACGTAAGCGCCTGCGACGATGCCTGCGGCGATAAGCAGGGAGCCGATAACCTTACCGATCATTTCTCTCTCCTTTGGGTTTTATTGTCAGCCGCGGCTGAGCTTGCGGGAATTCATGCTCCCCGGAACGGTGTAGCCGTAGCGGGCGAAGTCAACGCCTTTGGCAACCGGCGTAGTAGCTGCCCGCTGCTCGGCGCGCTCCCGGCGCCCGTCGAGGCTGCTGAGCCTCGGCCGCTGAGTGGTGCTGTAGCGGCCTGGTCCGTGATCGGCCATTGGGGGTTTTCCTTTCTTAAGGGCCGCTTAAGCGGCAGTGGAGCTGCGGGGAATCGAACCCCGGTGCTAACTAGGTCCGCGTGCGGTTTTACTAGCTAGTCGATACCATCCAGCCCCAGAGTCACGGCGTTACGCCGTGACCATGATAGCAGTGACAGTTAATCCGTCAAGTAGACCTCGCGGATAATCTTTGCGATCGCGGCGAAGCTCGCGCCGTCGTCGTTCAGCACTGTCCCGGTGATGAAGTCGAAGCCATCGGTGCTGGCGGAATCGGACAGCCTGAGCTGGCGATCGTTGTTGTTTCCTAGCCCGTAAAACTCCATGACCTCGGGCGGCATCAGAGCGCCTTCGCCGTGTGGCTGTGACGGGGTGTAGAACAGCAGGGTGTCGGGGTTTCCCCAGTGGCCGACGCCGGCTTTAGCCGCTAGGTCACACGCGACACCAAGGCAGCAGTTCCCGGTCTTCCCGGTCTCGCTGTGCCCCCGCAGGGCGCCTGCTGCTTGCGGGTACTCGCCAGACTCAAGGGCCTCGGCAAGAGCAAGCATGCGCTCGCGGTTGCAAGGCAGCTTGGCGTCGGGGTAGTCCTTTCCACGGAAATGCACCATCGTTCATCTCTCCTTGGTGTGGTAACTCTGAGTAGCTGTAACAAAGGCACAGTTGTTACAGTAACTCTCTGCTATCGCCGCAGGTAGCGGCGATTTGTTACAGTGATACAGCAGAAAATGGCCGGGTAACTTCATCGGTTTGTGCGATTGTGACCGCTTGAAACGAGCCCCGCTCGGGGCTATCGACTAGCCCGGCCTTTGCTAGCCGGTGCATAAGCACCCGCACTGTGTGATACGGCATCTGTGACTGAGACGAAAGCGCCTGCCCTGTCACTGGGCCGCGTGCGGCCCTCAGAAGGTTCAGGAGCAACGCTTGGCCGGTCCCCGGCCTCGGCTCCCTGCCTGGCTCTGGCGGCGCCTCTGACTCGTCGTCAGGCACGAGGTAGCGGACCTTTGTATCCGGCCGGTCCCCCTCGATCACGTAGCGAGCTGGCGCAGAGTCGCCACGAGCTAGGTTGTTCTTGTGAGTCGTAAGCTCGCGGATCTCGTCGTTATCAGTGTTGAGCCTGATGAAGTTCACGACGCGGGCAGCGTCTACCAAGCCCTTAGAGCCACCGATAGCTCCTGACTTAACGGTGTGGTGAACCAAGATAATGCAGACGCCGGTGTCGTCGGCCAAAGCTTGCAGAGGCCGCATAATCCGGTTACGGACCACTAGGTTGCTGCCGATGTTGACCGCGGACACGCCCATCAAAGGATCGAGCACCACTAGCCGGCAATCGCCGGACTTGATAATCGCCTGCCTCAGCAGGCCAAGGTCATCGGGAACCGTGAAGCTCGAATGCCCTGATCCCCGGCGCACGTCGGTAAGGTCTACGACCTTAGCCAAGTCGGCGCCTGCTGCTGTAAGCCTGTGAATCGTGGTGAACATCGCTTTGTCTTCTGGCGTGATCATCACGACGCTGCCTGGCAAGCCGGTTACGATGCCGTCAGGCATCGCTAGGCCACGGGTAACCCGTGCAACCAAGTCGGCGATGAAATAGCCTTTGCCTACTCCTGCGTCACCGATCAAGAGGTTAACGTCCCCGGCGATGAGCAAACCATCCCAGAGCCACTCTGGATCGAGCGCCTCTATCTCACTGTAGGTCTTTCCCTGCTGGGACATTGTTAACTCCTTAGCGCGGGCATCCCGCGCGGTGCCAGGCAAGGCACTCTGTAGCCGTCATCCCGCTTACACGGATGCGGGGCGCCCAGGACTCAGCCATAGCCAGGGCTTCGCCGCGACTAAGCAACAGCGGCTCCTTGAAGTTCCAGCCTGTGCTAGTAAGGCACAGCCCCCGGCCGTCGCCCATGCCACAGTAAAGAGCCCACTTACCGTGGCCGCGGTACCTAACCTGAACGCAGAAGGACGCAGCATCGCTGCTTTCGTCGCCTTCTGCCATGTCTTCGGGCCAGATCGTTACCTCGTAAGTACGAGGCTCGACCCTTACGGAATCTGCCATTGTCTTGCCTCCTGTTTGTTCTAGCGGACATAACCGAGCCCGGATAAACCAGGCCCGACTAAGAGCGCTAGCCCTGGCTGGCTGCGGCCTCCTGGGTGATGCTCTCGGCCGCCTTGATCACGTCGTCGGGGGCAGGGATGAGCCCTTCGGCCTTCATCCCCTGCATCGCCTTCGCAGAGGCCCAGAGGCCCCTGAACCCCTCGGCCAGCGCTTCCAGCTCGGCCTCATCGAACGTCAGCATGATGCGGAAGATCGTCATCTGATCCCCGAGCAGCTCGGCCTTGACCATCGCCTGACCGATCGGCACAGCCGGGACGTCGTGCTCGACGCCGCAGGACTTGTCCAAGTGCGGCATGTTGTGGCCAGCGTGGTCGTTGGTGTTGTCGTCGGACATTGTGTTAGTCCCTCTCTCTTAGGTTCTTAGCTCGCCCTAATGGGCACGACCACCCCCTGAGGGAAGAACCAGGGGATGATCGAACTCGTTAGGAGTAAGCCTGATCCCAAGCCTCGCGGCCTTGGAGGATAGGCAGCTCGGCTCCGTTGACTTCTTTAAGCTCCCAGTCGAGATCGTCGGAGTATTCGAGATCTCCGTTAACGTCTTCGACGCGGGTAATCCAGGCTTCGTGGCCAGCGTCGGAAAGCCAGTCGTTAACCGACTCTGGGTCGTTAGGGTTGTAGCCGTCAGCGCTCACTAGCTCGTCAGGGATATCGACCTCTGACTCGTAGTGGCAGACCTCGGACCACTCGATCTTTATTCTTGGCATGTCTCTCAGCTCCTATCGTCGCCTCTAGCAGGCTTGACGACGGTCACAACGTTACGCGGTGACCATCATCATACTCACTAGATGCCAGCCGTCAACCCCTGTTCTCGCTTTTCTTCCATTTCTCGACGCTCTCGTGCTTAGCAAGGAATGCAGCCGATCCGCTCGGCTCGATGCCGAGCGCTTCGTCAAGCTCGGCCCTGAGATGCAGCGCCTCATCCCACAAAGCGTCTTGCTTCGTTCTGTCGAGCCCCCAGGCGCCGACGATGCACAGTGTGTTAACCGCATCCTCTGCGATGTCTTTGACATCTCTAGCCACGCTTAGCCTCCCTCGGCCTAGTGGCCACGGCGAAGCCGATGACAACCAGCTTGCGCCGCAGGCGGATAGGTATGTCGAGAGTGTGAATCACAATGTCACCCTCGACCTTCTTTGCGTACCTAGGCTTCCTAATCCTCATGCGTCCACATCCTCGTGTAGAAGACCTGCTTGCCTAAGCAGGTCTTTCAGTTCTTCATGGGCATCTGGCTTAGTCTTGCCAGTTAGCACGCTCGGAAGGTAGATCGTGCCCTCTGGCAGATCCTCTATCGGATCTGCCGGGTAGCCGTAAATCCCCCCGATGCCCAACGCGCTGCTGAACTTCTCTGGGTAAGCGTGGGTAACAGCGAACCCAAGCGACCTAAACGAACCAGGGTGCGCGTAAGCAAACAGAATGCGCGCTGGGTCGATGGTGTCGTTAGTCCCCTTGACCAAGACGCGGGTCACCCCGCGTGTGGCCCCGGCAGCTCTATTCCAGTCGGCCGATATCGT
>Ga0265338_10000824_pt1 | contig 52270 bp, 56 predicted proteins | sample 42126metaG_FD_193579 | JGI IMG/M metagenome (GOLD analysis project Ga0265338, IMG submission 193579) | Rhizosphere microbial communities from Carex aquatilis grown in University of Washington, Seatle, WA, United States - 4-21-26 metaG | ecosystem: Host-associated > Plants > Roots > Rhizosphere...
CTCTCTACCGCAGTCAGTGCCAACCCGAAGAAACGAGTTTCCTGGCTCCGCCAGGCATACGAACAGCTACAGCAGGGCTACGCCCTGCTGGCCTGGGGCGAGGGATGAGGTGTGGGGTGGTTCAGATATCTTACTGGGGACTATGTACCTTAAACAAGTAAACGGAGTTATAATAAACTTATGTCAACCTGCCTGAAATGTGATAACCCTACCGTTGAACCTGCGCCTGAAAGCGGAGGCTCCGTTTCTGCAAGCCAGATGTATTGCGCTTATCATTTAGAACACTTGAATGACAATGGCGACTGGAACCCGATTCAGGTTCCGATACCCGTTAACTAGCTTGCAGTAAATAACACCACGAACTAAACTGGCACTCAGCAAATTCGAGTGTTATTATATCTGCTCAAGCCCAAACTCTTTCCCGTACCCCAACACACCCGCTACACAAGCGGTTATTTGTGTGTTCTGGGGATATAGTACTAACTGGCAAAATCTACGGTTTGGCATCGTAAGTTGGCGGTTCGAGTCCGCCTATCTCCACCACCTTTGCGTGGTTAGTTAAATAAAAAACAAGGACTCGTTAAAGTCCTTGTCCGGTTTGGCATCGTGTTTTTAGTATAACACGGCCTGTTGAGTTTTTCACTTCATTCCTAATGAGGCTTATTAAGGCTATCTCAAAATATGTCAGAAAAGTACCACAATAACTTCTTAGATTATACCTTGAGTAACAAGTATCTTCTTGTTAAACTTAAGGTAATGCGGTACACCCTAAAACAATTTCAGGAGCAATACCCAGACGATGACGCTTGTTTGGAAGCCGTGTTCCAAGACCGTTTTAAGAATATGAAGTGCTGCCCCGGCTGTGGTGTTGTAGACGCGAAGTTCTACAGGGTGAAGAAACGTCAGTGTTACGCCTGTGAATGGTGCTCCTACCAGCTATTCCCATTGGCAAATACTATTTTCCGAAAAACCGAAGTACCACTGACGTTATGGTTCTATGCCATTTACGAGTTCTCCGTATCGAAGAATGGCGTATCGGCTAAGGAACTGGAACGAAAGCTAGGCGTTAGCTATAAGACGGCTTGGCGCATGGCGAAGCAAATACGCTTACTCATGGGCGTAGAAGTAGGTCAGTTGACCGGAGATGTTGAAGTAGATGAAACATATATCGGCGGTAAGCATAGCCAAAGATATGAGCGTAGTAAGAAACAAACAGTTTTCGGTATGGTCGAGCGTGACGGGTTCGTAAAGGCCAAACATGTTAGAAGCTCAGGAGCGAGGGTCTTATTACCAGAGATAGCAGACGGGATTAAGGCCGGAACTCAGATATACAGCGACGAATGGCCAGCCTATAAGACACTGGCTAGGCGAGACTACAGCCATACAACAGTCAACCACTCACAACTAGAATATGTACGAGGAACGGCCTACACAAATACTATTGAGGGCTTTTGGAGTCAGTTGAAGCGTTCTTTGGACGGAACATACCACGCCGTTTCGCCGAAGTACCTTCAGTTTTACCTTGCGGAGTTCGTTTTCCGGTATAACTTCCGCGCAATAACTGTGGGTCCTGTCCTTCTGGAAATGGCGTTGAAGCCCGTTGGATTAACTCCTTAAATAGTTTCTTTCCCATACTTTTATTATACTACCGACAACTAACGCTTGTTTGCGTGACGTTGTTCGCGCCCTGGTTGCTGATAGTTATCTCGTCCTGTGAATTGACAGTTTGTCCTGGGGATAATGACTCTGATAATTGGAACTGGTCTGTGCCATAGTCATTACCGTTAGGACTTTGGGCTGTAATGGTACATGTCGGGTCGCCGCTAGTATTGCTGTGGTTTGTAACCTTGAAACTTACTGAGAGGGTTGCGTCATCTACGACGTTATACCCTGTGGTAGAAGCCGAATAGCCGGATTTACTGTTACTACCGAGAAGCACTATGAGGAATATGATAAGGCACATGACCCCGGTGACAATATAGGCTGCTGTGCGGATTTGCTTTACCTTCTGAATACTTAGTGTTGGCTTGTGTTGGGTTGGGGCTGGTGTGTCCATTGTCACTCCTCGTTAGTTATTAGCTCGGAGTTGCCCCTAAATAAAAAGCGACAACCCACTAGGTTGTCTAGTCCAACAGACGGTTTACGCTGCTTTCGTGAGTTGCCGCACTTTACGCATAAACCGACCTTTGGAAAGGTATAAAAATAATCCATTGAACTAGACCCTTTTAGTATAACTGAACACGTCGGAGTTCTGGGAATAAATTTGAGACACTCTGCAGGTATGAAAAGAGCCGCATATGTTAATAGAATTGTAAGAAATGAAATTGATGGTGAACGTCTAAACGTCCAGCAAGACATCAAGTCCCATTTACAACTCCGCACATGCGGCTTGCTTTCGGCACAGGAGTAATCATCGTTGTCACTTCCACTGTGTGTTGTCCGAAAGCCGAACACTTACTATTTATCGGTTTCGCTGGTATGAACCCCAGATTATGAGTCCGATTACGAAAAGAAAAAGGCCTACAACGAGCAGCTGTTCCCAGAGGTTCCCAGGAATAGTAATCGTGTTCTGTCCCACTGTGTCCCCTTAAAACGTAAGAGTTCGGTCAACTAGCTGTTGACATTAATATATTATAGCATAAGCTTGATTGTTTAGCAACTGCGGCCCTACCATAATTAATAAAATATGCTATAATATACTTGAAAAGAGAAACAAAAATGGAACAGCCAAAGTTTTTGACGCTAATGAAAACAGTGCAACACGGCCTGTTGTCTCGTACTTACTATGCTATGGACGAGCAAGGGCGTATTTGGACGTTATTAGAGGGATTTGGAGATACGAAATGGAAGTTATACAGGCAGTAGCCATACTCGCCCTAGTTGCTATAATATGGGATAGCAATAATGTGAGGGGATATATGAGCGACGAGAACAATAATGCTAACCAGCCCGTAGAAGGAATTGAGAAGCTAACCGCACCAGATAGCGTAAAGGGCGCAGATGGGGATAGAGTATTTCCCTCGCCCCTGCCTACAGCCTTAACTGACCAGGGAGTGAACTGGAACTCCGACACCATCGAAGGTACATCTAATGAGCAAAAAGGCTAACATTTGGCAACAGTACCTTGAAGGCTTACAAACCAAACTCGAAGACTCAAACAAAGACAACACAAGCGAAACGAATGAAATCAACCGTTCGTTACTGAATCAACTGTTTATCATCGCTGGCGGCATCATTACTCTGATGTCTCCATTTGTAGTTACGACTGATATTTTGAAAGTGCTGCCATATGGTATCCGCTGTATGCTCATGCTCACAATACTTATCGCTATGTTGTCGTTGATATGTGGCATAGCGCAGTTCTACATAGACAGGCGCTTCCTTACAAGGCTTAAAAAAGCCAATACCGTAGTCATAAAAGCTATAGGAGAAGGCACTATTGAGGGGCCTAAGCATCTCAAGACACTACTATCAGAACAAGACAAGATAGGCGAAAGGTCGAGTGATAAATGGACTTGGGCGCAGTTTGCCACTCTTATCATTGCTGGCGTAGGCTTCATCTGGGTAATGTGGTATATCGTTCTCGTTGCTAAGTTTAAGTAAATATTATTTGGGTATATAATTAGAGTATGGACAAAGAGGACATTTTAAGAAGGGTCTACGCAGAGCTGAAATCACTCCGCCAGAACTACAGCGCAACCAACCAACACAATACGGTTGATTGGCCTCGGATTAAGCTTTATAACGAACAGCTAGATAAGCTAGGAGCTGTCGGCTACAACATAGATGACTTTAGAATCCCTCAAGACCTATTACAGAATGAGTGGACTGAAGCAAACTACCTCACACATGAGCAAGTAGATACTGGCCGTCCTAAGTTACGAGAAGGCTACTTTCTTACTAAGCTGGACTCGCTGCTAACTTACTTCTCTCTAGCGGAAAGTAAGGCCAAAATTGGCTTTCGAACCAACTAGCCATTCACTATTGAGATATACTCACAGACATTGCTTCTTAACTATTATCTGCTGGCACAGGCTCATCATTAAGTCTGTGACCCAAATCAGCGCCTAGCGAGTTGAGATACTCCGTAGCTCTATGACTATCCCATTCTCCACCGAACTCCCGATGCATCTTAGCTAATTCAGATTCTACAAAGTTTTCACCGCTGAAATTTCTAAAACGGGTATTACACCAGTCTAGTAGTTCCTGAAGCCTAGTTCTCGCCTGGGATTCTGTGAGGGGATACATTAACATAATTTCATTATACGCTTACAGGGTTTACTTGTTTAAGGTACATAGTCCCCATCTTACTGTATTAGTGGGTGCCAGGGTCGCGATAGAAAGGTATGTCCCGAAAAATTGATAATTAAAGCCGATGGGATAACTTGGGAGGGCAAGCAGACAGAACGGTACGGGATAATACAGGGGCTACATCGCAGGGAGCGAGGCAACTTCCTGTACGTTCCCGTACCGTTCCGTTGCCGCCCTCCCGAGCTAATACCGACTACTAGCGTCGACTTAGCTCGAGAGAGCGTAGTCGGGCCAGTGAAGGCTGTTCGGGATGATGTTAGAAATCATCAGTGCCTCGACGATCGCGTCGTAAATCTCGTTGACGACGCGGCCGTGTACGCGGTTGATGAGAACTTCGACTCCACGCTCGGTCATTACGACCCGCTTGACACCGGGGATCCGCCAGATGAGCTCAGCGAGCGTCGACTGATTGGCAACGCTGAACACGGGCGAGACCATTGGGGCGTTCGTCCCGACGAGAAGCGTGTTCATTGGGCTCCCGAAGATCAGGAACGAATGTGCCAGGGTGGTGTATGGGCGAACTTGAGTAGTAGCTGCCTGAGTCAAAACAAACTCCATCGTGGTAGTTGTTGATACCCTAGTTATCCTGTTATTCGGAAAAGGCATGAAGCAATAATAGCCTTACGGCCTCATACCTTTTCCGACATACTGTCTGTCTGCTTGTTAATGAACTTCGGAGTATATGGTACTCTACGAAGTGTCTATATTGTATCATAAACATGCTAAAAACGCAAGCATGATGGTTTGTGCTTGCTGCCAATATTCCTGCGTGCTATGAGAGACTAAGCAAGTAGTATCTGACGACCTCATCGGCATTGAGGCTCTCACTCTTCAGACGAACATCAAATTCCCTGAGATCGGTAATCATCTGCTTGAGTCGGGAGGTACTGATGTGCCGTGTGAGATCAAGGCTCTTCCGCACCGTATAGGGGCTCATCCCCGCATCTTTGGCGATAGCATCAGCGCTGCGCCCCGCCCCGGCCTTAGCGATTGCAAGGATATGCAACTGCCAAACGAGCATACCGATGATCTTCTGGGGCTCTTCGCGCATACTCCGCTGTTCGTTATATAACTGGGTCGTTCGCTTGGTGTTCCCCGCAAATGCAGCATCCAATAGCTCAAATACCGAACTTTGTGGCGTTCGATCAGTCAGTAATTCAATACTCGCACGGCTTACTTTTGGGTTGTACGCAACCAGCTTGTCGACCTCATGCATCAATATGAGCTGATTCAGGCCTACGCGATCAATGAGAAACCGAGCGTCCGAAGCGCTGATACCACCCCCCACTTTACGGGCATACTCTACCAAGTACGCCGCGAGACCGTTCGCATCAAGCTTCGTGAAATCCTTAAAGTCGGTCAGTTTTTTAAGGTGCTTATAATACGATAGTCGCTTATCGAGCTTTGGCTCTACGATAACCACCGTGTTGGTATCAGGAATGTCTTGCGTCAGTTGTTCAAAATGTTCGACAAACTCTTTGTTTTGGCCAGGAGAGCGCAGTACTACCAGTTTATGGCTCGCGAGGAAAGGCAGGCTTTGCATTGCCTCATGCATCCGAGCATACCCCACCTCCTCACCGTCCAGACGCTCAAGAGAAAGTGCATCGTTCTCCACAAGAAATGCATCAATAATAGATTGCAGAGCATCCTGTCTTGAAACATCGTTCTCACCCGTAAGCGTCGTGATCATCTACGTCCTATTATACCGTCTACCGAGGAATACGGTACGTATGAGCAACCGATTATCTGTGAGCTAGCTCGCATATTCAATTGCTTCGGAGTGTTACAGTAATGGCGCAATGAAAGATTTGATTATTGTTTCGAACCGTTTGCCTATTAGCATCAAAAAGTCCGGTGCACACATTGAGGTTCGGCCCAGTGATGGTGGCCTCGCGACCAGCATGAGCGGCTACACAAAACGCCGTGGTACGAAGTGGATTGGATGGCCCGGGCTACCAAGTGACTCGTTGACCAAGAATGATATGGAGCGCATTACGACAATGCTCGAAGCATACCAATGCTACCCCGTATTCCTAACCCAAAAACAGATTAACCTGTACTACAATGGCTACAGCAACAGTGTCCTCTGGCCGATTCTTCACGAATTCTCCGTACACCGCGGAGACAATGACCAGAATTGGAAGGCATATCAGGCAGTCAACCGTTTGTTTACTGAAGCAACACTCCAGCTCAGCAAACCAGGAGGTACCATTTGGGTGCATGATTACCAATTACTCCTCGTACCCCGCTATCTTCGCGTTGAACGACCCAAAGACCATATCGGTTTCTTTCTGCACACGCCGTTCCCCGATCCTGATACATTCCTGTCGGGCAAACATGCGAGTAGCCTCATAGCCGGCATGCTCGGTGCGGATCTCGTAGGATTCCATACCACCGGATACACTGAAAAATTTATGGAGACTTGCCGCAAGCTTAACATAGACACCGTAGGGGGTGATCAGGTGCTACTACCGACACACACGGTACACACAGGAGATTTTCCGATCAGCATCGACTACTACAAGTTTGCTCGAGCCTCTGAGCAGCACAAAGTCCGCTCTGAGCTCCGTAGAATGGAGCGTGCATACGCCGGGCTGCGGGTGATCGCAACCGTTGACCGGCTTGATCCTGCAAAAGGACTCGTTGAGCGACTCACCGCATATAAGACACTCCTCGAATCAGACAAACAGTTTCGCGGCAGCGTTGTCATGGTCATGCTCGTCATACCCTCACGAGAGGATATACCTGAATACCAGCGGCTTAAGCAAGATGTCGAACGCCTCATCGAAGAGATTAATACGACGTTCGGCACATCGACGTGGCTACCTGTTGAGTACATGTACCGAACCATGCCATTCGAAGAACTCGCCGCCCTCTACCAGCGTGCGGACGTCGCATTCATTGCCCCCATTCGAGATGGCATGAATCTTGTCGCTAAGGAGTATGTCGCGAGTCACCAGTACCGAAAAGGCGTGCTCGTATTAAGCGAGACCGCTGGGGCGGCCGATGAGCTTAAGGAAGCTATCCATGTAAATCCAGCCGAACAACGATCGCTCGTTCGGGGGCTCCATAGTGCGCTATCACTTCCGGGCGTTGATCTTCGTAGACGCATCGGAGCTATGCGCCACCATATACGACGGTTCAGTGTTCAGAGATGGGCAGATACGTTCATGGCCGAGCTCCAGCAAGAGCGAAATTACAAGAAAACGCGCACCCACAGCCTTGTCGGTGAGCGAAAAAAGCAGCTCCTTACTGCATACAAACACGCCTCTAGGCGCCTGCTCTTACTCGATTACGACGGCGTGCTTCGCTCTTTCGTTGTGAACCCTGCGGATGCGGTGCCGTCAAAAGAGCTCAAAGCGATGTTGAGGAGGCTCGGCCGTAAGAACGACGTCGTAATGGTCAGTGGTCGCAGCAGAGCCGATCTAGAGAATTGGTTCGGCAAGCTTCCCATCGCACTTGCGCCCGAGCATGGTGCGCTATTTCGCCGAAAAGGTGGCCACAATTGGCACAAAATAGTCAGCAGTGATACGGGATGGAAACATCACGTATCAGTCATCATTAAACATTATGCCGATTTGGCCCCGGGGTCTTTGATCGAACAAAAGGAGTGGGGCGTCGTCTGGCACTATCGCGACACAACACCATATTATGGACAGAAGTACCTACAGATACTAAAGCGCGCCCTTCGGCCCATCGCCAAAGAATACAACCTGCAACTTGTCGTAGGCGATAAAGTGCTCGAAGTCAGGCCTGCTGAGGTTAATAAAGGGCGGGTTGCTATGGAATGGCTTACCGATGACTATGATTTTGTATTTGCAATTGGCGATGATAAAACCGACGAAGACACCTTTGCGGCAGTACCTCCCGGTAGCTACACGGTAAAAGTTGGGCGCGGGTCAACGTTTGCCCGCTTTCGATTACCTGACGTTATTTCGGTGCTAGAGCTTCTCGAACAAATGTAGAGTCATTGGAGTTTCTGACAATGCGGGCAAATATGCGTGCCCCGTCCCGCTACACGTAGCTTTATGATCGTAGTTCCACACCGTGGACATGGGAGGCCTTCGCGCCTAAATACTCGGGCAAACGTAAGATAACTGCCCTTCTTACCCTCAGCGTTCACGTAGTTTTTGTCTGATGACCCACCTTTTTCAATCGCAAGTCGTAAGACATACCGAAGTTCATCAAAAAGCGTATGGAGTTTCTTTTCAGGAGCCTCACGGACAATCGTCGAGGGGTGAATTTTAGCACCCCATAGGCTTTCATCGGCATAAATATTACCAACTCCCGCGATAACTGACTGGTCAAGCAGCGCTGCTTTAATGTTCGTATTCTTTCTTCGCTGCAGCCGCGCTACGAAAGCCCGTACGGTAAAATCTGGGTCAAGGGGCTCGGGACCAACTTTACGCATAAAATCGATGTTCGGGACTTCGACCGTTGATAGCAACCGGGCCCAACCAAACTTACGCTGATCGTTGAAATACAGTGCGCTACCATCCGTAAATGTAATCGTAACGCGCGTTGACCTATCGGGTAGCTCACCGATGAGGCTGTCATTGGGATGCCCTGCGCCAAAGCGTGCTTCAGGCGACACAAATACCAGCTGGCCCGTCATCTTTAAATGGATAACGAGTGAATATTCGCTTGAAAGATCGATGATAAGGACTTTCGCCCGACGACGCACTGATTGTATGGTCGATCCAATAAGAAACGCACGCACGTCTTCTGGGGCATTCGGGAAGGACTTCTCATTGTTATGTTCAACGCGTCCGATCACACGACCAGGTATGAGTCCTTGCAGACCAATTCGAACCGTCTCTACTTCTGGCAACTCTGGCATAGTATATCTATAATACGATAGACATGGATAACCTGGGCAATATACTCTCACGTCGAGACTTCGATATGCCTCCTGAAGTGAGAGCTATTAAAGCCTACGTACGCCGCTATTACGAGGCAGACGTACGCGTGACCATGCAAGCACACACCATCGTCGTCTCGGCGCGCAGCTCAGCCCTCATCGGGAGTCTTCGTCTTAACTTGCCGAAACTTGAGGCAGCGGCCGCAACCGATAAGCGAATCATCTTACGTATTGGCAAGTAGGGTTGAAAGGTCTCGCTTGAACTGTTCCGCATTTGTATAGAGAACCGTCTCCATGCCAACGCTGCGAGCGCCATCAACATAGCGCGGCTGATCATCAACAAACACGCACTCTGCAGGGCTTAGATTAAGCCGTTGGGCGATCGTCTCATACATCAGAGCGCCAGGCTTGATAATGCCAACGTCACAGGATAAGACAATAGCATCAAACAGCGCCACCTGTTCGGGAGTAAAGATTTCACCAAGCCAATTGTCTCCAGCATTGGATAATAGTCCAATTTTGAATTGCTGTTTGAGCTCTCGAATATGGGCGAAAAGTTCTGTATCCGGAACATTATTCTCAATCTGCTGTCGTGCGGCATCCTCAGACACCCCAGCCATTTGCGCTACTTCCATAACAAACTCGTTGTAGCTCGCCCGGCCCGCATCGACCGCCTTATTAAGGAGTGTCGCTTGCATACTCAGCTCCTGGTTATCTTCAAAGTACCTCGCCTTAAATGGAAGCCATCCGTCTGACGCTAGCACGCCAAAACAGTCAAATATGATGGCTTTAATCACAGTAACGTCGCAAGCTCCGCTTGTAGGCTATCAACTTCGGAAAAACGTATCGCTTGCATGCCCGCCCTATGAGCACCATCAACGTGACGTTCTTGATCATCAATAAGGAGGCACGCTTCGGTTGGTACCGCGATTTCGGCAGCTATCAGCTCGTACGCCCGCCTATCGGGCTTTACTATGCCTGTCTGACGAGACATGACGATCACATCGAAGAGCGCTTTCTGGTCTGCGGAAAAGATATGATCGATAACTTCGCTACGGCTCGCGTTGCTGAGAAGTCCAAGTTTGTAATTACCCTGGAGTTCGTCACGGATAAAGTCGAGTAGCTCACGATTAGCAACCGTGTGTTCGAGCTGAAAGCGAACCGTTGCTTCACTTTCACCCGTCGCGGTAGCCGTAAACCGCACGAGCTCATCATAGTCATTTACGCCAGTATCAACCTTACGACTGAGTTGATGTACCTGATCCCAAACATCCTCTCGATCGCTAAAATGCACCGCTTTAAATGCTTGCCACCCATTGATTGCCAGCACTCCGTAGAGATCAAAAATAATTGCACGAACCATCCGTACATTGTATCAGTCTGCGAGAGTGCAGTTTAGATGATGCAGTCTAAGGATTGATCTCGATATCGCCAGTCAATCGGCTGAAGTCAGTTGAAGGAATCTGATTCTCGAACTGCCGAATTGTCTGTCCAAGTTGGCCAGAGTACGTTCCTTGTCCACCGCAGCTCGTTGCCCAGTAGCTAAACAGATTCCCACTACCATTACTAAACGTTAAGATGTATCGGTCGCCCGTTGGACAGTAGCCCTGATAGCTCGCCGAGGAAACCTTACCCTTGCTGAAATTCAAGAGCTGTAGCGTTTGCAGAAACGCACCATAGGCAGCCACGTTGCTCTGATATGAGTTACTCGACATGACTTTACCTTGGTACCCTTGGATAATGTCGATCTCGTTCGTTGTACCGCTAACCGTAATCTTAACTTGTCGGTGGTCTTGGTCAACGATCGTTGGTGCATCAATTAAGAGTGTTGCGCTCGACGACGTGTTGTCGTAATTCGTAACATTAATAGTACTCGTCGGTGCCGAAGGCGCCCCCGTAAATGCTTTGATAAGCAAAATGATAACTAGCACAATGAGGCCAATACCAACAAGTAAGGCGAGAAGTGGGCGAATGTAATCTCGTGATTCCATAAGTAGACATCCGTATTGTACCATATTTAAACGTTTATGGCAATACTTGGATTAGGCGCCCATACCCTCAAGGCAAGTAGGATAATCAGATATGGCTGACGATGCCATTATTTGTACACTAATGACAACTGTTACGCCACTAGCACCAGATAACATGGGGCTACACATAGCAGAAGAAAAGCCGCAGTCCAACCAAGAGAATTTGAACCCCCGACCGTCGCAGCAGCCATAGACGCCAGTAGTGAGCTTTTGAACCAGGCATGCGAGCTTCTTCAACTTAGCTTATTGGGTGTGATATTCGAGCCATTCTGCAATCTCTTTTACTCCTAAATGCTCAATCGCTACACTTAGGGTAAAGTCCTCTAGTTCTTTTTGAGAAGCCGTAAGACGCCTATCGTTACGACGCAGAGATATTCCACAAACAGTTACTGCCGTACGCTTATTACCGTCGATGAACGGGTGATCGCCAATTATATTTCGTAAATACACTGAAGCTTTTTCAAAAATAGATGAGTATTGTTCCGTTCCAAATGCCTTAAGTTTCGGAGCTTCAATAACCGACATTAGCCGCCCTTCATCTCGCACGCCATGAGATCCGCCAAAATCCTCGATAAGCTGAAAATGTAACCTTAAAATCTCTTCAAGGCTCAGATATTTGACACTCATTTATCGGCAAGGTTTTTCAGAGTCTGACCGTATTGTGAGACAAACTCGTCATACTCTCGCAATAGTTTGCTATGTTTTTCTTTGTCATTGACAAGTTCAACTCGAACACGAAGCAAATCACCTCGCTTTGCCCCAAGTCGGGCAAGATCCTTCTTGGACAACGTAATACCTTCGCTGGTACCAATTTGTATAAGCTTTTGTTCGGTTTCAATCATGCAATCAATTATAATCTCATTATAATATAAGTCAATAGCATAAGTACAAAATGCCTACATAGTAACCGCCGTTTGCAACACGACGAACTCCATGACACGGCCCTGGCATGTACCGTTAATTTTTGTCAAGTAGCCCATGAGTACTTAGAGTAGCGGCGTGCTAGTCTTTAATGCTATCGAACTCACCAAAAGTTTGAAATGGGTTCACTACCCCGGCCAGGCGTCCCGAGCCACGAGCTCTTTACTTCAGGCTGTAGCAGGATATGAGTCGGGCAGTTGAAGCCCAACCCACAATTCTGCAACGGTCTTCGTAAGGTCATCTGACCCGACAACCTCAGCTGCGCTTAGCCCCTTATCCTTAAACTAGTGGCTCAAAAGCACCCACTGGTATCTCATTGGTAGCGAGAATGAGTGCCGTTGAGCCTAGTGCTGAGCCAAATGTCGCACAGTCCATTGGGCAATACGCGGCCGGCACACCCAACAGTGCTTCTGCATAGTCATCGCACGGAGGGCGAAGGGTAACTCCATAGGCTAAGATGTCGTCAGGATTTTGATGTCGTTGGATATAGGCAGTCATATCCGCTGGCCAATTTTGCGGATCGCTCACGCCCAACCTGTCCCTACTCATCTCAGGAGTTAACCGCACCTGCAGCTCACCTGGGCCGCGGTTGATGAACATGTATGGCATCGTACTTTGATCGAGCGGCCATTTATTAATATGGTCACCGACTAATGCGTACTTTGCCACCCTTCCATCGGGACCCAAAACAGGAAATCTCGTATCTACTGATGTGTTTAGCCGGCATGGATCGCATGTAACAGCCTCCAGGACCGCCGCCTTTAAACCCTGCCACAATGGCCAGCGGTGCATCGGATTCGGTAATGGGTCCTCAGGCGCACGCCTGTACCGGCCCACCGCATTTCCTACTGCTGCGTGAGGTATTTTCACAATCTGCATACATTGGGTAGTGCCTCCCGTTGCGATCAAACCAAGCGCCTGCTCACGGGTTGCCCTGTGCGGCCTAGTAGGGATGATCACACCTGGCTCTCGATGGTGAAAACCTCTCCGTATAGCCTCATGGGTCGGTATTGCTTGTAAACCGGACACCCACAGCCTCGATGACAACTCATCGGGATTATTACATACAACTCCAACATCAGGTGATTTACGCATTTACTTCATTCCTTACGTCTTAACCGCAGCACAACGAACACGCCCACCGGCGTACATACTACGGGTGTTTACTTACTAGTTTTGACAAAGGTAATGCGCGCGCTACCGTTTTTACGCCCAGCTTTTCACCGAGATTTTCGAGTAGTTCTAGCTGTTATTTGACGTTTTGAGAAGGCCAGCTAAATGACCATAGGAGGAGTATGATACCACGGAACATGACACAAGCACAAGCAGGAAATCGCACATTCACGATAATTAATCCCGCCCCTAAGAGCCATGCAAAGGAAATTCCATCGCTTCGTACGCCGCCTTAGCCCCGATACCACTAGTCAGGAGTTACCTCGTATCTTCCGGGCGCAAGAATGTTGTCGGGATCAATTGCATGCTTAATTGCTTGCTGAAAGTCGTCATACGCGTCAGTGCTCCCAGGTAACATAGGCATAGAGTGGACATTTAGTCGGTATGGGTAGTAGCCCTGTTTCATGAGCGCAGTGAGTAGCTCGTCGTGGCATTGTAAAGCTTTGTCGTCCTCGCCTGGACAAGTTCTATCGAATACGAGTGACGCCACGATAATAACCCACCGCCCATCAAGACAATGGATCTCGATAAAAGGTTCATACGCGTGCTGCGTTATTATTCGACGCATTGTTTCAACGACCTCGTGTATGTGTGCGTTCGTATAGGGAACCGCTATAGATGCTCTGATATTCCCGCATCCATCGACGTCAGGATTTTTAACTCGCGGCGGTTTCGTTTTCATCCTCCAGTAGATGCCGTTACGGATATTAGCCGGTGCCCTATCGAGCATTTCCGGACGGTATAGGGGCGATACAAGTACGCCCTGCAACCCCTTAGTGAGAGACTTAAAATAGGCGAGCTGGGCAGTAATTTCCCGCTCCGTAAATCCGCTTAGCTCCATACTTCCCTCCCAAACATAGGGAACTTTATACTTCCGCTTGAGCAGCTCCAGTGTCGCAGACGATAGTGGAGTGAGCCCCTGCATCGTATCCCATGGGTACTGCGTTTTACGAGCAAGTATCTGCAAGTCATTATGGAATGATGCTGGCTTCGTTGAGTTCGCATACAAATTGAACGTCCGAATTGCGGCTAAGTATTTCGGCATGTCTTGTTCTTCGTTCACGTGCAAGTGTATAAACTGTACATACTTTGGATTGGGGGCAAGTAGCAGTGTCATATTCGTGATCACGCCAAGGTTAGATTGCACAAATAGATCGGTGAATGCCGGACCAACACCGTCACGATACACTTTGGTAGCCTGCGCATTTCCGAACCTGCCATACCCTGTATGCACCATTTGCCCCGTAGGCAGAACCACCTCGAGGCTCGTTACATAGTGAGCTCTGAAACTATACGGTGGTCTCCCAACACCACGTTCACATATGTTACCGATCACGCTACTGGTAGGCGCACTCCCCGTGGTGCTAGGAGCAAACTGCTCGCCCTTCTTTTCGAGAAAATTATGTAATTGCCTTTGGGTGACGCCCGGTTCTACCGTTACATACCCCAGCTCTTCGTTGTAGTCCAGAATGCGGTTCATAGCGCTCAGGTCAAGCAGGAGGCTACCATCCTGCAAAGGGACCCGCGATCCATACCCCCAATTTTTTCCAATGCTCACGACGTAGAGTGGCACTCCGTACTCCCCCGCTATCTCCATAACCCGCTGCACATGCGTGACCGTTTGAGCCTTCGCAATGCCGATAATCTTTTGCGTGGTTTTAAACGTTGCACTTTGAGCAACTGAAAGGCTAGTGTCATCTGAGATAACGTTTTGGGGACCCAGTAGTTCAACTAGTCTCCCCAGCAATTGACCCATGATAGTCGAAGGCATATTATGAAAAAGTATACTAAATGTATACGCATCAACAGTAAATAAAGGGGGAAAGTATGCGAAATATCTCGAAATCCACAAAGTCCGTTAAGAGGATCAAAGTCGGCTCAAACGTACAATGGGACTAGACAAGACCAGCCTAGGCGATGATACCTACAGCCTGTAGGTATACTTGGCCTCAACAGCCCACACGTTCCCGTGTGGGCTGTTTTTTCAATTTGCAATCGACCATAAAATTCCTCTATATGCTCGTCCTTATGCATATGTCCCCGAGCGTACACTCAGATACATATGTACAAAGATGAAAGAAGTAGGCGTAGAGTGAGGGTGGATCGAGAAGAAGATAAATGTGCCGTTTGTGGCGACTGCGGGCACATGAGCCTCGTCGTGCTGGCCCCGTGCCCGCCGCCCTCGTTGATCTCCTGGTAGACGGCATGTATGTTTAGCCCACCGGCGTCCCGATCGTCGGGCCTAGATGCTCTGCGATGAGTGCCATGAAGGCTTCCGCCATCTCGTCGGCGACATCAACGCCCCCGACCATGAACTCTACTTCTACCATGTCGGACCCCCTGCCAATGTGCCAGAATGTGAACACACTATCGTGACTCGGCCAGGTGTCATGAAGCCACGCAAGCGCGGCAACCGTAAGGCTCCGCCATGGGTCCGGGATCTCTCCCCAGCCGTCGAGCACCTCGAGTGGCTCGTCGGGGCCCATAGAGACCGCCGTCCCTGGTTGAACGGTTGGGTCATCGAGCCGTATGACGCAACACTCGGAGCCCATGCCCGGGACTCGTGCCATTTCCATTGCGATCTTCCTCTCTCTTCTATTGCCATGACATCACAAGAATGAGGCACCGTACCGGTAAACCAATGCGGTAGCTTATTCTTGCGCTACAGGCTCTCTACGCCTACTTATAAAGGTGCTTTGAACTTAGTATGTACCTCGCGTCAAAGTACATAATTTATATCATGACTATGCAGAACTAGCAATTGTACCGTGTGCTACGCATAGACCTGGTCAGCTATTCTTCGTCAGACCCAGAAGGATGTCGAGTTGCCTCCTGCACTGCACTCTTACCCATCTGGCGGATTGGTTGAGCAAGCAGCTTTGTCACCGCTTCAACGCATTGTCTACGGAATGCTTCGTCTGACACATCGAGGCCCGCTCCCATCTGACGTTGCAAGACAAACTCGAGCGTTGATGCAATACTCGACAGGCCGCTCGCGTACGGCATCACTGAGCTCTCCGTTTCTTCGTCGCTGCAGGACAGGAGGCTTAGTCCATTAACCAGTCGTAGTAACCGTTGCCGTTGCACAGCCTGATCTCCCGTACCATACCGGGGAAGGCTGACTGGAGAGAGATAGGACTGAATATCCGGATCAGCAGTGGACTCGCGCACGATAACGGTGATATAGTCATGTATAAAATCGAGCCGATCACTTCCAAATATGCGCTGAGGGTGGGAGTGGCTCGACTCCAAAAGATGCTCGTGGAGCAACTCAGTGGCAAACCGATAGGCGTACACTTCCGGCCAACCAAGAATCCGGTCTATTGTTCGGTGCTCTCTCGGTATAAGGCCATTACGGAGCGCCTCTTCGAGTGTTGTCGCTGCCTCGGCAGGGTCACCAACGTCCTCAGTTGATCCCGGGTCTCCACCACGCCCACTAATACCCCGTAGAAGAAGCGAAACTGCTCGACCCTGAATTGCAGGCGACAAGTCACTAATGAGGCCACGGTAGCTGTAAGCAACTTCAAGCATGTCCCGTACGGCTCCGTTCGAAAGTCGCTTTTGATGCGCAAGACTGTTCATATGGGATTCGAGGCTCGACGCAAGTTGTGCGGGCGCTTCGTCGATCCCATACCGTTCCATAGCTTCCCGAAGCGCCCGGTAATCGCCGAGTGTCGAGGCGCGCCGTGCGAGTTCTGACACAACGTGCTCCCAGTCGAGACGGGTGTAGCCATGTTCCTTCAGAAGACGATCATCATCAAGCATTACAGGAGATCCGATTGCGCGCGGAGCGGTGATACACCAGACAAACCTCTGCCCTGCGCTTGCTCCATCGGCACTTTGTTCAGCGATAAGGCATTGCGCTTCGTGCAATTCCCCCCACAAAAGTTGCCTGCCTGCACCAGTCGGCGTGATCGTCACCAGCGTCACTTCGTCGAGCGCTGCCCGGTTATGCCCACCCCAGGTAAGTGCATAGTACTGTGGGGGGCTATCGGCTTCAAGGCCCGCGACTAACCCGAGCAACCTATCGGCGCTTTCGGCGAATGCGATACCTTCGACTTCCTCCGGCTCGAATCCGGCTTGCTCGGATCGAATATCATTGACCATCCTGCGATTATATTATATATTACTCCGTATTCATAGCATTGAGGAGCTAGCGTTGAGAGCTGAGCAAGACCCCGTAGATGAGCAAGTCATAGACGCCGATATCGATATAGATACCGGTGGTCAAGTTGTTAGCGGCGTTCCAAATGACCAACTTGTCGAACTGCTTGGGAGGCAGGAGCTGGCGCTAAAGACGACCGACCACATAGCAGAAGTACTCGGAACCGCCGTCACTGTTAACATGCTCATGCAGCTCGCCGAAGAAGACAACGCATCAGAGCCACGCCTCAAGGCCCGACGTGCACTCCGTGCCCTCGAAGCAGTCGGTCGAGAAGATTCCGAGATCGTGCGCATAGTCGGCGCCGCTGGCCTCTACGCAGTCGCCGAAAGCGTCATCTCATACGGCGCAAAAGTTGACAAGCTGCTTGAGCTCATTAAGGCCGACGGCTTAACCGCCGAAGAAGCAACTGCCGCCTACGAGCTCAGGCGTCTGATCGCCGAGCAAACCAGCGGTTATACACCCTCCTTTCCGGCCATACGCTCCGCGCTTGCAGAACTCGGCATGACACTCAAAGAAGCCGCTCAGGATCCCGACGCAGCGCTGACCGCACTGGATGAGGGGGGCTTCTTCATCAACCAGGCCGGAAGATTCCGCCCCTCCCAAACAAGGTTTATCGCCACTGGCGTTCGGCGCGCAACAAGGCTTTCTTGGGATATTGACAGCGTACCAGGAGCCGAAGTAGAGGAATACGTCCGTCAAGCGACTGAGGGACACCGCGACGAGACTGAGGAGTAACCATGGTCTCCGCTCGACAGCGTCGCCTATTTGAAGAACTCGGCTTGCTCGCCGAGCGACCACCGAAACTAAATCCGTATGCCGAGATCGGCCTCGACTCTGCCTTCGCGCGTAGATTACTGGAGGAGGACTCAACCGGTAGTGCCATCCAATTCGTCTCCAAAGCATTAGCGCGGGCACTCGAACAGCGATACCACACGGATGCGAGTAATAATACGGAGACTCGAGGGCGATTTGAAGCGGTACATGAAGCGGCTGAGCGCATCAAAGCGGCGTCAGCCGACGCGCTCCGCGGATGGCTCGATCCCCTTACTCGCCCCACGGTCGACCCGAAAGTACAAGAACGCCAGACGATTTTAATGGAGCGTGCCGCGGAACTTGTGCGGCAGAACGTAGAACTCGGTGCGCATCCGTTACACTTTTCTCAAGCTCAGTGGTCGCAAGGTGTCCTATTGAGACGTCAAGCTGGCGCCCTACTCCTTCGGCAGCGGCTCGATGATACGATCCAGGTCCAACCTGCACGACAACCGGAATTCGATAAGGGTTTCGCATCTCGTGACCTACAGCACTTTCTTGCGCAACATGGCTCTTTTGGCCTAGAGCAAGGTACCAGGATTGCCGCGTATTTAGACGAAGATGGTCGAGCCTCAGTAATGACCCCTGGATTAAGCTACCTTATGGATATAACAACTGCGGTTTCCGATCACCGTGAGAGGTCCGGCCACAACACCGATGACTTTGCTACTTGGGATAATTCACCACAGCCGTTACTCATCACCACACAGGTCCCCGGCTTTGATCCCGATGCCTCTTACGACACCCGGATGAACAGTTTCCCTCGTACACGACGGGGCCAGGCGGCGGCATGGGACATGCCCTTGCAAGTCGCCGGCTCGCTCAGAGACACTGATTATTTCGCTAGATCGCGTACTCGACGCCCAGCTGGGGCTGTCGCCCTCGAGGGCGCTGGAGCAACCCCATCAGCGAAGTACTTTGGCATAGCGCCCGCCCCAACGATTGGTCTCATCATGGATGATGCCGGCTACACCCCACTCGTGGATTCTGGTAATGCGCTCATGCTCTACAATCCTACTGACGGCCTACCGATGGCAACCGATGCGATCATTATGGGTATGCTTGGGAACGGACCCCAAGCAGGCACCTACTAAGGGCTCACTCAACTAAAGCGGGCCAGCCTGTCGTAGGCGCGAGCAAACTACTGGTGCCATCTCTACGGATGACACTCTCCCTGAAATGGGAATATGGCTGGTGTAAGCGCCGCCTGGGCAAGCTCGCCTAAAAAATGCACCTGTCCCTGATTAGTAGGCTGAACCACTGTGAGACCGCCTGGCTTCGACCTACAGAATGGGCTACCATAGACAGTATGGATATCGAACAAATCATACGAGACAACATAGACCGAACCGTTCACATGTCACTTGGCACGACCAACAATGGCCGCCCGTGGGTAGTTGAAGTACATTTTGCATATGATGACCGGCTAAATCTCTATTTTCGCTCGCTTACATCAAGAAGGCACAGCCAGGATATTGCGCAAAACGCATACGTCGCCGGTAACATTATTGACAAGTTTGGCGTCGGAGAGATGCCACTCGGTCTGTATTTTGAGGGTACCGCTCAACTGCTCAAGCCCGGTGATGAGCAACAGAAGGCCTTCGAATTGCTTCGTAATCGTATAAACCTCACCAATGCAGACTTTGAAGACGCTCAACGTGAAGACGGTAAAAAACTCTATAAGATCACGGTTGAAAATTGGTATCTGTTCGCTTGCGTTAACGATCAGCCAATACAAAAATACAAGCTTGAATGGAGTATCAGCGAGTAGGCTCTATGGACGAAAAGACTACATTTATAGCCCAGCGTTACGGCGCAGCAGTTGATCTGTCGATAAGTGCCATGACCCTCCGCAATGCGACATTCGTCGAACGACTTCAGGCAATCACAACTGCAGGATTCCAAGTTATGGACTGGCGGATTGAAGATCTCGCGAGCGCCGAGAAGGATGGTATGGATGAAGACCACTTCGTTGAACTAATCCAAAAATCCCAAATACGCCCGCTTGATGTCGCGTATTTCAGAGAGTGGATTGGTCGAGAGAATGACCCTGAGTTTACGCAGCAAGAGGAGCGACTATTTCGCGTATCAGACCGGCTTCAGTCGCGGCGGTTGAAGGCGTTTGTTTTCGAGGAGCTACCCCACGACCAAATAGTCAGTAGTCTGAGCGCGTTGTGTCAACGAGCTGCACAACATAACCTTATCGTGCAGCTCGAATTTATGGCCTATACACCTCCCGTTAACTCGCTGCGTAGCGCATGGGAAATTGTACAAGCGACCAATCAGCCGAATGCCTCACTCATGATTGACGCATGGCAATGGGTGCGGTCAGCCGACTCGCTCAGCGCCCTGGCATCAGTACCCGCCGAACGTATTACCGAAATTCAGCTCAGTGATGTCGGAGCTGAGCCTATGCCTGATCTCGCCGATGAATCAAGGCACCACCGGTACATACCCGGTAAAGGAGTGATGGACTTACCGCAGTTCTTGCAAGCATTTATCGATCATGGCGTTCACGACGTACAGATATCCGTCGAAGTAATGTCCGATGAACTCGATGCCTTATCCCCAAGTGAAGCCGCACAAAGAGTCGCGTTTGGCACGCGATCAGTCCTCTGGCAGGCGCTGCAACCACGCGCATGATACCTGCCAAGCATATTGCCGGGATCACACCCACTCCATTCGGTGGCACGTTACTAGAGGCATCATCGGGCAAAACTATACCAAGGTATAGCGCAGACCTACAGCACGAGTACGATGAGGCACAGCATGCTTTTGCTCAAAACGGCCACGACATAGAACTTCGTGGTCAGTGGGATCAACGTGTCTCCTGGTTAAACTTACGTGGCATGTATCGTGCATCTACGCCAACGTATAGTTTTTTAGTGAACGAAACACTACTTCGTAGAATTGTTACTGCAGAAAAGCAAAAAGGCACGAGTTTGACCCAGGACGAACTATGTACGCTCGCACTCGCTGGCGGTGATGATGCCGTTTGTCCCGACTTTACGACGGACGCCATGAATGCGATCAACGCGTCGTATTACGCGTCAAGCGTAGCTTTTGATACATCAACCGGACTCGCCGACATGTTTGTCACCAACCGGCCCCTCAATAACGCCCTGGGCAACCTTATGGCGGCCCAAGCGACAATACCTAGATCTATGAGGATCAAGGAACTTGCAGGCGGTCCTCTGAACGGTCACTGGGAAGATATCGCAAACGGACTTCGATCAGGAGGGGTGCAGAATATAACGCTTACATTGACTGATTTTATAGCGCCCAAGATAGAGCCGCGACTTTTTGAGGCAGGCCTCACGCTCGCAAGTGAGCGCTATTCACTTTTTGATACCCTGCCTCATCTCGATGAGGCGTCACGCTACGACATCATAACAACGAGTTATGGGCTCGATAGCGTATGGCAGCCTGAGGATATCTGCTACCGACGGCTCGGCACGTCGTGGTACCAGTACATGTACCGCGTCAAGGTAGCAGACTGGTCACCACGCCAAACTGAGCTGCTTACCGCGCTCCGTGCTCGCCAACCGCTCGACCGGGCAAAGGCCAAAGACTATGACGGGACCATCGTCGAAACGGCCATGGAACCGGTTGATCTCACGACGCACCCCTATGGGCGCTACATTACCTCGAATGGGGGTATGATTAATTTCCCCGGTGGCCTTATTGCGCGCATCGTGAACGCTTTTGAGACGCAGCTAAAACACGATGGCATATGTATTAGTGCGGATACGGGCAATTTTCGCTATGCAGACTGCTATCTTACGGATACCGACCGAGGGGTAACCGGGATTGGAGCACGGTATCGGGCAGACGATTACAAGGTAGCCAAGCAGGTGTTCGAAGAGGTTTTCGGCTTTGAGGTGACACTTATGGGCCTCGACGAACTCGCCGAAGTATACCTCGTCGATACCTGGTATCTACATGCAACCGAGGTGGAGTGTGCCCAGCTTCTCAATAACCCATCCAACGGCGTCATGATCGTCAAGCGAAGGCAGACAAAGCAAGCCCCACCTTCTCGTTAGTTATTAAGCGCATTGTCATGATCGAATAAAATTGCCGCATCGGTCGCGTCCGTAAGGCCTACGATGCCAGCCATTGCTGTAGCAGCGTCAAAATCACCCATACGCAAAATATCTGGGCCGCTTAAGCCCACTCTTCCAAGGCCGGGACTCGCTGCCGTCACCAGAAGACCATGCTCATCAGTCTCTCCGTCAAATGCAGCTCCCCAAAGCTTCCAGTGGATGTCACGACCGCTGCCATCAGGACTACCAAGTTCCGCTAAACCTACACTCATGCCTACCCCTCCTACCATTAACGCGTAGAGGAGCTAGATTCTCAGAAGGAATATGGCTCGTGCGATCTGCTCCTCATACTGGTACGAAGTATTGCACTACCTACATATTTTTTCAGTAAGAAGGCCGACTATGGCCGAGCCGAGCAATTAGCTAAAGCTCTCCCCAGTTGTGGCCAATCGACGTATCGACAATGAGCTTAACCGACAGCGTCGGGTAAATTGTCTCCATGGTCTTCTTAAGCATAGCGGCCACCGTTTCGGCGTCCTCTGCGTTACATTCAACGAGGATTGAGTCATGGACCTGGAGTAGCTGGCGGGCGTCAGACAAGGATGCAAGTTCTGCGTCAACTGCTACCATGGCCAGCTTCATAAGGTCTGCTTCGGTTCCCTGAATCGGCATATTCATCGCTGCACGCTCAGCTGCGCTACGCACTGCGAAGTTACTCGAATGGATATCGGGCATTGGTCGTCGTCTTCCGAGTAGTGTTTCAACGTAGCCGTCTTTACGTGCTTGATCTTTGAGACCCTCAAGATACTGCATGAGTGGCTTACGCACATCCGTATACTGCTTGATAAACTTCGCAGACTGCTCATACGTCATACCCGTAGCCGCACTCAGCCCATGGGGACTCATGCCATAGATAATGCCAAAGCTCACCGCCTTTGCAGCACTACGCATCTGCTTGGTGACGTCTTCGGGGTCACGACCATAAATCTGAGCTGCCGTAGCCGTGTGGATGTCAGCCCCCCGGTTAAACATATCAATAAGCTCTTCGTCGTTGCTCATAGCAGCACTCAAACGTAACTCAAACTGGCTATAGTCCGCACTAACGAGTAGCTTGTTCTTGCCCGCGATGAAGGCCGTCCGAATGTGTTTACCAAGCTCAGTGCGCACCGGAATGTTTTGCAGGTTGGGGTCCGTACTGCTCAATCGGCCCGTTTGTGCGACCGTGAGATTGAACGTTGTGTGAACACGTGAATGGCCGTCGACCTGCTTAGGCAGCGTATCGACATACGTATTCTTCAGTTTTGTGACTTCACGGTACTGCGTGATGAGGTTCACGATCGGGTGCACCGCGCGTAACTTATCAAGTTCGCTTGCCGCCGTACTGTAGCCGCTCTTCCCCTTCTTGATGCCCGTCGCTGGTAACTGGAGTGTTTCAAACAAGATATCAGCAAGCTGAGAAGGACTACTTATGTTAAATTCTTTGCCCGCATGCTCGTATATCTCTTTCTCGATACTAGCTATGGAGCTGTCGATTTCAACTGAAAACTTCTTTAAGTACGCCGTATCGAGCTGCATACCCTGATACTCCATCCGTGCAAGCACCGGAATAACCGGCCATTCAACATGGGCCGCAAGTTCGGGAAACTTTGGAACTGCGGCAAGCTCTTTACCCTGCTGGTCATGAAGAGCCTTTATGGTCGCAATAATCTCAGGCGCACGCTCAATGATCTCATCGGGACTCAGGTCTTCAAAGGGGGAACCCTCATATCCAAGATCAGCCGTTGCGAGTGCGGTCAGTGTCTGCTCGCGACGCAGGCTATTGAGGATAAAGGCACCGATAAGCACGTCATGACCAACCACAGGCAAATCAGTAACGCCGAGAGCAAGCAATGTCTTGAGTGTTGACTTCACATCGTAGCCAACAAGCGGACGCAAATCTCGAAATTCGCGGGCGATTGCTTCATGGTTGAGCTTCCGCAGGTCAAGCGTGTACGTATCACGGCCGTTCAGGCTCATGATGATTACTTCAGGGTCACGGCCGTGTTTGCCTGCGGATCTCGTGTGGATATAGAAGAAGTCCGAGTCACCAAGACGGAGTTCGGCAGCCTTTTCATTCGTATCTATGATGGTATTCTTGCCATACTTGAGGGGTATAGCGCCGGTCGCCGATTGGTGGTCGCTAATAGCTACCTTCATGATCTCCGGCAGCTGTCGCTCAAGGCTGCGAAACTCAAGCTTATGCAACATATTCAGCACCTTCTCCGGCTGGCATTTGCTCCCATCTACTTCTTGCAAGTTAAGCTCTATGGGCGCATCCGTCCAAATCCGTGCAAGCTCCTTACTGAGATAGGCGAGGTCCTTACCAGCCTCAAGTTTCTTACGGACTGAATCTTTAATAAGCACGAGGTTGTCATACACCCCATCAAGTGTCTGATAGGCCTTGAGAAGGTCGAGGGCTCCCTTTTCCCCGATACCCGGTACTCCCGGAATGTTATCTGACGAATCACCCTTAAGGGATTTAAGATCAAGGAATTGGTTAACGTGAATACCGTACTTGGCTTCAAACGTTTTCGGTGAATACAGCTCGATATTACTCAGTCCTGTTTTCAGTGCATACACATGCACCTGTTCATCCACAATCTGGAGCATATCGAGATCACTGGTGATGAGCATCGACTCGATACCTTGCGTTGATGCCTGACGAGCGAGCGTACCGAGAATGTCATCAGCCTCATAGTCATCGAGTTCGTACAGCGGCCATCCAAATGCCTGCAATAGTTCATGCAAGACGGGTATTTGCTCATAAAAGTCTGGTGGCGGTGGTTTTCGCCCCGCCTTGTACTCTGGATACAGTTCAAGCCGCCTACGGATGTTTGTCTTCGGCTTATCCCACGCAACAGCAACATAGTCCGGCTTCAGTCGACGAATGACCTCAAGTGCAAGCATCGCAAAACCGTATACTCCCCCGGTCGGCACGCCGTCCTTCGTACTCAGATTCGGCATTGCGTAATATCCCCGATAAAACACACTCTTACCATCGATTATGGCAAATTTTTTGCCCGTTTCCTCTTGTTGCATAGCTAGTAGTATATCCTAGACCGATGGATTAGCCGTAGTTGTGCGCTATCATATACATACATAACCTAGATGAAATATAAAAATGCGTACACTGCATACCACTCTCCATCTTCAGCACCGTAGTCATACGGGCAAGGTGCTGCATCATACACACACGAGCTATCGGGCGCTTGCCGTCATACTCACCCTGTCAGGCTTGTTCATTGTTGGCCTGAATATTGCGAGCCACGTGGCAGCTGATACGTTTGGCGTCTCTGCGATGGTTGGCGTACCAGTACCGAGCAGTGCGCCGTCCATAAGCACCCCCGCTTCAGGTACCGCAATCGCAGGGCCCGGCATACTCGTTACAGGTAGTTGCCCGCTCGTTACACCGCAAGTAGTGATCGAGGTAAGTGTCGATGGAAACCCTGCTGGAACAAGTGCCTGCGACAGCAACAATGACTTCACGGTGTCAATCTCTATGACACCGGGGCAACACATGGTAGCCGCACGTTCGCTCACTATGAGCAACCAAAAGGGGCCGAGCAGCCACCCAATAATCGTCACAACCAGTGCAGATCTGTCATCAGTGGTTCCTATTACCGCTAATAGCCCATTCATATACGCCGCTGGCCGTACTATTACCTGGGCCGGGCTTATCGGGGCAGTAAACGATGCGAACAATCACTATGTGCATATTGATTGGGGAGATAACAGTCAGTCCAACTACGTAGAGAAAACCGGCGCTCAATCGTTTAGCCATACCTACGCAACACTTGGATCACACAACATCGCGCTGACCGCATACGACTCATCTACAACATCAAGGAGCGAGCAATTCGCCGAAGCCGGATTTACGAGCGCCAGTTTTCCCCAGGCAGCCGAATCAACCACGCCGATTGTCAATACGCGAACGGTTGCAGGCCTATACGGTCTATACCTATCTGCCGTCTGCGTAACAGTCCTCATCTGGATCGAGGCCAAGCATGCAGCGCGTGAACGCGCTCGACAGCATGCCATGGCATAGCTGCAGTGATTGATTAATGGTGAAAATGCAGATGATGGTGATGGTCGCCCGTGACTGGAGGGATTCGATGCAGCGACATCAGTCTCCTCATCTCTTCACGCTCACCGAGCCAGAAGCTGATCCCGAGTAAGATTACGATGATATAGCCAGGCCACAGCAACCAGAGCCATGGCTCAATCATGCTATAAAATTTCGTTGAAGTTGTTATGCCCGCTATCGTGCCATGAAAGCCCGGATTACGAAGTGGTACGCTGAACTGCAAAGCGCTCGCCTGTCCGTCGGCGCTAATCCCTTGTATTTTGAGAGTATCTACTTTCGAAGATGCGTTTATCCAGCCATACTTGTGCGAAATGGTAAAGGTATTAGCGTTCTGTCGAATTATGGTCGCATTAGCCCCATCGCCCCACAGTACCGTGAATGCATAGGGGGCGTTGCCTCCACCGACGTGGACGTCATAACTCACCGTCTGCCCCACCGCATACACCGAATATGCATAGCTGGACCCTATCTTAAACGTTGCTGGCCTCGACGGATTCGGCGGTGCCTGGGTGGTGACCTGAACTTCAAACTCAGGATACACCAGCGTGCGACCATCGGGGGTTGTCGCCGACACATCGACGTGGTGCACATCAACCGGCAAGAAGTTTGGAAGGGTACACGTCCAATACCCTTGCGCGGTCGCTACCGTATCACAGTGGTACACATCAGAGTGAACAACGATGAAGATCTTTGAAAACGGTGGTGCGACGCCAGCGAACGTAGGCTGATAGCTAATATCCTGAACGCTCGTAACATTAAGCGGGACACCCAGATCCACCTGGGTCACCAGAAGCGTAAGGGGCGTCGCCGTTGTCTGCGCTGCGGGCGCAACGGTTGGCGTCTGGGGTGGTGTCGTCGTTGATGGCGGAGGCGGTGGCGGCGTGTAGGTCACCGTGATTCCTGTCGAGCTCGGTCCCGGCGAATTTGTCACGTTATAGTCTTGGGCTTGGATAGCATTACTACCCGACGTCAAATCAAGGTTAACCTGGAAACCGCCGCTCGTACACGTCTGCTGGGCAGATAGCACGCCATTATCCATCACTTCAACGTATGAGTTATCGGGACAAGTACCGGCAACCACGAGGGCTTGCGTGGTAGTTTGTAGCCCGTCATCGGGACTCGTAATAACCGCAGGGTCGGTAAGTGGTGGCGCAGGATATGTACCATTGACCGTTATCGTGCCTTGTGCCGTGGTACCCGCTGCCGCTTTTAATGTGAACGTAACCAGCAGCACTCCAACACAGAGCAAGCCAAACACGCCGAGAGGGCTTAGTACGAGATGCTTGTGCAGCGGCCGATTGTGACGGACCACCTTCTTTGCAGCCGCCCTTTTTGCAACATGCTTGGCGGTGGTTTTAGTCTTGAGAGGAAGACCTAGCTTGCTCTTCTTTTGTTTTTTCATAGTATTCTGCCAATACTCGTATATTACCTTAACGCTTATCGTAAGTCATTAGATAGTGCTATCCGTTCTACACCCGCCCCGTCAGGGGGACTACAATAATCCTATCCATAGCCTGTTCGAATGAGAGACGAACCACATATGACTCTGTCTTCTTCCGATCCATAATCTCCGATTCAGCGATGCCGTGCTCCAGAGCATAGCGTATGCGGCGGAGCATAAACCACGCAGTCTTTTGTGTTATCTGGAGGTACTCGGCTAGTTTTGTCGAACTGATACGTTCCGGCCCTGACGTCAACAGTGTTACGGTGAGAAGCCAGTCTTGCAGCGTTACATGGCTGTCAGTAAAAATAGTGCCGACCTTAACCGTAAATTGTCTTTTACACGCCGCGCATTTAAACAGTACCCCATCCTTAAATTTATACGTCTTTACTGAATCACAATGGGGGCATGTCCGCCCATTCGGCCATCGAAGCGTTTCAATATACTGCCGACACACTTCCTCACTGGGGAAGCGCTGATAAAAGTTCTTGATGCAGGCGATATCCATATAGTCACACGCAGCCTCGTCAAAGGTATCTCTAGTAAATGATAGCAGTAGTCAGCTACATCGGAGGGGCATGCGCCCCTATAGCGTCAGATTGCAATCGCTTATGTTGTTATTCTTACATAAAACCGCTTCAGCTTTTCCAAACCACCCCTTCGAGCTGATACAATACTATGCAGTATGGGAAAAACGTGGGCATCTATCGGAGCTGGTTTGCTTTTGTTTGCATCTTTTTCTTCGAGCTCAAGCTACAAATTAAACAGCTATAGCGTGGGCCCCGTCGCGACGAGCAACTCGCACTCGACAACGTATTACACACAGTCAACCGGTGGCGAAGTAGCGGGCGGCAGCGCTTCAAGCACCAACTACGCAAGTGGCAGTGGCAATGTACAGACCGAGCAAATCGCCACTCCCCAAGCGCCAACCGTAAGCAATGGTAGCGGCAGCTACTTCACCTACCTGCTCGTTACGCTCAGTGACAATATGAGCGCCAGCAATACATACCCCGCAGACGTCACCTTCTCGGTGGGCGTATCAACAACCAACTGTTTTACTTCAGCATGTGTCCAAAGTGGTGCGGTCAAGTTCGTCCAGACTGGCGGGACACTCTCAACGCCCCAGTTTTACCAGTCGTACAGTGCCTGGGGCGGATCCAGCGGTGTTACCGTTACCGGCCTGACGCCCGGGACAACATACTACGTGGCGGTAGCCGCGAAACAAGGTACGTTCACCAACACCGAATACGGCCCTTCCGCTTCAGCCGCTACCGGCAACCCGTTTCTAACCTACTCAGTATCACCAAACACACTGAGTCTTACTAATATGGTTCCTGGTACTGTCACCACGAGTAGCACGGTATCGTTTGGTCTTGCAACAAACGCAGCGTACGGTGCAACGATCTACAACAGTGGCCAATTTGGTGGTCTTTTCAGTAGCTCTAAGAGCGATACCATACCGGCGTCAACAACAAACTTAGCCTCTGCGAGCCACGGGTTCGGCCTCCAGGGCCTAACTACAGGTCAGACAACGGGCGGCCCCCTATCGATCAGCAGTCCCTACAACGGGACAAGCAATAACGTCGGCACCGAGAGCTCGACAACAGCTCCAATCTTTACGACATCATCAGCCATCACGGGTGGTACGGCAACTATGGACGTCCAAGCCAAGCCATCAACTTCAGATCCGCCGAGTAGTGACTATGCTGAAACATTAACTTTTATCGCGGCTGGTAGTTTCTAGACCGATAATTATATTACATAGTATGTCATAATGAAGCGCATGGAGTTCCTGAGATCAAGGAAGTCAGCAGTAGTAACACTTTCGCTACTACTTATGATTGGCCTTGTCATCTTTCTGGTGGTCAACATCCTGAATAAACCCGTCAATGCACGCATCATTACGACAGCTGCTCCAACCAATCCGCAAGCAGTCCTCGGGCCACAGCCCGTAAGTATCACGACCGCTTATGCAACCTTCTCGTACCCGAACTCAATGCATCCGATGGCAGACCCACCAAGCGTCACCGCGCCCACGCTTGCTTCCTACAACTACATCAAGGCGGACATCCTTACCTGGCACTTGGCCATAAACTTTACACACCTCGTCGCTCCGAATCTGAGCGACGATAGTAGCTACTTAATACGTAAAGATAACCCTTCGGAGTTTACGCCGAGCACCATAACCTACGGGAATAACACCTTTACGGTCATGACCGACAATGCCGGTGACGGTTTTGGCGAAGCAGCATTTATATTACACGGCGACACCGATGCGATTATCTCGCTTACCGGCAATGACGCAGCCGGAACGAGCGGGCTTGATACCGCCTTCCAACTCGTTTTAAAATCATGGCAGTGGAACTAAAAAAGAAATGGTCATAAAGTTATTAAAGCCCGAGACAAACTGAAGAAAAATTGTTGACATGACAACGTCATTCCGCTTATACTTCGGTTTATGATGAAAAACATACACAGTAAAATAGGTTTCGCTAGATATGGTTCCCTGATAGCAGCAGCAGTATTAATGTTCCCCATAAGTGCGTCCGTCTTATTAAACTCACAAGCATTCGCAACGACCATGACCCAAACATCGATCGTCGAAACGAGCATGAACACTTCGGCCACATCATCGTTCTATGTTAACTTTAAAGCGGGAGCCTCGGACGCCGCAGGTACCGTTACCATTACGTTCCCCGCAGGATTCACGATTGGTACATCAGGTTCTCAAACCGTATCGACTGCTACTTGTGTCGCCTTCTTTGGTGGATCAACGCTCGTTCTGCCTACTTCTGGTACGCTTGGCGCATCATCGTCTGGCCAGGTGATCTCGATCACTAGTGTTGGCGCCCTTACTTCAGGCTCTGACTACTGTGCCCAGCTAACATACACGAGTGCTGTTACCAACCCCTCAGGCGCTGGTAACTACAACACAATCATTGCGGATGGCACTGACACGCAGACCCAAGGTATTGACATCATTGCAAACGACCAGATTGCAGTCTCAGCTCAGATTTCTCAGTTCTTCACCCTTTCATTCGGATCAAACACTGACTCCATTACGAACATCGCCCCTTCGAACTACGCTACTTCAGGTGGTGTTACCCTGACTGTTTCAACCAACGCAGCATCAGGCTGGGGTCTCTGGGCTAAAGATGCGAACGGTGGGCTTCACTCAACGACTGCAAGCAAGACGATTAACTCAGTCGGATCAGCGACGAACTTCAACGGTGCAACCATAGGTACGGAAGCATACGGTGTGAATGTTACGGCAGTCACTGGTACTGCAGCCGCCACTACTAACTACAACGGAACAACCAATGCCTATGCTGGTGGCCCAATAAGCAGCACCGTCTGGAATGAAGTTGCCAGTGCGAGTGCAACAGGATCAGGCACAGCAAAGGTCGGCGAACTTCTCGACGTTGCTCCTACAACTCCAAACGCTACCGACTACGCAGACACTGTCACGATTGTCGGTGACGGAAGTTTCTAGGGTTGCTATAATACCTTCCGAAGATATAGATTATATATGAGGAAGAGTATTACCCTAGCCAGCTTACTCGTAAGCGTCGCATTAACCGTAGTACCAGCCGCAGCATTCGCGGCTGGTACTGCTGGTACAGGGGGAAGTAGCCTTACGACTACTCCTGTTTCGTCAGTTCTACGCACAACACCGGGTCATCCCGTGTCGACTACCATTAGCGTCGAGAACAATTCTCTTGAGGCTTACAACATAAGCTTGCAGCTGCAGACCTTCAAGCCGTACGGCGTCAGTGGAAAAGCTCAGATTGAGAAGCCCAAGCCGAATTCTGCCTACATGAATTGGGTACACTTTTCTCAGACAAACTTCGTTGCCCAACCGGACGTCTGGCAAAAAGTAACTATGACGATAGACCCGCCAAGTACCGCGAGTCTTGACTATTACTACTCGGTGCTCGTAAAGCCATCACCTATCGCATCAAATGGAGCGTCAAAAGAGGTTGGCCTGAATGGCTACAATGCAATTCTCGAGCTGCTTGACGTTGAGTCACCAAATGCTAAAGCTCAATTATCGGTCACGTCATTCTCTTCAAGCCATAGGCTCTATGAATACTTGCCCGCCACCTTCAATATAGGCGTTCACAACACGGGCAATGTGTTTCTTGCTCCACAAGGTAATGTCTTTATTAGTCGGACAAATAATTTCTCACACCCGCTAGACACCATTCCAATCAACTCAAGCCAAGGGAACGTAATACCTGGCTCTAATCGAGTCTTCTCGGCAGGCTGGTCAAATGGCTTCCCCGTCTTCGCCCAGAATACGATTGCCGGTCAACCAGAAACAGCCAGTGACGGCACTCCGGTAGATCACCTGCAGTGGGACTTTACGAGCGCTAATAAGATTAGGTTTGGTAAATATTATGCGAAGATGGTCTTCGTATACAATAATGGCGTCTCCGATATACCAACCCAAGCAGTCATATCGTTCTGGGTCATTCCGTGGAAAGTACTCACCGCCCTAGCTGTCATCCTTATACTGTGCATGGTCGGGCTATACGTTAGCGGGCACAAACTTGCTGACCGGACGTACAAAACGTTCAAGCCAGTACACAAGGACCGCTTACCATGATACTCCGGTGGCGCTCCGGTATCAGCGCCGTACTCTCCCTGACTTGCCTGGGGCTTGGGTTGTGGCTGCCCGATTCAGTTCTTGCAGCGCCCACAATGCCAGGCAATAACGCAATCAGTATCGAGCCTTCCTCGACAAATATCACCTTGTCACCCGGTGAGTCATCAACAACCATCACCACACGCATCACCAATGAAACATCCACCCCGCTTCACGTTGGACTCAGTGCACGTGATTTTAGCGCATCCCAAGTGCAAGCTGGGGCGATTCAATTTTACGGAGTAGGCTACAACCCGAATACGAATCCGCATGCTCTGCAGACGTCAATAGACTTTCCAGCGCCATACATACAGCTCGCTCCAAAAGAAACGCAAAAGGTCACGGTGTCACTCAACAACCTATCCAAACTCGCGGCAGGTGGCCACTACGGGGCGATCCTATTTAGTCCCCAAGCCGGGGTTGGACCAGCGACCACCAATGTATCAATTAACTCGTCCGTCGCATCGCTCGTATTCCTGTCGACAGCCAGCGGCGGAGTACAGAGCCTCAATCTTGCATCGTTCCCTGTTGGAATGGCGCGTTTGAGCCTACCAAAGAACACCTATCTTGCATTCCGGAACTCGGGTAATACGCAGACCGCCCCGCAAGGTCAGTTAACGCTCTACAGCCCCAATGGCTCCATCGTCAGTACGACGGTATTAAACCCCGGCGAGGGGCTCGTATTACCGGGAACTGCCCGCCTGTTCACCGTACAACTTACGCTGAGAAATCTTCGCTTTGCTCGACCAGGGATTTATCGGCTTGAGCTTGAGTACCGAAGCCAAACCGGCACATCATTTAGCGTCGTGAATAAACGATTCCTCTACATCAACCCAACGATCGTTATACCGGTCATCGCAGCGCTCATACTCATCATTGCGTTGCTGAGGAGATACGGCTCCGATATGGGTGACGCCATCCTGTCGACATTCAAGCGATTCAAACGCATATTCAAGAAGAAGCAGCCCGTTCCAGAACCACCCGTCGAAAAGCCCAAGAAACCAAGACGCCTGATACAGGGCTAACTTTTAGTAAAACATTAGCGTCAACAAGCATTAGCGTGTAGAATCGTAATTGAAGATAGTTAGGCACCTACAGGGACTCAATAACATTAAAATAATTGCCAATATGTTATTTAGTATATGCAGATAAAAAGTGGTGGATCCAGAAGGCCGAGGCTCAAGCTAGCGTATGTATTACTGCTCAGCCTAGTATTCGTAGTTGTAGCACCCATACACTCGGCAGTGTACGCGACAACGATGACGAAGACATCGGTCGTCGAGACAAATATGAATACAAGTGGCGCCTCTGGCCTATTTGTTAACTTCAAAACAGGTGCAGCAGATTCGGCGTCAACACTGACCATAACATTCCCCGTATCAGGATTTACCCTAACAGCGCAGACGCCTTCCACCACAACCTGCGCAGCCTATTTCGGTGGTGGCGCAACAGCATTACCCTCATCGAGCACGCTTGGCTCTTCCGTCGCAAGTAACGTCTACACCATCACGAACGTCAGTACGTCGCTCGTCTCAGGGACAGACTACTGCTTCGCCCTCCCTGCTACGGCTGTTACCAACCCCTCAGGCGCTGGTAACTACAACACAATCATTGCGGATGGCACTGACACGCAGACCCAAGGTATTGACATCATTGCAAACGACCAGATTGCAGTCTCAGCTCAGATTTCTCAGTTCTTCACCCTTTCATTCGGATCAAACACTGACTCCATTACGAACATCGCCCCTTCGAACTACGCTACTTCAGGTGGTGTTACCCTGACTGTTTCAACCAACGCAGCATCAGGCTGGGGTCTCTGGGCTAAAGATGCGAACGGTGGGCTTCACTCAACGACTGCAAGCAAGACGATTAACTCAGTCGGATCAGCGACGAACTTCAACGGTGCAACCATAGGTACGGAAGCATACGGTGTGAATGTTACGGCAGTCACTGGTACTGCAGCCGCCACTACTAACTACAACGGAACAACCAATGCCTATGCTGGTGGCCCAATAAGCAGCACCGTCTGGAATGAAGTTGCCAGTGCGAGTGCAACAGGATCAGGCACAGCAAAGGTCGGCGAACTTCTCGACGTTGCTCCTACAACTCCAAACGCTACCGACTACGCAGACACTGTCACGATTGTCGGTGACGGAAGTTTCTAGGGTTGGTTCTCGGCCTCTCGCGAGACGATAAGCACGAGCAGAAAGCAACGGTTCAGGGTATACTTAAGTAGATATGGATGGGCACAAACTCCCCTACTACCGTCTCTCGCCCGCAGACGTTATAGAAGATCTTCGCAGTAATGAGCAAGGGCTCACTAGAGCTGAGGCCCGTGATCGACTCACGCACGTCGGACATAACCAGCTGGAGCATACCCGGCGTACTCCGATGGGGCTTATATTGCTCCGTCAATTTAAGAATCTCCTCGTAATGATTCTCCTTATAAGTGCCTGCTTCGCGTTTTACCTGAAGGACGGGAAAACGACAACCATCCTACTCTTTATTGCGCTTATGAACGCCGTGGTTGGATTCATCCAAGAATACAAAGCCGAGAGTCTGTTGAGCAGCCTGGAACGTCTTGTCGTGCCTCACGCCAAGGTAGTACGGCACGGCAAAGTTCAAGAGATAGGCAGTAACGAGCTCGTACCCGGTGACGTGATATACCTCGAAGCAGGTGATAGTGTCCCTGCTGACGCTCGCGTACTCCAAGAAGACGAGCTCGCCACGAATGACTTTGCACTGACCGGAGAAAGTGAGCCGACTCGAAAGTTTAAGCACACCATCTCAGCTGATATACCCGTTGCCGAACGCCACAATATGCTCTATATGGGCACGACTGTCGCACTTGGTAGTGGCCGGGCAATCGTGGTCGGTACAGGCATGCACACCGAGCTTGGACGTATCGCCAATCTCAGTACAACCACGCGCGCTGATTCCTCTCCGCTGCAGAGGGAGATGAATAATCTTGCCTCGCGGATTACGCAAGCTACCCTTGTTCTGGCAGCGATTCTTACCATCATTGAATTACGAACGAACATAGGGCTTAAGACGTCCCTGCTTTTCGCAATTTCGGTTGCAGCTGCCATGATACCCAACGGCCTCGTTGCTGAAGTGAACATTACACTCGCTCAAACTGCCAGCCGCATGGCGCGCGCCAAGGCGCTCGTCAAAAAGCTTTCAGCGGTGGAGACGCTCGGAGCGACCAACATTATCGCTACCGATAAAACGGGGACGCTGACGAAGAATGAGATGACGGTCACCCACGCAGTTATCGGGCGCACTGAGTATTCAGTATCGGGTACAGGATACGAGCTTAATGGCGCAATCTGTGACACAAAAGGCAAGCCAATCGGCGGTAAGTCATTAAAAGAGCTGCATCTATTCTTTGAAACGGGTGCCCTTGCCAGTAATGCGGAAGTTAATCCGCCCGACGATGAGCACCCCAATTGGTACGTTGTCGGCGACCCAACCGAAGGTGCACTTATAACGCTTGCCCGTAAGGCAGGCCTCGAGCCGTCCCAGTTGGGTGAATTATTCCCCGAGCAGAAAGAGTATGCTTTTGATTCAGCGCGAAAACGTATGACGAGTGTCCGCGAAGTTGACGGCCAACTCTATGCATTCGTTAAAGGAGCACCTGAAAGTGTCATGCAACGCTCAACTGACCTGTGGGACCACGGCCATGTCCGACCGCTCAAAGACGCGGACCGAAGGTTCTTTGCGCAGTACAACGAAACACATGCGACGCATGCAGAGCGGAATCTCGCCTTCGCCTACCGCAAGTTGCCCAAAGGGTTTGATCCGCAGCAAAAGCACTTCGATGAAGCCGAGCAGAAGCTCACCTTCCTCGGTATCGTCAGTATGGTCGACCCATTGAGAGACGAAGTGCCTGCTGCAATGCGCGCTGCGCAAGCAGCGCATGTCCGCGTCAGTATCATTACGGGCGATTATCCCGCTACTGCAGCTGCAATCGCAGAGAAGGCTGGTTTAGGGGCCGAGGGCACCGAGCAAGCCAAGGTCACCGTCGTCCTTGGCGAAGAGCTGCCTCATCTCAGCGACAGCCAGGTACTCGGGCTACTCTTGCGTGGCGGCGCCGTCTTTAGCCGGGTGAGCCCTGAAGATAAGTTACGCATCGTTGAGCTCGCGCGTTCAAGTCATCATGTCGTCGCCGTAACAGGCGACGGGATAAACGACGCTCCCGCGCTGAAACGTGCAGACATCGGGGTTGCCATGGGCCGCTCCGGTACCGATGTGGCGAAAGATGCGGCTGAGATTGTCCTCTTAGATGATAGTTTTGCAACCCTTGTGACCGCCATCGAGCAGGGCCGCATAACCTTCCAGAACATCAAGAAGGCTGCCCGCTGCGCCATGATCGACAATATGGGAGAACTCTTCACGGTACTCTTAAGTATTGTCGGTACTGCGCTGCTTGGCATCCCCGCCTCTATTACCGCGATACAGATCCTAGCTATCGATGTCGTAGCTCAGATATTCCCCATTACTGCACTTGGCTGGGATCCCGCTCTCACGCAGCTTATGCACGAGAAGCCACGCGACCTGCATGACCACATTCTTAACAAACGATCGGTGCTAGAGTTCATCAGCTTTGGTGGTATTGCAGCCGGCCTAAGCTATCTTAATTTCTTATTCTACTTCTTACGCCACCATATTAGCCCTGAGCATATCGCGACGAGCGCAGAACCTTACCTGCAAGCGACCATACTGACCTATGTGACGCTTGTACTCTGCCAGTTTGTAAGCCTGCTCATTGTCCGCACGCAAGATCAGCCACTGTTTAGCCGCTACCTTTGGAGCAACAAAAAGCTACTCGTCGCGTTTGGCATATCGCTATTCTGTATCCTCAACATCGTCTACAACCCGCTAATACAGCCCTACTTCAGGAGTGGCTCATTGAGCTTCGGTGACTGGATGACGGCCATTGGCATAGCTATCGTATATTTGGGTATGCGCGTATTTCACTTGCACACAACGGCGACATCCCAGAAAGAGCTGCTTCGAAAACACGACGCTAAGCGCGTCTGGGCCCACGTACAAAACGTCTAATAGATAAAGACCCTCTGTGTCTCCAAAGAGGGTCTTTTATGTGCAATCGAGAGACCGCAGCTATTTACGCGTAGAGTGCGCGATCCCTCTGGAATCTCGCGTCAACTTTCGCAAGTTCAATATCTGCCATCTTTACTTCGCCCAGAAGATGCCCAAGTGACATGACAACCTCTGAAGGTTCAAGGTGCTGGACCCGTGCCAACCGGTCGGGCGAGTACGCAATAACCCCAAACCGCTTCGGTGCTCCCTGTTGATCAATCGCATCTCGATAAGTTGCGTCAAGCATGACCTGTACGTTCCGTGATGGATAGTATGAGTTACTGGTTGCAACAACCGCTTCGTCGGTCTCAAGGAGACTACTCGTTCCGTATAAGATCTCACCACAGTTTGGCTGAACAAATTTCTGCTTACCATTATCCCCCATAACAGGCGCGCCGTCTTTGAAGACAAGCTCCTGTGGAACCTCCTGGACGTAGACGGGCCGACCATGAATCGTTCCGATCTCGATGAGTTCACCACTTGCCCCATCGGCGGGCGCTCCAAACGATGGATTGCCGTGGACATCGATATGGCCGAGCACAACTGGGTGGGGATTTACCACAAAATCAGGCTGGCTCATGATCTCCAGGACGCCGCCATCGTACTCATTCTGAAGGGTAATCATGTCAACATGCAGGAAGTCCAACATGTTAAGCACCCTCTGTTGGTAGGGTGAGTATGGCTCCGTGCCCCGGTCAGTTTGTCGAGGAATTCGCCGACCTACGTCATCGAACCACCGAGAACCATCGGCAACAGTGGCGGCCTCTCCAGATTGGTTCTGGACATCCTCCAAGCAAAGGAGCGTATCAATATGCTGGAGCACCGTACTACGGGCCGCCGGGCCACCTTGCGCCAGTTGTCTTGGATCATTCAGGACGTCAATAGCTGCCGTACCACGTGCTAAAAGATTCATTCGAGTACTCTTCCTGTCCACCGCATCGAGCTCTCGAGACCTACTCAGGGTGGCAACAATCGGACCTTCTCCTTGCCCAAGAGCCTGCTCAATTTCCGCACGAAGCTTAGAGAAAACCCTACCACCTTCAATGTTGATCTGTGTTCTACGAGACATACCGAGGTCGGTAAGGGTGATATCACGCGTACGCCCAATACCTACTTCTTCTGCACTTTCTCGGATTTTCTGCTGTCCACCCTGCCTAAGGACCACGTAACTGTCTCGCGTCGCTACGTCTTCGGGCAGCTCAATCTCACCCGATGGAAGCTCAACGGCAAGACCATCAGGAAGTTTTGTCTCTGTTCGGACGCGTGCTGCTTCGCGCAGTGCTACACCGACAGTCTCTTTTATTATTTCTACACGTTCGGCAAATGGCGCCAGCGCTTCGCGGGTCATAGCCTGCGCTTCTAAGATGCGGTCGAGTGGTTCTCGTTCTTGATCAATTCGTACTTCTGGTGGCATAGCTATAACTCCTTCCTCTTGTGGTTATGATGGTAGCCAATCTCTCCGTTGAAAATATTCAGTTTCTCAAGGGGACCCAGAAAGAAATATCCATATATCTTTCTGAGTCCGCCTCAATGTTCATATCACTCAAGCGCTCGTACGCGCAGTAGCCATGAATGACGCTCAGAATAGCAATTTTTTAAAAGTATGTCAATAATTAATATACAGTAATTTGCAAATCTATATCTGTAAATATATATTTGTGATTTATTATTTCACATTTATACGATCTCGTGGTACACTGTGTTCATGATAGATCTAAAGGCGGCCGGGCTTACGCCAACAGAGGCAAAGTGCTACATAGCCCTCCTTGAAATGCAAGACTGCAAGCCAAGCGAGCTTGCCAGGATCGTTCACGAGAGTCGAACAAACTGTTACAAGGTGTTAGACAAACTTGAGAGCTACAAACTGGTCGAGCGTTTTAGAAAAGACAGCACCTGGCAATTCCGCGCTACTAATCCAACCCGGCTTCTCCAACTATCTCGGGAACGACGCGCCGAGCAAGTAAAGGCCGAACGTGAGTTAGAAATACATGTCCAGACACTTGCTGGCACCTATACGAAAGCCCACGAACAGCCCGGCGTGCGCTACTACGTCGGCAAAGAAGAAATCCGCGAGATCTTTGCCGAACAAGTAAAAATCGGGAAGCCGATCCACTTCATCCATACCATTGCAGGCATCGACTTCTACGGCTACGATGAGATGCATCTTATCCGTATGATGGCCGTCAATGCTGGTATTCATCGCTACGCGTTAACCCCAGACACTGAGAAAGCAACAGCCGATTATAAAGATACTGATGGGCGCTTTCTACTCTCACGAACATGGATGCAAGAAAGCGACTACACCGCACCCGTTGAATGGGGTAGTTTTGGAGACACAACCTACATTATCTCGTACGGGAAAGAAGCACTCGGTATGACCATAGAGAGTCCTCAAATAGCCGAAGCGTTCCGACAACTCTTCTCCCTATTACAGCGTGGCCAAATTGCGCAACCGTGGTACCACGAGCTGCCCCGGCTTGCACAAAAAGCCGCAAAAAAAGACTAACGAACTCGTTAGTCCCTAAAAAAGTAGATGGTACGTGCGAGCTCACCCAGATAGCGTTGTACGGGCGTATCGTCGGGAGCTGCCGGGCCACAACTAACAAGTTCTATGGTTGAGCCTGCGGCCGTGAGTACCTGCTGCACTTCTGCTGCCGTACGACGGACATAAGGATTGCTCGAAACAAATAGAACACGTGCGCCTTCAAAAGTTGGAGCATAGCGCTGTTGCCATTCCTCAGCACAAGATAACGTCGTGTGTCGTGCTTCACCATTGAGACCATCTCGAGGAACTGGTACGCCGCTCGTCACGATAATCTGATCACGCGAGCCAATTTCGTTTGTCCCACCAAAGCCACGATGGCTCACACTGGGCAACCAGAGGGGCTGGCCGCCTACCATTGTCGACCGTAAATAAGAACGTTGGCTGGTCATTGCCGCATCACCAAGATGCATAAGCAGGCTCAATCGAGCTTGGGCGGCCTCATCGACAACCGCTTCAGCACTTTGTCGACCGTCCAGCTGAACGAACCACGGATCCTTACGTGTCATCACCTGACCACCCGTCAATGCATCAGCTGCTTTGTGTCGCATCCTAACGCTCATCCGTAATCGTTCGATGTCGGCGAGCTCACCTTCCTGGCTGCGACGTGGGCCTGCCCAATAGAAGATTTGACCACCAGGAGCAAGCTGCACGGGGTCAAACGGCCGGTCTAGCTGATCTTTTAAGAACTTCGTTCGTCGATCATTCGTACTCATCATGCCACCAAGGATAATGATCTGATCGTATACACCACCTACCGGTACTATTTCGTCGACCATATCGAGGTCTCGAAATCTTGCCTCAACAAGCCCTCGCTGCAAACCGTCTTCCGACATTTCATGCAGAGGATTATGATGATCACCTTTCGCCCATGGCTGCGTCCGATCAATAAGCGCGGGCATATCCGTTGTCCATTGCTCAGGAATCTCGAGGGCACCAAAGAGGCCCACGAGTGCGGCCTCGTTCTGAGTTACAAACCCCTCTTGACGGGGGAAATACTCAATACCACTCATAATATGTATATTATATAATATTTAGTAAATAAATGCTAGGTCAGTAAGGATACCCCTGCAGCGTGACCACACCCCTCCTGCATACTGAGTATGTGATTCATAGTAGTTGCACCACGCGACACCCCCCGATACAGGACGGAGCAGTGATGGATGTCGAGGAAGCGCGCGCACGCACAGTAGTCATCGAGATTACGTACGGTGGCCACAACCGGTGGGCAGCCAAGATTTCTGGCCACGATGAATCCCGAACATTCACCATCAAGGTGAAGCTGGACGATTTCGCAAATCTCGTCGAACTACTGAGGGAGTTCTCCACTGCCCAAAAGGCACTGGAACTACTTCGGCGAGCGGCGCGGAGAAAATACCGAACCGCAAAGGACGATCCCGGTGCAAAGTCGCCGCTATCGTTTGTCGACGTAACTCGTACGATCGAGCTGACGGAGGAGGCCTTCGCCGCGATCACAAGAAGGAGCGTCTACGAGAGGACGATCTATCTGTTCATGTAGCGGGCTGGCGGGGAGTGGTTTTTTACCACGAGGGCGTGCCACTTGGCACCCCACCCGCCTGGCCGGCTTGATTGCCGCACCCAATACGCTCCGTCCTGCCCTTTCCACAATCGCACGATCGGTACTTTGCTATTCGAGAGAAAGCGTCTCTTTGACCAGTCGGCTGAAGGCTTCAATATCGTTAGAGTTATTTTCAATACGAATATCTGCCATATCGATAACTGCCGCCATCCCGACCTTGGTCGGGTCAGTTTCACCTATGGCCATGTCGCCGGCCTCTTTTTCTACGAACTGCTCAAATGTAACGTTGTCGTCTGCCCTACCACGACCCCGCAGGCGCTCATAGCGCACGCGTGGATCAGCATCCACCACGATAAGCTTACCGCCAAATTCATGCAGTCGCTTTGCCTCGCCGGTACCGCGTATACTACCAATCACCAGACCTTTTGGTCGGAGTTCCATCGGCAGCGCGTTAGCCCAGGTCCACCATTTCAGAAGCCCAAGCTCCACCATACCACCTGGATACACGGTGCGGAACGCATTGCCGACCCGCGCAAGCGGCGCATCGTTACCGCCCCGGTCGATCGACTTAAACACCGCCTGTGAAATTTCCCGTAAGCTATTACTGGTGTTAAAACATAGGAAGCCTTGGTTGACCAGTAAATCCATCAACGAATCCTTGCCGCTGCCGTTCGTGCCCGCCACACCGTAAATTGTCACACCCTTTAAACTCTCACGGTAGACTGCGCTCTGTACTACTTGCTGTTGTAATGTCTCTGTGTTGTCGCTGCTTACCATATCAGAAAATATTTTACCCTATTTTGCCTGTTTCAGGCTATTGGCCATGTGGAGAAGTGGTTTAGAGAAGACTCTATCGCAAAATTCATTGCGTCTCCGTCAGGCTTATGTACAATACTAACCATACACCCAAACTGAACTTGAATAAAAACCAAACATAATGAACGAGCAACCAACGAACAACAATCCGCCGACAGACCCGGGCAATATGTTTGCTTCTAATCCGTTCCTACCGCCGTTGCCACCCGAACCAGCACCAGGGCCGCCACGCGGAAGATGGCACACCGCGCTCGATCTGGTACGCAGACATATGCTGGTAACTGTGGGCGCAGTAGTAATCACTGCCGGGGCAGGTTTTGTGCTAGTAAACCATATGCATCCTGCCCCCTCCGCTACGGAGGCTACCTCGCACGCAACCACGACAGCCACAAATCCGACTACCAGCACAACAACTCCTAGTGCCTCCTCCGGAAAACCCACCGCAGGCCAGACCGTCAGCCCCAATAGCGGCACACAAACGCAGATCCCGGCGCAAGCAACTAAAACAACAGCTGGGGGCAGCACACAAACAACTAACAACTCCAACACAGCCAGCTCGGGAGGTAGTGGAACGGGTAACAGCGGATCATCCGGCGGTACTCCAAGCTCAACCTGGTGGTCGAGCTCCACTGCAGGTTCGGGCTCGCTGATCCCTGCGAGCCAGCTCAACAGCGGAAACTGCAGCTACGATGTTGACACCTGGTCGGGCGATGCGGCAAGCGTCGGGTACACAACTACCCTCCTATCACACAGCGACGGCAATCCCGCCTCGTTCAGCGTCCGGCTGAATGCCGATTCAAACAATCAGGAGGTTGTCGGTTACCCGTCAGTACAGTGTCTACTATACGAGGCAATGCCTTCAAATCTTAACTCCTCGTTTCATATCACACCGCCGACGGCAAATGGGCTGAATTACGAATACGCCTACGACATCTGGCTGACAACCACGTCGAAAGCTACGGCGTCGGATTGGAGCAATGATCTTGAGTTGATGATCTGGAACTATGACGACGGCCAGGAACCGTCTGGCTACTGGGATACGCCCAACCATGCTCCGACAGCAACGCTGTCGGACGGGTCTACAGTATATACCTACGGCAGCAGTTCGACCGGTACGGTGAGCGTCGTGCTGCCGTCCAATATGACAAGCGGCAACGTTAACATCACAAGCTTAGTAGCTCTGCTTAAAACCCGCGGCTATGTACCGAGCAGCGACAACGGCATCCTTGACGTTGAGTACGGGATTGAGGCCCCATACGGCGGCAACCAGACATTCACGGTCAATAGCCTGTCGCTGATGAACTAAACCCCTGGCGCAAATCAGAAACGGACTTGCAATCACGCAACAAAAGGCACTATAGCGGGCTGCCGTTATATCGCAATAAGCCCTTTATTGTATAAATCTTCAAAGATGAGCTGGTCAACGGGGCTACATTTCTCGGCATCTGTGTACCCGAAGAAGTCCAGCTGTGCAATTTCACTTGCCGCTTTGAGCTTGCCATCGAAGTCAGCAGTGTAGCAGGTCATCCGAACAATTGTCCCTTCGGGCTTGCCATGAGCCTGAGCCCTGAAGACGCCGTACAGATGTATGCTCTCATGTCGAACATTGACGCTTAGCTCTTCTTTGATCTCACGCGTGAGCGCTTGCTCATCCGATTCATCACCCTCTCGTTTGCCGCCGGGTATATACCAGGCATCCTTACCCTTGCTCAATGTGACTAGAACCTTTTTATCCTTGACGTAGATGTACGCAAGCTTATCGATATATGCCTTATCAGTCATGCAGATATTGTACCCCACATTGACCTTACCGGAGGTTCACTCTATACAAAACTAGATAAATATGATATAATCATATCGTTTCGTTGAGGTAGTTTACTTCCGAAGCACCTTTACAAGCAGACAGGAAGTTGATAAGAGCAATGAGCCCACACGGTTTTGCGCGTGCGTGCCGATTGTTCTTATCAACCAAAACACTAGACAAGAGGTTTTTGTGATTATTCGAGCAAGGCTCACTGGCACTAAGCAGATCGTGGGCGCAGGCAGGATGCTGTCGTGGGGCGGATCGCTTATGATCGGAGCAATACTGGTCGTCATCACTACCGCCATCTTCCAGCCTTCAGCCGCAGCCCTCGCTTACAATGCCCCTAACCACATCTTCTGGCACTACATCCGCGACATTGAGATCGTCATCGACTGCGCCGCGATCATCGCCTTCGGGGCGGGGGTAGCGTTTACGGTCATGGGCCACTATAGAAGGCCTTAGCCTTACCACTGACCCCGCATCCTGCGGGCCACCAGGGAGGAAGGAACAGACGTTCACGGCGGCCATGTGGCAAAGGATCATGTGGCCGCTACCCGCGCCATCCTTCTCCCCCGTGTTTCCCTGTCTGCTTCTTCCCCTCCTGTGTCTAATTTGGAATATTGGGCCTAGAAGGGGCTAACTCTTTCGTAAAGGTTACCGCCTCATGTGTACCTTGTCGGCTAAGCTTGGCCTATTGCCAGCTGTAATTGTCTTGGTAGTTTGATCGCTGGCTCATCATGTAGTTCATAAACTGCATACGCCAGTTCATGTAGCTTGAGCCGTTCGCTTGCCACATCATCGGGTTCCAGTTTGACCACTGCTGTTGCCAGTCGCTGCCCTGCGGCGTCCAGTTGTTATCGGCATACGACGAAGTACTGCTGTTCCATGAATTGCCGCTCATGTCCATACGGTTCATCATCCCGTTCCACCAGTCATTGAATGAGAGTTGCATCTGACTGCTGTTATTTGGGTCCCAGTTATTCCAATTATTCATCCAGCCGTTTGCGCTAGGCTGCATGTCGCTACGAGCCGAGGTCGTATAGCTGCCCCTGCCTCCATACGAACTATATGAATTACCATTTGTCGGACACGCCGCTGCCACGCCGCCGAATACCAAAAGTCCTGCTGTTACTGACGTTGCACCGAGAGCGCCAACCCGTGTAAGTGTGTACTTCATACTTTCTCTCCTGTCTCAGTTACTTTTGCATTAAAAAGTGCCCGCACCATTGCAAGCACCCTCTAATACTACGGACTATACGATGGTGGTGCAGTGAGATACTTCATTCCATCGTTGTGTTAGGAAGATCGGGAGGCAAGGCTATTCCCTGGGGGTGGAGTTCCCATTGTGGGCCACTCTTGACGGATATTATTCTAAGTAAGAGGCTCGAACGTGCGTGCGGAAACGAAGTAGGATAGTAGACCAGTAAAATGCGGTTTTTGAAGTAGGACACTTGTATGATGTGGCTCAAGGTGTAAGTATTAACAACTCTTTGCTACACTAGCGTTGTATGAAAATGGTGACAGCTCAGCGGGTAGGCGTAATCCTACTTGGCCTGTGCGTATTGCTCACCGTCACTCAACTTGTCATGTTTGACCATGCAATCGCTACTTCAGGTGCCGGTTTTACTGACAAGGTTGCCAATGAGACCGATGTCATCACTCCGCTCGTAGACTTCACTACTATTGTCGTAACTCTAGCACTCGCTTTCCTAGGGGTGTTCCTGTCTGTCGTAAAACCAAGGATGGTACTCTTTCGGGTATTGCTCGCAACTGTAATTACCGGGGTTGTATACTTTGTCATCACGGTAATTGAGGTGCAGATCCAACAACATCTGTCTGGGTTTAAAGGCGTATAGCAGCAAAGCGCAGGTCATTACTGAGCTCTAGTGGCGTATCCTAGTCTCATGAAAAAACTATACCCATCTCAGTAAAACCGAACGCCGCGAACTACAAGAACTAACCGACAATGGATGCAGTATACGTGCCGTTGCTCGCATGCTCGAACGAAGCCCCAACACCATTAGCTCCGAGCCGCCACAATGAGGTCGCCGTAAGACCGCCAGCTTCCAGGGTAGGAAGATTGTCCTCGACCCTCGATTGCGAGAATTTGTAGACAAGGCGCTACTTAACGGCCAGTCCCCTAAGCTATTGCTGGTAGGCTGAAGTCGAATTTTCGTCATAGTTGTATTGGCGTAAGATCGGGTGTGATGTATGGCTCGAAATGTAGGAGAAGTTTGGTTGCTATATCAACTTTACGGTGTGCGGTGTGCTCAAGCTCTATCGGTAGGTCGACGAGATCAAACGCACTACGCCCGGACTCTAGCCGGACAAGGAGATCCAGGCCACTATCTTCATGCGCCTCCCCTCTTGCACATGAGCCAAAGACACTGGCACTCACAACACCGTGTTTTTTAAAGATACGTCGTAATTCATCGAGCTCTATTGGTAGTCGCAGAGTTGCTGCGGACATGTCTGAAGTATGGCATAGGCATCTTCGGTTGTATCTGTTGACATCTGACTATACACTGGGGCGAAAGCTCATGGCCAGGGAAAAGTGGGCGCTGTCCAAACTTTCCCAACGGAATTGATTAGCAATGACATCGAATTTGGAGTTCGGGAGATGCGTAAACCTTTCAGTGAAGATAAAACGATATCGTTGGACATGTTAAAATAGTGTCATGAGTGATGATCAATTTTCAAAGTTGTTTCAACACGTTGAAAAGAGATTTGATGGTATAGATAAAAGATTCGACGAAGCTGTAGAGGATCGTACGGATATTCGAGGAGCGATCGCTGAGCTAGGTGCTCAAATTAGAGACTATCACCACGAAATGATCTTCCTATCTCGTCAGGTGGATAAGTATATTTCAGAAATATACACATATCAATAGAAACCTAATCTCTTTTACCGTGGTTAGGGTAGTTGCCGAGGCAGTGTTCATAAAGTTTTGACGCCCCTTCTCTCCTGTCCTAAATCAAAACTAAAAAAGCCTCATTTTACAGAGGTCAAAAAATGTTCAGATACATTGGCTAGGAATCAAGTCAGAATTTCGAACTATCGAGGTAGGGTTATGCCCACTTGCCTAGCGGCTTCTAGTAATTCGGCGTTTAGAGCCAATAGCTTCTTCTCTATCGAGAGTCTCTTAAACTTGGGATCGGTGACGGCAGAATGTTGGAGACTGGCGATCATTTCATATAATTCTTTAACGTCGTTACTCAAAGCTTCCAGATCCCCTTTTATAGGCTCCAGTTCTTTTCTAAGCTCGTCCTTAAATATGCTTCTGATTTCCAATAGATCTGTCGCACTCAAACTCATAGCATATCCTTGTAAGATTATTTGACTTCTCTACTCATATTATACGCCTCATGCTACTAACCAATATCTAATCAAAAAAGACCCCGCAAGGAGGTCTGAAGATGTCCGTAGATATGAATACAACACTTGGCTAGGGCGGAGGGGCGTTGTCCAAACTTTCTCCATGCCTGAAGGTGTTAATATTGACCGTGAAATCAAAGAAATCCGCCAACTCCTTGATGGGGAAAATGAGGAGAAATCAGGATGTTAGACAAACTCTTTCGTAAGACGGCTATTGTCGCTCCCGATGTGTTTTCATCTAGGCTATATGACGAAACTACTTTCTATTCCCCTTTTCTGAAGGATCTTTCCAATTGTCAGAGTGAAGCTATCATCGAGAGTCCATTCATTACTAATCGCAGGCTTTCTGAATTGCTACCTACGATCAAGAGGCTCAAGGAACGTAGCGTACGGATAGTAATCGTCACTAAGGACCCGCGTGAACACGACAAGGATTACCAACGCGAAGATGCAGCAAAATGTCTTGCTACCCTTCAGAAGTTGGGCGTGTCAAGCTCCCCTTTTCTGCAACACCCTGTCTCTTTCCGGCGTAGCCGGGATGAGCGTAGCGGCGTAAGCCGCTGGGCTCATCTTTAGAGCCAGATGGATACGCTCGGTATTGTAGTAGAAGATAGCGAACGCAATTGCTTCATGGAACCGGGCGAGGTCTTTGTGTCGGTTCACATTGCCGAGCTCTAGCTTGAATCCGCAGAAGAACCGCTCCATGAAGCCATTCTGCCAAGGGCTGGCTCGCTTGCTGCAGCTCAGCGTTATCTCCATGCGTTCACACAGCTCTTGGTGTTTGTAGCTCAGGTACTCCGAGCCTTGGTCACTGTGCAAGATGTTGGGGCTTGGATGTTTACTGAGTGCGTCCAGTACCGCAGCGAGCGTCAGCTCGCTACTGTGCCTTGTGCCGAGACGCCAACCAACCACCTGTCTGGTTTTCAGGTCGAGTACTACCGCTAGGTAGTGCTCTTCGCCCATGAAGCGCAGATGGGTAAAGTCTTGCACCCAAGCCCCGGAATGGACCATTCCGGCGTAGCTTTGGCCCGCCTGCGGACGCTGCTCGTCACGGAACACAGCAAAGCGTTTCAGGGCATTGGGAGCGGCAGCTATCTCTGCTGGCGTTTGGCTGCTATGCCGCTTCTTGCCGGGGATGGCAATGGTAATACCCGCAAGCGTCCGGACACGTCGGGTTTTCTTCTGGCTCCAGCCAAGATGAATTGCCAGTCTGCGCACACCGTAAAACGGATGTTCCTGGTGGGCCGCAATGAGGACAGCTACGCTGCCCTCATCTTTGTCTTGCTGCTTGTTTGGCGTCCGGTAGTACGCCGTACGGTCGACATGCAGGATGCGAGCAAACTTGCCGCGCCACCCTGGCTCGACTTCTTCCAGGACAGCTACTCTTTTGGGCGTTTTGTTTCAGCGGTGAGCTTACCGAGAATGCGGTAGGCGATCTCCAACTCTTTCTTGAGCCGGTTGTTTTCCAGGATGAGGTTACGATTGCCGTCCACGACGCCCTCACGGAGCCAGGTGTAGATGCTCTTGCTGGAGATGCCGTAGGTCGCTGAAGCGACCGCTACGCTTATGCCCTCGTCACGAATCTTGCCCACGATTTCCGCCCGCAGCTCCGGGGCGGTTGGTTTGCCTTTGGCCATGTTGAATACAGGTTCCTTTCATGCACGGGGCTGACGCCCCGTGCATTTATGCTAACAGATTACAGCCTAACCGGTTGAGACTGAGTGTTGATTATATGGGGAGCTTGACACAACGCCTGTCGCAATCGACTCAAGACCGCTTAAGAATGAACCTGAGGAACCTCCGTCTCCCTCCGGTGCACTACCAATTGTGAAGTTTAGCGATCCCGACGATACTTCAGAGGATGCTGCCGTCTGTGACGCTGACGGCGTAACAGGCTTGGAGGGAGCAGAAGCTGTTGTGACTATAGGCGCCGCGGAAGAGCTATGTACTACTGGTGCAGACTGAGCGGACGCTCGGGACGTAACCTGTGTGTATCTAACTACCGTTGTGACCACGGCAGATAAAATAGCTACTGCCGCCGCGATTGTTTTCTTCGCAGCATGCACCACCGCTTTGACCACGCTACTCACGAGGTGAGAGAAGGAAAACTCGCCACTCAGGTCACTGCCATTGACCGGATCCAATGGGTAGGTATAGAGGTTAGGCAGACTGCCAGGCATTGGGTCCATGTTGACGTACTTCGCGACTCGGAAGCTAGATATATGAGCGCAATGCCTCGACTAGAAGGTGTACTGTCGTCGAAGGATCATCACGTTCTGGAACTGAGGGGTCGTATTGAGCCAACAGCTTTCTTGCGTTTCTTGTAGCGACGTCCATCTTGTCGGCTAGCTTATCAAACATAGTTGAGTCGTTCTTCTTGTAACCGCCAGGCAGGAGTCGGTTGAGCTTAGTAATATAATCGTGACGATCTATAGCGGTGTCGTGATAGTTAAAATGCAGAAGGTACCAAAGTTCGAAGGCATCGTTTGTATAAGCTACAGAGATGCCTTCGTCTTTGGCTAGACGAAGCGCTTCGTTGAAGTTTTGCGCGTTCCTAGGGTTCTCTTTTTCCTTGTCCCTATCGAAAACACACCAAACCTGGTCGTACTCATCTCGTGCTTCATTGCGCCTTTGGATTGCCTCTTTTACAACCGAAACATGCATGCCTGCACCTGACTCAATGTCAATGACCACATCCTTTGGTACACGAAACCCCTCAAAGTAGTTGGGTTCAGTTCTTTCACCTTCGCATACAATTAAGAAACGCTGTCGTGCTTCAAGATAATTTGTTCGGCGGCCGCCGTACTGGCTATATCGTTCCCATGGTTTCAGGGGCATAATTTTTACTCATTCCATCCAAGTGCATCAATATTTCCAACAAACGGTACAGCTCCATATTTGCCAAGGATGTAGTCCTTATTGTATGTGGCATCTTTCCTGGGCTTATATTCAACTAGCGAGTACAGCTTTGAGCTACCACGCTCGTTCTTCTCCGTGAACCAAATCTGGTCGCGTCTAAAGAAACGATTGCTTAATAGATTTGTATCATGACTTGTAAAAATGAGTTGAGCTTTAGTGTTTGATGCGGAATTGAATAGCTCAATGATTGTTTTTGTGATCAACGGGTGAAGCTTGAGCTCTAATTCATCGACGACCAGTACCCCTCCTTGCTCTAAATTGACAATAACGGCGCCGATAAATGCAAACAGTTTTTTTGTACCGTCAGACTCATCGCGCATGAGATCGAAGTCCTGGGGCCCTACAAGCCTATCGCCATCATAAACTCTTCTTTGGACGACCACTCTTTTATGGTCGTGAGAATCAAACCTTATTGCTTCATCGTCAAGTGACCTATGACCGTATAGGTTCATGGTGCTTTTTTCGTCCAGATAGAATTCATCAAAAATATCTAGCTTCCGGAAGAGCTTTGTAAATTTTTCTAGATAGTGATCATTCGGGTGCTCCTCAAGGTAGTGAAGGGTCATTTCGAGGTTGTGCATGAGAGCCGACCCATACGTCACGTCCAACTCAAGCCTGAACCACGCAATTACAGAATCGGCTAAGACCCTCTCTTCGTTTGCGGCCGCCACCAATGTTAGGAAAAGACGATCACGATACTCTTTCTTGACACTCCCCTCGATACTGCGTGCTTCTTTATACGACGGACCTACGGTCACTGCGTCATCCTCACGAATAAATAACATGACTTCTTTTGTCTTGGGGGTGTGGTAAAGCCATTCACTTACAATCCGATGCTTGTCGGCCTCGAACCCATAGCGGAAACGCGTCTTATCCTGGATGAACGTTACTTCAAAAAAGCTAGGCTTCTTAGCTGACTGGAGGTTTAGCTTGAAAGTGTGATCTGGCAGAAACCCGCCAGTAGAGTGATTGACTGAATTTCGAACGAATGCCTTCATGAAAGACATGGCCTTTATAAGGTTAGACTTACCCGCCCCGTTAGCGCCGTATATTGCTGCGGACTTTAGGAGCCTTTGTTTCTCACTAAGGGAAATGACATTTGACTTTTCATGCTCCTTATCAGTCGTCGCTTCCATACTAAAGGTGGCGATATCTTCAAATGACAAGAAGTTTGCAACGCGGAATTCTATTAACATGATCCTATACTATTAAAAATTGTATACAAAGTCAACAATATTGAGAAAAACTCACAAAATAGACCATAATATCCTTGAAGATGGTTGTTCTAAATGTTATTGTGTATGTGCGTCAGAAGCATCGTTAGATGTAAAAGACAAACCCGAGGTCACCGGGAGGGTAGTGGCAGAAAAGATAAGGAGTGCCAGTGAAAGTACAGTGCGCGATAAATGTTAGTAAAAACGTAAAACCGCCAGAATTGCATTCGATTCGGACCGAGGCAAGACTGGCGATCTGGGGCGATAAATATAATCGCCCCTCCAATATAACATGAGAGCTCCAAAGGAGGGGCAACGACCTGACCCACACTCACTTTTTCCCTCCACCCTGTAATACCATCGCAGTTTGTGACAGCAGCGGCGTACGTAGTAGCCGCTGCAGATACTCCCACGCTTGTCGGAACCAACT
>Ga0265338_10000826_pt1 | contig 52242 bp, 109 predicted proteins | sample 42126metaG_FD_193579 | JGI IMG/M metagenome (GOLD analysis project Ga0265338, IMG submission 193579) | Rhizosphere microbial communities from Carex aquatilis grown in University of Washington, Seatle, WA, United States - 4-21-26 metaG | ecosystem: Host-associated > Plants > Roots > Rhizosphere...
GGTGATGTTGACCGCCCCGCCGTCAAGGAACACGCCGGTGACGGGGAAGCGGTCGCCCCCGAACATGACGTGGCCGAGGCCGGGCACGGTCACGTGACCACGAGCGGCACAGGGTCAGGCGACGCCCCGGCGGCCGTCACCAGCCGGCGGACCTCCGTGTCGCTCAGCCACGCCCCGCAGCGGGGATCGGTGCACGCCCACCCCATGAACGCCTGGTCCCGTTCCATCTCACCGTGGACCGCGCACTCCACGGTGAAGTCCCTGGTGCTCATGCTGCCTTGACGTTCCCCGGCGCCTCACCGGGCAGCCGTGCGGCCTCCGCCGGGTCGATGCCGGCTTTCTCGCACAGCGCGGCGAGCATCTGCTTCACCCGCTGGACCTGGTCCATGACGTCCCAGATGAGGTCATCGGTGATGTTGACCACGGGGATGCCCCGCTCTCTTCGGTGATCTGCCGTTACGTGTCCATCGTGGCACCTCAGGAGCGCTAACCGCACCAGGCGCACCAGCGGGAACGGCGCGGGCCGCCCGCCGCACTCGCGCCGTGCGGCGGGCGGGCTTTTCCCGGCCTCAGGCTCCCGGGACGGTGAACACCTCGTCCGCCGCGGCACCCGGGGTGACCGTCACCGTGACCGGGGCGGGGGCCGGGATGGGCGTGACCCCGTCCGGCCCGAGCAGCGGGCTGCCGCTCGCGTCCGTCGCGGTGACACTCAGGTCGGAGGTGCCCGCGGCCACCTCGGACAGCGGGAACTGGATGTTCGCGACGCCGTTCGCGTCGGCGCCCGCCACGCCCGCCCCCACGGTCATGACCGTGGTGTCGGACGAGGTGGCGGTGGCGACAGCGCCGGACGGGGGGGCGACCGCGTCATTGTGGTCGTCGGTGAAGCTGAGGATCGCTACGGCGTTTGCTGAGTCCACGGTCAGTGGCATTTGATCTCCTTCGGTAGTGACGGTGAAAAACATCCTTGCGGGCGGCCGCGTGATCCACGTGACGTACTGCGCGGCCTCGGACATGAGCTGCTCCGGCGGGGTGCCGGTGCCGATACGGGCGATAGCGGTAACGAGCAGGGAGACAGCCCTGATCGCGGCTGCCTCCGTGCGGCTTTCCCGGTCACCCCGGTCACCCCGGTCGCGGTTGTCGGCGGTCACCCGGCACGCTCCGGCCAGTGCCAGGTGCCGCCGCGGTGCCCGTCCTCGTCGTGCTCGGCGTCGTTGAAGAACAGGCCGGACGGGTTGAGCACGACAAGTGAGACGAGCTCCAGGGGCAGGCCCTCCATGACTTCGGGGTCGGTATACGGGCCGCCGATATCCACGATCCCCGCGATGATCGCCGCCCGGCATTCGCTCTTGTACGCCTGCGTGCCGTCCTCGAGCACTGGCGAGCCATGGGACACGTAATGCACAATCCGGCCGACTGTCGGCGTCATTCGCCTGCCTCTCTGTCCTCGGTGCGGTCTTGTACGCTGCCCGGGACGGTCACGGGCAGCCCTGGACGGGCCCCGCCGGCGGCTCTCTCAACGTCGTCGGCCAGCTCGCGCAGGAAAGCAGCTACCTCAGCTGCCGTGCCGTGCGTCATCGTGCGCCAGCGCGGGCTCCCGAACTCCACGTACAGCCCGGCCTTCCCCTTCTCGTCCAGCAGGGGCGACAGGTCACGCTTGCCGCTCACTGCCCGGCCCCCGGAACTCCTCCGGCCATGGGCATGTTCTGCGGAGGCTTAGGCGCCCCCGTAGGACCCGCTGTCACCCTCGGCGCCGGCATCTTCATCCCCGGCGGGGGTGCGGTACTCGGGGGGGTGCTCCCCGCCTGCTTCGCTGCCGCCTGCTGCGCTATCGCCGTCCCTGCTGTCGCCAGTCCCTGCAGCTGCCCTAGCCCTGCTGCAGCCTCGGGGGGCATTCCCGGCGGGGGGTTCCCGGCTAGCTGCTCCGCCCGCTGGGACGCGGTGGAGACCAAAGCCTCGTGGACCTGGTCGACGTCCAGCTGCAGGATGCTCGCCATCCGCTCTGTCAAAAGGTCAAAAACCGACAATGGAATGTGCAAGACAGGCGCTGCCGCCATGGTGCTGAACATCGTCAGCAGCATCTGGACTTGCTCGTCCTGGAGCGGGCCGAACTTCGCCTGCGGGAATGACGCGCCGGAGCCGAAGTTGAGCAGGATCAGCGGCCTGATCACGTCATAGCTGAGGCTCTCGGCGATCTCCTTGGCGACGCCCTGGCGGCTTTTAAGATAAAAATCACTCTGATCCTGGCTCAACGAATAAGCGCCCTTGCCGCCGGTTGAAGCGCTGGCGAGGCCGAGGAACCCGGCGAGGACGCTTGAGATCGACCAGGAACTCAGGAACGCGAGAGCCTGCTCGAAGAACTGGCCCGCGTCCCCGGCCGAGGGGATCGCTTCGAAAGCCTTCTGGCCGTCGATCGGGTGAACGAGGCCGACAACGCCCGATCCGCGCAGCTGGGAGATGTCGTCGGCGCGCTGTGTCGCCTCCGGCTGATCGTTGCCGTACACGACGAGGCGCTGGAGGGCCATGCCCTCCAAAAACTGGTACCAGGGCGTAAAAGGAAAAGCAATTTCATCTGGGTCTGGTGGCAGTTATGTGTTCGGATGAAGTGGTTGGTCAGGAACAATCCATCCTGAGCCGCCACCGTTATGCAAGTGCATTCCTGCTCTGTCGTCGGCTCGATGCTGACGACCGACCTAGTGAAGCTTCTCCGGGTCTCACCCCCCTTCCACATCGCTGCCTTGCGGGGCAGGAGGAACGGGTTACGGGGGGTGCGGACCTCTACCCGGTACATGTACGAGGCGCCGAAATTGCTGTTCACGGTGTTCGCGGTCAGGGACGCCTTGCCGCCGAGCGACTCGACAAGCCGCTGCACGTCCAGGGCAAGCTGGCGGGAGATCGTGCCGAACAGGGACCTGTCAGTCTGGTCCCGCTGCTGGCTGCTGCCGCCGTCCGTGTCCATGAGCCCGCGCAGCAGGTCCCAGCGCTGCTTGGGCGACGCCAGCAGGTAGATCTCCGGGATGCTCTTGTCGCCGGCGGTCTTGTTGATGCCGAGCGTGACCAGGGAGTCCCTGAAGCTGTTCTGACGGCGGTGGAGCGTGTCCACGATGTGATAGTTGGCGCAAGTGCCGTCATTATTGCCGCCGGAGCGGCGCAGTTCGATCTCAGCGGGAAGCCGGGAGCGCATCTCCTCGATGATGAAGCTGTCCGGGTCCGCACAGGACATGAACGGCGTGCCGGTGCGGCTGCCGTCCGGGACCTTGCCGATGCAGCCGTCGCCGAGCCACGCGCCGAGGACGTACGGGTCGATCGGCAGCTCACGCTCGGGGTATGCGACCTCGTCGCACAGCGGGAGGTAGTACCTGTAGTGCGTGCCGATCTTGAGGCCGGCTGCGCGCATCGCCCGCGTGGTGATCACCATGGACTGCGGCGGGGTGCGGAACGAGTTGCCGGGCCGGCCCTCAACCTCCCACAGGTGCTCCTCGTCGCACTCGACGCTGGTCTTGTCGGAGAACGTCACCCGGTACATCTGCCGCCTGCCGCGGGGATGCACGGCGGTGACGCGCGTCAGGTCTCCGTCACCGCCGAACACGACGTCGCCAGGGCGGATGTCCTCGATCGGCACCGGGCCGTCCGGGGTCTGCACCTGGGAGCCGTGAGCGAGGGCCCAGTAAGTCACCTCAAGCTCAGAAGTTCCGGTTAGCGGCTCGCGGTGCTTCCCGTGCGTGTAAATGTACGACCGCATCTTGGGAATGTCGACGTAGCCCGGAACTTTCTGCTTGCTACTCACCATGAGATTGCCCCCGAAAAGCCAGACCTGCTGACGAAAACCGTTGCTTTCGCCGGTCCTGTCATTGTATCTGGCCTGGCATGTCGCGGGGGGCCGGTAAGCGACCTTATCGTAAATGATTTTGCCGTCAAGCTCGCGCTGCCGGAAAGTCTTCTCGAAGAAAGCCCTACGAAAAATTTGCGCACTAGTCACTTGGCCGAGCAGCGTCGTGACCGGGGTTTTCATCCCACCTTCAGTGTCCGGTGTCATGATCACGCCGCGGGCGAAGTCGCACTCCCCGCTGTCACCCTTGCTCGGTTCTATACTGAAGTCAGCTTCACGGATCGGGAGCGTGAGAACCATTTCGAGGGCGCTCGCGGTTCCATTCCGAGAAAACATTTGGCGGAGATCCCGGGCCCCGTATTCCCCGTAATCAAAGACGTCCCCGGATCAGTAATATGCGAAAAGCCGCTGGCCCATATCGAATTCGGTGCCCAGCGTGGGACCCAGCAATGCGCCTTTTCCGCCGCCGCCGGGAGAGCCTTTCGGGGGCAGGTCGGGGAAATCAATTACCTTGGCGCTGCCGCGTGCCATCCTCGTGCATCACCTCCCGGCCGCTGCTCAGGGCGCACGGGGTGCGCCGGCTGCACTGTGCGGATGCACGCCACGTTTGCACGTGCACCGCCAACTCTAGCGTCCTGGCGCCCTGCGGGGCATCACCCGGCCTCGCCAGGCCTGCCCGCTACCGACGGTTTTGCGCGTATGATTGCGGTATCCTGTGCATCATGGACGCAGCAGAGGAGACCCTGGCGGTCGCCCGGGTACGGGCATGGCTCCGCACCGGCCGGGCGAGGGCGGTCAGGGAGCAGGCGAGGCTGTCGCAGTCCGACGTCGCCCGGGTGGTCGGAACCGACACGTCGCGGGTCTCCCGGTGGGAGGCAGGAAAGGCCGTCCCGCACCGGGGATCAGCACTGGTGCTCGCCCGGCTGTACGACGAGCTTGAACGGCTGGCAGCGGACGGAGAGGCAAGAGCATGAACGACGACAGCACCCCGGACGGCATCAGGGTCCGCTCCCGCACCATCGGGCGGGTCTACCCCGCCGACGAGGACACCGTGATCATCGTGGACCACGTCTACGAGCCGGAACCGGGCCTGGTGTGCGAGCACTGCGGGAAGCAGGGGCATGACCCCGGCATGGTGGGGCTGGTCATCAGCAGCCTGGACGACGAGGACGGGGAACCGGACAGCATTCCCGTCCTGATGTCAGCGGAGGACGCCCTGCTCCTGGCCAACCGGCTGCAGAGGGCCGCGAACCTCGTGCTGGAGTCCGAGGAGGGGCTCCCCGACATTGAAAGAGACATGGCCAGGTTCGCGCCCGTGGAAGGGAAGGCTGAGTGATGACGTGGGACATGAGCAGGCGGGACGGGCCGTTCTGCGAGGGATGCGAGGCTGTCCACAAGGCAGGCCGGGCTTGCCCCGGGTGCGGGACTAAGACATGCCGCAGGTGCGGGTGGTGCTGTGAGTGCGCAGACCGGACGGCGGTACCTGTCGAGGCTGCCGCGCCCGCGGCGGACGCGCTCCAGGCGGCTGCGGACGCCGTGGCCAGCCAGCAGGAGCGGGGGGTGATCACGGTAGCGCCCGGGGCGTTCACGGTGAGCACGGGAGACTGGGATGCCTGAGCCTGCGCCCGTCGAGGGCAGTTACAGGTGCACCGAGTGCCGCCACGGGAAAGAGCTGTGGGCGTGGGCCGGGGCCAACGTCTGCGGCCCGCTCGCCGCGAACGGCCGGGAACTGGCCGAGCACCAGATCGTTGACGAGTGGGGCATCCACACGGACTCCATCGAGTGCGGGAAGCACCCCCGGGCGGTGCTGGAGTCGTTTGTCGGCGGCCGGTGGTGCCGCTGGTGGCGCTGCCCGAGGTGCGACGGCAAGCCGGTCAGGTACGGGTGCCCGGCGGAAACCCCGTTCCCGCCGCGTCATATCGGGTACTCCGGGCAGACCAGCGTGCACCAGGGGTGGCTTCCCGCCGGAGAGCACGAGGCGGCCACCGTGAAGGCGGCGGGCGCGGTGGCGTCATGACCGCACGCCCGGTCCGTGAACAGATCCTCGCGGTAGCCACTCACCTGCATGACGAGTCCGGGTGCGGATGCGACCCTAAGTACCTGATGTCCTGCCCTGGAATGGCTGGTGCTGTCCTGGAGGCTGGCAGGGTGATCCGGGAACGCGTCAAGCCGCAGCAGGAGGAAGGGCCGTGATCTGCGAGCGCTGCGGCACCGTCTTCTGCGTCGACCTGGAGAGTGACGCCTACTGGCTGTCCGGGAGCCGCGTGCGCCACTGCTCGAAAGCGTGCAGGAACCGGATGCGGCCCAGCGACCGGAAGCACCGGAAGGAACTGAACCAGAGGCCGGCCAGGATCCGCAGTCAGGTCCGCAGGCTACGCGAGCGTGACGGGGACGACTGCTGGCTGTGCCTGCTCCCGATCGACTTCACGATCACGGACATCAACGACCCGATGCACTGCTCCCGTGACCATGTTGTCCCCCGCGCCCTCGGGGGAAGCCGGGGAGTGGAGAACATGCGGCTAGCCCACCGTCAGTGCAACGCTGAGAGAGGCAGCGGGAGAGGGTTCCGCTGGGAGGAGGCATCGTGGGCGAGGTGAAGCTGAGCCCGGCGAGGATGCTGCTCTCCTCGGTACGGGACTACCTGAACGAGCACGCCCCTGCCTGGCAGAACTTCCCTGTCGGGGCACCGAGGGGACTGCGGCTTGAGATGCACCCGTCCGTGCGGCGTGCCCTCATGCGCGAGTTTGACCTTGACTGGCCTGCGGAACCAGAAGCGGCAGAGAGCGCGTACGGCATCCCGGTCAAGGTCAGCGAGGACCTGCCTGAGGGCACCTGGAGGCTCGTGGTTGTAACTGAGGACGTGCTGGCCGGGGGGAAGCTGAGCTGATGGGACTGAACACCACTCACGGATGCTGGGACGGCCCGTACGGCGGGTTCCAGCGGTGGCGGCAGGAACTGGCCAGGGCGGCGGGGTACCCGGTTCACCAGCCGGGGTATCCCGGTGACGCGTACTACGACCTGCCCTGGGAGATGTTCGAGGACAAGAACTACCAGGGCGAGTGGGACAGCATCCCCGGTGACGACCCGCTGCTGTTCCTGCTCGTCCACTCGGACTGCGACGGGGTGATCCACCCGCAGCACGGCGTGCACCTCGCGGACCGGCTGGAGCAGTTGCTGCCGCTGCTGGACGAGTCGGTGAGGCGGATGCGGGAGGAAACGGGGCGGTTCATCGACGGCCTGCGGAAGGCTGCGGCGGCCGGCGAAGACGTGGAGTTCATGTGAGCGCCGTGAGCGGCTCCCTCAAGCTCAGGATCATGACCCGCGAGCAGGGGAAGCCGGCCGGGTTCGACTCCGCGATCACCATGGTCCCGCCGCGCTGGTACGTCACCGTGAACGGCAAGCCCGCGTTCCTCGCCCAGCTGGCCGGGCGTGACCTGCGGAAGGTATCGGAGAAGCTCGCGGCGGGCATCGGGGAGACACTCCACCACGCCTTGTGGACGATTACCGGCGACCCCGGCGAGGTGCGGACGCTCGGGCTGGTGCACGACTGCGCGTCATGCCGGGCCGGGGTCGACCAGGCGACTGCGTTCCTGCGGGAGAACCCCGGTGGTGAGGTCGCGGTCGGGCAGCTGTGGTGGGCTCAGGCGGGACAAGGAGAGGCCGGATGACTAACGTCGCCTACCAGGAGCGTGTCGCGGCCGGGGGCTGCCGCCGGCTGACCTGCGGTGAGCAGGGGCGCCATGAGTTCGCTGTCTGGTGGAAGTGCCCGGAAGGCCACCGGCTGGAACTGCGGTACTGCCCGGAACACGGGCCGGAGCACCTGGAGATGGCAAAGCAGGGGATGCTCAAGTGCCGGGAATGCGACTGCCTGATGACGCCGATGATCGAGGGCTGGGCGGGTTGGGGGCTGGCGGAGTTGAACCGCCGGGGGCCCTTGCGTTCACGCGGGCCCTTGACTACCGGTCGCCCCCGGGTGCCTGGCGTCAGACGTCCTCAACCTCCCCGGTACGCAGGTCAAGGTAGCCCACGTACTCGCCGCCGGCCACGATGGCGAGGTTGCCGACGTCGTTCTTGACGAGCTCCGCGTCCGGGAACCTGCCTGCGACCTCACGGGCGCCGTCGAGCAGCTGCGCAGGGGTCAGGTTCGGGAGGGGCATCACGCGCACCCGCGTTCCCACCGGCCGCCTGTCCGCTGCCAGTGGCACAGCCCCGCCTCCGCCTGCTCCTGCGCCGTCCATGTCCTGCCGTTGAGCAGGGTGACATCACGGGCCGTGGCCCCGGCCGGGTTCAGGGTGACCAGCTTCTCGCAGTGCTGGCACTGGGCACCGGACAGCAGGCGGGAGGAGAGGGCGTCACAGGCCTCCCCCGCTGAGGCCTTGTCCTGCTCGGTGATCTTCGTCCCCTTGTAGACGGCGGTCGCGTACCAGGCTGCCTCCGCGACCGGGACGTTCTCGTGCAGGTAGCCGACTTCGAATCCCCTCGCCCCGGTGCGGCCAACCAGGTCAGCGCACGCCTTCACCGCGTCCCCGCCGGGCGTTCCCGACGGGGCAGGCGCCGTGCCGGGACGTGGCCCGATGAGGGCGGATATGGCCTCCTGCCCTTCCGGCGACCGCGCCCACTCGTCTGATTCCTCCTTGCTGGCGTCGTACCGTCCGGCGGTCACGTCATCGGCAAGGGAGCGGAGCAGCGGCCGGGAGTTACGGGGCGTCTTGGGGCTGGCGGCGAGGTCCCGCAGGTCCGCGACCAGTTGCATCTCGGGGAAGTCGAGCGGGGACATGAAGTCGTGGTAGTGACCTGCGGCCGCCCGCTCGAGCATCGCCTCAGGGACGCCGGGGATCTCGCGCAGCGCCCGGGCCAGCTTCACGGTCGTGTGCTCGCGCTCAGTCATGGCGACACGCTACCGCCACGAACGGACGTTGCCTCGCGTCGGCCGCTCCTGCTCGTCGGCCGGCGCGAAGCCGTCCAGATCCCACGGCGCGTCCTCAAGTCCCGGGGCACCCTTAGCGGCTATCTCCCGCATCCGGCGACGAGCTTTCGTCTCCTCGTTCACTCCCATGTCACTGAGGTCCTGAGCGCCGGCCCACTTGCGGGCACCAGAAGCACCAGGCGGGCCGAACGTCTCCCGCAGGAACTTGGACGCCCCCCAGCACAGGCTGTCGAGCCTGTCCGGTGACTTCTCCCCGGCCGAGCCCGTGAACGTCGCCATGCAGTCCTCCAGTTCCGGCATGTGCTCGTCCACCTTCAGGTGACCCTCGTCGTCTTTCCAGGTGCGGTGGCAGTGCAGGACGAGGGGGCGGCCGTCCTCGCTGATCCGGTCGTACATGACGGCGACCGGCTCGGCCCGTGCCCGCTTCGCGTCGGAGGCGTGCGTCATCTCCACCCGCACGTGGGTGCCCATGTCCTTCTGCGCCTGGGCGAAGACCTCCTTCAGCCACTTGCCGCCGTGGTTCTTCTCCACGATGACGGTCGCGTTCCACTCCACGGCCTTGCGGATGACCCGTTTCGCGAACGGCGCCGGGGACTCCTGGCCGCCCCAGTTCTCCGCCACGTACAGGTGCGGGTCCGCCGGGTTGCCCTTCCCGATCACCGTGTACGCCTGCTCGTCGGAGTCCTCTGACCCGTCCGAGGGGTCGACGCCGATGTAAGTCTTCAGAAGGTACGGCGGGCCGCCCCGCTGGCCGACGCCGGGAACCCTGAGGCTGTCGAGCAGGTCACGGGTCCACAGGGCGTTCGCAACGTCGTCGAGCAGCTCGCCCTCGAGTTCCTGCTGCTCGAGGCGGGTGCCGCGGAAGCCGCCGACGACCGCGCGGACGAACGCCTCCGACAGGTTCGCGATGTTGTCGCGGGTCTTCAGCTTGCGGATGATCACCCCGCCGTGCTCGGGGTCGTTGCGGATGAAGCTGCGGATCAGCTTGCGGGCCTTGCGGCTGGCCTTCGGGGTGCCGTCCACGATGATCTGCGAGCGGCCGTCGCGGACCGCGTAGACCACCGATTCCTTCCAGGCGGTCTCCCACTTGTCCCACAGGCCGATCTCCGAGCACCATGCGCCTTTCAGGTTGCGGCCCTGAACCCGCAGGCCGCCCTCCGCCGCCGAGTCGACGTAGACGGTGATGCCGTTATGGAGTACCACCTGCCCGTAGGTGCGCCAGGCACCGCGGACCGTGCGGGAGCGGTGGTCCTTGATCTCGCCCATGCTGGTGCCCAGTGCCCGGAGCAGCCCGGTCTTTCCCTCGACGCACTTGGTCCACGCGTCTGCGTAGGTCGGGGCGACGATCCCGTACTCGCCTTCGCCGTCCGTGTCGGACAGCAGCCAGTCGGCCATCGCGTTGGAGCAGCTGGCGTTCTTGCCCGCACCACGGCCGCCCTGCCAGTAGCAGACGCGCCAGTCGTTGCCGGGCGGCAGCAGCTGCTCAGGCCGGGCAAGCCGGCGCCATGCGGCCCGCGGGTCAACCGGCGCGGCCTCGAGCTTGCGGTCAAGCAGCCCGAGCACGGCCAGGTCGGCCTCGTCGGCGAGCAGGGCCGTCACGGGGGCTAGGCCACCTTCAGGTGCTTACGGAACGTCTCCCGTGCCCGCTGCTGCCCGTCAAGGTCGCACCCGGAGGAGGCGAGGGCCGCCGCGAGGGCCTGCTCGAGCATGACCGCGGTCGCCTCCCGGACCGTCGCGAGCCTGCCCTCGATGTTGAGCTTCGCGATGTCAACCAGCAGCTTCCCGAGGCGGTCCATGGCCCGTTCCATCACCACGATCTCGGAGCGCAACTGCTCCCCGCCCTCGGTGGAGTACCGGATCGAGCGCATCTCGTTGACCTTCTCCCCGATGATGTCCTCCCATGCGGCGGCACGGCCTGCGAGGCGCTGAAGGGCGGAGAGGGGATCGGTGACGGGGGCGGCGTCACGCTGGTACAGGAGGCGCTGCGCCTCTTCCTGGAGCCTCGCCTCGGCGATGACGGGGGCGGCCTCGGTACCGAGGTGCATGCGGCAGCGGTCGGAGCCGGTGACAGCCGAGCCGTGGCAGGGACCGCGCCCGTCCTTCCGCTGGCGGGTGCACTCGTACCGCTTGTGCTCCTCGCACCAGCGGCCGGGGCGTATGGGGGTAACGGTCATGACAGGGGGCGCATGGGGGCAACTGCGTCAGGTGACGGTTCTTCCGCCTGCAGCGCCTTAAGCATTTCCGCGAGGTCGCCCCCCGGCTTAATGATCCAGGTGTCACCCCACCTGAAGGCGGTTACCGGCCCGTACAGGATCTCAGCCATCTAACATCCGCTCGCGGGGTTGCGTGGGGGCGCGGCGGGCGGCCGGAGCAGCTTCCCCTGCTGTCCTGCCGCCCGCCGCCTGAGGCACCGAAGAGGGCGGTTCCGGTGCCTGGTAAGGGATCATGTCGGCGAGGGCTTGTACTCCTGCGTGGGTTGCCTCTGAGGACTGCCGGGCGGCACTGGCGTCAACCCGGACGGCTGCGAGCTGGTCGCGGAGGACGCTCGCGTGGGCGGCGAGTGCTTCCTCGAGGCGGGCGACGGAGGCCTCAATGCGGTCAAGCTGGTCGCTCCTGCGGGTCACCGGGTGCCCCTTTCAGGCGACGGCGGGGCGGGCGCGGGACGTGTCGCCTGGGGCGCGACGGCCTGGCGGATGGCGGCGAGCTCGGCAAGCATGACCATCTGCTGTGTCTGCAGGTCATGCACCTTCCGGGTGAGGTCGGTGTTCGCCGCGAGGTCGGCCCGCAGCCCGTTCTCCACCTGGCCGATCTGCGTTTCCTGCTGGGAGATGGCGGCGAGGGTGCGGTTGAGGTTCCGCTCGCTGCGGTTGCTCGCGGCGGCGACCAGGAAGCCGATGAACAGTTCCGCCACGGTGGTGATGAGGTTGAGGGGGAAGTTGTAGCCGAGTGACGTGAACCAGGCTGGCAGGAACGAGCCGTTGGCCGGCACGATCTTGAAGGCGAACAGTGCGGTCCAGCCGATGACCAGGACCAGCCACACGATGATGTTCGTCGGCCGCCCCATGGCCGCCGATACCCAGTCGGCTACGCGCTCGAAGGGGGACTCGTGCTCCGGCGGCGTGACGGGAGCAGGGCGGATGACGGCCATGATCCAAAGGATGCCACGCACCGGACGGTAAATGCACGTGCAGAAGTTCCGTGCAAGTGCAATTGCGGTGAGCGGCCTAGCTCCCGACGTACCTCCCGCAGGCGTTGCACAGGCCCCGCAGGATACGGGCGCGGGGATGCGGGCACTCTTCCGGCTCCGGCTTGGGTGCGAGGGAGAACGAGCGGACCTGCGTTACCTCCTCGCCGGGCGAGATCACCGAGACGGTACCAGGAGGCTGGCGGGGGTCGACGGTGAGGCCGACCCTGACGCCCGAGATGCTCACCGCGGCGGGCTCGCGGCGCGCGGCGTCAAGGGCTGCCTGCCGTATCCACGGGCCGCGCTTCACGTCCCCGCGGGCCGCGTCGATCACCGCCGCCTCAGCCTCGCTGAGCATGACGTTCTCGTGGACACGGCGGCCGTCAGGCTTACGGGGGCGTGCCATCAGGCGTTGGCCATCTCAAGCAGCACGTCAGCATGGCAAGGCTCACCAGGAGGGCACCAGCACGCGAGGTCCCGGCCGCGCAGCTCGTGGAGGCTGGCGAGGATGACCGCCCGGTCGACGCCGCGCGGAGGCTGGGAATCGCGGCTTTCAAGCCAGCGGCGGTGCCGCGTTACCGCCTGCCCGGCCGTGAGCGGCGGGAGGTCTCCGCGCGGCTCGCCAGCCCGGTAGGGGTTGCCGAATCTCGTGGGGCGGCCGACGTAGACCGTGCCCGCCGGGAGCCGCCATCCGGCGGTGCGCCTGCGCTGGATTCGCTTTGGCGCGGCCGTCTTGGTCATGTCCCCTATGATAACGGAATTCGGGAATTCCGGAACGCCTGCCTCGCCAGCATGTCGGCTAGCCGCTCCACGTCCGCCGCCACCCGTCCCGCCGCGTCCTTGTCCTCGTGCAGTTCCGGGGTGATCCTCTCCGCAAGAGCCGGGTGCAGCAGTTCGAGGGTCACCAGGCCAAGCCGCAGCAGGGCAGCGTCAAGCGCGGGCATGCGAGGGGGAACCTCCCGGGCGGGGGCTGGGCGCGGGCGCGGTGCCTAGCCTAGTAGCGCTGGGTGACCTCGGGGGCTGCCATGGGTCAGCCGCCCCACACGATCACCACGACGAGCAGCGCGGCGATGATCACCGTGTTGAACGCCGCGTGGCTGATGATGCTCCTCCCGGTGCCGCCCTTGAAGTACTCGCGGGTGAACCACAAGCCCGCGAGGGTCAGGGCGAGGGATGCGCCGAGCGGGATCAGTATCAGCAGGTGCGCCAGGCCGAAGCGGAGACTCCGCAGGGAGCCGTCAAGCCAGTCCCTGGTGCCGGTCCGGTACTTCACCTCCTCGGCCTGCGAGAACCTCGGCAGGGCAATGGCGAGGGCCGGCAGGAAGACGACCGCGTACCACTTCCAGTGCAGGCCGGACAGGATCAGGTTCGCCTGCCCGTTACCGCTGCCCACGTGGAAGACCTTCGATACCGCCCACAGGACCGGGTTCACCTCGAAAACCGGGGACGCGGTGATGAGCCCGTAGGCGGTTCCTCCCACGGCGGCCGCCAGCAGCAGGCCGGCCAGCAGGTGCCGCAGCCGGTACTGCCGGATGATGGCGAGGTTCTCACGCAGGTGCCCTTTCCCGAAGGCCGCCTGTGCCACGACCAGCCCGACGACAGCCGTGAGCGCGATCTGCCAGCCCATCACTGACCCCCTCCTAGGTTGTCCTGCTGTTCAAGGGCGGACAGGCGGTCAATCGTCTGCTGGGAGACAGGCACCGTCCGGATAGCTTCCTCGATTGTCAGTGACGGGTCAGCCCTCATGGCGGCCTCAATGCAGTCAAGGACAGACGGGCCGGAACGGGTCACGGTCTCGCGGGCGGTCACGGCCTCGCTTCCTTCGCTTGCCTCTCGCCGCAGTTAGTGCAGTACACGCGCCTGAGCCAACGCGACGGCGTCCCCCACTGGTGCCTGCTGCTGTCGGGGCAGTAGTAGAGGGAGTTGAGGATCGTCGCCAGGTGATGCTCGTGCGGCGGCGGCTCGTCGCACAGGGGGCAGCCGTACCGCCCTCCCGAAAGGCCGGTCACGCCGGCCGCTCCTTCCGTATCTCGGCGATGATCCGCGACAGATCCCCGCTGCCCGGCGCGCGGCTAGCGTGATCCTCGCACACGGCCAGTCCGCCGATAACGGTATCCGCCGGGGACGCCACTCCCTCGCTGACGTAGAGGCAGACCGCGCAGGCAAGTACCTGCGGGCCGGGCGGTTCCGGCCACTCAAGATCAGGGCGGCCCATGATGGCACGGAACCCGTCGAGCAGCTCGTCCATCGTCTCCGCCTCAGTGAACAGGAGGAAGACATCGGCGGTCCGGCTGCTCTCGCCCTCGCGGTAGCCGGTCTCGTAGCTCTCGTCATCCACCGGCTGTCTCCCATTCACTCGCGATGATGCCGAGGAGGCGGGCCACCCTGGCGTCACGGCCGCAGTCACAGGGCTTGCCTGCCCGCTCGTCGTTGGAGCAGCCCGAGCCCGGCCCGCCCTCTCCCGGCGCCGGGTCAGGGTCAACCGCCTGCGAGCAGGAGTACCACGAGTCGCCCTCGTTGTAGTCGTGCCGCTCGGCGAGGATCGCGGCTACCAGGTCACGGGTCGCCTTGACGTCCCGGAGGCGGCGGGCGGGGTCGTTGCGGGCGATGTGGGCGGCAATCGGCGCGGCATGGTCGAACTGGCCGACCTCGCAGACCGTCCAGCCCGTCTCCGGCGTCTCCGTCCCGACCATCTGCACGCGGCGGTCCTGGCGGCGGTCCGCCGGGCCCGGCTGGTGACCGTAGGCGGTCCACTTGCCAGTTCGCGGGTCGGCCGGGTCGGGCTGTCCCTCGCGCGCCGTGGTTTCATCCTCTGCGAGGTTTGCCTCGATGGACGCGGCCAGCTCGGCTACCCGGGATGTCAGGTCAGTGCTCACGGCTTCTCCTCAAGGTCGAAAGACAGCAGCAGCAGCGTCTTAGCCGGGAGCACCGCGGCGCGCACGCACGCGCCCTCCCGCAGGGGCGGGAGCGGTTCGCGGGGCACCACGACCCATGCCGCGCAGCCGTCACTGTCCTGCTCAGGGTCGCGGAGAACGTCGCACTGGTACTCCCGGGCGCCGATGACAAGCCTGACGTTCTCAGGGGCCTCGATGTGGTCAGTCACCAGCGGGCCTCCGCTCGCATTCCAGCCTCAGCGTGAGCGTGTCCGCGTACGGCATCTCAGCGCGCATCCGGTCCAGTTCGATCATGACCATCTCCCGCCAGCCGAGCACGAAGCTGTCCGCCATCGTGGTCAGGTCAACGCGGCGGGTCAGGGTAGCGCGGGCAGTCTCGTCATCCATTGCGTATCCACCGCACTGTCTCGTCATGGCGGGCCAGCATCTCCGTTACCCGCTCAGGGGACAGGCGCCTGGTGCTCTCCGTCACGAACCAGCGGTCATGCCCTGTTCCCCTCGTGTGCGCCCCGGCCCACTTGCCTCGCTCGGCCGGGCTGTCGAAAGGCATCACCAGGTCACCGTTGCCGCACTCCGTGGTCCCGGTCTGACCCGCTCGCGCGGCGCCGGGTTCCTGTTTCACCGGGTCCCGCCCGGCATGGCCGGGTCTTACAGTCCCTCCGCAGGCGTTTCGACTCTCGGCCCCACTGGCCGCGAGTTTCAGCAGGTTACGGGCCGCGTTAACGTCCCGGTCCTCTTGGTGCCCGCAGCTTTCGCAGCGGAAGGTACGCTCGGATAGGGTCAGCTTGGCTTTCACTGCCCCGCATTCCGAGCACGTCTTGGAGCTGGGGAACCAGCGGTCGGCGACGATGAGCGTCCCGCCGTTCCATGTGGTCTTGTAGGCGAGCATCCGCCGCGCCTCGCCGAATCCCTGGTCGGAGATAGCGCGGGCGAGGCGGCGGTTCTTCACCATCCCGGCCACGTTCAGGTCCTCGATCACGACCGTCTCGTACCGCCGGGCGAGGTCCGTCGTCGCCTTGTGCAGCGCGTCGGCGCGGACGTTCGCGACGCGAGCGTGGATGCGGGCTAGCCTCGCCGCCGACTTGCGGCGGTTCGCCGAACCAGGTTGCTTCCGGGAGTAAACGCGGCTAGCGCGACGCAGCCTTCCCAGGCCGACCCGCAGTGCCCTTGGCCCGGCGACCCCGATCACCCGGTGAAGGTTGTCGACCCCAGTCAGCAGAGTCTTGACGCCGAGATCGACGCCGATCGCGGAGCCTTGCCGCGCGTGCGACTCTGGGACGTCCCGCTCCACCTCGACCGTGAACGACACGAACCAGCGCTGCGCCGTCCGGGAGATGGTCACCGACAGGATACGGGCGGTGCCGTCTTCGCGGCGGCGGGCGAGTGAGAGGGTGGACTCGTGCGTGCGGACGGTGCCGATCTTCGGCAGCGTGACTGTTGCGCCAGAGCAGCGCAGGGGCCGGTCGCTATCTAGGCGGAACGAGTCCCGGCACCTGCCGCGCTTCTTGAACCGCGGGAAGCCGAGCCGCTTGCCTTTCCGCTGTCCGCTGCGGGACTTCACGTAGTCCCGCAGCGCCCGGTCAAGGTCACGGAACGCCTCCTGGTAGGCGCACTTGCTGTTCTCGGACCACCAGGCGAGCGCCGGGTCCGTCTTCTTCTCCGCGTTCCAGAGCTTGTGCAGGTCCATCGCCGAGTACCACTTGCCCTCAGCCTCGTACCGCTCAAGACACTTCGCGAGCCCCCAGTTCCAGGCGAACCGGGACGCCCCGGCGTGCGAGTAGAGTGCTTGCTCCTGTGTAGGCGTCGGGTCGAGAGCGAAGCGGAATGCTTGGATGACTCTTATGGTCAGGCTGTCTTCGTCGGCAACAAGGTCGGCGGTGCAGGCGGTCATTTCAGTCATCGGTGCCGCCTTCCCCCGGGAACCGGACCACCCCGGCGTCCATCAGGTTGTCATCCAGGCTCAGTGAGGGGTCCCACAGGATCAGGGTGCAGCCGTCACGGTTGCCGCAGAACGCTTGCGTGGGACTGGCCGTGAACAGGGGCGACTGGCCGCACAAGGGGCAGCAGGGGGTAAGGACCTCAGCCATCAAGCTCACCAGGCCCGTCGAGAACCCAGGTGCAGACCGGGAACAGGCCGACCGCCGACTCTTCCCATCCTGTTTCCTCACCGTCCGCGTCCACTCGTGCCACCCGTGCCATCAGTGACCCGTCGCAGTCCGGGTCGTACCCGGTCACCCGGAACACCATCGCCACGTACGTGCCGACCGGGACGGGCTCAACAGGATCGCACTTCGAGGTGACCATGCGGAACCCCGGGCCGTCAGCGAACGGGACCGACCGGCGGTTCTCCTGCTCGGCGGTGATCTCAGGAACACGTCGTACCGTCATGGCCGGCCGCCTTCCCGCTCAGGTTCTCCCGGGCGCGGCGCACGGCGGCGTTTACTATGTCCGCCCACCGGGGGGACATCTCACCCGGCCACAGCACCTCACGGGTCACCGGGTCCGCCGCGTACTCCGTAAGGGCAACTGTGCCGTGCCACGCCTGGACATGCCGTCCGCCTGACAGGTCCGCGAGCACCAGGCCGGCCAGCGGGTTAAGCGGGTAGGCGTCGGGGAACAGCGCGCCGACGTCGGAGGCGACCGCCTTCAGCGGGCCGCGCCCGGGTATGCGGGCGGAAGCCACTGTCACGGTGGCCAGTGCCCCCGGGGCGACCGTCCCGCCCACCATGGCCTCCACCTCTGCCGCCCGGTTGAGCGGGTACCAGGACAGTTCACCGTCCGGGGTTATCACCGCGTAAGCGTCAGTCATCGTCGTCTCCTGCCTGCCCGGCCGGTGTCTCCGTGACGAACTGCTCCGGGTGGGCGATGGCGTACCGGGCCACGATCATCTCGTGCTCGTGAAGGTAGTCCGGGTCGAACACGTAGACCCGGCGCGGCGTCCCCGGCTGGTCGCACTCGGGGTGGCCGTCACGGTGGACCGCGTCGTTGGCGAAGTGACGGTGGAACGGCCCCCACGACTCCGGCCAGTTGCCGATTTCCTCGGCCCTGTCACGGTCGGCCTGCCACGGTGTCCGGTGATCGTCGCTCACGCCCGTCCTCCCTTGACGTCGATCACGAACAACCCGAACCGCAGGCCGGTCACAGTGATGTCCCCGGGTTTGATCACGTGACGGGCAAGGTCCGCCAGCGCCAGCCCCCCGGAGACGGCAAGCAGCAGTACCTCAGCGGCCAGCCACAGGGCGAGCGGCAGGCACCACAAGGCGAGGGCGAACGGGAGGAGGAACAAGCCCCAGAGACCACGGGCGAGGCAGTAGGCGAGGCTGCCGAACAGGTACGTGCCGAGGGACATCGACACCCGGCGCCTGCGGCCGTTGCGGGCAGTCCAGGACTCGCTGACCCTGATGCTCATCGCGCACCTTCCAGGAAGGCTCTGGCCTTGTACTCCCAGGTGCGCCAGAGGTCATCGGCGCCCCGGTCGTCGCCGGCCTGCTGCTCGCGGAGGTCGAGCGCCTCGGTGAGAAGCGCGAGCACCCTCCCGGTCAGCGAGGCCTCGCTCTCGGACCGGGTGTCGACGGTGATCACCTGCTGCGAGACGCTGATCCCCGCCTTGATGCGGACCTCAACCCGGGGCAGGGCAGGCGGTACCAGGGCGACCGGCAGCGCGCCGAGGTCGGCGTCTATCGCGCCTCCTGGGTAAAAGGGCAAGGGGATGCTCACGTCTGCCTGCAAGGGCTTGTGGACGTGGAACTCGCGGACCGTGCCGTCGGTGAACTCAACGCGCACCGAGGCGAAAGACGGCCGGGGGATCTGGTGGCTGAACGGGCTTGCCTGCCGGTCTGGCTGGGTGGTCATTTCTGCTCACTCTCATCAGGGGGAAGGCAGGGAATGACGGGCAGTCGGTGACCGCGCACATGTGCTCCTGGCACCACGAGACCGGGCGGGAGGCGCTGATCCTCTCCAGGTCTGCCAGGTCCCGCATGCTCCGCCAGGTCCAGTTCCCGTGACGCCTCAGCGAGCAGGCTCCGCGCATCGTCGGTCCTGCCGAGGCTGATGCACTCAGCAGCATCCCTTGCGGCCTCAGCGGCACGGTCACGGGCGCGCTTCACGAGCAGCGGGGTTCCGTCTTCCGCATTCTCGGACAGGTGGGCGATGAACACCGCGTACCCGGGTGCCCCGTCGCCGCCCTTGAACGGGCCGAGGACCGCGCCCCGCCCGCCGCGTCCGATCGTAACCTCCATCGTGGCCGGCAGTTCCCCCGCGTCGAATGACCCGCAGACGAGAGCACCAGCCTCGCCGTCACGGCCCATCTCCCCGATGCCTACCGACCCGCCGCCTCCGGAACCGCAGACCAGGTAGTCAACGCGGACGGCGCCCTCCGGCTTCACCCACGTGCCGGAGGAGGGGAAGTACTGGATTACCGGGGTGCTGTTCACCGCTTCTCACGTCCTTCCGCGTCTAGTTCCGTGTAGTGGTGGTCGCCCCACCCGCGAGGCCGGTCATCGACGGTGCAACCGCACCCGGGGCACTTCCAGACGGAGCAGTCGGCGTACCGGGCTACCACCGTCACCTTGGCGAGGTCGTAGACGCGGCCGCACTTGGTGCAGCGGACGGGGGACCTCATTCCGCTCACGTCCGCCTGCGGGCCGTCCTGGAAGGACATGCGGTAGTACCGCCGGGCGTCGCTCATGCCCGTGCCTCCGTTGCCTGGTCTGCGGCATGCCACTCACGGACGTCGGAAAGAGTCTCCAGGGCACTGAACTGGACGGCGGCCGCGACGGCCTTGCTGACGATGTTCTGAACGTCCGAGCCGCCCAGCGCGTAACCGTCTCCTTCAAGACGGCGCTGGAGCATCCGGGCGTCCGCGATGATGTCGTCAAGCGCCGTGATCGCACGGCGGCGGGCGGCCTTGTCCGCGCGTTCATGCTCACGGTTCGGGTAAGTGGTCATATCTGCACCTCGACAACCGGCACGGGGCGCTTGACGAAGTACTTCTCCCCGTTGCGCGGCCGCGTGTAGATGCCGTAGGTGACGGTCTTCACGCACCCGGCGATGCCAGTGGTGTGCAGCGTCATGTCGCTGGTGCCGTCGTCAAGCAGGTCCGGGTGGAAGAAGTACTCCCCTACCCGGGGGACGGGGCCGTCGTAGTCCTCAAGGCGCGCTACCGTCTCGCCGCCCTGCATGATGACCAGCAGTACGCTCACTGCCCGCTCCCTTCGGCGATCTTTGCCTGCGCAGCCTCGAACCATTCCACGGAAACGACCACGGCGGCGGGCTTGCCTTGCCGGGTGATCACGGTGAACTGGTCTGCGAACCGAGCCCGGTCCACGACTTCCCCGAGCTTCAGCCGTGCCCGCTCGATACTCTCTTCATCCATAGCTCCAGATCCTACAGGACTGTCAGGAACTAGGCAACCTAGAGGCGCGACAGGCCGTCAGGGGCAAGGGCTACGCTGAGCCTCATGGGGTTCCCGTTGCCGCCGCTGCCGCCGAGGCTGATGATTGCCCTCGTGCCGCTCAGCCAGGCCGCCTGGAGTGGACGGCTACCCGACATAGGCGCGAACGAGGCGTTCTGGGCCACTTCCCGTGATGCCGTCTCCCTCGTCGCGGCCGGGTACGCCGAGTACGCCCCTGACGGGACGGTAGCCCCTCCTCCTGAGCCGGCGTGGACGGTGCACGGAAGTCCGGGATTTGCTGCCGGGACCAGCAACAGCTCGCACTAGGTGCCTGCCCCCGGAGCCGAACCGGGACCGCCTACTCGGCCGCCCCTCCGGCCGCACGGTCTGCAGCCCTGCCGCCGGAGGGAGAGCACGGCCTTTCAGAATGCTGCCGTTACACCAGGCAGGCGACGCTGGGCGCGGGCAGCCGGAGGGGAGTCGAACCCCTAATGCCGAGCCGTTCTCGGCTGCCCGCCGGGCGCCCACGGCGATGTCTCATGCTACGCGCGGGGGCGTCAGGAGCGACAGCTTCACGTCGCCTGCCAAATACGACCCGTCCGGCAGCAGGCCGAGGATTCCCGCCGCCTCCGTCACCTGCGCCGCGGTCGGCCTCTGCGCCCGCACCAGTTCAGGGTGGGGCAGGGGCTCGTCCTCTGTGTCGTACGGGGAGAGGACCAGGTAGGCGCTCACGCGCGGGAGCTTACCGCGCCGCGATTCCTGCACGTGCAGCCACTCGTGCATCTGCAAGTGCACGCGGCTACTCTGTTGATCAGGATGACGCCTACCCCGAAGGAGCAAAGCCCGTGGCCGAAGTTACCGCGCAGCCCGACGGCGGGGCATCCGTCACCGTCACGCAGACCGAGATCGCAGGACTGAAGGCGCTCGCCGCCCAGCACCTTCCCTTCCTGCAGAAGATGGCCGCAGTCTACGAGAAGGACGTCGCCCCCGAGCTTCACGCGGCCGCCGACTTCCTCAAGTCCCTCGCCGCCAACCCGGCGGAAGGCACCACGCTCACCGTGACCGCCCCCCAGGCACAGTGGCTCCGGGGCCTGGTCACCTCGCACATCCCCGACTTCAAGCAGGTCCTCGCCGTCGTGGAGTCCCCCGCCGTACGGGAACTGCTCGCCCTCGCGACGACACTGCTCTGACGTGTTCCCGTTCCTGCGGCCTGACGGGCGCAAGAGGGCAGCCGACGACGCCGCACGGGAGACCCTTGACCGGGCTGTCGGCCTGCTGAGGCGGTACGAGCGGGCCGGGGCAACAGCCCTTCCCGTCGCGGACGTGCTGGAGATGCTCGGCGCCGGGACGGAACCCGCCCCCGGGTCCGCGGAGAGGCTGCTGCGCGACCCGGGGGACGACCCGATGACCGGGTGCCGGCCGGCGGGCGCGCCGTGACCAGTGCCCAGGGGATCGACGTCTCCGCGTATCAGGACACCCTCACCGCCAGGGCCCTGGAAGGGTTGGACTTCGCTTTTGCGAAAGCCACTGACGGCCCGGGCGGCACCGACCCGAACTTCGCCGGGAACTGGGCCGCGATCAGGGCCGCGGGCAAGTTTCGCGGTGCCTACCACGAGCTGCAGGCGGGGAATCCCTCGGGCCAGGCCGGGCACTTCCTCGCCGTGGTGCGCGCCCAGGGCCTGCAGCCTGCCGATATGCTCGCCTGCGTTGCCTCTGACTACCCCGCGACGGACGCTGACGTGCGGGCGTTCTGCGACACGGTGAAGTCCGCGACGGGCGGCAGGAACCCCGTGCTTGTCTACAGCGATCTGAGCGTCGCGCGGACCCTCGCCTCCTGCACCGGGTACGACCTGTGGATCGCATGGCCCTCAGGCACCGCGCCGGGCAGCGTCACGCCGTGGAAGACGTGGCGGCTGTGGCAGTGGCAGATGACCGGGCTCGACCGGGACGCCTACAACGGCGCCCCGGCGCAGATGGCGGCGTGGCTCGCGACCTTCCGCGGCACGGCCCCGCCTCCCGCACCCACCTGGACGGAGATGATCATGCAGGAACTCCCGGAGCTCAGGCTGGGCGCGTCGGGCGTCCCCGTCCGGAGGGTCCAGGGGCTGCTTGTCGCCGCGGGCTACGACCTCGGCACCACCGGGCCCCGCAAGGACGGCATCGACGGCTCGTTCGGCCCGGCCACCCTGGCTGCGGTCAAGTCCGTCCAGGCGGCCGGGAAGATCGCCCAGGACGGGGCCGTCGGACCGCAGACCTGGGCTGCCTTGATGGGCGTCTAGCTGACAGCAGCTATCCCGGGGCGATGTCGCGGCCCCAGTTACTGTCGTATCCGACTTGCCAGCCCATCTCAACTCCCCTTTACGCGGTCACGCGCGCGCCCTGCGATGCCCCCGCCAGTGCCGCCCGGCGGCGCTTGACTGTCTTAGTGGACACCCCGCACTCGGCCGCGATCCGGTCGTCTGCCCACGACGGCCGTCGCTTCACCATGGCCGTCACCGGGTCAGCGGGGGCGGCTGTCCGTGCTGCACGGGGGGATGCGGTTGTCCGCCGGCTGTCCGGAGAGATGTCCGCCACAGTGTCCGCCGTCCTGTCCGCAAAGTTGTCCCGTGCCGTTGCCCGGCGCCTGTCTGCGGGCTTGTCCCGCGCGCTGTCCGCTCCCGTGTCCGCCGCATTGTCCTGTCCGGTGTCCAGGACAGGGACGGCGGCCTGGACAGCCGCCGCGGCGCGGAGGGCCTTCCCGACCTGACCTGGAAGGGTAACGGCCGCAGTGATCCACGCCTGGACGGCAGGCTCCCACACGGCCGCGTCGCACGTTCCCACGGCGCCGAGCACCGCGGCGGGCAGGCGGCCGGAACGTAGCTGCCTGCGCAGGAGAACCGGGGTCCGCACCCGCCAGAAAGGGCCGAACGCGGCGCGAAGCACGTCGCAGGCGTGCGCCTGAGCGTCGGCGAGGGACTGCGCCCTGGCCCGCTCGGCGGGGGTCACGATCAGCTTCCGCACGGTGGTCTTCGCGAACCCCAGCGGGATGAAGAACGCGGCCGTCACCGCGAGGTGCCCGGCCAGGGCCGCCACCGATCCCTTGCCAGCCCACACGTTCATGAACGACGACAGGCCCATGAACAGGTAAGGGAGCTTCCACAGGACGGGAACCGGGCGGCGCATCCACTCGAAGAGGACCGCGAGGACCAGCAGCAGCACGAACGTGATCTCAGTGGAGACTGGCACCGACCAGGCCCACCACCTGAACGACGCGGCCAGCATGCCGTTCACGGTCACGAACATGACAGAGAAGAACACGGGCGCCAGCGCCAGCTCGAGGGTGACCGCGAACGCGGCGAGCGCCTTCTGCCCGCGGGTGAGGGCTCCGCGGGGGCGTTGCGGGGGCGGGGGCGTGACGATCGCAGGCGGCGTAACGGGCGGTGCCTGCTCCCGCTGCACCATGCCCCACGCCGACTCGTACTCCTCGTCGGTGCAGCCGCGCATCGCCATGTCCAGGTCCTTCCTCGCGCCCGGGGAGCCGGGGGTGTCAGCGAAGGCGCGCATCGCGTCCGCCAGCACGGTGATCCTGTCCGGTACCTCCGCCAGCCGGAGGGAGGGAGCCGCATGCTTTGACATGACTGCCATGGTGAGGCTTCCTCCAAGATCATTTCCGGTGATTGGGTGCAGGCGCCCGGGGCCGCCGGGCTTCGGGCGCCTGCGCTCAGGGGGGTCAGGCGTCCGAGGTGGCGAATTCCCGCTCGAGCGCCTTGCGCTGCCGCTCGCCGAGGCCGCGGACCCGGCGCCTGGGGTCGATGCCCGTGCGCTCCAGGACCAGGTCCGCCCGGACCTTCCCGACACCCGGGAGTGCGAGCAGGAGCTGGCGGACGAAGGCACGCTGCAGCGGGGACTCCTTGTCGGCGAGGACCTCGGGCATGGTGACCTCCCCGGCCTTGAGCGCCTTGAGGGCCGCGGACCTGGCGGCCCGGGCCTCGTTGGCCTTGCGGAGTGACTCCTGCTGCTGCTCGGGGGTCTGGACTGGCAGTGCCATGTTGCTCTCCTGTTCTGCGCGGGCCGCTCATGCGGCCTGTCTTAGGGTGCCCCGTCGGTGATGGCGAGCGGGGCTTTTCCGGCTATGGCCGCCTGCCGGGCGCCCGGTGGCAGCATCGTGCCGTACGGGACGTAGACGTAGATCACCTCAGGGGTGACCTGCGGTTCCTCCTTGCAGGCATCCCAGAACACGGGCAGGCGCCAGACCCACTGAGCGCCCCGGCGCTTCACAGTTCACCCCGCAGGCGCTCGGCGGCATCGCGGAGCCGGGCGCGGATCCACGGGGCGGCGAACTCCCACGCGGTGCGGTGCACGAGGCGGGCACCGGGCAGGGACGCCCGGCCGTGGCCCTTGCACATTCCGCACCGGGTGAAGCCCCTCCCGCGGCGGGTCACCTTCCGGCCGCGGCACCGGAGGCACCGCTGCACCGGGGCGATGACGCATATCAGCAGGTAGACAGTGCTAACGGCGAGCGCGAACTCGATGACACGGGTCACGGGAACCTCCCTCCTGTCACGCGACGGCGGACATCCCGTCGGCCAGCCCGGTCGCGTAGCCTTCCGCCGCGCCCTCGACCCGCCCGGCGTCCCGGCCCTCCCGGTACACCCGGCAGGCGTACGCCCCGCAGCAGTCGTCCGTGCAGGTCCCGTACTCGTGCCGGCCCCGGTCGTGCGTCCGGTCCCGCTCCGCGGCGCGGCGCCTGGCGGCCGCCTCCCGGGCGAGGCGCCTGCGCTCCTCGGCAGCCTTCCGCTTGCGTTCCCTCGCGCGGGCCCGCTTGCGCGCCGTCGCGGCGCGGCGCTTGCGCCTGCGCTCCTCGGTCTGCAGCCTGCGCTTCTCCGCCGCCTTCCGCTTGCGGAAGTCCGACGGGGCCGTGCAGGTGTGGTTCAGCAGGTTCGGGACGCTCTTGCCGCAGGACGGGCAGCGGAACGCCACCCCGATCCTGATCCGGTCGCGCCCGCCCCGGCTGCCCGTGCAGCCGTGGTGCAGGCCGCGGGGCTTCCCGCACTTCCCGCACGTCCAGAGCGTGACCGCCAGCCGGCTCAAGGGCCTGTCCCATCGTGCATGTCCCTAGGGCGGCCCGGTGACGGCCCCCGACGGGCATCACCGGGGCTCCCACGTGTTTCCGCAGGTCAAACCTGTCGCGCTGCCTGTCGCGCGCTGCGGCTTGCGCGACACGACGGCGCGAACCTGCAGGTGAGCGCGTCGCAGCGCACTGTCGCGCCAGTGCGACAGATGTCGCGCTGCTGCTAGGCAACTTCGGCCTCCCTGATCGCGCCGAGCACCTCAGCGAGGTCCTCCGGCCGCTTCAGGACATCGCGCGCCTTGCTGCCCTCGGCAGGCCCCACGACGCCGCGCCGCTGAAGCTCGTCCATCAGGCTGCCGGCGTCAGCGAACCCGACGCGGAGCTTGCGCTGCAGCATCGACGTGGACCCGAACTGGGACGTGATGACCAGTTCGGCGGCAGCGGCGAGCAGTTCCGTGTCGGCCGCGGCGCCGGCTGGCGCGGGCGCGTCGGCGGGGGTACCGGCGAGTGCCGCCTCGACCGTGGCACGCTTGATGCCCTTGCGGTTCGCCCCGCCCGGCTCGCGGCCCTCGTCGCTGTCGCGCCCGGTGAGCCCGCGCACGTCCGCTGACACGGCGTCAGCGGTAAGCCCGGCGTACGTGCCGGGGAACCGGGCGGCGAGGCGGTCGGCGACCGTCTGCCAGTACAGGTGCTGCTCGCGCGGCCCGTACAGGGACAGGACATCGGCGAGCAGGCCCCGCTCACCCTGCACCTCGTCCTCGCCGAGCGCGTACCCGGACAGCGTTCCGGCGGCTTCCCGCATCGCGCGGGCCCGGGTGCAGATCTTCTGAGTTGCGGTCAGGTTCAGGTAGTACGTCTTTACCGGGCGCGGGTCGCCCGTCCCGCGCAGCCAGCCGAGTCCCGCGTCCGTCTCCTGGCGGAACGCCACGGCGGACCACCCGGAGTCGTGGGCACCGGTGCCGAGGATCATGTTGTTGGACTGCCAGTCCGGCACCTTCAGGCAGAACCGGGTGGTGACGATGCCGCTCATCTGGGTGGGCATCGAGTCCTTGTCGGGCCGCTGGGTCGCCGCGATCACGGTGATGCCGAGCGCGCGGGCGGAGCGGATGACGTGGGTGATGTTGGCGGTGGCCTGCGGGCCGAGGGACGGGTGAAGGAACAGGTTGTGGATCTCATCGAAGATCGCGACGATCGGCGTGAGGCCGTACTTCGCAGCGATCTCACGGGTGATGTCGCCGTCGGGCCGTTCCGTCAGCGGGATCTTCTTGAGGATCTTGACGCGTCGCTCAACCTCGTCGCTGAGCATGGCCAGGGACTGGGCGGCGTAGGCGAGGGACTCCGGGTCGAGGCCTGAACAGTAGCGGTGCGCGACCAGGGTGAACGGGTCAAGGTCGCCCTTGCCGAGCAGTTCGTGGACCCACAGTTGCACGGTGGGGTCGAGCGCGGCCCATGAGGCGAGCACGCGGACCGACCCGGTTTTGCCGTTTCCGGGTGCCCCCCCGATCAGCCAGTTCTTCCCGAACAGCTTCTCCAGCACGGGCAGGGCGCGGGGGGTGAACGCGAACGGGGCAGGCTGGAAGTAGTCGGCTGCCCCGGACTTGAGCAGCGGCCACGGCGGCGCCTTCATCTTCGCCATGTCCTGCCGGCCGATCCACAGGTACAGGCGCCCCTCGTGCTCGCCGGGGACCGCCTCGGGCCACACGGCGGACAGGGGACGGCGCAGCGAGGAGGACAGTTCCTTGCGCTTGGCGATGATCGTCTCGGCCTTGACGCCCCCGGGAAGGTCGAGCTCGACAGCCCAGCCGGGGCCGTCGCGGTGAACGTCGGACACCCAGTCGAGCGTCCCGTGACTCTCGATGTACTTGACGATCGCGGATATGCCGAGGTCCTTGAACGCCTTCGTGATCAGTTCCGGCGTCGGCACCTGGTAGGCCGGCGGGAGCACCGCGGCGGGGATGAACGGCCTGCCCTGCGGGCGCCCGTGGTGCACGAGGGTGACGAACGCCGCCCCGGCCGCTGCTGCCTGGACTTCCCAGGGTGCCGCCGCGGTGAGTGCCAGGGAGGTGCCCGTGCCCGCGAGAAGGCTGGCGCCGGTCATGTGACGCCGGCGTTTCTTGACCCGTTCCCGCTCGGTGTGCGCCTGCATGACCTGCGCGTGCCCGGCGTCGCCGCGGGCGAGGCCCTGGGAGACGAGGACCCGCAGGTCGGTCACGTCGTACCAGCGCGCCCACCGGCCGGCGAGGCGGGCACCCCCGCGGGCGGCGTACCACAGGGAGCCGGGAGCGTACAGGACCGGGAGGCGCACCCCGTGGAAGCCGGCCCGGTAGGCGTTCAGGGCTGCTAGGTCACGGGCTGTCTGGGCGCGCTGGCCCTTGCGGAACGCCTCAGGAACGATCGCGGCGCGACGGGCCTCGCCCGGAGCGCCGGCGGGGACAGCGGCGGGTGCATCGGTGCCCGGCGCGCTCTCCTCGCCGGCGGCCGGCGCGGCACCAGAGATGTCCTCGTCGTCATCGGGTGCGACAGGGTGCAGGCGGCGGACAGCAGGGATGGTCAAGCGAATCTCCTCCGGGCGGGGATAGTGCGCCACCCCGTCTGCAGGATGACGCTGAGGACGCAGTAGCCCAGGACCGTGACGGTCCCGAGGATGACCAGGGTCGCGATGGCGAGGGCGGCGTGCGGGCCGACCGCCACGGCGAGCGCGGCGAAGATGACGGCGACAAGTGCGCGGGGGTCCATCACGGCCTCCTGGCTGAGCGGAGGTACCACAGCCCCGACAGCGCGGACAGCACCGGGAAGAAGATCCCCAGGGCCATCACGGGGGCGCTGTGGTGGATGTGGCGGACCTCGACGGCCTGGAGGGCGAGCTCGGCGACCGCGACCGCGATGACGGCGCGGATGATGACGCGCCTGGCCGTGACGGGGAGGTTCACGTCCGCCTCCTTTCCCGCCGGGCACGGGAGTCGGCGTCAACCGAGTCCTCCCCGGCGCGCTTGACGACGCGCGGGACATCGCTGCCCCACCCCATCGGGTTGGGCTTGCCCTGCTGGTCTCTCCTGATCCAGGAGGGACCGCCGTCGTCCCGGGCCGGGCACGGGATCTCGTGGTGCTCGTCCCCGCCGCCGAGCAGGCCTTTGAGCAGTCCCATCACGCCACCATCCGTTCACGGCGGCGGCGAGTCCGGCGGCGCATCTCCAGGTGCCGCTCGTCCTCACCCAGTCCGCCCCAGATGCCCTGCTTCTCATACGCGCCGAGGGCGTACTCACGGCATTTCCAGCGGACGGGGCATCCTGCGCAGACGGCTTTTGCCTCGGCGGCCTGCTGCTCGTACGCGGGGGTGCCAGGGTCGGCCTCAGGGAAGAACAGGTCGGCGTCGGTGTCCCGGCAGGCGGCGCGGTGGCGCCAGTCAAGCGTGATGACGGCGGTCACGGGGTCACCGCCGGCGGGTACATCTGGTGCGAGCGGTCGTCAACCGGGCAGGAGCCGCGGGCCCCGCCGCCGGGGAACGGCACCAGGACAGCATCCGGGTGGACAGGGCAGCAGCAGGCGGGGGCGGCAGACGGGCGGGTCAGGACGGCGTTCACCGGGCGCACTCCCATCCGAAGTTGCTGAGCTTGACCTGCTGCCAGTGCTGGCCTGCGGGGCAGTTACCGAAGTGGCTGGGGGGCGAGGCCGGCGTCGGCGTGCAGGCGGCAGTGCCCGCAGCAAGCGCGAGGACGGCGAGCAGGTGCCGCGCCCTCTTCACGTCTTCCCCCGGCGTGCGTTGATGACGTCCACGGCAGCCTGCCCGGCGGCGATGACGCTATCGGGCGTCCTGTGGCTACCGAGGCTCACGCTGGACCTGGAGTCGATGACGCCGCCCCAGTCGGCGAGGTCCTGCTCGGTCATGGGCGGCAGGTCCAGGGGCGCGGCGGCGGACATCACGCCACCCTCAGGGTGTCAGGACCGGGATACGGGCCGTACTGCTTGTCCATCCCGGCGAGGAAGTACGCGTACTGCGGGGACAGGTGATGGTTCTCCAGGCTGGCGATCGCGCCGGCGATGGCGAGGAGTTCGGTGTACGCCTCCTGCGGCGTGACCCCGGCGATGCGGGCGGTCAGGCTGACGTAGAACGCGTCAGCAGCGTGAGCGCGGACACCTTCGGCGGTCATGCCGGTAGCGAGGAACCGCAGGGCGGCGTCACGGTAAGGCTGATGCCCTGTGCTCTCGGGGGGGCGGTGGTCTAGGGTTGTCATCTGACGTGCTCCTGTCCGGTGAGGCCGGTGGGGGTGCGAGGCCCGTCGCAGGTGTGAGATACCTGCGGCGGGCCTGCTTTGCGTTCGGGGGGCCATGCGGGGGTCAGAGGTCCTCGGGTGCGTCAGCGACGTACGCGAGCGTGCCGTCGCCGCGGTCGAAGACGCCGAGCTCATTGGCGTCAGACTCCGCCGCCTCACGGCTCGCGCTCCGCTCGCCCACGGTCGCCGGGCGAAGCGGGGCATTGGACGGATACTCGCGCAACTGGCCGAACAGCATCTCTTCCTCCTCAGGGGTTAGTGGCCGTTCGGACAGGAGTCCGAGGCCCAGAAGACCGCGCCGCAGGTGGTGCGGACGCCGGTGTCGTCGAGGCGGTTCATCAGGCCACCGCCCCGGCGGGCGTAGCGCTCGCGCCCTGCGCCATCCAGTCGGCGGCGAACGCCTCAGCGTTCACCTGCGGCCTCGTCGTGATGGCCACGGCGAGCGCGTCGATGAACGGGCGGGAGACAAGCCACTTCCTGCCGACCCGGCCTCCCGGCCACGTCCCGGCGCTCACGCGGCGCAGGACGGTGATGCCGGACAGCCCGATCGCGTCAGCAGCCTCGGCGATCGAGTAGCCGGCGCCCGGCGCTTCCGCAGGGGTCTTGTTGCTCACGTCGCTCCCGCTGGTCTAGTGGTCTCCGGCTTGCCTGCCGTATGCTCAATGTGCCACCGTGTGCTTACGGTGTCAAGCGCCGGGACTAGGAGGCCGCAGTGCGATGCTGTAACTTGGCCGCTAAGCGCACATGGCGGCACCATGCACTGAAGGAGCCGGGGGTTGACCAGCACGATCGGGCCGGACTACCGGCGGGTCACGGACCTGATCCGGTCCAGGATCACGTCCGGGGAATGGCACGTCGGCCAGCAGATCCCCTCAACGCCGAGGCTGATCGACCTGACCGGGCTGTCCATCACCTCCGTCCGCCGCGGGGTGGAGCAGCTCCAGGCGGAGGGGATCCTCGAAGGGCACCCCGGCAAGGGCGTGTTCGTGAAGGCGATGCCGCAGGACGCGGACCGCGAGCGGGCCGACGTCGGGACATTGCAGCGCGAGCTGGCGGCGCTGAGGCAGGAGGTCCGCGAGCTGAAGAAGCTCGTCGGCTCCGCCGAGGTGCGCGACAGGCTTGGCCGCCTGGAAGCGAGAGTCGGCCGGGTAGAGGCGGCCATCGCGACCTTCGCCAGGCGAAGCGGCCAGCCCAACCCCCTCGGCGGCGAGCGTGACACCGCGGAAAAGGCGCCCGGGCGTGGCCGGGCCGGCCGGTGACGCCGAGGTAGTCAGCATCACGACAGCGGCGGTCAGCCGCGTCGGCTACAAGCGCTTCGCCTCAGGGCAGGTGGCCGCGGCGCGCGGGAAGCTCGGCATGTCCCTCGCCGAGTTCGCGGGCTACCTGGCCGGGGAGGTCGGCTACCCGGTCACGCCCGAGACGGTCAGGTACTGGGAGGAGGCGGACTCGCCCCCCAGCGAGGTCTACCTTGCCGCTGTCGCCGCCCTCGGCGGTGCCTCCGTGGCCGCGGCGCCCCTTCTGGACGCGGTGCCGGCCAGCCTTCCCGCTGAGGCCATCGCCGGGCCGTGGGTGACCGCCTACCAGTTCACGCACCAGGGGCGCCCGCACTTCCACGCGGACGTCGCGCACGTCACCGCCGCGGGCGGCCGGGAGGTCCGGGCGGTCAACCACCCGCCCGACCCGCGCACCCAGGGCCGCGCGTCGGCGTTCCGCAACGAGATCGAGGGGTGCCTGTTCGGCCGTCACCTGATCGGCACCTGGCGGAACATGAGCGACACCCGGTACTTCGGGTCGCTCCACCTGGCCGTGCTGCCGGGTGAGACAGTCATGGACGGCCACTACACGGGGCTGGCGAGCGACATCGAGGTGTCCGCCGGGCGCTGGCGGTGGGTTCGCCTGGAGGCCGGGAACCTGTCCGCGCTGGCCCTGCGGGAGCCCTCCGCGCTTTACGAGCTTGTCATGTCCCGAACGCAAGATGACCCGCCGCTCACCGCGGCCGACATAGGAGAGGCTGATCGATGACCCTGACCAAAGAGCATGTCCGCAAGGCGATCGACACCTACATCCGCGCCTGGGAAACACAGGACCCGGAACTGATCGTCACCATCTTCACGCCCGGGGCCACGTACCACGAGCGGGTGATGGGGGAACCGATTCCCGACCGGGAGGCGATCCGGCAGTACTGGGCGGACAAGGTCGTCAAGGCGCAGGCGAACATCCGGTGCGTGCTGCACAGCCTCTACCTTGACGGCGACACCGCCATCGCCGAGTGGGAGGCGACGTTCGATGACGTGGCGCAGGGCGTGCGCAAGCGGATGCGCGAGATCGCGGTCCTCGAGTTCGACGGGCTGCTGATCCGGAGCCTGCGGGAGTACTGGGCCAGCGAGACGACCGGGCAGATGGAGAGCGCCGGCTAGACGCAGTGCGCCCCCGGTGGCGACAGCGAATCGTCCGGGGGCGCAATCGATCCGAACCCCTACCCGGGAGAACCGACGTTGCCTAAGCATAAGGGCACAGCCTCGGCGTGCCTACCTCCAGTCCGTGATCTGCCGCTTGCGAGCAAGGCGGAGTTACGGGCGCGCAGATGGTCGGGCGCGTTCTCGACCACTGGTCACACCTTCCGGACCTCCAGTTCCGGGCGCTGCTGCGCATGGCTCACACGGCGCTTGACACGCCGAGTCCGGACGGGAAACCGCCTGCCCAGTACCACGGCGGTTATGAGCGCATCGCCAGGACGTGGCGGCCGGGATGGCCGGATGACGACGAGCCGGAGGCGGCTAAGCGACGCCGGACGATCCTGAACGAGGTCCGGAAGTCTCTTCGCGCACTGGAAACCGCTGGCGCCCTGAAGCCGATCGGACTGCCTCCGGTGCCGGGCCGCAGCCAGGCCTACTTGCTCACCCTGTAGGGTCCACGCCCCTACAGGTCTAGGGTTCTCAACCCTACAAAGGGAGGGTTGAGAACCCTCCCTAGGAACCAAGGAGGAACCATGCAAGGAACCAGCGGGCCGCTTCGCTCCGCTGGCGGCCCGCACTCGCGCGCTACGCTTGCGCCCCTTGGAGCCAAAACCGCTCCAAGGACCGGGGAAACGGTGGCTGATGACGTTCCCCACTTCCCCCTTCCCGGCGCAGAGAGCACCAGTGCCGGTACCGGTGCGCGCGAGGCGCACAGACGCTCCGGCAGCATGACCGGCTTCCGCTGAAGGGATCGCAATATGACCGACGCAACGGACCCGCTCGACGCTTGGCGGCAAGACGTCTGGAACGAGACTGCCGCTTACGGCATCGCCGATCGGGCTGCCGCCATCTTTGACCGCATCGCGGCACTAGAAGAACTGGGGGCGCAGATGAGGCAGGATCTGATCGCCCACGTGAAGACCTCGCACCTCACCGCCGAGGAAGTAGCCGAGATCTACTGGCGGTTCGACAAGGTGCCGGTAGCCGCGCTCGGCTTCACTCCAGAGGCGGTCCGGATGAAGGCGACGGCACATCCCTACTGGTCTTGGCGATGCCGGGGGTGCGGCACTGAGATTTTCGTCCAGTCGCGCAACGAGTTGCAGGAGCGCGTGAGAGCCGCAAGGGGAGGGTCTCGCAATCGGGGGCCCAGCACCCTCTGCGCCGACTGCCGCACGGTCGGCTTCGCCGAGCGGGAAGCCGCCTGGAAGGTGCAGCAAGAGCAGATGCAGCAGAGAGAGCGCAAACTGCGCACGATGCCGTACCGGGAGTACCTGCAAACGCCGGAATGGCAGGAGCGCCGGAAGGCGGCACTGAAACGGGCAGGCTACAAGTGCCAGGTATGCAACCGGAGCCGACAGCTCCACACGCATCACCGGACTTACGAGCGCCGCGGCGCAGAGCTGGCGCGGGACCTGATCGTCCTCTGTGACGAGTGCCACGCGCTCTACCACGGCAAGGGACTGCTCCCCGCGCACGAGCACCCGGAGGCGTCATGACACCCGGTGCGCGCGGGCGCGAGAGTACCGCTTGACGGTAGTAACTACCTCGGGTAGAGTAGTAACTACTAGAGCGAGAGGAACGGAAATGACCGGCGACTTTGGAACCCTCACCGACTACGCAACTGGCGAGGCGATCCGCGCAGCGACCGCTGCCGAGTGGCGCAGGACCGCCGACGCGATCGCGAGCGGCACGCCTCAGGGCACCTTCGACCTTGACGGCCGCGCCGTCTGGGTTGAGTTCGGCCCCGACCCCGAGGTCGGCTTCTACGACATCGCCGCACTGCGCGACGAGGCCGGGCAGGCAGGCGACATGGGGCAAGTGCGGATCTGCAATACCGCGCTCGACGAGGAGGCCGGCGGGTACGACGAGGCGCGCGCCGAGTGCGTGCGCGTGATCCTCGACAACCGCGCCGACTCGGTGGCCTGATGGCCGGCAAGAACAAGACGCCCCTGCTCGGCTGGCACCCGAAGTCAGCCGAGCTTCTGGCGTGGCTTGAGGCCGAGGTGGAGCGTCGCGGGGGCGGGCGCGGGGTCCGCAGCGCGATCCTCGAGGAGGCGCTGTCGCAGTACCGCGAACAGCATGAGGCAAACACGAAGAGAGAAGCTGAACAGCAATGAAAACCCCCCGTACTATCACCACGGCACTAGCCGGGACTGCCCTGGCATTCCTTGCCCTCGCCGCCTGCTCGTCCGCCCCCGCAACCATCAGCGCCCACGGCACCGTCACCGTCGACTACACGGGGAGCACCGGGGACGACATCTCTGACGGCAGCCAGGTTGTCGTGGTGAACTCCTCCGGGACCGTCATCGGGAACGGGACCCTGACCCTGAAGCACTCCGGCCCCGGGCTGCTGAACATCGGCGAGGAAGACGACTTCACCTTCACGGTGACCGTCCCGGGCGGCCTTGCGCGTTACGGGGTGCAGGTCGGGGGAACCAGCCACGGGACCGTCTGGGAGACGGCCGCGCAGATGAAGGCAGGGCCGGCGCTGAGCATCGACGAGAGCACCGGGATCTGACGGGCTAGGCTTTGCGGCATGACCTTCCCTGCCCGGAGCATCATCGCCCTCGCCTACTGCGGCGGCGAGTGCGGCGGGGAGGCATGCCCGGCTGTGGTGATCGGATGCGACTGCGGTACGACGACCCACCTGACCGTGGAGGTTCCGGAGACCGGGAAGTACCAGGCGGCGTTCACCTGCGATGGGTGCACGTCGGTGAACTGGTTCACGGTCACCAGGGAGGACCCGCGCCCCGCGAGCATGCTCGATCCGGTCACCTTCGATGACAGCCCCGGTGAGGCGAGGGCCGTGCGGATGATCCCGGTAGACGAGAGCGAGGACGACTGGTGAGCGCGGACGGGACGTTCCGCCGCACTGGCGTCTACCGTCCCAGGTGGCAGTGGTGGTTCCCGTGGGATGTCACCGACTGGTGGAGGCCGCGTGCGTTCAAGGGCGGCGACGAGTGGTGCAACGTGCCCGGCTGCCTCGTCGTGCCGCCGCTCGGCTGCTTCCTGGTGCTGCCGCCCTGGAAGCGGCTCCGCGTGATGCCGTGCCCCGAGGAATGGTCCGCCATGGACGAGGAGTCCCGTGCCGATTACGCGCCCTGCGGGTACCTCTACGGCGGCCGGATACGCCGCGACGGGCACTCGCACTGGGAGACGGGCGTCTGCGGGGAGGCCGCGGAGTGGCTGAAGACGGCGACGCCGGCGTGAGCGCGGACATCCTAGCGTCGATCGACGGAGCCCTCCGTGACTACGAGCTGAGCGCGGACGCGATGCGCTGGCTCCCGGAGGAGAAACGGGAAGCACCCCCGGCGCTTGCGCCCGTCTTCGTTCCCGTCACCCTTGACCTGGAGCCGTTCACGAGGGCCCTGGAGGAGGCAGGCCGGGTGCTGCGGCGGTTCTTCGCAGACGTCGGCGCGGCTGTCGCCAAGCTTGCCCCGCTGCTGACGGAGGCGGCAGATGGCACGCAGGAGGCGGCGGCGGCACCGTACAGCCGCGTAAACTTAACGGCATGACAACGCCGCTGACCGTTAACGTCCCTGACGACCTGATGCAGCAGTTCCGGGAACTCGCCGGGCGGCAGTTCCGTACACCGGAGCAGCAGGCCCTCTGGCTGATCAAGCTAGCCGTTGACCCGGCGTCAAGGAATGGCCCCGCGAAACCGCACGGCGGGCAGCGCCAGGCATCCGCGCAGTCCCTCCTGGCCGAGTTGCGCTCCCTGTGGCTACTGCGCGGCGGCCCGTCCAGCCGCGTAGTGTCACGGATGATTTACGAGAAGACGGCGGCAAAGGTCTGTCACACCACGGTCAGCGTCCTGATGAACGGGACAGGCAACCCTACGTGGCCGACGCTGGAGAAGGTCGTGAAGGCCCTGGACGGGGACACGGAGCGCTTCAGGCAGCTGTGGGCGGCTGCAAATCCTTCCCGCTCGGCTGAAGACCTCCGCTGATAAAGTGCGCTCGTGTGCCAGCTGAGGCTCCGGAACCGCAGGAAGAGGCGCAGGCGTTGACCCCGAAGCGCGGCCGGTGCCCGGTCTGCCTCTACAGCTACCGCCTTAAGACTGGCGGACAGGTGCAGCGTCACCACGGGTACTCCGGTCACGACCCGCTCCCTGACTGCCGGGGGTCGGGGATGATGCCGCTGCGCGAGCCGCCGAGCCCGGGTCTAGCGAAGCTGGCCGCCCTGGAGCCGCGCAGGATCATCGTCGCGGGAGACTGGCACGGGAGCACGGAGTGGGCTGTCAGCGTGATCAAGTCGGCGAAGAGGCTGCTGCGGGATGAGCCACTGCCGCCGCTGATCCTGCACTGCGGCGACTTCGGTATCTGGCCGGGGGCAGGCGGAAAGGCTTACGTCCGGGAGGTGCAGACGGCCTGCGCCGAGCTCGGGGTCCGGATCTGGTTCATCGACGGTAACCATGAGGACTTCACGCAGCTTGAGAAGTTCCGCGGCGGTGACCCTCGCTGGCTGCCTCGCGGCACCCGGTGGAACTGGCACGGGCGCACCTGGCTTGCGCTCGGCGGGGGCGTGAGCCTTGACCGGGCGATCCGGACCGAGGGACGGGACTGGTGGCCGGAGGAAGAGATCACCGAGGGGCAGGCGACGGAGGCGATCGCGGGCGGGCCGGCGCACGTGCTCGTATCCCACGACGCGCCATCCGGGGTGACCTACTCGTTCCCGCCGCCGCCCTCGTTCTGGGACCCGCGCGACCTCGCGAGGAACGACAGGCACCGTGAGCGGCTCCAGGGCGTCGCGGACCAGGTGCGGCCGGGATGGCTGGTCCACGGGCACCTGCATTTCGCTGCGCAGCGGGTCGCTCAGTTCGGCTACGGGCCGTGCGAGGTGACCGCGCTCGACCGGGACGAAGGACGCGGGGCGAACTGGGCCGTCCTTGACGTAAAGCACATGAGGTGGGAAGAGGCAGGCGGCGGACTTCCCGGGGGCGGGTACGCGGAGCACCGGGCGGCTGACGAGCTTACGAGGCTCACCGGGGAGCTCGGCCTGTACGGCGGGGGCGGCACGTGATCGGCAATGCCCGTCAGGCGTCCGCCTCACGGAAGACGCTGGCGGATCTCCTGCGCGCGGCAGAGGCGCAGTCCCCCGGCGCCGCGGCGTACCTCGAGCTTGCCGCCGAGGTCCGGGCCGAGCTCGCGGAGTACGACGCGATACTGGACGGCTCGGTCAGCACGTTCGAGGTACCCGAGATCGACGACCTCGGGGAGGCCCTCGTCAAGGCCCGGCTCGCGAGAGGGTGGACCCAGCGGCGGCTAGCGGAGGCGCTCGGGGTGTCCGAGCAGATGGTGCAGAAGGACGAGGCGAGGGCGTACGAGAACGCCGGGCTTGCGCGCCTTGCCGAGGTTGCGGACGTGCTCGGGTACGGCCTGAGCGGGTCGTTCCGTCCCGTGGCGGATTCTCCGCTATCATCGGTACCGCAACGGGCAGTAGCCTGACGAAGCGCACCCGCGCCGGGGCGTTCGCGCCCGTATCGCAGGGGCACGGTGGCCGCGCGAGGCCGGCAGCCGACCGGACGGTCGGTGGGCCGGCCTTCGCGTTTCCCGGGGACCGCTACCCTGTCACTGGTACTGCCCGCGACGAGGACGGAGCCCTTGCAATGCGCGTTACGACTAACCCGGTCCCGGTCACGGGTGACGCCGTGCCGTTCGACCCGGACAACCCGGGGCCGTTCGCCGCCGCCGCGGGCGAGTGGTTCCTCCGGACCGAGGGCCGCACGGCCGTCGTCCGGGACCAGTCCGGCAACGAGGACGTCATCTACCCGGGGTGGCTGGTCATCTGGGCGGACGGCGGCACGGTGCCGCACTTCACCAACGCGGCGAACCTGGGCGAGGGGGACACCTTCTTCTGGAACCCGGCCTGACGCCTGCCGCCGGAATGTCCTAGGCCCCGCCTACCGTGACCACCATGAGCGACTTGCCGTTGACCCGCTCCGCGCCGTGGACGGAGATCCCCGCGGGGATCGAGCCCCTGTTCCCCGAGCTGGCCCCGCCCGGTGCCCGCCCGGTGGAGATGACGGTGGCACTCCCGGGGAACCCTTGCGCCATGTTCGTGGTGGTTCCTGAGGCGGGCGCCGTGGAGGTTCTGGGGGAAGTGCTTGAGGCCTGCGCGAAGGCGGAGGAGTTCGAGGTCACGGTGCGGCGGTACCAGGGTTAACCCGCCGGGAAAGACTCAGGGCGGCCCACTGGACGTCCGTCCAGCTGCCGCCCTGTTCAGGCCCAGAGGGCCTTAGCCATGGATCGAGCACTGGTGCCCGCTACGCGGCAAGCTTAGCCCGTAGTTCCGCGCCGAGAGAAAGACCCGCCGAATAGGTACGTGTACCTACTGCCGTCCTGCCGCAGGCAAGCTAAGACCCCGCCGACGTACAGTGGAAGTTCCTGACGCTTTCACTACTACAGGGCGGGGTCTTTTGCCATGAACGATACCATCGGCGACGGCTCGATAGGCGAGCGGCTGCGCACTTTCCGACAAGAACGCGCATTGACGCAGGAGGATCTCGCGGAGCGTTCCGCCGTGAGCAAGGACGTCATCCGGAAACTCGAGCAGGGGCAGCGCAGCAGCGCGCGGATCAAGACGCTGCGGGCGCTGGCGAAGGGGCTAGGGGTGGCACCGTCCGCGCTGCTTGGTCAGCGGGAGAGGCTCGAGCAGCAGTCCCCGGACGGGGTCCTGGCCGTCCGGGACGCGCTCATGTCCGCCTCCGACCTGTACCCGGGGCTCGAGCCGGGCGACCCGGGGGAGCCGCTCACGGTCACGGACCTGCAGGCGCAGGTGCGGCGCGGGTGGGACTGCTACTGGAGGGGCGACCTCGGGGAGCTCGCCGCGATGCTGCCCGCCCTGATCGGTGAGGCGAGGCTCGCCGAGCGGGAAACCGGGACCTCAGCATGCGGGCCGCTCGCGCAGGCCTGCCAGCTCGCCGCCGACCTGATGGTCCACATGGGCAACGACGACCTCGCCATGGTGGCCGCCGAGCGGGCACTTTCCGCTGCCGCCCGGGGGAATGACGAGCTGCAGCACGCGGTCCTCGCCGGGACCGCCTCCTGGGTGCTGCTGCACCAGGGGCGGCACGCTGACGCGGAGCTTGTCGCCCGGCGGGGCGCGCAGGCCGTGGAACCCCGGCACCTCGGGTCAGCCCCGCGGGAGCAGCTGACGGTCTACGGGTCGCTGCTGCTGAGCGCCGCCGCCCCCGCAGCGGGCGCGGCGAAGGCCTCCGGGGTCGCCCAGTACTTGGAGACTGCGGGCGAGGCGGCGGCGTTCCTGCCGGAGGACCGCCATGACTACTGGGTGAGCTTCGGCCCGACGCAGGTCGCGATGCAGCGGTGCTACACCTCGGCGGTCCTCGGGGAGCCGGGGCAGGCCCTGGAGGCGGCGAAGCGGGTACGGCGCGCCGACCTGCTGCCGATCTCCTGGGGGGCGCACCACCTGGACGTCGCGCAGGCCCTGGTGGACGCGCGCCGGTACCGGCAGGCGACCGGGGCGCTGCTGACGGCGTGCGAGGTGTCACCGCAGTGGTTCCGTCACCAGGGGATCGCCCGGGGCCTGGTCCGTGAGCTCGTGGAGCACGAGCGGCGCCTGTCGGGGCCCCTGAAGAGGCTCCAGGCTGTCACGGGCGTCATCTAGGCCGCGTGCGTGCCCTGTGGCAACTTACGCAACGTCAGGTAGGACACGGTGTCCCTTGTGCCTGGTCACAACCCCGTTTAGCGTGCCGCTTATGCGAGGGGACTTCACCGTGGAGGCCGGCCCGTGGTGCCGGGCGTGCGGGCTGCCTGCCCGGGTCGAGGGCGAGGCCGAGCTCGGCAGGGCGGTCCACGCGGGCACCGGGGAGGAACAGGGACCGGACGGCCATGCCTGTGCCCCGATCCCTTTCCGGACCGTGGCGATGCTGGGCGCCGCCAGGGCGCACGTCGCGGCCCTGGGCTTCCCGTGAGCGTCACCGCAGTCTTCTTGTGGCAGGCGGGCCGGTTCTCCGGGGTCACCGGGTCCAGGGACAGGGCACTGGAGGTGGCCGCGGCTGTCCTCGGCGCCGGGGTGACCGCCCTGGTCGAGGAGGCCAGGTTCGCCATCCATGCCGGACAGGGCGGCAGCCTCGTCCCCGTTCACGAGCGGACCGGCCTGGCCTGGCGGGGGCGGCTGCAGGACGGGCGGCCCGTGTGGCGGCCGGCGGGGGCTCCCTGATGACGGGCAAGGCGCTGACGCCTAGGCAGGCTCAGGTCGCCGTCCTCTGCGCGCAGGGGCTGAGCACGGCCGAAGCAGCCTCGCACCTCGGCATTGCCAGGACCACGGCGGACACCTACCTTCAGGCCGCTTACGCCAGGACGGGGACGCGGGACCGGGCGGGGCTGCTTAACTGGCTCACGGCATCATCAAGGGGAGAGGGACAGGGGCATGGACATTAGGGGAAGCAACTACGCGAACGGCGCGTCATCCGGCAACGGCCAGGATGGCAGCAGCGGGAACGGCCTGCCGTCGGTGCGCGCCAAGGACTGGCAGTTCATGACCGGCGTGATCGGCTCCCGGGTCACGATCTACGACTTCATGTAGCCCTGGGGGGCGCGGGGGATTGCACGAGACGGAAATGCCCCGGTGTTGCGGGAGCGCTCCCGATGCGTAATACTCTCGTTACGTTTAGGCGTGAAGGTTTGGTTTGACCTGCATGCATCCCTGCCTCCCGGTCCCTGCCGGGGGCTGGCGGGCGGATGTTCTCAGGGCAGGCGCCCCCCTTCCCCCGGGGGCGCGGCGGGGAGGGGGCGGGGAGCAGTGAAGGCTATCTCCGGGCATGTCCTGTGGGCCGCGGTGACGGCGGCGGCGGTGCTGCAGGCGAGGCTCCGCGTGCACTGGGCGGCGGACCTCGCGTGGGCGGCCGCCCTGGCGGGGGCCGGGTGCGCGCTGGCGCTGCGGGCCCGCCGGGCGAGGGAACGCGAACGCGACGCCGAGCACCGGATCGCCGAGCTTGAGGCGCAGGTGGGCGCCTACGGCAAGGCCCTGACCGCGATGGCCGCCTACGGGCGGTGCGCGAGTCCCGCCGCACGGACGGCCGGCGGGCAGGACTGCCCGGAGCCGGGGGCCGCCCGGCTGCGCCTGGTGCCGCCGCAGGGAAGCCGCCGGTAAGGCGCTCCTGCCGTCCCGGTCCTCGTCACTGCGCCTGCGCATCGCCTCCGCCAGGGCGACCATGCCCCGGCGAACCTCAAGGGGGAGGCGGTCGTCGTCCATGATCTGCTGGAGGGCGTCGTCCTCGGGGGCGGGGGGCGGAGGCGGAGCGGTCGCAGGCTCCCCGGCGATCATGACCGGCTCGCCGCCCGCGAGGATTTTCAACGGTGAGTCGGGCGTCCAGCCGACTGCCTTCGCCACGGCGAGCAGGGTGTCGCGGCTCACCCGCCCGCCCCGCTCGAGGGCGCCGAGGGTGCGCTCGGTGATCCCGATGGCGGCAGCGAAGGACCTGACCGTGGGGAATCCCGCGTCCTGGCGTGCCGAGGCGACGTAAACGGCAAGACGGTTCCAGTCATCGCGCAAGTGCGTCATAAAGCCCTAACCATGCGGTCGGAAAGAGTAGGAAACAAGGTAGCACGCTCCACGGCCTCGGCGCCCCGCCGCCCCGGCCGTTCCCGCGCCTTCTGCTTCCTTCCGCTCCCCGCACTACGATTTACCCACGACGGAACATCTTCCGTCAATGACTTGACCTACCTTCCTATTGCTTCCTATGCTTTCCGGCATGCCCCAAGTCAACGGCAGCATCATCCGCAGCAGACGCCAGCGCCTCGGCATCAAGCTAGGCGAGTTCGCCAAGCGCGCCAACGTCAACTACAAGACCCTCGCCAACATTGAGTCGGGCCACAACAGCGGCGGCGTCTCCATCGAGGTCGTCTACCGGATCGCGGACGCTCTCGGCGTGGATGCTGACGACTTCCTCATCAAGCCGCAGCAGGGCGCGGCGGCGTGAGCATTCACCCCCTGACCCCATTCCTGCGCTGGCATGCAGAACCGCCCTATAGTGTCGAGCCCCCCGAGTTCGAGTGGTCCGCTGCGGTCATGCCCGCCCGGTCGAAGACCGGCCTGGTCACGGCAAGGCGCGGCGGCGTGGCGCACGTCGACAGGGACCTCGCGGTGATCTTCCTCGGCGGACGTGCCCAGTTCGCAGCGCGCTTCCTCTGCGGCAGCGCCTCGGTCGACGCCGTGATCCTCAAGGACGCGGCAGACCAGGGCGGCGTGTGCGCGAAGTGCGAGGACGTCGCCCTGGGCCCGTGCGTCTACCGCTGCTTCAACTCAGCCGGGCGGCTGATCTACATCGGCAGTTCCGAAGCCCGTCTCTCGCGCTTCCAGATCCACGAAACCCAGTCGCCATGGTGGCCCGAAGTCGCCAAGACCACAGACGAGCGCTACCCGACCATCTTCCAGGCCCGCGCCGCTGAGCGGCTGGCGATCATCGCCGAGATGCCGCTCTACAACAAGCAGTACAACAGGCGGGCGGCGTGACCCCGGCCCGCGACTCGGTCGTCCCCGGCTCCGCCCGCCTCGTGATCGTCCACGAGGAGTACACGCTCGTCACGGTCCGGTGCGGCCGGTGCGCCCACGAGCAGGAGGCCCGGGTCACCGCGAGGACCGCCCGGTGCACCGCCTGCGGCCGGACCTGCCGGCTTCCCCGTGAGAGCGCCCCGAACGTCATCCCCCTGCGGAGGTCAGCGTGAAGAACCCCCCTGAGTGGCTGAAGGCAGTACGGGCCGGGCACGGCGCGCTGGCCGCGTCCGGTGCGGAGACCCGCGCCGAGGCCGACGCCGCGGTGGCCGCGGAGATCATGCGGCACCCCGAGTTCGTCGCCGAGTGCATCGCGGTGCTGGGCGGCCGGGAGGTCGGGGCGTGGCTGAAGTCCAACGCATCCTCCGGCGACCTGTTCCAAGCCATGTTGTTCGACGGCGTTCCAATTTTCATGAACGTCAGCGTCGGGCGGGCGATGCGGACACTCGACATGACCGGCGAGGACCTCGACAAGGCAAAGAACATGACCGAGACCCGGACCCGGAACGTCCGCGAGGCCGCTGACCGGGACTGGAACGACTTCCTGGCCTTCTACGACCTGGTCCACCCGCTGCTCACCGGCGGCCGGACCGTCGCCGACGCACTCGCCGAACTGGCAGCGAAAGCCGCCTAGACGTAATACCGGCCCGGGGGTACGACCCGGGCCGGCGGGGAGCGATCCCAGCCCAACCGTAACCGATGAAGGAGCGATCCGGAATGACAACCGCCCCGTCCGCCGTAACCCGCGAGTCATTCGCCGAGGGCCTGATGCAGGCGTTCGACGTGCTGGGGGAGCTTGCAGGCATCGCCTGGGACGTCAGTGAGGCCGCCCGGGTCCGCGCGGGCATCGTCGTGACCGTGCACTCGGAGGCGGAGGTTGACGCGGCCGCCGCGGTCCTCGGGGCCGTCCCCGAGCGGCTCGCGCCGGGGCACTACCGGGCGGTGAAGCGCACGGGCGCGGTGACGGTCTCGGTCGCGGCCTGCGGTGCCTGCGAGCAGGCCGGGAGCACGTCGTGAACGGGGCACGGCACACGGGCGGGCAGGAGCGCTCGATCGTTGACGACATCCGCGACCTGGACCCGGCAACCTGGCCGTACGCGGGGCAGGTCCCCCCGGCGCAGGCAGCGCTCCAGGAGGCGCGCAGGCGGCAGGCGCAGCCCGGCCCGGCCCGGGTTCCCACGTTCACCCCCACGGGACCGCAGGTGAGGCTCGCGGTGACCGCAGCGCAGCAGCAGGCACCCCAGGCGCCGCCCCTGCAGGTTCACGAGCACCCGGCGGGGACGTTCACCGGCCTGTCCCCGTGGCAGCAGTGGGCGAGGCGGGCGCAGGTCCGGCCGTTCCCGGCCCCCGGGCGGGACACCCCGTTCTACAACGCGGTGCTCCGCGACCGGGCCGGCATGATGGCGGCTGCCCCCGCGGCGGCGGAGCCGTTCACCCTCGCCCCGCCCGCCCGCGAGTCATGGAGGGCATGCCAGGCCCTCATGATGCTGCCGCTGCCCGGCTGCGACTACGACGCCTACCTGCAGGCGGTCGGCAGGCTCACCGGGACCAGGGGCGCAGGACGGCAGGCGGTCGCGGCACTGCCCCCCAGCGGGGCGGACTACTCCGGCCGGGAACGTCGGCAGGTCCTCGCCGACGCGATCGGGACCGCCGCGGGGCGAGCCAGGCCGGGCCGGGCGAAAGCGTACGCGCGCCTGCGTGAGGCTGTCCTCGCCGCCTGGGACTACGAGACGGCGGAGCACCTTGTCCGCAACGCGGACAGGGCCGGGCTGGTCAGCCGCGCCGAGATCGAGGGGACCGCACGATGAGCGCCGCGGCGGTGCGGGAAGCGCACGCGGTCCTGCACCTGGCGATGGAAGCGCCGGACAGGACGAAGGTGGCGGACGAGGTCATCGCCCTCGCCGACGTGCTGGACGCCTACGCGGAGATCAGCGAGGGCGAGATATCGGCCGTGTGGGCCTTCCCGGACCTGAGGGGCGAGGAAGACCCGGGCCGCGAGGCGCTGCGCAGGGTCGCGGAAAGAGTTGAGGCGGGCGCGGAGGCGCTAGTTAGCGCCATGGCCGCACGCTGCGGCATCACCGCCGGCGGGGACGCCGGGACTGAAGACGAAATGGCAATCCCAGGGGTGGGGAAATGAACGAGTTCGAGTTCGTACCAGCAACCAAGGAGCAGGCCAAGGCCCGCGTCGCACTTGCCGGCCCTTCCGGGTCAGGGAAGACCTGGACGTCACTGATCCTGGCGACGGTCCTCGCGCAGGGCGGCCGGGTCGCGGTCATCGACACCGAGCGCGGGTCGGCGTCAAAGTACGCCGGGCCGTTCGCGTTCGACAGGCTGAACCTCTACAACTATGACCCGCGCGACCTCGTCAAGGCCCTCTCGGCGGCAGCCTCGTCCGGTCACGCTGTCGTCGTGATCGACTCGCTGTCCCGCTTCTGGGGCGGCACGGGCGGCATGCTGGAGATAGTGGACAACGCCGCGAAGCGGTCTTACGGCGGTAACTCGTTCGGCGGCTGGAAGGAAGCCCGGCCGATCGAGAACGACATGATCGAGGCCATACTCGGCTACCCGGGCCACGTCATCGTGACGATGCGGACGAAAACCGCCTACGAGATCACCAAGACCGACAGCGGCAAGACGATGCCCGTCAAGATCGGCCTCCAGCCGGAGCAGCGGAACGGCATCGAGTACGAGTTCGACGTCGTGGCCGACATGGACCTGGAGAACAACTTCACGGTCTCCAAGTCCCGGTGCCCGGAACTGTCCGGCAGGGTAGTCAACCGGCCCGGCCCGGAGGTCGGGGAGATACTGCTGGCCTGGCTGAGCGACGGGGAGGCCGGCCACGCCCCGAACGACTACAGGGACACCGCCGTCAGTCCCGCCACCGGCTATGACGCGATGCGCGCCCTGTACGAGGCGGTGAAGGCCGACGGGAAGCTCGGCGCGGTCGTCATGGACGATGCCGGGCGCATGGTCACCCTCCACGACCTGATCACCCGCAGGGGCGGTGAGATCGCGGAGGCGCGCAAGGCAACAAGCCAGGAGATCGCCGGCGGGGCACCGGGCACCGGGCCCGCGCCCCTCACGCCAGCCGAGCCTGCTTACGGCGACCCTGCCGCGATGGCCGCCGCCGCAGAAGAGGATTACGTCCTGGACTTCCTCGGCCGCCTGGCTGACGTCACGAGCGAGGAACTGCTCGGCGAGATGCAGGTTGAGGTATCGCGGGCGATGACCTCAACGAAGGTCATCCGCCCGGCGACCGCGAGTGAGCTGCTCGCCGCCGTGAAAAACCGCAGGGGCGAGATCCGGAAGCCGGCGGCGGCATGACGCCCGGCGAGGCGGCAGCCCTGCGGGTCGCGGTCCTTGACGCGCTGGTCGCCGGGGCCGAGGCCGAACTGGAGCGCGCACGGGCCGACGGCGCAGTGGCGTTCAAGGCCGCAGTGGCCGGGCTCCGGTCTTCTGCGGGCGCCCTCCAGGTCGACATCCCGCTCCCGGACGGCCGGGTGATCGGGCACGTCTCCGTCAAGGCCGGGGCGAAGACGACCGAGACCGACGTGACCGGGCTGCACGAGTGGGTAGCCGAGCGGAACCCGGAGGCACTGGAGGAGTACGCGGAGCCGGCGGCAGCAGCCGATGAGCGGGTCCTTGACCTGGTGCTCGGGAAGTTCCCGGACCTGATCGGCGTCCACCTCAAGCCCGGCGCGCTCGAAGACCCGCGCGTGCTGGACCTGCTCCGCGCGGAACTGCCGGAGTTCCTGTCGTCACAGGTCCGCCCGGGTGCACTCAAGGCGTACGTGAAGGAAGCCGCCAAAACCGGGGAGAGCGCGCCGAAGGGATGGCTGTTCGACCCGGAGACCGGGGAAAGGCTGCACCTCGTCAAGGAGACGCAAGAGCCCCCCACGGGGGCGTTCTCATTCATCGGCGCGGAGACGCCGGAGCGGCGCAGGCAGGTCATGGCCGCACTTGCGGCAGGCGACCCGGTGGTCCGGTCCATCGCGTTCGGTGCCCTCGCCCTGCCAGGTGCCGTGCCGGAAGAGGCGCCATCATGAGCGCGCAGTTCACCGCCGACCGGGCGAAAGCGGCCGGCCTCGCCACCCGCGCCTACCACGCGGCGGTCCGGGAGGACTGGCCGGCGGCGAGCGCGGCGATGGCCGAGGCCGGACGGCAGGGCCCCAACGTGATCGCCCTGGTGCTAGCCGCGTTCTGTGACACGACGCTCAGCCTGCAGCGGGAGATGAGGGGAATGCCGCCGCCGGGGGACGGGGTGGCCGAGGACGGCCTGGTGCGCCCCGTCTGGGTCAACGCGGACACGGGGAAGGTCACCGCGGACGCTGACGGCCTGCCGCCCGCGGTGAGGTGGGCAGGGCAGCTTGTCGCCGCCCGTGCCGCCCTCGACTTCGACGGCTTCCAGGCGCTCCTGCTGGCGATGCCCGCTGACGGGCTCAAGCGGGGCGAGTACGCGACCGCGCTCCTGATGAGCTGCGCCACCCTGGCGAAGGCCGGGACGGGAGGTGGTTCCCGGTGAACCACCTGAAGGGCTACAGGTCCGTCGATGAGGCGATGAGGTCTAAGGCGATGCAGGCACCGGGAGCGGTCATCGAGGAGGGGTGCCGGGTTTGCCGCCTGGTGCACGTCCGCCAGGCCCCCGCGCCTCCGGACCCTGACCGTAACAGCGGCCCCTCCGCGACGGTCCGTGCCCTCGTACTGGCCCGTGACGGCCGGTCCTGCGTCTGCTGCGGGCTCAGCGTCATCGGCCGGCCGCACAGCCTCGGCCACCGGCTACGGGCAAGCCAGCAGGGAAAGCCGACTCCCTCGAACTTGATCACGCTTCTTGGCCTCGGGGTCAACCCGTTCGACGCGGACGACCACCATGCCCGGGTCGACTCCCGCCGTGACCCGTCCGACGAGGCGAGGGGGTACACGGTCCGCAGCTGGCGCGATCCCCTCCTTGTCCCGGTGACGGTTTTCGGCCCGGACGGAACCGGCCTGTCCCTGTGGCTTGACGACTCCGGTAAGTACCTTCCGTCACCCCCGGCGGCAGCGGCATGAGCGCCCCCGAGCCCTACTTCAGGGACGGGCAGGTCGTCCTGTACCTGGGAGACTGCCGGGAGGTCACCGCGTGGCTTGAGGCGGACGTGCTGGTCACTGACCCGCCGTACGGGCGAGGGTGGAAGCAGGGCGCGGGCGGCCACCTGAGCAGTAAGGCGGCCGGCCGTTACTCGCATGACGGCATCGCCGGGGACCGCGACACGTCCGTCCGTGATGCCGCACTGGCATTGTGGGGCGACCGCCTCGGCGTCGTCTTCGGTGACCCGCTAGTCGGCCGCCCGGCAGGCGCTCGGCAGGCGCTCGGCTACCGCAAGCCGTCCGGGTCCGGCAGCAAGGGCACCTTCGGCGGCTTCCTGCGGGACCTTGAGCTGATCTACCTGACCGGCCCGTGGTCAGCCGGGCTAAACGGCCGGACCAGCATCCTCGCGAGCGGGGCGCGGAACATCGGTGGCTCGGCGGGCCTGACCGCCCGCTACGGCCACCCTCACGCGAAACCCGTGGACGTCATGGAAACGCTCATCTCCGCTTGCCCTGACGGCGTGATCGCGGACCCGTTCGCAGGCTCGTGCTCAACCCTCATCGCGGCGAGGAACCTCGGGCGCAAGTGCATCGCGGTTGAGGTCGATGAGCGGCACTGCGAGAGGGCTGCCCGCCGCCTCTCCCAGGCGACGCTTGACTTTGGGGGTGCCGCATGAGCGCCTCCCGCGCCCCCCTCCTCGGCTTCCATGAGGGACGCCGGGCGGCGGAGCGGACACGCCTGCCGAGGCGGGCGGCAGGCCTCACCCTGGACGACCTCGCGGCGAAGCTGGGCTGCTCGCGCTCGTGGCTGGGCCCGCGGGAGCGGGGCGAGGTCCGCCTGTCTGTCGCGGAGGCGGAGAGGATCGCGCAGGCACTCGGCACGGACCTTGCCAGGCTGACGGAGGGGGACGCGGCGTGAACACCCCGGAGACGGCGAGGGCGAGGCGCCCCGAGGAGTCCCTCCTGCCGTTCAGTGAGGGACGGCGGGCCGCGGTGCGGATGCGGGAACTCCGCAGGCAGGCCGGCCTCACCCAGGAGCAGGTTGCCGCCATGGCCGGCCAGTCGCCGTCCTGGGTCGCCAAGCGCGAGCAGGGCGGGACCCGCCTGTCGGTGGCGGAAGCGGAACTGATCGCGAAGGTGCTCGGCACGAACCTTGCGGGACTAACGGAGGAAACGGCGTGACGGAGAAGAGGAAGCGGCGGGCGCGGCGGGCGGTCCTCTGGGCCGCGGCCGGGATTGCTGTCGCCTGGGCGGCTGCCCTCGCCTGGCGGGTGACCGTGCGGCTGCGGGAGGCCGGCGAGCTGACGGACGACTGGGAAAGGGAACCGGAATGAACGCGACGGCGGGCGGAATCCCGAGGGTGGTCATGGCCGGGGTTCCCGCGATGACCAAGCAGGAGGTCTACCTCGGGATGGTCGACAGGGGCAAGAACCGGCACTGGTCGCGGGGGCGCTGCTGGTGCGGGGCCGCGCACCAGGACGAGGCGGGCGGGCTTGTCCTTATCCCGCCTCCCTGGGACGAGACACGACGCGGGGAGGCGGCGCGATGAGCGACGGCAAGTTTGAGCCCGGCGAGATGTGGCGCGAGCGGGCAGGGCGCATCGTCCTTGACCCGGAGGACCCGAGAGGCATGCCCCTGGAGACGCCCGCCGACCGGCGGTGGCTGTGGCGGATCGAGGGCGCGCTCGCCGTATCAGCGGCGAACGACACGCTGAAGCAACTCTCTGCGGACCTGTACGCCTACCTCGCCGAGACGTGCGGGCACCACTGGCTGCACTCTGACGATTCCGGCGAGCCCGGCGGGGGTGACTTCGGCCCGCACAGGCAGTGCCTGTGGTGCAACGAGGTTGTCTTCGAGGGCGACGCGGCGAACAAGGTTGCGCGCGTGATCCTCGGGATGCCGCAGGAAGGGGAGCGTGCGGGATGACGGAGATCACGGTAATGAGCAGGGTCGCCGGCCAGGTTGCCGCAGGCGCGGCGTTCATGGACGAGCATGACCCCGGGTGGTGGCGCCCCGACGTGGATCGGGCTGTTGACCTTCGCAGCCTGAACATGGGGTACGGGGACGCGTGCGTCCTCGGGCAGCGGTGCCCGCTTGAGGCACTGATCAGCTACCTGGGCCGCGCGCCGGAGGACATCGACGACCAGGACTTCCGGTACCACGCGTACGCGAACAGGCTTAACGGCGGCTTCGGGAACCGTGAGGCGCGGGAAACCTGGGCGGTCGCCCACGGGTTCAACCGCCCGTTCGGTTACGGCGGGGACGCGTACGACGAGCTGACCGATGAGTGGGCGCGCGTGATCGCGGAGCGGAGGGCGGCGGCATGACCATGACCGTACTGCGCGCCCTCCGCCAGATGCGGCACATCGACCTCCTCGCCGCGGCGATCGAGGCGGGAGTGACTGTGAACCTGAACCTGGATACCGGGTCGCGCAGCAGGGACCAGCTCGTTGACGCCCTGACACGGACAGGGCCCCTGAAGCGGCTTACCGAGCGGTCGGAAACGAGGCTTACGCCGTGACCGAGAAGCCCGTGGTCACCAGCTACCCGCATGACCGGCTCTCCCGCCTCGCCGACGCGATGGCCAGGGCCCTTGACGAGGTGCCCGGGACCGGGGACGTCCGTACGGTGATCCTGCTCAACGACGCTGAGAACGGGTGCGAGCACGCGCACAACTACCCGGACCCCCCTGACGCGCGCAACGCCCTGCTGTTCATCGACACCGCCGTGCACCTGGCGGAGATGGGCAGGGCACTCGGGGTGAAGGTGGACGTCTTCGTCAACGGGAAGAAAGCCCCGCTGCCGGGACGGGGGGTGCCCCGTGGATGATCCCGATGTCGAGGTGAGGAGCACCGCTACCCCCGGCGAGTGGAAGGCCCTGCTCGCCCCGATGCTGGTCAGCGCGCAGGCCGCCGAGGACCTGCACGTGTACGTGGTCATCGCCCAGAACACGCGGGGCGAAATCGAGCTCCGCACCAACATGCCGGACTGCGAGCTCCGCAGCCTCCTGCACTTCGTGAGCCCGGGGTGCAGTCATGGCTGAGGCAGGAGTCCGTGCCGTCTTCGCCGCCTCGGTCAGGCGGGAACGGCGGGCAAGGCACTGGACGCAGCGGGAGCTAGCCCGGAAGGCGGGGATCTCCCCGGCCACGGTCCTGAACATCGAACTGGGTCACAGCAGCCCGACCCTTGACGTCATGGCGCTGATCGCGGGGGCATTCGGGATGAGCGTGGGCGCGCTAGCGGACGGGGAGGCGGCCCGTGGCTGACGACATCCTCGACCACGTGCTGCGCGCCGCGCTCCCCTGGCGTGACGTCCCGCCGCTTACCGAGTGCGGCAAGCACCCTGACGGCGGGATGCCTGTCCTGTCAGTTCCCGAGTTCGTCGCGAAGGTGAAGCGGGAGGGCAAGCAGCGGTCGGCGATGACAACGTGCATGACCTGCTGGAACACCGCCGTCCGTCACTCGGTCACCTCCTGGGGCGCTGACCCTGTCGGCGTCATGATGCGGGAGGTGAGCTGGGCGCGGACATTCACGCCCGGCACGGTCCGCGATGACCCGGTAGCCCGCCTGTTCCGTGACGAGCTCATTGCGATCGCCGAGCTTGTCTCCCGGCACCGGGAGGAGTTCGACGGGCTAGTCGAGAGCATCGCGGTCACGCCCCGGCTCGGGGACCGCAGGCGGCAGAGGAGGGCTTCCCGTGGGTGAGGCGAGGCGCCGGAAGGCGGCAGGCGAGGCACCGAGGCCGCAGGGCTTCCCGGTCCCCGGCCGTGACAGCCTGACGTGCCCGCTGCCCGAGTGGCTGGTCAAGGCGACACTAAGCCACGCGAAGGCGCACCCATGGCCCGGCAACGTGCCCCTCGACTGCCCGCACCACAAGCTCGACACGACCGCCGTCACCGAGCAGGGACGGCCCGTGCGGCTGCTGCTGTCGCTCGACGTCGGCTACCACAACAGCGGGTGGTTCGCGAACAGCGATTACGAGTCTTGCTACCACTTGTCTGTTTCCTACCCGCGCCCGCACGTCGCGAGGCTGTACCGCGCCCGGCCGGACCTCGGCGTGCCGCGTGACCGCGTCGGCATGGACCTGGAGACGCCCTCCGATGACGAGGTGCGCGCCTGGGGGCTGGTCTTCTACGGCCCCGAGCACGCGCCGAAAGCATGGTTCGAGCCTGCCGCCTCGGTATTCGACCCCTACCGGATGCCGAACGTGGTCCACCTGCGGCTGTTCCTCGACAGGCAGGGGCGCCCGTTCCTGCCGGAGGGCGAGCCGTACACGATCAGGCCGTGGGCTGACGGCAGTTCCCCGCGCAAGGTCGCCGAGGGACGGCTCGGGGCTGACGTGCGATGAAGCTCCCCCTTCCCCCCGAAGACTCCCCGGCTGGTGCCGCCGTCACGCCGCCTGGCCGGGGACCCGCGGCAGCCGTCCCTCCCGCCCCCGCCCCTGGGACGGCTGCCGCGACCATGCCCACGGACGGGATCGGCCACCCCCGGCCCCGTCCGTGGTTAGTCCCGTACCGGCCTGCCCCCAGGCCCCCGGTGCGGATGGCGGGCAGGAGGGCAGTCTCATGCCCCGGCCCGCGCCGTCGCCGCCGTCTCCAGATCCGGCGGCAACGGCAACCTCCCCCCGCGGAGTGGAAGACGCGGGGGGGGGGAACCGGCCCGG
>Ga0265338_10000827_pt1 | contig 52237 bp, 51 predicted proteins | sample 42126metaG_FD_193579 | JGI IMG/M metagenome (GOLD analysis project Ga0265338, IMG submission 193579) | Rhizosphere microbial communities from Carex aquatilis grown in University of Washington, Seatle, WA, United States - 4-21-26 metaG | ecosystem: Host-associated > Plants > Roots > Rhizosphere...
GTCACCGTCCGCCTGTGACCCGGCGCGCGGTGCGGCTGGGCCCGGCCCGGCCCGGCCCGGCCCGGTGGGAGTACCGGTGGCCCGGGCCGGGCGGTCCGGCGGCTGGCCCGGCCTGGTGGGGCCCGGACGGCCCGGGTAGCGCGGTCCGGTGGGGCCGGCCTCCGGTGCCGGGCCGGTTGGGCGCGGCCCGGTTGGGCGCGGGTCGTCGGGGGCCTCTGGTAGGACAGGACCGTGGCACGGGCAGCGAAGCAGGGCGAGCCGCGTGCCGGGACCCTGCCGGTCGCGCGGGTGGCGGTCGACATCCCGCTGGCCCACCTCGACCGGCCGTTCGACTACCTGGTGCCAGAACGGCTCGCCGACGTGGCTGTGGCGGGCTGCCGGGTACGCGTGCGGTTCGCTGGCCAACTGGTCGGCGGCTACCTGCTCGAACGAGCCGCCTCCAGTGAGCACCCGGGCAGGCTCGCTGCCCTGGAACGCGTGGTATCGCCCGAACCCGTGCTCAGCCCGGAGATCGCCCTGCTGGCCCGCGAGGTGGCCGACCGCTACGCGGGCACGATGGCGGACGTGCTGCGGCTGGCGATCCCGCCCAGGCACGCGCGCGTCGAGGCGGCCGCGCCAGTCCTTGGGGCGGCGACGCCAGGTCCTGGGGCGGCGACGCCAGGTCCTGGGGCGGCGACGCCAGGTCCTGGGGCGGCCGCGGCTGGACCGGCCGCCACGCCTGCCCTGGCGGTCACGCCTGGTCTCGTAGTGGCCGCGCCTGCCCTGGCGGCTACGCCGGGGCCTGTGCTGGCCACCGCAGGCCCGGCGGCTGAACCAGGGCCGTGGGCACGGTATGCCTCTGGCGGGGCCTTCCTGGCCGCCCTGGCCGACGGGAGGGCACCACGGGCGGTGTGGTCAGCTCTGCCCGGCCCGCGCTGGCCGGAGGAGATCGCCCGCGCCGCGGCGGCCACCGCCGCAGGCGGGCGGGGCACGCTGATTGTCGTTCCCGACGGCCGCGACCTCGACCAGGTCGACGCGGCGCTGCGCGATGTGCTCGGCCCAGGCCGGCACGTCGCCCTGGCCGCCGGCCTCGGGCCGGCCGAGCGCTACCGCCGCTGGCTCGCGGTCCGGCGTGGTACCACCAGAGTGGTGGCCGGGACCCGGGCCGCGATGTTCGCGCCGGTCTGCGACCTCGGCCTGGTCGTGATCTGGGACGACGGCGACGACCTGCACTGCGAGCCGCGTGCCCCCTACCCGCACGCACGGGAGGTCCTGGCGCTGCGGGCGCACCGCCTCGGCGCGGCCGCGCTGATCGGCGGGTTCGCCCGGACGGCCGAGGCGACCAGCCTGGTCGCCAGCGGCTGGGCGGTGGCTGTCACCGCTGCGCGCCAGGTCGTGCGGGACCATGCCCCGCAGATCCGTGCGGCGGGCGCCGACGCCGAGCTGGCCAGGGACGAGGCGGCGCGGTCCGCGCGGCTGCCCAGCCTCGCCCTGCGCACGGCCCGCGACGGGCTGAGCCGGGGGCCGGTCCTCGTCCAGGTGCCGCGCCGCGGGTACGTCACTGCCGTTGGCTGCGAGCGGTGCCGGGCCAGGGCCCAGTGCCGGGCCTGCGGTGGTCCGCTGGCCCTCGACCGGGCAGGTGCCGCAGTGCACTGCCGCTGGTGCGGGACAGCCGATCCAGCGTGGCGGTGCTCCCGGTGCGGGCACTCGCGGGTCCGCGCGCTGGTGACCGGGGCTGGCCGCACCGCCGAGGAACTTGGCCGCGCCTTTCCCGCGGTCCCCCTGCTGACCTCAGGCGGGGCGGAGACGATCCCAGCGGTCCCGGCCACCCCGGCCCTCGTGGTGGCCACTCCCGGAGCGGAGCCCAGCGTTGCGGGCGGGTACGCGGCGGCGCTCCTGCTCGACGGCTGGGTGCTGCTCGGCCGGTCCGGCCTGCGGGCCGCCGAGGAAGCCCTGCGCCGCTGGATGAATGCTGCCGCGCTCGTGGTGCCCGCCGCCGCGGGCGGCACGGTGATAATCGTCGCGGATGCGGGGATCGGGGCGGTGCAGGCCCTGATCCGATGGGATCCCGTCACCCATTCGGAGCGAGAACTTTCCGAACGGGCCGAGCTGCGCTTCCCGCCGTCCGTCCGGATGGCGTCGCTGACCGGGCCGGTCGATGCGGTCACCGCGCTGCTGGACGCCGCATCGCTGCCTGCGGGCGCCGAGGTGCTCGGCCCCGTGCCTGGTGGGCCGCCGGGTCCCGGCGCGGCGGGGGCGGCACCGGGCGCGCCGCTGGAAAGCGTCCGCATGCTGGTCCGAGTGCCTAAGCCAGCAGGGCCGGCGCTGGCCCGCGGGCTGCACGCCGGGCAGGCTGCGCGCAGCGCCCGCAAGGACGCCGGGGCCGTCCGGGTCCAGCTCGACCCTCCAGAGCTGATCTGAGTTCTGCTGAGAAGGCCGTAGGGTTCATGCGTGGCCACCTCACGACGGAACCCACGCTCAACGGCCCGGCCGAGCGCGCACGGGGGAGCGGAGGCCGCTGGACGCGACAGCGCGCAGCACGAAGGCCTGCCTGCTGACGGCCCGGAGGCCGGGAGCCACGGCGAGGGAATGCACCGCCTCCCCCCAGTGCGGCTGGCCCCACGGGATGAACTCGCCGCCTCGGCGCGGGTGGCGCCGCTGCTGCGCGCCGCCCGGGATATCGCCCGCTGGGCCTGGGCCGGGACCGGGCGCAAGCCGACCATGAAGGGCCCGCTGCGCCGGGCCGACGTGGCCGCCGCGGCCGCCGAGCTGGAGCTCGCGCCCGCGGAAGTGGACGCCGCGTTCCGGGTGGCCGTGGCCACCCGGATGCTGATGCTGGCCGGGGGGCATGCGGTACCAGGTGACCGCCTGGATGTGCTCGCCACCGGAAACGCCGAGGATGTCCTGGCCGTCTGGGGCGAGGCGCTCTCGGTGATGCTCGATGCTGAAGATCTCGATGGCATGGCGACCGCCCTGTACACGGTGGGCGGGCCGGTGCGGATGGACTCGCTCTTTGAGGCCTATCTGGCCGCCGCCGGCGCGCAGGCCCAGCCGCCGGGCCCGGCGGATAACGGCCAGGATCACGGCGCGGCGCTGTCCGCCGCCCTGGAAACTCTCGCTGACCTGGGTGTGGTCGAGCTCGACGTGGCCGAGCCGGGAACGGACGAGAGTGGCAGCGGGCTTACCGTGACGCTGTCCAGGCTGGGTGTCTGGGGAGTCCACCGCAGGCTGCGCGCGCAAGGCTGGCATGTGCCTGTGCTGGGCGGCGGCGCCCGCGGCGACGCGGCCGCGCTGCTGGCCACGCTGGCCAGCTGCGATGTGGAGGACGGCGAAGCGGAGATCGCCACCTGGCTGGCCGCGCGCGGCCCGCAGCAGGCCGCGGCCGAGCTGATCGAGGCCGCCCGCCGCGGTTCGCCCGGGCTGCGCGGTGCCGGGTTCGCGGTGCTGGACCGGATAGGCGAGGATGCCGTGCCGGCGGTGCGGGCGGTGCTCGACGAGCCGGTGCTGCGCGCGCACGCCGCGGTCTGGCTGCACGAGCATGGTGAGGACGCTGAACTGCGCCGGGAGGACCGGGCGTGGCTCCTCGTTGACCTGGGAGCCGGGCTGCTCGAAGAGGCCGACCCACAGGATGTGGTGGCGGAGCTGCTGCCGGATGTGCCGCCGGACTCCCAGGCCGAGCTGGTGGCCGGGCTCTGGCAGGTGAGCCATCCGGGCGTGACTGACCTGCTGACCGCGCTGAGCGATCATCATCCCGATCCGGCCGTGGCCCGGGCGGCCCGGAAGGCGGCGTTCAAGGCTCGGTCGTCATCGGCTGTAGCGCGGCCCGGAAGTCCATAAAATGAACAGGTAGTGCCCCAGCAGTGAGGGCCTCGGGAAGGGATGGTGCGCCATCAGCGTCAAGCCGATCCGCATTTTCGGCGACCCGGTGCTGCGCACCTCGGCCGAGCCGGTCCGTGACTTCGATGCCGAGCTGCGCAGGCTCGTCAAGGACCTCACCGACACGATGATGGATGCGCCCGGAGTTGGCTTGGCCGCGCCGCAGATCGGCGTGGGCCTGCGCGTTTTCACGTACTACGTCGACGATGAGCTGGGACACCTGATCAATCCGTCCCTGGACCTGTCGGCGGAGGAGGAGACCGACGACGAGGGCTGCCTGTCGTTCCCCGGCCTCGTCTTCCCGACGGCCCGCGCCTATGGCGTGGTGGCCAAGGGCTTCGACATGCATGGCGAGCCGGTCACGCTGGAGGGCAGCGGGCATCTCGCCCGGTGCGTACAGCATGAGACCGATCATCTGAACGGGATCTTGTTCATCGACCGGCTGGAGCCGGCCCAGCGCAAGCTGGCCATGAAGGCGGTCCGTGAAGCTGAGTGGTGGGGTGAGCCGGTTCCCGAAATCCGCGTCTCGCCGCACGCGACACGGGGCAAGGCCCTTTAGGTGGCCGATCAGCAGGTGGCCGATCAGCAGATGGCCGATCAGCAGATGGCCGCACAGCAGGCAGCCCCGCAGCCTGGCGGCGCAGGCCGCGGCCGGGCTGCTCAGGCCGTGCCGGGCAGATCTCCGGCCTAGCGCATGCGCCTGGTGTTCGCTGGTACCCCGCGGGCGGCCGTGCCCACCCTGGACGCGCTGCTGCGATCCAGCCATGACGTGGTGGCCGTGGTCACCCGGCCGGACGCCCCGGCCGGCCGGGGGCTGCACCTGGCACCCAGCCCGGTGGCCGAGCGCGCCGCCGAGGCCGGCCTGGAGGTGCTCAAGCCCATCCGGCCGCGTGATCCCGGCTTCCTGGACCGGCTGCGGGCCATCGCCCCGGACTGCTGCCCGGTCACCGCTTACGGCGCGCTGATCCCGCAGGCCGCGCTGGACATCCCCGCGCACGGCTGGGTGAACCTGCACTTTTCGCTGCTGCCCGCCTGGCGGGGCGCCGCCCCGGTGCAGCACGCCATCATGCACGGGGACGACATCACCGGGGCGACCACCTTCCGGCTCGTCGCGGAACTGGACGCGGGCCCGGTCTTCGGCGTGCTCACCGAGCAGGTCGGCCCGCGGGACACGGCCGGAGACCTGCTGGCCAGGCTGGCCGGGTCAGGCGCGGAGCTACTCGTAGCCACGCTGGACGGGATCGAGTCCGGGCAGCTTGAGGCGCGCCCCCAGCCATCCGAGGGAGTCAGCTACGCACCCAAGATCACCGCCGAGGATGCGCGAGTGCACTGGGACCGGCCAGCGATCGCGGTGGACCGGCAGATCCGCGCGTGCACCCCGGTTCCAGGGGCATGGACCGTGCTTGGCGAGGCCAGGCTCAAGCTCTGGCCGCTGGCGACGACCGGCCCCGATCTGGCCGGTTCCGGCGGTTCCGGTGGCTCTGGCGGTCCCGGTGGTCCCGGGGATGGCCCGCTCGGCCCGGGCGAACTGCGGATCCTGCGCTCAGCGGTGCTGGTCGGCACCGCGACCGGGCCGGTCGAGCTCGGCGATGTGCAACCGCACGGCAAGCGCCGGATGAACGCCGCAGCGTGGGCTCGCGGGCTCCACCTGGACCAGGGCGCGGCCCGCCCGCGCAGCGCGGTGCTCGGCTGACATGGCGCCACCCGGTGAGAAAGGGCAGGGCAGCACCGCGCCCCGGAGGAGCGGCACCCATGCGCCAGCGGCTGGCCGGCCAGAGGGCCCGCGTCCGCTCGGCGGCAGCTCCGCGCGGGACGGCAGCGGCCGGCCCGGTGCACCCGGTGCACCTGGCCGGCCTGGGCCGCGGGATGCGAGTGGCCGGTCCGGGGCGCGGGACGCCGGCGGCCGAACGGGAGTGCCTGGCGGGGGCGGCCGGTCCGGGGCGCGGGATGCGAGTGGCCGGTCCGGGGCAGGTGACGCCAGCGGACCGTCGGCCCGCCCGCGCACGGACCCGGCGCGGCGGGCGGCCCTGGATGTGCTCCTCGCCGTTGAGCAGCGGGACGCCTACGCGAACCTGCTGCTGCCGTCGGTTCTCACCGAACGTGGGCTGACCGGCCGGGACGCGGCACTGGCCACTGAACTGACCTACGGGACGCTGCGCGGCCGGGGCACCTATGACGCCATCCTCGGCGTGTGCAGCGACCGTGCGCTGGACCGGATCGACCCGCCGCTGCGCGAAGCGCTCCGCCTCGGCATCCATCAGCTGCTCGCCACCCGGGTGCGCGCGCATGCCGCGGTCGCCACGTCGGTGGATCTGGCCAAGGATGTGGCCGGTGCCCGTTCCGCCGGGTTCGTCAACGCGGTACTCCGCCGGGTGGCGACCCGCGACATGGAGACCTGGATCGGGGTCGCGGCCCCTGACCGGGGCGTCGACCCGATCGGTCACCTGGTCGTCCGGTACAGCCATCCTCGGTGGATCGTGGTGGCGCTCAGCGAGTCGCTGGGTGAATCACCCGCCGGCGACGCGGCCGGCGGCCTGGCTCAAACCGAAGCCGCCCTGGCCGCGGACAGCGTCAGGCCGCGGGTCACTCTCTGCGTGGTGCCCGGGCTCACCGACCCCGCCGAGCTGGTGACCGGTGGCGGGGAACTGGCCCGGTGGTCGCCATTCGGCGTTTATCTCGAAAGCGGCGATCCCGCCGCGATCCCAGCGGTCGGCGAGGGCCGCGCCGCTGTGCAGGACGAGGCCAGCCAGCTGGCGGCCCTGGCCCTGGCCCGGGTCGCGGTGACTGGCCAGGACAGCCGCTGGCTGGACCTGTGTGCCGGGCCGGGTGGCAAGGCACGCCTGCTCGCGGGCTTGGCGGCGGGCCGCGGCGCCAAGCTCGTCGCCGCCGACAAGCGCGTGCACCGGGCCAGGATGGCTGGCGCCGCGGCCGCCATCACCGGCGCTGCCGCGGCGGTCGCCGCCGACGGCACGGCTGGCCCATGGCGGCCCGGGACCTTCGACCGGGTCCTCGCCGACGTCCCGTGCTCGGGGCTCGGCGCGCTGCGCCGCCGTCCGGAGGCGCGCTGGCGTAAGTCACCGGCCGACGTCGCTGGCCTGGGCGCCCTGCAGCGGCAGTTGCTCGCCGCGGCGCTCGACTCCGTCCGGCCCGGCGGCGTGGTCGGTTACGTGACCTGCTCCCCGCACCTGGCGGAAACCCGGGCGGTAGTGGCGGACGTACTGCGCGAGCGCGATGACATTGAGGTGCTCGACGCGCCCGCGATGCTCCCCGAAGTCCCTGGCCTGCGCTGCCCGGAACCTGACCGTAAGTACGTGCAGTTCTGGCCACACCGGCATGGGACGGACGCCATCTTCCTGGCCCTGCTCCAGCGCCGCGGCTGACTTGGTCGCGGCGGCTGATGGCGCTGAGCGTGTCGCGGCCCCAGCTGCTGGCCAGGCTGGCGCGGCTGGTTGACTCGCGCCGGATGGCGGACCAGGTGCTGCGCGTGGCGATCGACGGCCCCGATGCGGCGGGGAAGACCACGCTGGCCGATGCGCTCGCGGCCAGGATCGCGGCGGAGACAGGGGGTGCCGGCCAGACGATCCGGGTCAGCATCGACGATTTCCACCAGCCACGGGAGGTCCGCTACCGGCGGGGGCCCCTGTCGGCGGCGGGTTATGTCGAGGATTCTTTTGACTACGACGCCGTGCGCCGCCTGGTCCTTGAGCCGCTCGCGCCCGGGGGGAGCCGCTGGTACCAGCCTGGGTCCTTCTCGCACCGGGCGGACACCCCGTGCGAACCGCCGCGGCGGCAGGCGGATCCTGGGGCGGCGCTGCTCTTCGACGGAGTGTTCCTGCTCCGCGCCGACCTGCGCGGTTACTGGGATCTGCGGATTTTCGTCGATGTCAGCCCTGAGGAGACCCTGCGCCGGGCACTGGAACGCGACGTCGATGTCCTGGGGAGCGGCGCGGACGTGCGCGAACGGTACCTCCGCCGCTACCTGCCCGGCCAGCAGATCTACCGTGCCGCCGCATCACCAGAGGCCACGGCCGATGTGGTCATCGACAACAACGACCCGGCCCGCCCTCGCATTCTCACCTGGCCTGGCGGCTAGCTCACCTGGGGCCTGGCGGCTAGCTCACCTGGGGCCTGGCGGCTAGCCGCCAGGCCAGGCCGCAGCGGGCCTACTGGGCCCGGGTGAGCGCCCGCCCGGCACCAGCCCGCACACGGGTGGAGCCGATGTCCGCCTTCTGGCCTTCCGCATAGCCGGCGCCGTAGCCGTTGCCGCTGTAGGTCAGGCGGGTCTTGCGGGTCAGCGGGTAGGCCTGCTCGATGTTCCGGCGGATAACCTGCCGCCGGTCGGCCAGCACGATCGTCGCCCTGGAGCTGGAGGCCGCGGACGGTGCGGTCGCCGCGCACGCCGCGTCGTGCTCCGCCGCCCTGACCCGGGAAACGACGGCGGTGGCGAACCCGAGCAGCCAGCTCCGCCGCCAGGCCCGCGGGCTGCGGCTCCAGTCCGGAACCTGCGCCACCACCAGGCCCTGCCACATCTGCACCAGCACCGAGGTGTAGATGACATCGGCCCGCTCGATGTCGGAGGCGAAGCCGAAGACGTGGATCCGGGCCCCGGGATCGGCCCGGGGCAGGACCACGCACTGGCAGCGCATCGCCGACGCGATCCCGCACAGCAGGTGGGCCTGGACCCGCGCCCATGGGTTGTCGATGTCCAGGACGCGATCGGCCGGGTGGTCGGTCTCCGGCCGGTCGGCGGCCAGCAGCGCCCGGTCGATTCCGTACTTGGCCATCAGCTCCGCGGCCTTGGCGGTCAGCGCCTGCGCCTCGGCCGGTGTGACACCCACAGCCTCGGCCTTGGCGAGCAGCTTGCGGACGCGGGCGAGCAGCGTGTCGGTCGGCTTGACGCCGGCCGCTCGGGTGCCTGCTGCCTGGGGATTCACGAAATGGCCTCCTGCTCACGGAGTAGGATCGAATACGTGATCGAACGTTATCCGGAGGCTCCGACATTTTCCGCGCCGAGACGGCCTTCCCGGAACCCTACCGTCGGCCCTGCGGGGAGTCGCCGGATATGGGCCGCGGATCTCACCCCTGAGGTCACCCCGCGGAGCAGCCGGGGCCGTTTACACTCGGCGGCATGGCCGTCCAAATGGCACCCAGCATCCTGGCGTCAGACTTTGCCAGGCTGGCCGATGAGGCCGCGGCGGTGTCCGGCGTGGCCGACTGGCTGCACGTCGACGTCATGGACAACCATTTTGTGCCGAACCTCACGCTCGGCCTTCCGGTGGTCGAGGCGCTGCTCAAGCACGCTGGCCTGCCCCTCGACTGTCACCTGATGATCGAGGATCCCGACCGCTGGGCACCCGCGTACGCGGAGGCCGGCGCCCGGAACGTGACGATCCACGCGGAGGCCGCGGGGTCGCCGGTGCGCACGCTGCGGATGATCAGGTCGGCGGGCGCGCGGGCCGGGCTGGGGATCAACCCCACGACCCCGGTCGAGCCGTACGAGGACCTGCTGCCCGACATCGACATGCTGCTGCTGATGACCGTCGAGCCCGGGTTCGGCGGCCAGCCCTTCCTGGACATGGTGCTGCCGAAGCTGCGCCGCGCCCGCGAGCTGGTCGCCCGGCACGGCGCCGCCGTGTGGCTGCAGGTGGACGGCGGAGTGAGCGGGGAGACCATCGAGCGTTGCGCCGACGCGGGCGCGGATGTGTTCGTGGCCGGATCCGCGGTGTACGGGGCGGATGACCCGGCCGCGGCGGTCCAGGCCCTCCGCGCGCAAGCCGAGCGGGCCACCGCGCACGCGTCCTGGCGGGGCTGACCCAGGTTGCCCGAGTGGAGAGTTGTCTCTGAGCGGCCGTTGTATGGCGACGAGTGGCTGGATATCCGGATTGCGGATGTTGAACTCCCCGACGGGCGTCACATCGAGCATCGTTCGATCCGTATCGCGGCCGGCGCCGGTGTGCTGGCCCTTGACCGCCACCAGCAGGTGCTGCTGATCTGGCGGCACCGCTTCATCACCGGCACCTGGGGCTGGGAGATTCCGATGGGCAGGGTGGAGGAGGACGAGTCGCCCGCTGACGCGGCCGCCCGCGAGTTCGAAGAAGAGACCGGGTGGCGGGCGGCGGCGCTCCGGCCGCTGATCCGCGTGCGGCCCACGCCTGGCATTTCCAACTCCGTGCACCACATCTACCGGGCCGACGAGGCAACGCACATCGGGGAACCCGTCGATGCCTACGAGTCTGACCGGATCGCCTGGGTTCCGCTCGCCGACGTGCGTTCCCTGATCGACAGGGGAGACATCGTGGGCGGCAGCACGCTCGTGGCCTTGCTCTACATCCTCAGCGAGCCGGTTCTGTCGATTCCGGGCCGTGCCGATCGTCGGAGTGGTGACGGACCAGATAAGACCTAAGGAGACTGACGTGGCTCAGTACGCGATCCTCATCTACGAGGACGAGAGCGCCTATGCCGACCTGCCGCCTGAGGTGTGGCAGCAGATGAAGGAGGCGCACGGCCGTTTCTGGCAGCAGGTGGGCGAGAAGGGCGGCAAGGTCCTGGGCGGGGAAGCGCTCCAGCCGACCGGCACGGCGACCTCCATCCGGGGCGACGTGGTGACCGACGGCCCGTTCGCTGAGACGAAGGAAGCGCTTGGTGGCTTCTACCTGATCGAAGCCCGTGACCTCGACCATGCCCTCGACATCTCCAAGCTCTGCCCGGCGTCGCGTGGCGGCGTCGAAGTGCGCCCGATTATGGACCTTTCTGGCGGGTGAGCGATTCTTCCTCGGCCGGGGACCCAGCGGGGGACGCTGAGTCGAGGGTGGCCCGGAACCCCGGCTCCGCCGCTGATGCCGGACCTGTAGAGGATCCCGGCTCAGCGGGCCCGGGCATACCGCACGACCCGGCGGCGGCTGTCGCTGACGCGCACCGTCGCGAGTGGGCCTTCGTGCTCGCCGCGACGGCGCGCGTGGCGGGCGACATCGACCTGGCCGAGGAATGCGTCCAGGACGCGTATGTCACGGCCCTTGACGCCTGGTCCCGCCAGGGCGTCCCGCGCAATCCGGCCGCCTGGCTGACCACGGCGGCGCGCCGGCGGGCCATCGACGCGCACCGCCGCGACCGGACGCTGCGCAGCAAGCTGCCCCTGCTGATCGAACCCGACTCCCCATCAGGGTCGGCTGCGCCAGCAGGGGAGGAGCCGCAGGAGGATGACGTGATCCCCGATGACCGGCTCCGCCTTGTCTTCACCTGCTGCCACCCAGCCCTGGCCCGGGAGGCGCAGGTCGCACTGACGTTGCGGCTGGTATGCGGTCTGACGACAGCCGAGATCGCCCAGGCCTTCCTGGTGTCCGAGTCCACGATGGCGGCCCGGGTGACCCGGGCGAAAAAGAAGATTTCCGCCGCACGCATCGCCTACCGGGTGCCGGAGGAAGCTGAGCTGCCCGACCGGCTCGATGCGGTCCTCACCGTGGTGCACCTGCTCTACACCACCGGGCACACCGCCCCAGCCGGTGAGAACCTCGTCCGGGACGACCTCGTGGAGCGCGCCATCGCGCTGGCCCGCATGCTGCGCACGCTGATGCCGGACGAGCGGGAGGTGCGCGGGCTGCTCGCCCTGCTCCTGCTCACGGATGCGCGGCGGGCCACCCGGGCGGACGCTGCCGGGCGGCTGCTGCTGCTGGACGAACAGGACCGCTCCCAGTGGGACCGCCAGGCGATCAGCGAGGGGACGGCGCTGGTGACCGACGCGCTGCGGGGGGGTCGGCCAGGCCGGTTCGCGCTGCAGGCGGCGATCGCGGCGCTGCACGCTGAGGCGCCCAGCTACGAGGACACCGACTGGCCGCAGATCCTGCTGCTGTACGACGGGCTCAGCCTGGTCTGGACCTCACCCGTGGTCGCGCTCAACCGCGCGGTCGCCCTGACCATGGCCGAAGGCCCCGAGGCCGGGCTGGCCGAGATCGAGGCCCTGGAACATGACGGCCAGCTCGCCGGGTACCGGTACCTGCCGGCGGCCAAAGCGGACCTGCTCCGCCGCCTCGGCCGCCGCGCCGAGGCGGCCCAGGCCTACCGTGACGCCCTGGAACTCACCGGCAACGAGGCCGAGCGCAGCTTCCTGGCCGGCCGCCTCGACGAAGTCACCACACCTACCCCGCACTAGCGCGAGCGCGGTGCGCTGTGCCCCTCCTGCGCGCCCAATGCACCGCGCTGTTGCGGGGCACCATCACCGCGGTGCGCTGTGCCCCTGATGCGCTCACAACGCACCGCGTTGACGGGAGAAGTCAGTGTTCCGGTGGCCGATCTATCGTTGACCGATATAGAGTGCGCTCATGGCCCGGTTCACGGAGCGAGACGGCGATGCCGCTGACGCTCCGGGAGCACTCGACGCGCTGGGCCGCTCGGCCGGCCGGGCCACGCTGATCCTGTCCAGCCTGGCTGACGGGGCCAAGCACGGCTACGCGCTGACCAAGGACATCGAAGCCTTCGCCGGTGTGCGGCTGGCGCCGGGCACGCTGTACGAGGCACTCAGCCGGCTCGAAGCCCGCGGGCTGATCGAGGCGCTGGACAGCGCGGACCGGCGCCGGCCTTACCAGCTGACGGCCGCTGGCGCCGCGGCCCTCCGGGCACAGTTGCAGGCTCAGCGCACCGTCGCCGAGGTGGGGCTGCACCGCCTCGCCGGAAACTGGGGCACGGCGTGACCCGGCCTCCCGTGATCCCGCCGGACGGAATCCCGCCGGACGGGATCACCGCTGCCCCTGGCGGGCCGGAAGCCATCAGGCCACCTGGCTCCCGGGCTGCGCGACGGCTGCTGCGCTGGTACCCCCGGAGCTGGCGGGCACGCTATGGGGAGGAATTCGCCGAACTGCTCATCGCGGAATTCGCGGAGCAGCCGCGATCCTGGCGACGCGGCGCGGACGTGGCCCGTGGCGGCCTGCTCGCCCGCCTGGCCAGCGCCGGCCTCATCAGTGCCAGGCTCCCCGGCGACCCGGTCGACCCGGCTGCTGGACGCCGGGCCAGCCTGGCTGCCCTGGCCTGCGCCGCCGCCATATTCCTCACCGTCGGCGCCACCATGTGGGCGCAACTGACGGTGGGCTGGGAATGGGCGCCCCCGGCCACCCCGGGCGGCTCGGTGGCGATGGTCGTGATGTCGGCGGCCATGCTGCTGCTGGCCGTGCTCGCCTTTCTAGCCGCCGCCCCGGTGGCCATCGCGGCCGCCCGGGCCATGGCCCGGGGCGAGGCGCCGAGGCTGCGCCGGCCGGCCCTTCTGCTGGCCGGCGGTGCGCTGGTCCTGGTCCTCGGCGGTCGTCATTTCGGGAACGCATGGCCCGGCACCGGGGGCCGCTGGTGGCCGCACCAGGGCCTGGTGCCCGGCGGCATCGCGGCGTTCAGCTGGGCGTGCACCCTGTCGGTCACGTCCTACTGGGCTCACCCCACCGTGCTGGCCTCATTTCCCCCCGCCGAGCTGGCCTGGATGGCGGTCAGCCCGGCCGCCATGCTCTGCGTGGTCACCGGCACCGCGCAACTCGTGCGGCGGGTGGAACTCTCGCCTGGGGTCCTCCGGCACGAGGCGTGGGTGGGCCGTGCTGCGATAGGGGGTATGGCCGCCTTCCTCGGCGGCGCACTGTGCTGGGTGACCGAAGGGGGACCAGGGCCACGGGGGCTCGTTCACGCCGGTGCCATCGACGTGGCCGGAGTCGCCGTGATGGTCATCGTGCTGGCTGCCGGATGGCAGGCGCTGCAGCGGGCCGGCCGGCCAGAGCCGTTCCTGGCGGCGCGCTCCGTGGCGCGCCGGTGAGCACGAGCGCCCGCGGCGGATGGACCCGCCGCCGGGTGCTGGCGGCCAGCGGCGGCGGCCTGGCGGCGCTGGCTGTCGCCGGGGCGGGCGCACTCGACCTGGTTTCCCGTGGCGTGCTGCCCGGCCAGCAGGCTCTCGATCGGCTGGATGGCGCATGCTCAGTGCCACCGCCGACGGTGAGCTTCTCGGCTCCGGGGCCGTCCGTCTCCGGCCGCTTCTTCTCCCGGGCCCGGCGCCGGGCGGTCGGCTACACCATCGCTTACCCGCCTGGCTACCGTCCCGGCAGCCCGCTGCCGCTCATCGTCGTGCTGCATCCCTACGGGTCCGATCATCGCCACCCGCTCACCGGGATGTCCCTGCCGCACGCGCTGGCGCTGCACACCGGCGGCGAGCCGCTGCCGCCGATGGCGATGGTGTCGGCCGACGGTGGGGACAGGTACTGGAATCCGCATCCAGGCGATGACCCGATGGGCATGGTGATCGACGAACTCATCCCGTTCTGCCAGCGCAGAGAGCTGGGCCAGGACGCGGTCGGCACCCTGGGAATCTCGATGGGCGGGTACGGCGCCATCCTGCTGGCCGAGAAGCACCCGGCCCTGATCAGGGCGGTGGCGGCGATCGGCCCGGCGATCTGGACTAGCTACCGGCAGGCCCGGGCGGCCAACCCGGGCGCGTACGCGTCGGCGGCCGCATTCACCGCGGCCGATGTCGTCAGGCACGCCGCTGCGCTGCGTGCGGTGCCGGTTCGGGTGGCATCCGGCCTCAGTGACCCGTTCTGCCCCGGGGCGCGCGCGTTCGCTCAGGCGCTGCCTGCTGCCGTGGTGGACATCTCCCATGGCTGCCACAGCGCCCCGTTCTTCACCGCGCAGGAACCGCCGTCGCTGGCCTTCCTGGCCCGCCATCTCACCGCCTAGCATCCGCTGCGCGGTCAGCACGGTGCGTTTCCGCGAATGTGGGTCACACGTCAGCACGCTCAAGATTTGCCGACCGGGTAGTGGCTGCCGCATGGTCGCGGCCGCCCGCGCCAGCCGAGCTGCCGCAGCACCGCGGCGACCTGGGCCGCGACGTGGCACGGGCGCCGGACGACGTCGGGCCAGCTGTACCGCAAGGTGATGATCCCGTCGGCGGCGGCGGCATTGTCGCGGTGCCGGTCGCGCCAGTGGGCCTCCGGCGGATGGGCCAGGTCCCCGTCCAGTTCCACGCCCACGCCGAATTCCTCGTAGAGCACGTCCCGGTACTCAGTGCGCGTTCCGCGGGCTGTCCGCACTTGGCGTCGTGCACCGGGAAGCCCGTGCGGGCGCTCGACATCGCGGATGTAGTGGCGCTCCAGCGTGGAATGCGCGCCAGCGGCAACATCGCCGAACGCGGCCGCCAGCTCACCTCGCCAGCGCATTCGCCTGCGCGCGTCCATCGCGGCCCGCAGCCGCGCCGGGTGTGGCCAGCCGTCCGGCGCACGCCCGGGCGGACCGGGTGCGGTTTCGTCACGGAATAGCTGGCGTGGCACACTGGTTGCGTTGATGAAGGCGTGCTCCGGGGTCGGTGAAATTCCGAGCCGGCGGTGATAGTCCGCGACCCGGCTGACGGCGTGCGAACGCCAGCGGCTGGCTGACCTGGTGGAATTCCGGGACCGACGGTTAAAGTCCGGATGGGAGGAAGCACGCGCGGGCGGCAGCCCAGCACGCTGCCGACCGTGTTCGCGCGTCCGCGCGCCCCCGGAGCTAGCTGGCATTACGGCTCCGAGGAGAGGAATCGCGGATGTTCACCGGAATCGTTGAGGAACTCGGCGAAGTCGTCGCCATCGAGACGCTCGCCGGGGCGGCCCGGCTTACTGTGCGCGGGCCCCAGGTAGCGGCAGACGCGGCCCGTGGCGAATCGATCGCCGTCAACGGAGCCTGCCTTACCGTCACCGAAGCCGCGGACAAGACATTCACCGCCGACGTCATGGCGGAGACCCTGCGGCGGACCGCGCTCGGCACGCTTGCCCCCGGTTCATCGGTCAACCTAGAACGCCCGCTGCGCTTCGACGGCCGGCTGGGCGGTCACCTCGTGCAGGGCCATGTGGACGCGACGGCCACCATCCTTTCCCGCAGCCCGGCTGAGCACTGGGACGTGGTCCGCATCGCGGTTCCGGAGTCCCTGGCCCGGTACATCGTCGACAAGGGCTCCGTGGCCGTGGACGGGGTCAGCCTGACCGTCTCGGCGACCGGGGACGGGGGCGCCGGTGAGCAGCCCTGGTTCGAGGTGAGCCTCATCCCCACCACCTTGGAGCTGACCACCCTGGGCCGGGCGGAGCCGGGCTGCCAGGTCAACCTGGAGGTGGACATGATCGCCAAGTATGTGGAGCGACTGACCCGCGGGGCGCCAGCCCAGCGCGACGAGGAAACGAAGGCCCGGCCATGACCATCAGCCCGCCCGCGCGCGGCAGCTCCTGGATGAGCGCGCCCAGGGACATCCCCCCATCGACAAGCGTGCTACCTAACGCAATGCCGCCCGACCGCCGCCCACCGACCGGCTCACCGTCACTCGGACTGCCTGCCCGCGCCACGGCAGTGAGCCGTGGCACCCGGCTTGACGACATGTCGCGGGCGATCGCTGACGTCGCGGCCGGGCGCCCGGTGGTCGTGGTCGACGACGCCGACCGGGAGAACGAAGGCGACATCATCATTGCCGCCAGCAAGATGACTCCTGAGCTGATGGCGTTCATGATCCGCTACACCAGCGGCGTGATCTGCGTTCCGCTGCCCGGCGAGGATCTTGACCGGCTCCAGCTGCCGTTGATGACAGCGCAGAACACCGAGCGCATGCGGACCGCCTTCACCGTCAGCGTGGACGCGCGGGACGGCGTGACCACGGGGATCTCGGCGGCGGACCGGGCGCGGACCGTCCGGGCCCTGGTCGACTCGGCCACCAAGGCCAACGAGCTGGTCCGGCCCGGGCACATCTTCCCGCTCCGTTACGCCGAGGGTGGTGTGCTGCGCCGGCCGGGGCACACCGAGGCCGCGGTCGACCTGGCCCGGATGGCTGGCCTGGCGCCGGCCGGGGTACTTGCCGAGGTCGTCAACGACGACGGGACCATGGCGCGGCTGCCTGCCCTGCGGGCCTTCGCTGACGAGCACGGGCTGGCCCTGATCTCGATCGCCCAGCTGATCGACTTCCGTCGGCATTCCGAGCGAATGGTCCGCCGGGTCGCCGACACCCGGCTGCCGAATGCCTACGGCGAATGGCGGGCGCTCGGCTACCAGAACTCGGTGGATGGCACTGAGCACGTCGCCCTGGTGCTGGGCGACCTCGGTGACGGCCAGCAGGTCCTGGTCCGGGTGCATTCCGAGTGCCTGACCGGTGATGTGTTCGGTTCCCTGCGCTGTGATTGCGGCGCGCAGCTGGAGGCCTCGATGGCGACGATCGCCGCCGAGGGCCGGGGCATCGTCTTGTACTTGCGCGGCCATGAGGGCCGCGGCATCGGCCTGCTCAGCAAGCTGCGGGCGTACCAGCTCCAGGACGGGGGCGCCGACACGGTCGACGCCAACCTGGAACTCGGCCTGCCCGCGGACGCCCGCGAGTACTCGACCGGTGCGCAGGTCCTCGCCGACCTCGGGGTCCGCTCGGTCCGCCTGCTCACCAACAACCCGGCGAAGGTCCGCGGGCTGTCGGGGTTCGGCATTGAGGTGGCCGGCCGGGTGGCCCTGCCCGTCACGGTGACCTCGGACAACCTGCGCTACCTCATGGCCAAGCGGGACCGGTTCGGCCACCTGATCGACGGTCTTCCCGGCACCGGAAACCTCCCTGGCGGGACCAGGGAGGTCCGCCCGGACGGACTCGCGGAGGTGCGGTGAGCGGCGAGGGCCGGCCGGCCGGGGAGGCACTGGACGCGGCTGGGCTCACCCTGGCCCTGGTGGCGGCCCGCTGGCACGCGGAGATCACCGACAGCCTGGTGGAGCGGGCCCTGGCGGCGGCCAAGGCCTGCGGGATCGATGACCCGTTGCTGGTCAGGGTGTCAGGTGCCGTCGAGCTGCCCGTGGTGGCCGCGGAACTCGCCGCCAGCCACGACGCCGTGGCCTGCCTCGGCGCGGTGATCCGCGGCGGGACACCGCACTTTGAGTACGTGTGCGATGCTGTCACTTACGGCCTGGCCCGGGTCGCGCTCGATGCGGGCACGCCGGTCGGCAACGGGGTGCTGACCTGTGACACCCTGGAGCAGGCCCGGGAACGATCAGGGCTGGATGGCAGCCGCGAGGACAAGGGATGGGAGGCCGTGGTGGCAGCGCTCGACACGGCCCTGGTGCTCCGCACCCTCCGCGCGCGACATTGATGCGGTGCTAGCCGGGGACATCCCCCGGCGTCCCCGGCCAATAGCCCATCAGTCCTGAAAGGTCTCCTCCGTTGCTGTCGCTTGTCCTTCCCAAAGGCTCTCTGGAACGTGCCACCCTCGAGCTGTTCGACGCGGCGGACCTGACCGTCCGCCGGTCCTCCGACCGTGACTACCACGCGTCCATCGATGATCCGCGGATCGAGCGGGTGCGGTTCCTGCGGCCCCAGGAAATCCCCTCCTACATCGAGCGCGGCCTCTTCGACCTCGGTATCACCGGCCGTGACTGGATCTCAGAAACCGGGGCCGAGGTCGCCTCGCTCGGTGAGCTGCACTACTCCAAGGCCACATCGTCGCCGGTGCGCGTGGTGCTCGCCGTTCCGCAGAACTCACCATGGCAGTCGGTCACCGACCTGCCGGACGGGGTGCGGATCTCCACCGAGCTGCCGTCGCTGACCAGCCGGTACCTGGCCGAGCACGACGTGAAGGCCATGGTGATCCCCTCGCACGGCGCGACCGAGGCGAAGGTGCCGGACATCGTGGACGCCATCGTGGACCTGACCGAGACCGGATCTTCGCTGCGCCGCAACGGCCTGCGGATTCTTGACACGCTGCTGACCAGTTACACCGAGCTGGTCGCGAACACCGAGGCGTACGCCGACGCGGCCAAGCGCGCCGCCATGGACGACATCGCGCTGCTGCTGGCCGGCGCGATCCGGGCCAGGGGCAGCGTGCTGCTGAAGCTCAACGTGCCATCCGGGCAGCTGGCCGCGGTGACGGCGATGCTGCCATCCATGTCGTCGCCGACGATCACGGCACTGGCCCGCGGCGACATGAACGCGGTGGAGACCGTGGTGCCCAAGCAAGGGATCAACACGCTGATTCCCGCGCTGAAGGCGGCCGGAGCGCGGGACATCCTGGAAATCCCCATTTCCAAGATCGTCGAATAAGCGGGGCTTCGCCGGGACAAGCTCCCCTGATCGCGGTGCTCTCTTGCCCGGGGGACCACCCCCGGCCCCCCGGGCATACCTCGTTCCCTTGATCGCGGTGGATTGGTGGCTGCCGGCGAGCGGTGATCCACCGCGATCATGGGAGCGGGGACGGCTGGGGCCAGGCGCGCACCGGGCCGTGCGCCCGGAGGGTGACCAGGGAGCCAGGCGGCAGGTCACCGGCTCCGAGTGTCCGCACTATGACCAGGGGTGCGCCGGGATCCCGCTCCGGCTGCACCTTCACCACAGCGTCGTGTCCGTGATAGCCGTAGCCCACGACCCGCCCGGTCAGCCCGCCGGTATCCAGGGTGGCGAGGTCGGCGCGGTGCCCGTTCACCGGTCGCCGCACGGACAGCCGGGACCTGAGCCCGGCTGCCTTCGGGGCGCCGTCGCCCGGCGCGCAAAGTTCGACCTGTTCAGGGCGGACAAGGACGGTGACCGGGCCCGGGGCGGGCAGCCGCCCGCCATCCTGCTCGACCGGGAGCTGGCCGAGCGCGGTGTGGACCGTCCCGCCGTCAAGGACACCTTCGACGAGGTTGGCGTCGCCGATGAAGCGCGCCATATCCGCGTCGACCGGGCGCGCGTAGAGATCCTGCGGCGCGTCGCACTGCGCGATGGCGCCATCGCGCAGCACGGCCACCAGGTCGGCGGTGGACAGCGCTTCGTCCTGGTCGTGGGTGACCAGGACCGCTGTCGTGCCCGCCTCGCGGAGCAGTTGCTGGACATCCTCGCGAACGCTGGCCCGCAGATGCGCGTCCAGCGAGGCGAACGGCTCGTCGAGCAGGACGATCTCCGGCTTGATGGCGAGCGCGCGGGCCAGCGCCACCCGTTGCTGCTGGCCGCCGGAAAGCTGGTGCGGGTAGCGACGGGCGAACTCGGCCAGCCCGACCGCGTCGAGCAGCTCGGTGGTGCGCGGCCCGCGACGGTCCCGCCGGGGCAGCCCGAAGCCGATGTTCGCCTCGACTGTGAGGTGCGGGAAGAGGCTGCCCTCCTGAGGCACATAGCCGATGCGGCGCCGCTCCGGCGGAAGGTGGATACCTGGGCCGTCCGCGAGGGTGCCGCCGATCGTGACTGTGCCCGCGTCCGCGCGCTCGAAGCCGGCCAGCACGCGCAGCAGCGTGGTCTTGCCGCTGCCCGAGGGGCCGAGGATGGCGGTCAGCGACCCGGCGGGCACGTCCAGATCCAGCCCGGTGAGCACCCGATGGCTCCCGAACGCCTTGTGCAGGCCGGCGACCGCCAGCTGGGTCATGTCCTCACCTTCGAGTCCGCGGAACGGTCGAAAAACCGTCCGAGCACATAGCTCGGGACGGCGGCCACAGCGATCATCACCAGGGCGAACGGTGCAGCCTGCCCGTAGGACAGGTTCGTCTCGTAGGTCCAGAACTGCGTGGCGAGGGTCGCGGCACCGGTCGGAATCAGGATAAGCGTGGCGGTAAGTTCCGTGACAGCGGACAGGAACACCAGGCAGAACGCTGCCACCAGGCCTGGCCCGGCCAGGCGCAGCGTCACCCGGCACAGCACGGCGAGCCGGGGCTCGCCCAGGGAGCGGGCCACCTCGTCGAGGCCGGCCGGTGCCCGGGCCAGCGAGGCCTTGACGCCGACCAGCGCCAGCGGGAAGAACATGATCGCGTAGGCGAGGACAAGCAGGGACGCGGTCTGGTAACCGAACCCCGCGGCGTACCGCTCGGTGAAATACGACAGGGCCAGCGCGATGACCACGCCGGGCATGGCGAGCACCAGGTAGGTGCTGCGTTCCAGGAACTGCCGCACGGGCCCGGCGTGCCGCACCGCGAGCAGGGCCACCGGCACGGCCATCAGGGTCGCCAGCGCAGCCGCCGCCGCTCCGTACATGGCGGTGTGCCCGGCCGCGGCCAGCAGCGAGACGCCGGTTATCGCCGGTGGCAGGCCGGCGGTCATCCAGTAGATGCTCGCGGCGATGGGAACGCCGAGCGCGAGGGCGGCCAGCGCCACGACCCCGGCCAGGACGGGAAGCCTGGCCCGGCCGAGCCGCAGCGGCGGGGACACCCGCTGGGTGAGCGCACCCGACCGGCTGATCCGGCCTTTGCCGCGGGTCACTCCCTCCCCGCCGAGCACGACCAGGCTGAGCAGCACAAGCACGAGTGACAGCCCGCAGGCGGCGGGCAGGCTGAACGCCACCTTGATCTCGGTGAAGATCTCAGTGGTGAAGGTCTGGTAACCCACGATCTCGAAGGCGCCGTACTCGGCGAGCATCACCATCGCCACGAGCAGGCAGCCGCCCAGGATGGCCCCGCGCGCCTGGCCGAGGGTGATCCGGATGAACGTGCGCACCCGCCCGGTGCCGAGACTGCGGGCCACCTCCTCCTGACTCGGGTCGGCACCCCGCAGGCTGGCCGCGACGGGCAGGTAGACCAGCGGGTACACGGCGAGGGTCATCACCAGCACCGCTCCGCGGAACCCCTGGATCCAGGTGGACAGCGAGGCCCACCCGAAGCTGATCACGAAATCGGGAATGGCGAGGGGCACCACCAGCAGGACCGCCCACACCCGCCGGCCCGGGAGATCGGTCCGCTCGACGCACCATGCCGCTGCCGTGCCGATCACTGCGCAGAGGGCGGTGACCACCACCGTGAGCCGGATCGTATTCCAGAGCAGGGTCGCGGTGAGCGGGCGGAAGATCAGGTGAGCGATGGTGGACGCGCCGCTGCCCCGCGCCTCTATCAGCAGGAAGACCAGCGGAAGGGCGAGAATCATCGCGATCAGCGTGCACGCCGCGATCAGCGCCCAGGGGCGGCCCATCCGCCGCGGGCGGGCGGCGGGCCCGGGACCAGGTGCCTGTTGCTGGTGGTTGTCCCTGGTCAGCGTGGGAGATGACGCCATCAGCGTGTCCTGGCCACCCGGAGCGTCACAGCAGGCCGGCTTGCCGCAGCAGGGCGACGGCCGGTGACCCGTCGCCGAGTTCCCCAACCGTGATGGGGTTCGGCTGGAGCTTGCTGAGCGGGGTCTCGGCCGCTGCGGAGGTCACGCCTGAGGCTACTGGGTACTCGTAACTGGCCGAGTGGGCGCCGATGATCTCCTGCGCTTGCTGGCCGACCAGGAAGGCCAGGAACCTCTGCGCGGCCGCCGGGTGCGCGCTTGATTTCAGCGCCGCGGCGCCTGAGACATCGATCACATAGCCGGGGTCGCGCGGCGCGAAGTACGCGAGCTTCGAGTGCATGGCCGCTGCTCCGACCTCGGACCGCATGCGGTACCAGTAGTACTGGTTGATGATGCCGAACGCCGCTGTGCCGCGGTTCACGTCGTTGGCGACCGTCTCATTGTCCGGGTAGAGGTGCCCGGTCGCGTTCGCCTTCAGGCCGGCCAGCCAGCGCAGGGTGGCGGCCTTCCCCTGGCTGCGCAGTACCGAGGTGACGATCGGCTGGAAGTCCGTCTCCCCGGCAGCCAGGCCCAGTTTGCCCTTGTACCGGGGGTCCGCCAGCTGCAGGACCGAACTGGGCAGCTGGCCGCGGGCGATCAGCCGGGGGTTGTAGATCAGCACGCTGACCCGCGCGGAGATGCCCACCCAGTCGCCGCGCGGCGAGCTGTACCTGGCCGGCGTGGCCGCCAGGGTGGCCGGTTTCACCGCGGCCAGCAAGCCCTTGTCCTGGAGGAACTGCAGGGGGGGTGAGTTCTCGGTGTACAGGACATCGGCCGGGGACCGCGACCCCTCGGCCACAATCTGGGCGGCGAGCACATCCTCGTCATCGCTGCGCACGTTGACCGTGATGCCGGTCTGCTTCTCGAACGCGGCGATGAGCTTGTCCGTGGTCTGCGGATGCTGGCCGCTGTAGAGGGTGATCGATTGACCGGATGCCCCCGTCGAAGATCCGCCGCACCCGGCCAGCAAGCCGCACGCCAGTGCCGCCGCGGCCAGGGCCTGGACAGATCCCCATCGGTTCACCCTCAACTGTGCCTCCTGGCCGTCCGTGCTGCGCTGGGCTTCGGGCCGAACGAAGCTTAGGCTAACCTAAGAAAGATCGTCAATTCCTGTGTGACGTGCGCAGCGTGGCGTCCGGGAGTGGCATGAACGTAATGTGGAGGTATCTCGGGGGAAGCCCTGGCCTTAGGCCGCTGCCGCGGTCGCCGGCCATCCCCCGGGCCTCCGGCTGGGTGAGACGTTCCGAGGTGACAGGTCGTGCGAGACATCCTGGACCCCATAACGAAATGGTGGGACAGCGGCGAGACGTTCGGCCTGGCCACCGTGGTGCGCACGTTCCGCAGCGCACCCCGGGAGCCTGGCGCGGCGCTCGCTGTGTCCGCGGCGGGTGAGGTCATCGGGAGCGTGTCCGGTGGATGCGTGGAAGGTGCCGTTTACGAACTGGCGCGGGAAGTCACCGAGTCCGGGCAGCCGGTCCTGCAGACCTACGGCGTGAGCGATGACGATGCCTTCGCAGTGGGTCTGACCTGCGGCGGGATATTGCACATCTTTGTGGAGCCGGTCAGCGCCGAAGCCTTCCCCGAGCTGGGTGAGGTGTCGGCCGCCATCGCGGCGGGGGAGCCGGTAGCCGTGGCCACGGTCATCGAGGGACCGGGCCAGGTCGGTGCGCGGCGGGTCATCTGGGCCAGCGCCGAGCCGGCGCCAGGTTCTGACCCGGTGCCAGCTGCGGCGGCCGGCCGGGGCGGTGCGAGCGGGACCCTGGGTGCCGGGGACCGGCTCGATCAGGCCGTCGACGATGACGTGCGTGGCATGCTGGCCCAGGGCCTGACCGGCGTCCGCCGCTACGGCGCGCACGGGGAGCGGCGCGGAGACGACCTGGCCGTGTTCGTGCACTCGTTCGCGCCCCCGCCGCGGATGCTGGTGTTCGGCGCCATCGACTTCGCCGCGGCCGTGGCCAGGGCCGGGAAGTTCCTCGGCTACCGCGTCACAGTCTGCGACGCCCGCCCGATCTTCGCGACCCCGGCCCGCTTCCCCGAAGCCGACGAGGTCGTGGTCGATTGGCCGCACCGGTACCTGGCCAGCACCCCGGTGGACGCCCGGACGGTGATCTGCGTGCTTACCCACGATCCGAAGTTCGACGTGCCGTTGCTTGAGGTAGCGCTGCGCACGCCAGCCGGGTACATCGGTGCCATGGGCAGCAGGCGCACCCATGAGGATCGCCTCGCCCGGCTGCGCGAGGCGGGGCTGTCGGCCGCCGAACTTGCCCGGCTGCGCTCCCCGATAGGGCTCGACCTGGGTGCTAGGACACCCGAGGAGACCGCGGTGTCGGTCGCCGCCGAGCTGATCCAGCTCCGCTGGGGCGGTTCCGGGCAGCCGCTGACTGCTACCTCAGGCCGGATCCACCACGGCTGAGGGACCGCGCCGCCAAGAATTGGTTAACGCTGATCCTGGCCGCCGTTCTACGCTTGGTGACCATGAAATCACGCGTGGCCGGGGTATTGCTCGCAGCGGGGGAGGGCAGCAGGCTCGGCAGCCCCAAGGCACTTGTGGAGCTGGGCGGTGTCCGGCTCGTCGACCGGGGCATAGCCCTGCTGCGCGACGGCGGCACGGCCCCCGTCGTGGCGGTCACCGGGGCGGCTGTCGTTGACCTTCTCGGCGTGATCATGGTGCACAACCCTGACTGGCGCAGCGGCATGGGGTCGTCACTGGCCGTCGGCCTCGGCTCGGTCCCGCTCAGCTGCGACGCGGCAGTCGTCGCACTGGTGGACCAGCCGCTGGTGGGACCTGGTTCGGTGCGCAGGCTGATCGACGCCTACCGGGCCGGGGCGCAGGTCGCCGTCGCGGCCTATCACGGCAGGCAGCGCAACCCGGTCCTGCTCGCCCGTGAGCACTGGCCGGCCGTCATCGCGCTGGCCGCCGGGGATGTTGGCGCCCGACCGTTCCTGCGAGCTCATCCGGACCTGGTGACGGTCGTGGAGTGCGCGGACACCGGCAGCCCCGACGATGTCGACACCCCGGAGGACCTGGCCCGCATCACTGGGATGCTCGCCGCCGCGGAGCCAACCGCAAGCTGACTCTCAGCCGGTTCAGGCCGCCACCGTCACCTGGATGCCCCAGGTGTGCGTCACGCTGTCGCCCGGCTCCAGCAGGAGCAGGTCCACCCCGGAGGCGAAGGCGTTGGGTGGGCAGGTCATCGGTTCGACGGCCAGGGCTCGGCGGCGGTGCGCGGGATCCAGCGTGTCGCCGGTGAATACCTGCAGCCATTGATAGCCCGGGCCCGCCCAGAGTGCGACCTGGGTTCCGCCGCCGGACAGGCGCGCCCAGGCACGGCCGCCCGCGTCGCGATCCAGGCTGGTCAGCGCGTGATCAAGCTGGGTGGCGGCGATTGGCCGGGGTTCACGGAAGTCGAACGGGGTGCCCGCCACATCCTCGGCCGGCCCGGATGGGATGCCCCGCTCATCGGCCGGCAGCCACAGCCCGCCGGGCAGTGTCAGCTCGCAGTCGTCGATGGCGGAGGTGCCCGCGGCGAGGTAAGGGTGCGACCCGGTCCCGTAGGGGGCAGCGGTGGAACCAGCGTTGCGTGCGGTGATGCTCACCTGCAGGCCACTGTCCGCGGCGAGCAGGTATTCCGCTTCGATATCCAGGCAGAACGGATAGCCCTGCCGGCCAAGCAGGCCGTGCCGCAGGTGGACCGCCTCGGGGGTTCGCGCCGTGACCTGCCAGCTGGCCCACCGGGTCAGCCCGTGGATGGCGTTGAGGTTGGCCGGTTCGCTCAGGTCTAGCTGATAGCGGGTGTCATCAATGGTGTAGCGGCCACCGTCCACGCGGTTCGGCCAGGGACACAGGAGCTGGCCGGAAGCACCGGGCGGCAGCACATCCGGGCCGTACTCCCCGATGACCGGGCGGCCGAGGTAATGCAGGGCGCGCAATCCGGCGCCAAGCTGGGTAATCGTGGCCCGGTAGTCGCCCGCAGAGATCTCATGTTGTGTGCCGGTGAGCGGAACCATGATCAGCTTGCCCGCGTCTCCTCGTCCCAGTCAGGCCGGCCCCATGCCGGTAATGCTGCAGCGATTGTGTCATTGCCACAGAGGCAGAGTGCCGGCGGGGCTGCTTGGGGAGCGGGGGACCGTCAGCCCCGCCGGCTATTGCACCATAGCTGCCCGGGAAGCCCATCCGGGCGAAGTTCCTCAAGCCGCAAGGACTCCACAAGATCCGCCGGGTGGAGTTCTCCGGATCTATCAGGGAGGACCGACTCGACCGCCTAGCTACGAGCGAAACCAGCTATTTTCAGCGACCCGGCACGGAGCGGGCGGAACGGCCGAAATCTCATTTGGTGGTCGCGCGCATACTCTCCGTCATCGTTCCGGGTATCCTGGCACCGCGGTATCGCAGTGCGGTTCCTGCCCAGCCCGCCGGCGGCCGCGTCCGAAGTTCAGGCCGCGCTCGACCTGGGATTCCGGCCTAAGCAGCAGGTGTAGGGACATGTCCTAGCCCGGCGGTATCAGCGAGCCGTTCCGCACGGCCTCCGCGGCGAGCAGCCCGAACAGGTAGAAGTACGCGGCCTCCTCATCGTCGAAGGTGCGCACCTCGTGCCGGACTCCGTCCGCCGCGCTGAAGACCTCGAAACCGTCAGGGGTCCGCAGCAGGCACATGGCACCGTCAGCCTCGTGCTCCAGGGCGTAGGCGGCGCGCGGGATCGCGGCGAGGTCGGCGAGTTCGGAGAAGATCGACCGGGTCGGCACCCGCTGCCGGCGCGCCGACCGGCCGCCCTGCTCCCGGGCGCGGCCGGCCCGCCCTGTGCTCGCGGCGGGCGCGTTCGCGTCCAGGCCCGGAGCCTGGGCGGCCGGAGCGGGCTGGAAGCCGTTCCGCTGGTCCGGCTGGAAGCCGTTCTGCTGGTCCGGCTGGAAGCCGTTCTGCTGGTCCGGCTGGAAGCCGTTCTGGGTGTCCGGCCGGAAGCCGTTCCGCGCGTCGGGTACGTCCAGCGGCTCGCTGCTCCACGGAGCCGCCCCGTCCAGGTAGCCGTTTCCGTTCCGCGGATCGCCAGGCGGCCGCGCCGTGCCGTTGAGGTAGCCAGGGTCACCGCTCCTGGCCTGGCCGCCCGCGGACGCGAGTTCCGCCTCCGGCAAGGCTCGCCACGGCGCCGTGCCGTACGGGTAAGACGGCACCGGCGGCGTCTCGGCCGGAGGCTGGGCCCAGTGCAAGGGCTGCTCGACCTTCTCCTCGGAGAGCCCGGTGACATCCTCGCGCGGAGTCAGCAGCTCGAACACGCCGCGGTCCACCTGCCAGTAACCAAGGTCCCTGGCCCGGCGGGCGTCCGTGCCCAGGTAGGTGATGTGCAGCCGGTCACCCAGGTCGTCGAGGATCAGGCACGGCTCGCCGCGGAAGCTGCCCACCGGCCTGGACTCCCACAGGGCGTCGACTTCCGCCCTCATGACCTCCTTGCGCCAGTGCCCGGTGGCCGGCTCGAAGCCGAGTTCCTCGGGCGGCGGGCACGCCGCGAACAAGACCACGTCGGCGTCGGCGGGGCCGACCCCGACTTCGTAGGGCACCCCGCGGAAGCTCGCCATCAGCCGGAAGCGCATGACTCAGAGCCGCCTGGCGGGACGCAGCCACACTTGTCCGTCATATCGGGCGATGAACTCCTCGCCCTCGGGGGCGACGCGGTATATCTCCGCGCCCACCGGCACCGGCACCGGCAGCGTGTAGAACTCAGGCACGGCGCTGCCCAGCGGGTCGGCCAGCCCGGTGACGCTTTCAGCCGTGGGCGGTACCAGGGAAGTCCCCATATCAAGGGCATGCCACCGCAGAACGAAAATCTCTGGCATATCGGGAGTGAACTCTGAGCCGGCGTAACCCAGACCGAGGGCCACGTAGAAGCTGGCCGGGTCACGGAAGGCGCAGTCCCGCACCCGGTAGACGTATCCGGCAATCACCGACCGCTGCCCGTTCAGGTATGGCTCAACAAGCCGGGGCGGGATCACCTTCTGCATAGGCGTTCCCGGCTCAATGATCTTGGACAGTTGTTCCGCGTGGGCCACACGTCTCCCGAGTTCGGTTTGCGGCGATGTCAAGAGACTCTCATATGGGGATTTCCCCCTCAACTGCTTCGCCCTGATCCCCAGCCTGCCGCCGCCGGGCCGGGGACCAGGGAGGTGCCCGGTCCACCTAGGGTTGAGCCGTGCCTGAGCAGAACGCGGACCCGCGGCAGCGGCCCGGCGACCAGGGAGGCGTGGATCCCGGAGTGGCCGCCGCCCTCTCGGCGTATGCGGCCGGTGCGGGCAGCGAGCACGCTGCCCTCACCGCGCTGGCCGGTGCACGGTTGCTGGTGCCGATCGTGGCCGTCCTAGCGGACGCGGCTGGCCAGGCCGAGCCGCCCCATAGGGTCGGCGGCGCCAGCTGTAATGCCGGTGGCGATGAGGCTGAGGACGTTCATGTGGCTGAGGGGGCCCATGAGGCTGCTGGGGCCGGCCGGGCTGGGGCGAAGGTCAGCGAGATGGCGCTGCCTACCCTGGTCGGCCGGGATGGCAGGCCTGCGGTGATCGCCTTCACCTGCCTGGAGTCGCTTGTCCGGTGGCGCCCTGACGCCCGCCCGGTCCCAGTTCCCGCTGACCAGGTCTGGCAGGCCGGCACGGAAGAGGCCAGCGCTGTGGTCATCGACGTGGCCGGCCCGGTGCCGCTGGCCGTGGACGGTGCCCGGCTGGCCGCGCTGGCCGGAGGCCGGAAAATCCCGCTGCCGCACGAGGACCCGGATGTGCGGGCCGCAGCGCGAGCGGCGCTGGCCGGCGAGACGCTGATCACGGGGGCCCGGCTGGTCGGCCCAGGTGACGGCAGCGATCTGACGCTGCAGGTGACACTGGCGGCCGGGTGTGACGCGGCGCTCGCGGGTGCGGCGGTCCGGCGCGCGGTGACCGGCCTGATGGACGCCACTGGCGGCCGGTTCCGCCGCGGCGTGCAGGTGGCGGTCGTCGAGACCGGCCAGCCCGCTGGGCCGTCATGACCGGGCAGCGGGTGGCAGTCGTGAGCGGGCCGCCGGGTGACAGCCATGACCGGGCAGCCGGCGGGCTCGCCATGAGCGCTCAGCCGGATGTGCGCTGCCCCGGCCGGCCGGCCCGCGTGGGAGGATCTCCAGCATGCTTCGCTGGCTGACCGCAGGGGAGTCGCACGGGCCTGCCCTGGTCGCGATCTGCGAGGGCCTCCCGGCGGGGATCGAGGTCACCACGGCCGAGATCGCCGCCGCGCTGACTCGCAGGCGGGCCGGGTACGGCCGGGGTGCCCGGATGAAATTCGAGCAGGACGAGGTCGAGATCACCGGCGGCGTGCGGCATGGCCGCACGCTCGGCGGCCCGGTCGCGATCCGGGTCGGCAACACCGAATGGCCCAAGTGGCAGACGGTCATGTCGGCCGATCCCGTCCCGCCAGAAGACCTGGCTGACGTGGCCAGGAATGCCCCGCTGACCCGCCCCCGGCCGGGGCATGCCGATCTGGCTGGCATGCAGAAGTACGGATACGACGACGCCCGCCCGGTCCTGGAACGTGCGAGCGCACGCGAGACAGCCGCCCGGGTGGCGCTTGGCGAGGTCGCCCGGCAGTACTTGCGGCAGGCGTTTGGTATCGAGGTGGTGAGTCACGTGGTGTCCATCGGCGCGGTGTGCGCACCAGAGATGGTGCTGCCGGGGCCGCAGGACGGGCCGGTGGTGGACGCTGATCCGGTGCGCTGCCTGGATCCGGCGGCGAGCGTGGCGATGCAGGCGGAGATCGACGCGGCGCGCAAGGACGGGGACACCCTCGGCGGCGTGGTCGAGGTGGTCGGCTACGGACTGCCGCCCGGTCTCGGCAGCCACGTGCACTGGGACCGGCGGCTCGACGGACGGCTCGCGGGCGCGCTTATGGGCATCCAGGCGATCAAGGGCGTGGAGGTCGGCGACGGGTTCACCACGGCCCGGCGGCGCGGGTCGCAGGCCCACGACGAGATCGAGTCAGCCGCCGACGGCCTGCATCGGACGACCAACCGGGCGGGCGGGATCGAGGGCGGCATGAGCACGGGCGAGGTACTCCGCGTGCGGGCGGCCATGAAGCCGATCTCCACCGTGCCGCGGGCCCTGGCCACGGTGGACGTGCGCACCGGCGAGCCGGCCAAGGCGATCAACCAGCGCAGCGACGTGACGGCGGTGCCCGCGGCCGGCGTGGTGGCCGAGGCCATGGTGGCGCTGGTCCTCGCGGACGCCGCGGCCGAGAAGTTCGGCGGCGACTCGGTGCCCGAGGCGCGCCGCAACTACCTCGGCTACCTGGACTCCCTGGTGATCGCATGACCACGGCTATCCTGATCGGGCCGCCCGGCGCGGGCAAGTCGACCGTCGGGCCGCTGCTCGCCGGGCTGCTCGGCGTCGGTTTCCTCGACACGGACAGCGTCGTCGAGGATGTGGCCGGCAAGCCGGTCGGCGACATTTTCATCGAGGACGGCGAGGCAGCGTTCCGCGTCCTGGAGGCGGCCGCCGTGGCGCAGTCGCTCCAGGGGCACCACGGGGTCCTCGCCCTGGGCGGGGGAGCCGTTCTCGACCCCGCGGCCGGGCGGTTGCTGGCCAGCCAGCGGGTCGTGTACCTGCAAACCGGGTTCGCCGCCGTGGCGCGCCGGTCCGGCCTGGACGGACCCCGCCCGCTGCTGCCCGGGAACCCGCGGGGGCGGCTGAGGGAACTCCTTGAGCAGCGGCGCCCGGCGTACGAGGAACTCGCCTGGCTCACGGTGGCCACCGACGACCGCGAGCCGCTGGAGATAGCGGAACTCATCGCCGAGGCGGTCGCGGCCGCCATCGCCGCCGACGTGGGCGAGGGCTTGGACGTGGGAGCCGGCTGGATCGCCAGCCCGGAGACAGAAGGCGAGACCGGCGCAGGCGGCCCGTTGCCGGGGAGTCAGCCGTCACCGGGTCAGCCGTCACCGGGTCAGCCGTCAGCGGAGCCAGGCCGGTGACCGTCACCCGCATACCGGTCGGCGGGGAGCAGCCGTACGAGGTGGTCATCGGCACCGGCGTGCTCGGCGAACTGCCGTCCCTGGTTGGCCAGGCCGCCCGCACCGTGGTAGTCATCCACCCGGAAGGACTCGCCGAGATTGCCCGCCCGGCCTGCGGGGCTCTGGCCGCGGCCGGCTACCTCGTGCACGCCGAGGAGGTGCCCGCCGGCGAAGCCGCCAAGGACATCGCCGTGGCGGCCGGGCTCTGGTCACGGCTGGCCGCGCACCGGGTGACCCGCAGCGACGCGATCGTCGGCATCGGCGGGGGAGCCACCACCGACCTGGCCGGATTCGTCGCGGCCAGCTGGCTGCGGGGGGTGCGGGTGGTCCTGCTGCCGACCACGTTGCTCGCGGTCACCGACGCGGCAATTGGCGGGAAGACCGCTGTGAACATCCCTGAAGGCAAGAACCTGGTCGGCGCGTTCCACTCGCCGGCCGGGGTGCTCGCCGACCTGGCGGTACTGGAAACGCTGCCGCGGGCCGACTACCTGAGCGGCCTGGCGGAGGTGATCAAGGCCGGCTTCATCGCGGACCCGGTGATCCTGGGCCTGACCGAGGCCGACCCGGAGGGTGCCGTCGTCCCGCACGGGCGCCATTCGCGTGAGCTGGTGGAACGGGCGGTGCGGCTCAAGGCCGAGGTGGTGTCGGACGACCTGCGGGAGGCCGGGCGCCGGGAGATCCTCAACTACGGGCACACGCTCGGCCACGCGATCGAGCGGGTGGAGGACTACCGGATCCGGCATGGCGAAGCCGTCGCGATCGGCATGGTCTTCGTGGCGGAACTGGCCCGGTGCGCAGGCCGCCTGGACGAGGCGGCGGTGGCCCGGCACCGCAGCGTGCTGGCCGCCGTCGGGCTGCCCACGGCGTACCGGTCCGGCGCGTGGCCGGAGCTGCGTGCGGCCATGGCGGTGGACAAGAAGTCACGCGGGGCCCGGCTCCGGTTTGTCATCCTGGAAGATATCGCCCGCCCGGTCATTCTCGATGACCCGCCGGAGGCCTTGCTGCGCCGGGCATATCAGGAAGTGAGTGCGCGATGAGGCAGGTGCTGGTGCTGAACGGCCCGAACCTGGGTCGGCTCGGTTCCCGCGAGCCGGAGGTGTACGGCTCGGCGAATTTCGAGGACCTGGCCGAGTCGTGCCGGGCGGCCGGGCGGACGCTCGGCCTGCACGTGGAGGTCAGGCAGACCGACGATGAGGGGGAAATGATCCGCTGGGTGCACGAGGCGATCGACGCCAGGTGGCCTATGGTGGTCAACCCGGCGGCGTTCACGCACTACTCGTACGCGCTGCGCGACGCGCTGGCCATGCGGACCGCCCCGCTGGTCGAGGTGCACATCACCAACCCTGCGGCGCGTGAGGAGTTCCGGCATGTCTCTGTCGTGGGGGCGGTGGCGGACGGGACCATCGCCGGGTTCGGGCTGATGTCCTACCAGCTTGCGCTGCAGGCGATCGCGGGGATGGCCGCCGCGGCCGAGGCGGGCTAGCTGCGATGATCGTCATCGTCGGGTTCATGGGGGCCGGCAAGACCACGGTCGGGCAGTTGCTCGCCGCGAAGCTGGGCCTGCCGTTCACCGACATCGACGTAGTCATCGAGCGGCGCGCGGGCCGTTCGATCCCGCAGATCTTCGCGACCGAGGGCGAGCCCGCGTTCCGCGCGCTTGAGCACGAGACCACGGCGGAGTTCCTCGGTGGACCGGACGCCGTGCTGGCCCTCGGCGGCGGCGCTGTCGAGCACCTGGCGACCCGGCAGGTGCTGCGCCGCAGCCACGTCATCTACCTCAAGGTCACGTACGAGGAGTCGATGCTCCGCATCGCCCACGATGAGCACCGGCCGATGCTGCGTTCGCCCGACCTGCAAGCGATCTTCCAGCGGCGGCTGGCCAGCTACGAAGCGGTCGCGACGCAGATCATCGCCGCCGACGGGCGCCCACCCGACGCGGTCTGCCTCGATATCCTCGGGCGGCTCCCCGCGCGGCCAGGCTGACCCGCGCGGCTGGGTCGGCGCGGCCGGGGCCAGGACGGCCGGGGCCAGGACGGCGGGGCCGCCGCGCGAGCGCCGCCACGTTACTCTCAAGGACACACTTACCGAACGCAATTCGGCGGCGAACTGCCATCGTGAAGGGTGCGGGCTATGCGCATCGGGATGTCCCTGAACTACGCTGGCGGGTTCGCGGAGACCGTCGGGGAACTCGCCGACTACGAGAAGGCGGGCCTGGACATCGTGTTCGTGCCCGAGGCCTACAGCTTCGACGCGGTCAGCCAGCTCGGTTTCATCGCGGCCAGGACGGAGCGCCTGCAGATTGCCTCGGGCATCCTGCAGCTGTACGCGCGGACGCCCGCGATGACCGCGATGACCGCGGCCGGGCTGGACTACGTGTCCGGCGGCCGGTTCGTGCTGGGCATCGGAACCTCCGGGCCGCAGGTGATCGAGGGCTGGCACGGCGTGCCCTACGACTCCCCGGTCGGGCGGACCCGGGAGGTCATCGAGATCTGCCGCCAGGTGTGGCGGCGCGAGCGGCTGGAATACGCTGGGAAGCACTACACGATCCCGCTGCCGGCCGATCAGGGCACCGGGCTCGGCAAGCCGCTGAAGCTGATCAACCACCCGGTACGTGAGCGCATCCCGATCGTCGTGGCGGCGCTCGGCCCGAAGAACGTCCAGATGGCCGCGGAACTGGCCGAGGGCTGGGAGCCGATTTTCTACTTCCCGGAGCGGGCCGCCGAGGCGTGGGGCGGGCCACTGGCCGCGGGCCTGGCCAAGCGCGACCCGTCACTGCCGCCGCTCGACGTGGTGGCGCAAGCGGCGCTGGCCATCGGCGACGACGTGACCGGCTACCTGGAACTGGGTCGGCCGATGCTCGCCCTGTACATCGGCGGGATGGGCCCGCACCGGGACAAGGGGCGCAACTTCTATTACGAGCTTGCGGTGCGGTTCGGCTTCGAGGAGGTTGCCGGGCGGATCCAGGACGCGTACCTCGATGGCCGCAAGGACGAGGCAGCCGCCCTGGTACCTGCCGAACTGCTGGCCGGCATCTCTCTTGTCGGGCCCGACTCCCTCATCGCCGAGCGGGTCGCTGCGTTGAAGGAGTCAGGCGTCAGCACGCTCAACGTGGTGCCGCTCGCGTCGGCACACGAGGACCGGGTGCGGCTGATCGAGCGCATCCGCGATCTGGCCAGCTAACTCGCGGGCCGCGGTCAGCCGGGGCCGCTGGAGTGGCGGCCCCGGCCCGCGGCGACGGTCAGACGGATTTCTGGTAGGCCCGGAAGGTCCCCACCGACAAGGCGGTGACCGCCGCCGCCAGAACGGCGAGCCCGCCGCCCTGAATGAGAACCTGGCCCCAGTCGGGACTGCTGCTCATCGCGCCGCGGCCGGCCTGCAGGGCCCAGTTCACCGGGTTGCCGTCGGCCACGATCCGCATCCAGTGCGGCATCAGGTCCGGGGTCATGAAGGCTGAGGACAGGAACGTCAGCGGCAGCAGCAGGAAGACGCTCAGCCCGATGATGGTTTCCCGCTGCCGGGCCAGCATGCCGATGGTGTTCGACAGCGCGCTGAACACGACCGCGATGAGCACGGATGCGGCGATCAGCACGAGGAGGCCGGTCGCCCCGCCGGGGTAGTGCGCGCCCGCGGCCAGGCCGAGCAGCACGATGATGATCGACTGGAATGCCGTAGTGATCGACTGCATCACGACCGAGGCGTTGATGATGGCCGAGCGGTGCAGCGGCAGGACGAGGAAGCGGTCCATGATTCCCCGGTCGATCTCCTCCAGGACTGTCATGCCGCTCCACATGCTGGTCGACAGCGCGCTCATCACCACCACCCCCGGCACCAGGTAGTCCAGGTAGGACGGGGCGCCGAAGCCGGGCAGCTCCGCCACCTTGCGGAACAGCGAGCCGAACAGGAACAGCCAGATCACGGGCTGGAGCAACTGGATAACCAGGTACGCGGGCTGGCGAGCCAGGGCCTTCAGCTGACGCTGGGACATCCAGGTGGTGTGCGCGGCGATGCTGCTCATCGTGATCCTCCGGCGGGGGTGTGCGCGGCCTGGCTGGCGTCGGCTGGCTGGCCGGTTACCCGGTGGTCCGCTGTCGGCTGGTCCGCTGCTTGCTGGGCTGCGGCCAGCGGGTCGGTTGGCTGCTGATCAGAGCCGGCCTGCTCGGCGTCGGCGAAGCGGCGCCCGGCGTGGCGCAGGTAGACGTCGTCGAGCGAAGGCCGGGCCGCAGTGACGCCGTGCACAGCGATCCCCGCGTGGTCCAGCGCGGCGAGCACGGCTGGCACAGCGGTCGCGCCGTCATCGGCCCGGGCGCTTATCCGGCTCCCGTCCACCCGGATTTCGCGGACTGCCGGGACGTGGCCGAGTGCGGCGTCCACTGCGTCCTGGTCGCCGGGAACGGCCAGGTCGACCTGCACCGTGTCACCGTGCAGCTGGGCCTTGAGCTCGTCCGGGGTGCCTTCGGTCACGACCCGGCCGCGGTCGATGATGGCCAGCCGGCTGGCGAGCCGGTCAGCTTCTTCCAGGTAGTGGGTCGTCAGCAGGATGGTGAGGCCGTCGGCTTCGGACAGCCGCGCGATCTCGTCCCACATCGCGGACCGTGATTCCGGGTCAAGGCCCGCGGTCGGTTCGTCAAGGAAGAGCACCTCCGGGCGGTGCACGAGGCCCATGGCGACGTCGAGCCTGCGTTGCATGCCGCCTGAGTACGTGCGAACCAGTCGCCCGGCCGCATCAGTCAGGCCGAACCGGCTGAGCAGCTCATCAGCCCGGCGAGTAAGGTCACGGCCGCGCAGGCCCTGGATCCGGCCGGAGAGCAGGAGATTCTCCCGGCCACTCGCCATCGGGTCGGTACCGGAGCGCTGGGCAACCACGCCGATGGCACGCCTGACCCGCGACTGCTGGGCCCGCACATCGAGGCCGGCCACCGACGCGCTGCCCGAGTCCGCCTGGGCCAGGGTGGTGAGGATCTTGACGGTCGTGGACTTCCCGGCGCCGTTGGGGCCGAGCAGCCCGAAGACCGTGCCGGACTCGACGGCGAAGCTGAGCCCGTCGAGCGCCCTGACGCCCTTGGGATAGGTCTTGACGAGGTCGTGCGCCTGGATCGCGGGTGTCGGGGTCCGCCGGGAGCGGACCGGATCGGCCGCGTGCGCTGGGGCGTTCATCTGAGTGTTCCTCCATGCTGGGTCGGCTGCGCATACCGGTCCGCGAGGAGGTCACTGAGTATCCTTGAGGTGCAACACCCGATCGGATCTCGTTCCCGCGGGATCGGTTCGGATCACGGCCCCTGGTGAGGTGTTCCCGCACCTTGCCGGGGGCCGGTTCGCGTTCTTGGTCAGTTCGGCGGCTCCTTTTCCTGATGGTCATCGGCGGGCTTTTCCCGGCGCCCGCCGGCCGGCGTGATCTCGCTGGCCGGGAAGCCCGTCTGGTCCAGGGCCGCGGCCGCCATGGCGCTGACTTCCGCAGAGAGCTCGCCGGTCTCGTGCCACCGAGCCCATCCGTCCAGGTCGGGGAATGAGCCGTCGCCGAGTTCCCGGACGATGCCGCGGACCCAGGCCAGCTCAGTTTCCTGCATCGCCAGGTGGTACTCGGTCTCGAGCAGGAACAGCCGTGGCAGCCATGGGTAGGTGGCGAGTTCTGCCCGCTCATCGGAGAGCATCTTCTCCAGCGCCGCCACCCGGTCCCTGAGGAGTTCGAGCACCCGGCCAGGCTCGAGCACGGCGAGCAGTGACAGTGCCGCCTCGAACTGTGGGTACTCCTTCGTTGGTGTGCCGAGCAGGTCGGCCAGCCAGTCCTCCAGCTCGGCGCGCCCGGTATCGGTCAGCCGGTACACGGTGCGTTCGGGCCGGCGCCCCGCGCGGCTCGCCTCCATCGCCTCGATGAGACCGTGCTTGGCGAGGTTGTTGACAACCGTGTAGAGCGAGCCGTAGTTCAGCTTGATGCTGCGTTCGTTGCCGTGTGACCGCATGGTGGCAGCCATCTCGTAGGGATGCATCGGCCGCTCACGCAGAGTGCCCAGGACAGCGAGCGCCAGCGGGTTGGAGACCTTGCGCCGCGGGCCCGCCATCGATAGCTCACCTGCCCCGTGGGTAGATCATCCCGGACCGTATATCCGTAGCCGAGTATACGGTCCGGGTTATCCTGCCGCAAGTATTGTGGCCGATCCGCCCGGCGCCCAGCGCCCAGCGCCCGGTGCCCGAGCTAACGGGATGCGCAATCCGGGCCCTGGAGGAAGCGCCTGACATCGGCTGCCTCCCGGTCCAGGGCGGCCGCGTCGGCCGGGGCCAGCGGGCTGAAAGGTGAGATCTCAACCTCCCCCCGGGGCATGGCCCAGGTGGCGGCGGCCCGCCCGCGGACGAGCGCGAACGGGCGGAAGATCCCGTTCGTGGTGACGATCCCCTGCTGCGCGCCCAGGATCGGGGTGCGTGATGCCCAGCCCAGCAGGAGGGGATCGAACGCGCCAAGCAGTAGCGGCGGCGGGAGCCGCGCGCTGGCCGGCTGCCCCGCGAGGGCGGCGAGCCCGTCACCGCGGTCACCGAGCTCCGAGGCGATCGCGGCCAGCCCACGCCGGGCATCGCGGAGCGGGAGCCCGGCCCACTTGGCGAGGTCACGGTCGCTGGCCGGGCCGTGCCCGGCCAGGTAGCGGCGGGCCAGCATGGCCAGCGCCCGGTCACGGTCCAGCGCTCGCGGTGGCGCCCCCAGCCAGTCCCGGACCAGGACGTACGCGTGCTCGTTACCGATCATCGGCCCGCGCACGCAGATCTTCCGAAGGCAGGCGAGCACCAGGACATGCACCAGCGCCTGGCCCTCAGTGCGCACCCCGGCCGCCGCGATCCGCTCGCGGAGCTGCCCCCTGGTGAGCGGTCCATCCTGCGCCAGTGAACGCTCGACGACGCGGACGCCCCGGTCCGCGGCGTCCGGGGCGACGCCCTCCTGGCCAAGCCGCCGCGTATTACCGGCGAGCAAGGGCGGGGTGGTCAGCTGATGCAGCAGCCAGTAGTCGGCGCTGCGGACGAGGTGCAGCGTGCCCCGGTTCAGCCAGGTGATCAGCAGCGACCGGTCAGCCGTCAGTGCCTGGTCGACGTCCGCCGCGAACAGGCCTGCCGTCCTCGCCCGGACGGCCAGCCGGGCTCCCCGGGGATCCTGTCCCTGGACCGCGAGCAGCCGCTCGGCGACCTCGACGGCGCTGCGGGCCGGGGGACCGGACAGGAACTGCGCCGCGCACCGCTCCGCGCTCATCGCGGCCGGCTCGCCGGCCAGCCCGGTTCCTACCATGGCCTGATCCTGCCACCCGGTACCGTCACAACGGCCCTGCGAACCACTGGCCGGCGCCCGCCAGTTGGGTGGTCATCAGGCAGGATGGCCGGATGGGCGGATCAGGTAACGGCATGCGGGTCCGGGAGGCGCGCGCCGGGGACGCGCCCGGGCTGGCCCGGCTGGACGCCAGTGCATGGTCCGCGGAATCGGGGTTCCCGTCAGTCAGCCAGCGGCCCGCTGGCCCGTTCTTCACGTCCGATGACCCGCCAGCCGGTCATCTGGTCTGCGAGATCGACGGCACGGTGGTCGGCTACCTCAGGCTCAAGCCGCTCACCTCGCTTCCGGAGAACGCGCACGTCATCGGGGTTTCCGGGCTTGCGGTCGCACCCGCTGCCCGGCGGGTGGGAGTTGCGTCCGCGCTGCTCACCGCAGCCGAGCAGCGGGCCAGGTCGGCCGGGGCGCGCAAGCTCAGCCTCCGGGTGCTGGGCACCAACCAGGCCGCCATCCGCCTCTACGAGCGGCTCGGCTACGAGCGGGAGGGCGTGCTGCGCGATGAGTTCCTCATCAACGGGGTCTACGTCGACGATCTCCTGATGACCAAGCACCTCGGCTGAGGGCTGCGGCGCGGCGGCCGTACAGTCGGGAGCATGCCCGAGAACCACGCGGCGCGCCGCGCCCGCCTGCAGGCTGCGCTGGACGCGCTGGACGCCGATGCCGCGCTCATCACCAGCCTGGTCAATGTCCGCTATCTCACCGGCCTGGCCAGCTCGAACGCGGCGTTCCTGCTGCCCGCCGACGGGCCCGGCGTGCTGGCCACCGACGCGCGCTACGGGCTGGCCGCAGCCCGTGACTGTCCCGATGTCGAGCTTGTTGTCACCCGCCTGGTCGAGCTGGCGCTGGCTGGCCGTGCGGCTGGAGGTGGGCTGGGCCGGCTGGCGTTCGAAGCGCACGAGATGACGGTCGAACGGCACCAGGAGCTTGCCGCGTCCGCACCCGCCATCGAGTTCATTCCGCTCGGCCGGGCGGTGGAAGACCTGCGGGTGGTCAAGGACGACGAGGAGATTGCCCAGCTCACCCGGGCGTGCGCGATCACCTCGGCCGCGTTCGAGGAGGTGCTGCCGCGCATCCGCCCGGGCATAACCGAACGCGAGCTGGCCGCCGCTTTGGAACGTGCGATGGGTGACCGGGGAGCGGAAAGGCCGGCGTTTGACACCATTGTGGCCAGCGGGCCTAACGGAGCGATCCCGCATCATGTGCCGACCAGCCGGGAACTGGCCACGGGGGACCTCGTCACGGTCGACTTCGGTGCGCGCTATGGCGGCTACCACGCGGACATGACCCGGACCGTGGCGGTGGGCCAGCCCGCGGAGTGGCAGCGTGACATCTATGCGCTGGTCGCGGCGGCGCAACAGGCCGGGATCACGGCGGCCACGCCGGGCGCGGACGTGACGGATGTGGATGCTGCGGCCCGTGGCGTGATCGAGGAGGCCGGCCACGGCGAGCATTTCACCCACGGACTGGGCCACGGCGTCGGCTTGGAGATCCATGAGGCGCCGATCATGGGACACGGGAAGACAGGTAGACTCGGGGACCGAGTTCCCATCACCGTCGAGCCAGGGATTTACCTTCCGGGCAGGGGCGGCGTCAGGATCGAGGACACCCTGGTGGTGCGCGCCGGCGCCGGGACGGCGGTACCCCGCGAACTGCTCACCACAACCACGCGGGAATTGCTCGCCCTGTGACGCGGGGCGGGCGCCCCCGCACGCAGGAGACAGACAGACGTGGCCACCACAAACGACCTGAAGAACGGCATGACGCTGAATATCGACGGCCAGCTCTGGAACGTGGTCGACTTCCAGCATGTCAAGCCGGGCAAAGGCGGCGCGTTCGTGCGCACGCGGCTGAAGAACATCATGTCGGGGAAGGTCGTCGACCGGACCTTCAACGCCGGCGTGAAGGTGGACGTGGCCAGCGTGGACAAACGCGAGATGAGCTACCTGTACCGCGAGGGCGAGGACTTCGTCTTCATGGACACGCAGGACTACGACCAGCCGCGTATCCCGGCGGCGACGGTCGGGGACGCGGCCGACTACCTGCTGGAAGAGCAGACGGTGGTGGTGGCGTTCAACGACGGCGTCCCGTTGTACGTGGAACTGCCGGCCGCGGTGGAACTGACGGTCAGCCATACCGACCCTGGTGTGCAGGGGGACCGGTCCACGGGCGGCACCAAGCCCGCCACGCTGGAGACCGGGGCGCAGATTCAGGTCCCGCTGTTCATCGTCACCGATGAGAAGATCAGGGTGGACACCCGCACCGGCGACTACCTCGGCCGGGCGTGACATTTCTCCGTGCCTGCCCGTAGCAAAGCCCGTAAGCGGGCCCTTGACGTCCTGTTCGAGGCCGAAGTGCGGGGTGAGCCGGTACTCGAGATGCTGGACCAGCGGGCCGGCGAGGCCAGCCCGCCGGTTCCTGAGTACGCCCGCGAACTCGTCCGTGGCGTCCAGGCCCATCGCGAGAAGATCGACGAACTCCTGGGTGAGTACGCGCAGGGCTGGACGCTTGACCGGATGCCGGCGGTGGACCGGAACCTGCTGCGGATCGGCCTCTATGAACTGCTGTGGGCCGACGACGTGCCGGATGCGGTCGCCATCAGCGAGGCGGTAGTGCTGGCCCGTGACCTGTCCACCGAGGCGTCTCCGGCCTTCGTGAACGGCTTGCTGGCCCGCCTGCTCGACCTCAAGCCGACGCTGCAACTGTGATCGTGCTGGCCGCGGCGGTGCGCCTGCTCGCCGGCCAGCGCTGACCCGGGTGCCCGGATCGGGCGGGGGGAAGCGCAGCTCAGGCTGAGGCGAAGCGCAGGCGCAGGCCGAGCTTGCGCAGCACCGTGAGGAACCACAGCGTGGACGCGCCCGTCCCGGCGACCATGAGCGCGATGGTGGCGGCGGTAGACAGCATCAGGAACACCTTGGCCGGCTCAGTCCACATCAGCACCGCGAGGCTGGCCGTCAGCACCAGGAAGATGCCGGCCCACAGCCAGGTCGCGCCCTGGAAGAAGCGGTGCAGGCCTGGGTGATGGGTGGACGGCTGCCGCAGGGCGACCACTTCAGCCGCCAGCTTGGCGACAAGCGGGTTCGGGCCGCGCGCGGTCCGGGCGAACAGGACGCACATGCAGAAGTTCGCGAGCGGGAACTGCAGCAGGAACAGCCAGAGTTCGCCGGTGGCGAGGACCACCGCGGTCTGCAGCGTGAGCACGACCGCGGAGATGGTCAGCAGGCTGGGCACCGATCCCGTCACGACCTTGCGGATGACGCCCATCACCCAGATGGCCACGAGCCCCGCGATCAGGCCGGCGTCGCGGCCGTCGAGCCAGGCGGCGACCACATAGGCAGCCACCGGCAATCCAGCCGACTCCGCCAGGCTCCAGCCCGCCGTGCACAGCAGCCGCAGCGGTCGGGGGAGCTCCAGATCCTCCACCATGGGAAGAGCGTACGCCGCAGCACGGGCCCAGGCGGTCTCGGCACGGATATCCGCGCCGATGTAAGGATTCGGTCAGGTCCGGGCGGTCGTCGTTACGCCCCGGCCAGCGCGATGCGGTGCCGGACCGGGTTGCGCGGGGAGGGGCAGACCGGTTGCGCCCTCGCAGGTGGGCAGGTTCTTATCCGGCTGGTCCATGGCCGTGACCGGACCAACGGGCCGCCGGCGCAGCCCAGCGGGATTGTCCGTGGCCGGCACTACATTGGGACTGCGAGGGCATCATCTGGGCGGGCGTGACGAGGAGGGTGGCCGTGGTCGGCGATCGTCGTGACGGAGGCGCCCAGGACGGGCGGGTGTCCCGGAGTGCGCTGGACGCCAGGGACGGGCGGCCGATCGAGGCTGGCCCGGTCCGGCGCTGGAAAGACGACGACCCACGTACCGCTGTGGTCAGGGATGCCCTCCGGGCCGCGATCGCGGGGCTGGTGGCGGAGACCGGGCGGGCCCAGCTTGACATTGTCGACGCTGGCGGCGGCACCGGTGGCTTCGCGGTGCCACTGGCCGGCCTGGGGCACACGGTGACGGTGATTGATCCGAGCCCGGACTCACTTGCCGCCGCGCAGCGCCGGGCCGCCGAGATAGCGGTGCCGCTCCGGGCCATCCAGGGTGATGTCGCCGATCTGCCGGGGCTCATCGGCGAACAGGGCGCCGACCTGGTTCTATGTCACAGCGTCCTGGAGTATGTGGACGCCCCCGCGGCGGCGATGGCGGCGATCGCCCGCGTGCTGCGGCCAGGCGCCGCAGTCAGCGTTCTCGCTGCCAGCGCAGTCGCCGCGGTGGTGCACCGTGCCCTGGCGGGCCGGTTCGATGAGGCCAGGCGGTTGCTCGGCGGGATCGCCGCCGGGCTCACCGGGCCGGACGGGCTCGCCGCGAAGAAAGCCAGCGCGGCGGCACTGGGCCGGCCAGATGGCCAGGACGGAGCGGGCGGCGAGCACAGCGCTGCCGCACCGCGGCGATTCACCCTGGCCGGGGTGACCGGGCTGATCGAGGCAGCGGGGCTGCGCCCGGGCGCAGCGCACGGAGTGCGCGTCTTCGCCGATCTCGTGCCCGGCATCTTCGCGGACGGCGATCCGGGCGCGGCCGATGCGCTGCTGGCGCTTGAGCGGGCGGCGTCGGCCCATCCCGCGTTCCACGACCTTGCCACCCAGTTTCACGTTCTCGGATACCGATGAGCCACGCCGACGGCGCTGAGGGGGCCGACGGCGCTGACCGGGCCCACGCCGGAGGCCGGGGCCTCGCCGGAGGCCGGGGTCCCGCCGGAGGCCGGGGTCCCGCCGGAGGGGCTGATCAGGGCCGCGGTGCGCAGGACCAGCCCGTCCAGGCCGTCGGGAATGACACGGGCTGCCACATCCTGCACGTCGACATGGATGCCTTCTACGCGAGCGTCGAGATCCGTGACCGGCCCGACCTCGCGGGACTGCCGGTCATCGTGGGCGCGACCGGGAACCGGGGCGTGGTGCTCTCAGCCTCCTACGAGGCGCGGGCGTACGGTGTCAGGTCGGCGATGCCGGTGACCCGGGCCAGGCGACTATGCCCGCACGCCGCGTTCATCGCACCCCGGCACGGCAGCTATGCCGCGGTATCCAAGGAGGTCATGGCGGTCTTCCGGTCGGTGACCGCGGAGGTGGAGCCGCTTGCCCTCGACGAGGCATTCCTCGATGTCTCAGGGGCCATCCGGCGGCTGGGGCCACCGGCCAGGATCGCCGAGCTGATCCGGGCCACGATCGCGGACCAGCAGGGCATCACCTGCTCCGTCGGCGTAGCCAGCTGCAAGTTCGTCGCGAAGCTGGCGTCGGTCCGGTGCAAGCCGGACGGGCTTCTCGTCGTCCCCGCTGATGGCGTCCTCGATTTCCTGCACCCGCTGCCCGTGGCGGCGCTGTGGGGTGTGGGGGAGCAGACCGGCCAGATCCTCGCCCGGCTCGGCCTGCGCACAGTGGCTGATATCGCCCATCTCCCGGTGGGCACGCTCCAGCGCGAACTTGGCGCGGCGGCGGGATCGCACCTGGCGGCCCTCGCCTGGGGACGCGATGAGCGCCCGGTCGTCAGCGGAGTCCAGGAGAAGAGCGTCGGCGCCGAGGAGACGTTCCCCAGCGACGTCGCTGACCCGGAGCTGATCCGCCGCGAGTTGCTCCGGCTGTCCGGGCGCACGGCGCGGGCTCTGCGCTCGGCCGGATCGATGGCCAGGACGGTGGTGGTCAAGCTCCGGCTGGCCAATTTCACGACGATCACCAGGTCGCGCACCCTGCCCGAGCCGACCGACGTCGCGCGGAAGATCTACGCCATTGCGTGTGCCCTGTACGCGGCATCTGGCCTCGACGCGGGGGCCAGGCTTCGCCTCGTGGGGGTACGGGCGACGGGGCTGGTCCCGGCCTCCCGCGCGGCTACCCAGCTGGCGTTCGGCGAGCAGGGCGCGGGCTGGCGGGACGCCGAGCGAACTTTGGACCGCATCGCGGGACGTTTCGGCACGGATTCAGTTCGCCCGGCAACCCTCGTTCCGGGGCAGCGCGAAGCGTCCCGGGCCGGCCAGCCGCCCGCTGCACCCCCGCTGCCTGAGGTGTAGCGGTTCGTCCAGGCCTGATATAGTCGCCTGTGAAAGAATATAATTCGAATCAGCGTTTGAAGACGATGCTGCTGATGTCGGCTACGGTGCGGCGGGGGTGCGGGGATGCGTCCGGGGCACCTGCGGTGGCCCAGCAATTCCTTTACCTTTCGCCTACCCTTCCACCAAGGCCGGCGGCACTCGTATTCTGGGAGTGAACCAGGACCGTGAGATGGAAGTCATCGCACCCGTCCCCGCGCGCGAGGTTTTTTGGGAGGCGCCGTGCCGCTCTCTGAGCACGAGCAGCGTCAGCTCGACCAGATCGAGCGGGCGCTCTATGCGGAGGATCCGAAGTTCGCGCAAGCAGTACGCGCGAGGGATCCGCGTGTTCACTACAAGCGCCGGGTGATCGAAGCCGCCATTGGCTTCCTGCTTGGCGTGGGCTTGCTCATGGCGGGTGTGGTGTCCAAGTACATCTGGATCGGGGTGGCCGGCTTCGTGGTGATGCTGGCGTGCTCGATGTGGGCACTGACCAGCTGGCGGCATATTGCCGGGGTGACCACGTCCCGCACCGGCCAGGCGCCGCAGCGCCGCACTGCCCGTCCATCCGGCCCCCGGTTCATGGAGCGCCTGGAGGAACGGTGGCGCCGCCGTCAGGAGGGGGACCGCTAAGCCTGCCGCGCCTGGCCCGCGAGGGCCGGGCGCACCAGGGCCAGGTCCACGAGCGCCAGGTCGGCTAGGTGCTGGGCTGCGGCGTGCGCCAACGGCGCGCGCCCAGAGGCGCAGGCGCTGTGCCCGCCGTGCTCCCGTATGCCCACCGGGCGCAGATGCCCGCCGTGCTTCAGTGACCGTGCTCCAGTGACCGTGCTCCAGTGGACCGCCGTGCCCTGGTGGACCCGTCCAGGTGCCGCTAGGCCCGCCGCGCCAGGTCCACGCTGGCCGCCTCCACCGTGCCCGCGTCGGTGGCATTCCCGGCTGGCGGCCGACCGGGAGCCGGTCCCTGATGCTCCGGCCCGCGCCGCCGCACCGTGATCCGGTCCATCCAGCCGAAGACATCCAGCGCGTTCTGGACCGCGGCGCGCGCGGGACCAAGTGCCGAGGCGGGCAGCAGCCTCGCGTACCAGCGGGTTGGCCGGCCTGACATCCGGGACACCGCCCGCCGGACCAGGGACACATCGGCCCGCAGCGTGCCGGAGGCCGCGGGCTCCCTGGCGTAGTGCGCCCGCTCTTCAGCGCGGGCGATCCGCAGCAGTGCCGCCTGCTCCGCAGGCGTCAGCGGCATCGTCGAGCCGATACGGGCGGCCAGCCCACGCGGGGACTCGCTGGCCGGGCTGGCGATCCCGTGATCGGCGAGGTCATCCAGCAGCTCAAGCCAGGCCGCATGGGCCCGCTTGGCATCGTCGGCGGCGCTGAGCCATCGGCGGCGCCGGGTGAGTGACCGGGTCGACCGGGGCGTGATGAGAGCCAGTCCCAGCACGGCGGCGACCAGCACGCCGATCGGGATCGAACTGCCGTGGTGTTTGCCTGCCGCGCCGGATCCGCCGGTCAGCCCCTGCAGCTTGCGGAGCGCTCCCGGGCTGGTCGCGGAAGGCGCCGGGTTTGGGCCGCCGGCCGCGGTCGTCGGGCTGGCCGTTGGTGAGGTTGGGCTTGTCGGCGCCAGGGGAAGCGTGTATGTGGGCTGGAACGCGGTGTTCTGGCCCGCCGCGCCGGAGGGCGTCGGCTCGAAGCGCAGCCAGCCCGCGCCCTGGAAGTAGAGTTCCGGCCATGCGTGCGCGTCGCTCGACTTGACCTGCCAGCGGGAGTTCCCGAGGTATGTGCCTGGTGTGTAGCCGATGGCCACCCGGGACGGGATGCCGATCAGCCGGGCCAGCACCCCCATCGCGAACGCGAACTGCTGGCAGTAGCCGCGCCTGGTCTTGGTCAGGAACTGGATCAGGGCGGCCGAGCTGTCCGGCTGGCTGACGTTCAGGCTGTAGCTGAACCTGTTCCCGCCGGTGAACCAGCGCTGCAGCGCGATGGCCTTGTCGTAGCTGGAGGCCCGGCCGCGGGTGATCTGCCTGGCCAGCGCGGCGAGCGGGCCGAAGGCGGCGGGGACAGCCAGGTCGGCGCGGGCGATCCCGGGCGGCGGCGGCGGGGATCGCTGGAGTTGCGGCGCGGTGGGGACCGGCTCCTTGCTCGTTACCGAGTACGTGAGGCCCGACAAGCTGGTGCGCGAGGAGAACATCGTGAGGGTGCCCTGGCTGGCCAGCCAGTCCCCGGCGACGCTGACGGTCCGGGCCGGATAGGGCAGGGGCAGGAAGTTCTCCGCGGCCCGGCTGCCCGACAGGCCGCTGACCAGGGAGATCCGGGTCCGCTGCGTGGTGGTCCCGATGTTCTTGCTTACCCCCTGCGCGATGGGCAGGGTGCCCCGCCGCAGCGGGACACCTGTCGTCGGCGTCAGGGTCCAGGTGGTGGTGGACAGTTTGTCAAGCACGTAGACCTGGAGATACGGCGGGTTCGTGCCGGTGGTCCGCATCTGCAGGACGTTCGTGGCCGTGCTCTGGTGCAGTTGGCTGTTCATCTGCGCCAGGGGGTTGGGCAGCGAGACGAACCCGCTCGCTCCGGGCCCGCCGCCCCCCTGGCCGGGGAAGAGCTTGTGATCGCGGAGCCCCGGCACGAGCAGGGGGGCGCAGAGGGCAACCAGCACGGCTGCGAGGCCGATGCGGCGGCCGGATGCGGCCAGTTCCTTGGTGTTGGGGCCGTTGCGCCGGCGGATCGCGTCATCCGGCCCCGCCTGCCAGAGGGTCACCAGCCGTCCCCAGACCCGGAGCCGTTCCCGCCCGTCCGCCGCGAGCATGGCAAGGTACCCCATCATGCCCAGGCAGAACGTCACCGTGGTACCAAACGTGCCCCGGTGGCTACTCGTGGTGAGCGGCACGCAGAACAGCACCAGCAGCGGCAATCCGGCCGCCGCTGGCCTGCGCAGCCGCACCGCGAGCAGGTCGGCCGCGACCGCGGTGATCCCGATGCCGGCCACGGTCAGCAGCAGGATTCCGTGCCGGGGCGGCACCGGCGGCGAGTATTTCGCCGACTCCGCCATCCCCTGCCCAGCGAGCCACCACAGGTGCTTGAGGGACGATCTGGTCGGCACGAGCCGGGCGAAGGCCTCGGGGCCGGCGAACACGATGGTCAGGTAGAGCAGCAGGCCGGCCAGCGACGCGATGGCGCAGACTGTCACGGGTAGCACGCGCCGCCGGGTGAGGGTCCCTACCGCGGCGATCACGGCCGCTGCGCCGACGCCCTCCCAGAACCACAGTGACCCCGAGACCACCGGGTACAGGGAGACCGCCGCCAGGGCGGTGGCGATCGCGGCGGTGAGTGTCAGCCGGTGGTTCATTGCGGCGACCCAGCCGGGAACCGGCCCGCCGGGCCGGGCTCCGGCACGCTGGCGGTGTGATGCAGCCGTTCCCACGCCGCGCCGAGCGGGGTGTCAGCGCTGACCGTGACCGCCCGCCAGCCCGCTGCTCGCAGGATCCCCGCGGCCTCGTCGGCCTCCTCGTGGCTCTTGTCATCGCCGCGAGTGGCAGCAGCCCAGGTGGGCACCGCCAGCAGCAGCGCCATGGCGGTCCCCGCGTCGCGGCGGCTGGCGGCGAGCTTGCGGGCCTGCGCGGCCGACAACCGTCCGGCCACCGCGACGAGCAGCCCGCCTGCCCCGCCGTGCAGTCGGTCCATCCCGTGCGTGAGCTCGGTCCCGCGGGACATCTTGATGACCGCGAGCGAGTCGAGCAGGACGTCCTCGAACGTGCCCGGGGCGCCGACCGGCGCCACGTCGGTGACCAGCTGGCCCTCGAGCCCGGACCGGGCCAGGTGCACGCCTATCGAGGCGGCCGCGCTGACCGCGTATTCGAAGGACGAGCCCGCCCCGGCGCCAGCATGCGCGCCGGCCCGCGTGTCCAGGAGCAGCACTGCGCGGTTCCGCCAGCGCTGTTCCTCCCGCCGGACCATCAGCTCGCCGTGCCGCGCGGTGGAGCGCCAGTGCACCTTGCGCAGTTCGTCGCCGTCCCGGTAGGCGCGCGGTACCACGTCGTCCTCACCCGACGTGGACGCGGTCCGGGTCCGGCCGCTGCCCTCACCGTGCCAGCTCCCGGCGAGAGTGGTCCGCGGCAGCGGCGTGATCGCGGGGGTGACCACGAGGGTGCTGTGCGCCGCGAAGGAGTGGCCCCGTTCCACCAGGCCGAACGCGTCCGCCACGCGCACCCAGAGCGGGCCGATGGTGAAGTGGCCCCGGGCGCCCGACTGGATCGGGTAGGTGAGCTCGCGGGCGCCCCCCTGCTCGATGCGCTCAAGCACGAACCGGGGCCGGGTGCCCAGCGGGTAGGGCACGGTGTCCTCGGCGAGCAGCAGCCCGGTGGGCAGCCGGGAGATGTTCTCCAGGCGCAGCGAGACCGTGGCGTTCTGGCCAGCGGGCACCCGTGGCGGGGTGACCTTGCGCAGGCTGCGGATCCGGTAGCGGGTCCGGCCGGTGGCCAGGGCGGCGAACAGCGGCAGGACGATGAGCGCCAGCCCGACGCTGAGCAGGGCGCGCTCGCCGAGGCTGAGCGCGATCACCACGACCGTGCCGCCGGCCGCGAGGAATGATTTGCCGCGAGTCGTGAATGCGCTGAGCATGGCCCGCACCCCGGTGCTTCCCCCTGCCGCGGCGTCGCGGCCCGCTGCGCTCACCGCAGCCGGGGCAGCGGCACCTGCTCGACGATGGCTGCCAGCACTCGCTCGGGAAACTGCCGCTCGACCATGGCCTCCGCGGTGGGCAGCAGCCGGTGGGCGAGAACCGGGCCAGCCAGCGCCTGGACATCATCGGGGATCACGAAGTCACGGCCGTCGAGCGCGGCGCGCGCCCGGCTGGCCCGCAGCAGGTGCAGGGCGGCGCGCGGGGAGGCGCCCAGCCGCAGTTCCGGCGACGCCCTGGTGGCGCCGACCAGGGTAATGACATACCGCTTCAGGGCCTCGGCGACATGCACCCGGCGGACGGCAGCGATCAGGTCCCGCACGTCCCCGGCGGTGGCCACCGGCTTCAGCGTGTCCAGCGGTGACGATGAGCCGTGCGCGTCCAGCATCGCCAGTTCCGCCTCGGGGCTGGGATACCCCATGGCGATGCGCGCGGTGAAGCGGTCCCGCTGAGCTTCGGGGAGAGGATAGGTGCCCTCCATCTCCACCGGGTTCTGGGTGGCGATGACCATGAACGGCCGCTCCAGCGGGTAGGTGACGCCGTCCACGGTCACCTGCCGCTCTTCCATGCATTCCAGCAGTGCGGACTGAGTCTTCGGGGAGGCCCGGTTAATTTCATCGCCGACCACGATGTTGGCGAAGACGGGGCCCGGCTTGAACTCGAAGTCCCTGCGTTCCTGGTTGTAGGCGCTGACCCCGGTGATGTCGCTGGGCAGCAGGTCCGGCGTGAACTGGATGCGCTGGACGGAACAGTCGGTCGACCGGCCGAGCGCCTTGGCCAGCATGGTCTTGCCGACGCCGGGGACGTCCTCGATCAGCACGTGCCCCTCGGCCAGCAGGACAGTAATGGCCAGCCGGACAGCGCCTGCCTTTCCCTCGATTACTGACTCGATGGCCTGGCCGACGCTGTGACCCACTTGCACCAGGTCGTCGAGCGTGCGCTCGGCGCCCTGCCCTATGTCCAAGGACACCTGTCCTCCTTGCTGCCTGGCGCATCCTGATCGTCGGCCTGCTGCGCCGCCGCCAATGTGATGGTCCGTACCGACAGTACGTCCTGCCATGGCTCACGCGCGATAGAGCTGTGAGGTTCATCAGCCGGGTAACCCGAGGGTCCAGCACCCCACTTCGCTCCATCACTCTGAGCTGGCACTTCGGGAGCGGATACGCCAGATATGAGCTCTGGGAGCGTTGACGGTGGGGAAATGTGGGGTACAGTGGTGCGCTGTGGGGGGACAGAGCTTACGCGTGGCGACTGCGTATCGGGGAGTGGGAGGTGAGCGCCGATGTTCTTGGGCACTCACACGCCCCGCCTCGACGAGAAGGGCCGGCTGTTCCTGCCCGCCAAATACCGTGAGGAGCTCGCGGCGGGTCTGGTGATCACCAAGGGCCAGGAGCGCTGTCTCTACGTCTTCCCGGTCCCGGAGTTCGCCCGGATCACCGAGGCCCTGCGGACCGCACCGGTGACCGCGAAGAACGTCCGGGACTACAGCCGGGTGTTCTTCGCCAGCGCCTCTGACGAGATCCCGGACAAGCAAGGCCGGATCACCATCCCGCCCGGGCTGCGCGACTACGCGGCCCTGGACCGCGACTGTGCCGTGATCGGCGCCAACACCCGGCTGGAGATCTGGGACTCCGCCGCCTGGGATTCCTACCTGGCTCAGCAAGAGGACGCGTTCTCGACGGCATCCGAGGAGGTGCTACCCGGAGTTCTGTGAGCGGGGCCGGTAACAACCGGCACCGCTGCGGCTGGCGAGGTCTCCACCCGCGCCTGGGTGATCACGTCGGCTGGCGTCACTTCCCCGGCGCCAGGCGATTTCCGGGCCGCCCGCGCGTCGCGCGGATGGGGACCTGGCCAGCCGCCAGGGACGCGGCGCTGCCCGCCGAACCCGAGCGGGGCCAAGGCACGGTGAGAGGGGGGGCGATGGGCACAGCGGCAGCCGGGCATCTTCCGGTCATGGTCGAGGAGGTCCTTGGCCTGTTCGCTCCGGTTCTCGAGCCGCGCGGCGCGATCGTGCTGGACGCGACGCTGGGCCGGGCCGGGCACGCCCGCGCGCTGCTGGACGCGCACCCGGGCCTGGCTCTGATCGGGGTGGATGCCGACGCCCAGGCGATCGAGGAGTCCGCCGTCCTGCTCGCCCCCTACGCCGGGCGGGTGACCCTGGTGCAGGCCCGCAACGACGAGATCCCCGAACTGCTGTCCCGCCAGGGCGACCGCCGGGTCCAGGGTGTCCTGTTCGACCTGGGCGTGTCCTCGCCGCAGCTGGATGACCCGGGCCGTGGTTTCGCCTACTCCTACGATGCTCCGCTGGACATGCGGATGGATCAGGGCAACCCGCTCACCGCCGCGGAAGTGCTCAACACCTATCCAGCCGCACGGATCGCCCAGGTACTCCGCGAGTACGGCGAGGAGCGGTTCGCGCGGCGGATCGCGGCCGCCGTGGTGAAGGAGCGGTCGAAGGCCCCGCTGACCTCCACCGCGCGGCTGGCCGAGATAGTCCGTGACTCGATCCCCGCGCCCGCCCGGCGGACCGGCGGCAACCCGGCCAAGCGGACCTTCCAGGCCCTGCGGATCGAGGTCAACGGCGAACTGGACGCGCTCCGCCAAGCACTGCCCGCGGCACTGGACGCACTGGCCGTGGGTGGCCGCATCGTGGTGCTCGCCTACCACTCGCTGGAGGACCGGGTGGTCAAGACGGCCCTGGCCGGCGCGGCCGCCGACACCACCCCACCGGGGCTGCCGGTGCCGCTGGAGTCGGCACGGCCCCGGTTCCGGCTGCTGACTCGCGGCGCGCAGCGGCCGTCAGCTGACGAGGTGGCCGGTAACCCGAGGGCCGCCTCCGCCCGGCTGCGGGCGGCCGAGCGGATCAGGGACGCCGCGTGAGCGGGGGGCACGCGGACCGGGACGTCCGGATCAGCGAGAGCCCCGCGGGCCGGGGCACCCAGGCCAGCAAGAGACAGGTGGGTCGGGACACCCAGGCCAGCAAGAGACAAATGGGTCGGGACACCCGGGCCAGTAAGAGACAGGTGGGTCGGGGGACCCCGGTCAGCGACCGGCAGGCGGATCGCGCGACCCGCGTCAGCGGGAGCAGGAGCAAGGGGGACAGCGGGATGGCAAGGGGGACGCAGTGGTGAGCGGACGCAGTGATACGCAGGCCGGCCTGGGCACCCGGACGAAGGGCACGCCCGCCCGCCCGGTGCCGGGCCGGCCCGGGCCGGTACCGGCCGGCCGCTCGGCGGAGTCCCGCAGCAGAGCCGAATCCCAGAGCACAGCGGAATCCCGCGGGACCGCAGAGCCGGGAAAGGTGCGCACCCGGCAGCCGCGCCCGGCGCCGGCCAGCAGCCGGGCCGCCGCGCGGCCGCTCAGCGCGCGGCCGCTCGGCGCGCGG